>Ga0207712_10001671_pt1 | contig 14891 bp, 5 predicted proteins | sample KBSS44metaG_FD_184402 | JGI IMG/M metagenome (GOLD analysis project Ga0207712, IMG submission 184402) | Switchgrass rhizosphere microbial communities from Kellogg Biological Station, Michigan, USA - KBS S4-4 metaG (SPAdes) (version 2) | ecosystem: Host-associated > Plants > Roots > Rhizosphere >... | reverse complement strand
TCGACGCGGGCGAAGCGGGGCAGATCGGGCACATCTCTCCATCCTGGGTAGGTATTCCGTTGTTAATTCCGGGACGTACGATCGGAGTATTGGTCTTGCAGAATTACGAGGAAGAGCATGCCTACGATCACGAAGATGTCGCCTTTCTTTCTTCAGTCGGTAACCAGATCGCCCTCGCTATTGAACGCAGGCGAGCTGAAGAAGCAGTCATAGAATCAGAGGAACGCTACCGCGATCTGGTCGAAAATGCGATCGATATTATTTACACGCATGATCTGCAAGGCAACTATACATCCATGAATCGGGCCGGCGAGAGAATTACCGGCTACACACTGAAAGAATCGCTTGCGATGAATCTCGCCGACACCGTTGTGCCCAAATATCTGCCAACGGCTAAGGCGATGATCGACGCCAAACTTCAAGGCAATGAAACAGCGGCCTATGAGATCGAGATCTTTGCAAAAGATGGACATCGAATCGATGTCGAGATCAACACGCGAATGATCTACAAGGAGGGGGTTGCGATCGCAGTCCAGGGAATAGCGCGCGATGTCACCCAGCGCCGACGATCCGAGCGCGATATCAGGTTAGTGCCGACCGTGGTTCGGGTGGGATTGATCGCTCTCAGTGTCCTGATCGCCGTTGAATCGGTGCAGGTGATCCTGCAGCAATTGGTGGGCTTTTTGATCGCAGTACTTTTTCCCGTGGTGTTTGGCAGCATTGCCGCCGGCGTAATCACGTATCTCGCCATGATAAGACACCGCTCGATGTATCGCCGAAATATGGAGGAGATTGCCGAGCGAAAGCTGGCAGTCGTCGCTCTTGAACAAAGTGAGGCCAGCTTCAGAGCCCTTTTTGACAATTCAAGCGACGCTATCCTCGTGCTTGACGAGGGGGTGTTCCTCGCTTGCAACCCCGCCGCTGAACGGCTCTTTGGCTGCGATCGCAGAGACTTAATAGGGCGAACACCCGATAGTTTTTCGCCTGAGAAGCAGCCCGACGGCCGTCCCTCTTCCGTTGGTGCGCGCGAATATCTGGCGGCAGCGATGACCGGCACGCCGCAGTTCTTTGAATGGGAGCATAAGCGATCGGACGGCACATTGTTTGACGCCGAGGTCAGCCTAAGCCGTGTCGGCCGGAAAGGCTCTCGGCGCGTTCAGGGAACTGTTCGGGATATCACGGAGCGAAATCGCAGCGAAAAACAAGTACATGACCTAGGCGTTCAGCTTACTCATGCGATGAACATGTCGCTGCTGTTCTCGTGGGAGTTTGATGTGGCCGCCGATCTGTTCAATTTCAACGACGCTTACTATGCACTCCACGGAACTTCCACCGCGATAGAGGGCGGAAACGGAATGGCGGTCACCGACTTCGCAAGAAAATTCGTCCATCCCGATGACGCACATTTGGTGGGTCACGAAATCGGCAAGGCTGTCGCAACGACAGATCCGGCATATCGATCGACGGTCGATTGCCGAATTATTCGGTTGGACGGCGAGATACGAACCGTGCACGTCAATTTGTCCGTCAGCATGAACGCCGAGGGACGAGCCATAAGGATAAACGGCTCAAATCAGGACATCACAGACCGCAAGGACAGTGAAGAGCGCCTTCGGGCCAGCGAAGAGAATTACCGAACACTCTTCGACCTTGTCCCTATGGCTGTATTCTCATGTGATTCATCCTTCAAGATAACCTCATATAACAAAGCAGCGGTAGATCTCTGGGGCCGGGCGCCGAAACTGGGAGACGATGGTGAGCAATACTGCGGGTCACTCAAAGTGCTTAACGCCAATGGAACTGAGACGCTGCACAGCAAATGCCCGATGGCCCAGGTCCTGCGGAATGAGATCCCTGCGGGTTACGATATCGAAGTTGTCATCGAACGCCCTGACTCTTCTCGCAGGCAGGTTGTCGTTAACCCCCGTCAGCTTAAGAATGCCAATGGGGAAATCATTGGGGCGATCAATTGCATGTACGACGTCACGGAGAAAAAAGAAGCGGAGGCCCGTTTTGTCAAAAGCCAGCAGAACCTGTTGCTGGCGACTGAATCGGCAAAACTCGGGATCTGGAACTTGGATCTTAAGGAAAACTCGCTTACCTGGGACTCCAAAATGTATGAATTATACGGTGTAAAGGAAGGGGATTTCTTTCCGACGATCGAGGACTGTGAAAATTATCTGCATCCGGACGATCGTACGCGTGTCAGCACGGCGAGGAAAGCGGCGCTGGACGGCACGCTTGATTACCATCTAGAGTACCGCATCATTCGGCCCAACGGTGATATTCGGCACATAGAGTCGCGTGCCCAAATTATCCGACAAAGCGACGGGTCGCCCGATCGTGTTGTGGGTGTTAATTGGGATATTACGGAACGAATGGAGGCGGAGGTGTCTCTTCGGGAGAGTGAAGGCCGGTTCCGCGCGATGGTCGAGTGGTCGCCGGAATCTATCACGGTCACCTGCGACGGCCAGCTAGTGTATCTAAATCCTGCCGCGGTGCTGATGATGGACGCGAAAGCTGACACCGACCTGCTTGGCCGGGATGCGGCTGAGTTTGTAGATCCGGACTTTCGCGACAGCTATAGGGAGAGACTGAAGATTCAGGCTGATCCTGACGGAATTGCGCCCGTCCACACACAAAAACTGCAAACACTCGCAGGTCGCAAGATCGAGGTCGAAAGCCAGGGCAGAACCATTATGTATAACCGCAAGGCAGCGATCTTCGGTTCAATGCGCGACATCACTGACAGAGTGCAGCTTGAGCATCGACTGCTGCAGTCGCAAAAAATGGAGGCGATCGGTGTTCTCGCGGGCGGAATAGCCCACGATTTCAACAATCTTCTTACCGTTATCAATGGCTACAGCGATCTGACGCTCAAGCGCATGCCGGCTGACGGCCCCTTTCGACATAACGTCGAAGAGGTTAGAACTGCGGGAGCCCGGGCAGCTGAGCTGACAAATCAACTTTTGGCCTTTAGCCGAAAACAGGTACGGAAGCCCGCGGTAATGAATCTTAATTCAGTTATCAATAATGTTGAGAAGATGCTCCGGCGCATAATTAGGGAAGACATTGAGCTAAGGGTCGAATTGGAGCCGAACTTATCGAATGTTCTGGCCGATCCCGGTCAAATCGAGCAAGTGATAATGAATCTCATCATAAACTCGCGAGATTCAATGCCCGCCGGCGGAACCGTTACCATCGAAACCCAAAATATTTACCTTGATAAGGATTATATCGGCGCCCAAATGAATGTCGCCCCGGGAGAATTCGTACGGATCACGGTAACGGATACCGGTGAGGGAATTGATAAAGAGGTTCAAAAACGGATCTTTGAGCCTTTCTTTACTACGAAAGAGGCAGGTGAAGGAACGGGTCTCGGCCTTTCAACCGTTTATGGGATCATCAAGCAAACCGGCGGTGACGTTCTGGTATACAGCGAACTCGGGCAGGGTACAACGTTTCGGATCCATTTGCCCGCAACCGATGCGGTAGTAAAGAAACCCAAATGGGCCGCCGGCACCGACGAAAAATATCTGGGCACTGAAACCATTCTTTTGGTTGAGGACGAAGAAACGGTTCGCAATCTTGTCCGCGAAGTCCTTTCCGAAAATGGTTACACCGTGCTTGAGGCAAAGGACGGTATCGATGCCCTGTCCGTGTGCGAGGCTTACGCTGATCCGATTCATATGCTTCTCACGGATGTGGTGATGCCAAAGATGGGGGGCGGTGAACTGAAACGAAAAGTTGTCGAAAAGTTTCCCGCAATGAAAGTCCTGTTTATGTCGGGATACACCGACAACTCTGTTGCTAATCGCGACGTTTTTGACTCGGCAAATGAATTTCTCGAGAAGCCTTTTACGGCCGATGGATTGAGCCGCAAGGTTCGGGAGGTCTTCGAATGCTAAAGACAGCTATGATGGGAGCACGTTGTTCACAATTTGTCGGCTTGGTGAAGGGCAACTTTGACTCCACCAAGGTTGCGGGGATGCGGGCACTACGCCCCAGGGACCACCCATGAGGTGTTCTGTTTTACCTCAGTTTGCAAGAGATCGTTGAAATCCATAGACGATCGAAAACAAACTAGGTCCGGGGGTTAGATCGAAAAAACTTCCGTTTTGTAGGTTGGCACAGCATTTGCTCCGCGAGCTTGATAGTCTGCTCGGTATTATCTATCAGCACCACCAAACCCCCTGGAGGCTGAGGAGCGGACTTGGCTCTCAACCCCGAGACGCATCTCAGATTCCTTCCAAACATATGCAGAGCATAACGGAACCAAACTTGACTAATACCGGCCCTTTCCGTATCAAGCTGTTAAATCTAACAATCTCGTCCGTGTCGTTGTCCGTCCTAATCGTCTGCTCTATCAGTCTCCTTGTTCTGTGCGGCTGGCTATTCGAGATAGATTTTCTTAAGCGGATCGTGCCGGGCTATGTTCTTATGAATCCGACAACGGCGGTTGTGCTGATCTCATTAAGCCTCGCCTTGTGGCTGTCGGAAAGCAGGCACGCAGCAATTGTTCACGTCATCAAGGTACTTGCCGGCGTTCCAGTCTTGGCCGGGCTACTTAAACTTAGCGCGATGGCGGGGCTTTTCGATCTCGGTATCGACCACTTATTGTTCAGCCAGCAACTTGACACGATTACGGGTAGGCAGAATGAAATGTCGCCGCAGACCGCAGTGAACCTGATACTTCTCGGTGTCGCCATTTTACTCTTTAACACAAAGAGCAAACGCCTTAGAGAGATATTTCCCGCTCAGTATTTGGCGATGGCGGCATTTTTGTCATCATCTCTGGCGATCATCGGCTACCTTTACGGTACCAAATCTTTTTACATTCTCGTCAACTTCAGTCCGATGGCGATCCACACAGCGGTCGCGTTCCTTGTTCTGTCCATCGGCGTGCTCTTGTCGAAACCGAACCGGGGAATAATAAAGGAACTGCTTAGCGATAACCCCGGTGGGAAAATGGCGCGGAGCTTGATGCCGGTGGTTATTCTGGTTCCTGCCGCTTTAGGATGGCTGCGATTGTTCGGCGAAGGGCGCGGGTACTATGAAGGTGAGATGGGAGCGTCAATGCTTGTCGTCGCCATTATCATAATTCTCGGCGTCGTCGTTTTGAGCAACGCGCGCACCATGAATATCGCAACGGTCAGCCGCATCGAGATCGAAGATTCATTAAATGAAGCCACCCGTCGTGAACGAGCGATCATTCAAAACGCGCTGGACATTATTTGCACGGTAGATGCAAATGGCAATTTCACGACCATAAGCCCCGCCTGTTTCAAGGTTTGGGGTTATCGACCGGAAGAACTTATTGGGAAACCTTTTATCGCCTTTGTTATGACGGAGGACGTCGCAAAAACCAATGAAATAGCGCTAGAGATAATGTCCGGTGTCGAGGCAAGAGGGTTCGAAAATCGCTACGTCCACAAAAACGGCTCACTTGTTGACATGAACTGGACGGCATACTGGTCAGACTCGGACCAGTTAATGTTCTCTATTGCTCACGATGTCACCCAGCGGAAAAAAGCGCATGAGTCGCTGCGGCAAAATGAGAGCAAATTCCGTGAACTTCTGGAAGCAGCACCGGATGCGATGGTGGTTGTGAATGCCAAAGGCGATATTGTTCTGCTAAATGTTCAGGCTGAGAAACAGTTCGGGTACAGCCGGGACGAACTCGTCGGTCAAAAGGTTACGAACATTATCCCGGAAGGATTTGCGGAACGCCTCGTAGCTGACGAACTGAGGTCGGATGCTGACGCGTTAGACCAACAAATAGGAAGCGGTATTGAACTTACGGCTCTGCGAAAGAACGGAAGTGAATTTCCGATCGAGATAATGCTCAGTCCTTTGGAGAGTACCGAAGGAATCCTCGTAATGGCGGCGATCCGCGACATCAGCGCGAGGCGAGCGGCAGATTCGCATCTGGTACAGATGGAAGGCAGGTATCGGGGCCTTCTCGAAGCAGCACCGGATGCGATGGTGGTTGTGAATGCCAAAGGCGATATTGTTCTGCTAAATGTTCAGGCTGAGAAACAGTTCGGGTACAGCCGGGACGAACTGGTCGGCCAAAAATTGACGAGTATCATTCCGGAAGGTTTCGCCGAACGCCTGGTAGCCGACGACCTTCGATCGGCTCCCGAAGCTTTGGCCCAGCAGATCGGGATGGGAATCGAACTTTCCGCACTCCGAAAGGACGGAAGCGAGTTCCCGATCGAGATAATGCTGAGCCCTTTGGACAGCGCAGAGGGAATACTTGTTACTGCCGCAATTCGCGACATCAGCGCCAGGCGAGCGGCGGATTCGCATCTGGTACAGATGGAAGGCAGGTATCGGGGCCTTCTCGAAGCGGCACCGGATGCAATGGTGGTTGTGAATGCCAAAGGCGATATTGTTTTGCTAAATGTCCAGGCCGAGAAACAGTTCGGGTACAGGCGGGACGAACTGGTCGGCCAAAAAGTTACCAACATTATTCCGGAGGGTTTTGCCGAACGCCTGGTAGCCGACGACCTTCGATCAGCTTCTGACGCTTTGGCCCAGCAGATCGGGATGGGAATCGAACTTTCCGCACGCCGAAAGGACGGAAGCGAATTCCCGATCGAGATCATGCTGAGCCCCTTGGACAGCGCAGAGGGAATACTTGTTACCGCCGCAATTCGTGACATCAGCAGTCGAAAGAAAGCCGAAAGATATCTTGCCAGGATGGAGGGCCGATACCGCGGGCTTATGGAAGCCGCTCCTGACGCGATGGTTGTTGTCAACGAGTTTGGCGCCATCGTCCTTGTAAACGTGCAGGCCGAAAAACAATTCGGATACAGCCGCAATGAGCTGATCGGTCAGCAGATGACCAGCCTGATACCCGAGGGGTTTGCGGAGCGTCTCGTAGCCGACGACCTGCGAACGGCGGCCGAGGCTCTCGCTCAGCAGATCGGAACCGGTATAGAACTTTCAGCATTGCGAAAGGACGGCACGGAATTTCCGATCGAGATAATGCTAAGCCCTCTAGATAGTGAGGAAGGAATCCTCGTCACGGCGGCGATAAGAGACATAAGTGTTCGCAGGGCGGCTGACCTCCAGGTTGTTCAAATGGAGGGCCGGTACCGCGGCCTGCTGGAAGCGGCGCCGGACGCAATGGTGGTTGTAAATTCTGACGGCGATATCGTGCTGGTGAATGTTCAAGCTGAAAAGCAGTTTGGTTATCTACGCGATGAACTGGTCGGGCAAAAAGTTACCAGCATAATTCCAGAAGGGTTTGCCGAACGCCTTGTTGCCGATGCCCTCCGATCGGACGAGGATGCGTTGGCCCAGAAAATCGGAACCGGGATCGAGCTTGTAGCACTTAGGAATGATGGCACTGAATTTCCCATCGAGCTCATGCTGAGCCCCTTGGCGAGCGATGACGGCATCCTGGTTACAGCCGCGATCCGCGACATCACCGGTCGCAAGCTCGACCAGCTGAATCTATTGAATAAGGTTGATGAGCTAAAGCGCTCAAACGAAGAACTTGACCAATTCGCCTCGGTGGCCTCTCACGATCTGCAGGAACCCCTCCGGATGGTCGCCAGTTATACGCAACTTTTATCCCGTCGATATAAAGGGCGACTTGATGACGAGGCGGATGAATTTATCGCGTTTGCCGTGGATGGAGCCGACAGGATGCAGGGCCTGATAAAGGACCTGCTCGACTATTCGCGAGTTGGCACCAAAGGCAAAGAGCTGCAGCCGACATCGAGCGAACAAGCTTTTCAAAAGGGGCTCTTGAACCTCAGAGGAGCAATAAAAGACAGCAACGCTTTGGTTACCTCTGATCTGCTGCCTGATGTCATGGCCGATGAGCCACAGTTGATCCAGCTTTTTCAGAATCTGATAGGTAATGGCATCAAGTATCAGAGGGCAGGCGAGGTTCCTCTCATCCATGTTTCTGCAAAGCAAAAAAATAAAAATTGGGTTTTTTCCGTTACGGACAATGGCCTGGGAATTGAACCAATTTATTTCGGCAGGATATTTGGAATGTTTCAACGCCTGCACAGACGTGACGAGTTTGCCGGGACCGGCATCGGCCTCGCGATCTGCAAGAAGATCGTCGAGCGTCACGGAGGCAATATTACTGTGGAGTCAGAACCCGGACAGGGCTCTACATTTCAATTTGAACTTTCCGGGAGTGCGACGGACGCGTTGATATCACGGCCCGTCTATGAGCCTGACAATGTCGGATGACAGCTGTCAGGAATCTAAAAATAAGGAGAACATAATGTCGTTAGAAGTTTTGTTGGTTGAAGACAGCCCGGGAGACATCCGGTTGACTCGTGAAGCTTTTCGCGGTGCCTCTGCTGAGATCAAATTGCATGTCGCGACAGATGGCGTTGAGGCTATGGCATTTCTGAGGCACGAAGGGAAATTTCATGATGCCCCGCGGCCCAATTTTATTTTGCTCGATCTCAACCTTCCAAAAATGGACGGCAGAGAAGTCCTCGCCCAAATTAAGGCGGATAACGAATTGAGAACCATTCCTACAGTGATCCTAACAACCTCCGAGGCGGAGGGGGACATTGCCCGGAGTTATGAACTTCACGCGAATTGCTACCTGAGTAAACCGGTGCAGCTCGATATGTTCGAGGATTTGGTAAATGTAATTAATGAATTCTGGCTGACCGCGGCAAAGCTGCCATCGGCATCGGCTTGATTATTTACCAAACCTTCCAAGCCTCACGTAAATCGCGTTCGATACGATAAGAGAGATAGTTTTATGCCTATAGAGATCCTATTAGTTGAAGACAGTCCCGGCGACGTCCGTCTTACCCGAGAAGCATTTCGGGACGCAAACACGGATGTAAACCTACATGTTGCCAATGATGGCGTTGAAGCGATGGCTTTCCTCAACAAAGAAGGTAAATTTTGTGACGCACCCCGGCCCGATTTTATTCTCCTTGACTTGAACCTACCCAAAATGGACGGGCGTGAAGTTCTGGCGCAAATTAAGGCGAACGAGGACTTTAAATCTATTCCCACCGTGATACTAACAACCTCGAGTGCCCATTCAGATATATTCAGGAGTTACGAACTGCACGCCAATTGCTTTCTCACCAAGCCCGTGAAACTGGGTCAATTCGAAAACTTGATCAAGGGCATAAACGACTTCTGGCTCAGGACCGCGAAACTTCCAAAGAGCCAGAACTTCTAATAATGAACAACGTCACTAAACTGCTCGTTATCGAGGATAACCTTGGCGATGCCACATTGCTTCGCGACATGCTTAACGAGCACGCGTCCCACCGAACGGACATAACTCATGTCAGCACGATGCATGAGGCAGAGTTGTTTCTGGCCTCCAACCATGCCGATATGATATTGCTCGACCTCGGCTTACCCGACTCCCAGGGGATTGATGCCATCCGCAGGGTCCGAGCTTCGGCCCCTCGCGTTCCTCTGGTCGTTCTAACGGGCTGGGACGACGACGACCTGGCGGCGCAGGCCCTTCACGAAGGCTCTCAGGACTATCTGGTAAAGGGACAGATCGATGGCAAGATCCTATCGCGAACCTTTCGGCATTCCATCGAACGCAAGTCTATGGAACTCGACCTCGAAGGTATCAGGATCGCCGCTCTCGAGTCGGTTCGTCTTAAGGCTGAGTTCCTAGCGAACATGAGTCACGAGATCCGAACCCCGATGAATGGCGTCATTGGGTTGACCGACCTGCTTCTCGAAGGAAATCTTGAGCGCGAGCAGCGGGAATATATTGAGATGATAAGGTCGAGCGGGGAGTCTCTGCTGACGATCATCAACGATATCCTGGATTTTTCAAAGATTGAAAGCGGTTTTTTGCGGTTCGAGATCATCGATTTCGATCTCAAGGATATATGTGATCTGACCGTATCGCTGCTGTCTGAACGGGCCGAAGCAAAACAGTTGCTTTTGACCGCGGAAATCGCAAGCGACGTACCTACCGATCTTCGCGGTGACCCCGGACGAGTACGGCAAATACTTTCAAACCTACTAGGTAATGCTATTAAGTTTACGGAAGTTGGGAAAGTAGCCCTTAGTATACGCCTGACAAGCCAAACGTCCGAAAACGCTATCCTCCGGTTTGAAGTGCGCGATACGGGAATTGGCATTTCTGAGTCGTCCAAGCGTTTGTTGTTCCAGGCGTTTACACAGGCCGATAGCTCTACTACACGCAAATACGGCGGCACCGGTCTCGGGTTGGCCATTTCCAAGCAACTCGTTGAACGAATGGGCGGTGATATCGGCATTGAAAGCAATCCGGGCGGAGGAACCATTTTTTGGTTTACGGGCTTTTTCGAAAAACAAGCAGAGGCAATAGCGGATGCCCCTCAGGACATCGACTTCGCCGGCAGGCGCGTACTGATCGTCGATAACGACCCCAACACCCGCACCATAACCAACAGCCAATGCATCTCCCTCGGGCTGACTCCCAGTCAGGCCGGATCGGGGGCTGATGCTATTAACCTGTTAAGGGCCGCGGCAGCTGAGGGCAAGCCCTTCGAGATCGGCCTGTTGGATCTGAAGTTCCCCGATATGGACTGCTTTCAGATGGCAAAAACGATCAGGACCGATCCTGCAATTTCCAACATCTTGCTGTTACTTTTGCCGCTGCATGGAGAGCCCGGACACGGGCCCAAGGCATTTGAAGCCGGAATAGCAGGATATTTGAAAAGACCGGTTAGCACGATACAGCTTTACAATGGTCTGTGTTCCATCATTGCGGCTAAGGTCCCCTCGCCGTCGGTAACTCATCTCATCACTAACCACTCGATACGAGAGTTGAACAGCAGGCGATCGAAGGTCGAAGCCTTGCCCGCCCGAATTATTCTTGCCGAAGACAATATCATCAATCAACGGGTCGCCCTTGGTCAGCTGAAGAATATGGGCTATACAGCCGATGTCGCAAATAATGGACAAGAACTTTTGAAATTGCTCGAAGAATGTCCCGCCGACATTGTCTTGATGGATTGCAACATGCCCGAGATGGACGGCTTTGTCGCGACGCGCGAAATTCGTAAACGGGAGGGGAAGGCCCAGCACACGATCATAATCGCTATGACCGCAAACGCTCTGGAGGGCGACCGGGAAAAATGTCTTGCGTCCGGTATGGACGATTACCTGAGTAAGCCCGTAAAGGCAAAGATTCTTGGTCAGAAACTGCAGCATTGGATCGCTCCCGGAAACTACGCACAGTCAATTCCGCTCAAAATTGAGAAAAGCGCACCGGTCCAGCAGGAGAAGGACCGATGCGCGGTTTTGGATTTTGCCGTTCTTTCCGATCTCAAAGATCTGCAGCAACCCGGCAGGCCCGATTTTGTGACGGAACTGATCGATCTATATCTAAGTGACTCGGTGACCCGGCTTGAGGCACTTACCGCGGCTTTAGCCGCTAGCGATGTTGCCGAAGTTCGATGTATCGCACACCTTATGCGCGGCAGCAGCTCTAATATGGGGGCCGTTAGAATGGCCTTGCTTTACGGGGATCTTGAATTGAACACCCTGCAGGATGAGTGGACAAACAGCGCTCAGCAGGAATTGCTGGAAGAACTCAAGCACGAGTTCGTGGCGGTCGATAACGCATTAAGGGCGGAACGCATCGGTGTCGAAGGAGTCGCCCACTGAGAATTCTGATTTGCAGCGGATGTCCGCTCTATGTTCGTGTACTGCAAACTGCTCTGGTGGCTGGGGCAATAGCTCTTCTTACAACGTTCGCCCGAGTTGCTGCGAAGAGATGGCCGAAAGCATTGAGAAATAAGAACACGATAACAAGGAGAAAGACGATATGTCTGACATAGAAACAACTGAGAATCCTTTGACGGTCGCCCTCGAAGTTGTCTGGGGAGACTCTGCTACGAAGCAGGATACGCGGATGAGTGAGATCACCATGGCCGGGTGTTACATAGAGGAGTCTCTGCCAGGCATGTCCGTCGGTGACGTCATCGAATTTAAGGTCCACCTGCCGAACGGTCCCTGGGTAGCTCTAAGGGGACAGCTGGTTCTTGATGAGTATCCGATCGGATGCGAGTTGAGTTTTATGGGCCTTACCGACAGCGACAAAAGATTGCTGGCACACATCGTTTACCCCGACCAAACAAACCATCATGAATCGACGCCCCCGATCGGCGACGTTCAGCTGGGATTGACCCAACCGCTTCCGATCGTGCCGCTCCGGATCTTGATCGCTGATGACGATCCTGTGACGCTAAAGCTGCTCGTTGCCATCGTTGAAGGCCAGGGTTATCAGACTATTGCCGTAGCGGACGGCCTGGCGGCCATGCGAGTGCTTAAGGACGATGATGCCCTCGATGCGGCAATATTTGATATGACGATGCCGTATGCTAAGGGGCTCGACCTGATCAATATCATGAAGGCAAACCCAAAACTCAGACACATACCGGTCGCAATGGTCAGTGGCGAAAGGGACCCGAAAATCTGGGATGACTCGATGGCGGCGGGAGCCTCGGTATTTTTGCCAAAGCCATTCACGCCCGACCAGATCCGAATGGCCCTTCGCATGCTTGAAAGCAAAGGGGACCGACGCGGGAATGCGAATCATCCAGCCCCAAGTCCCGCGCGACAGAGTGGAGCACAAGAGCTGACGATCTAGATAGTCACAAGTAACGACGGAATAACCGCCAGATCTTTTCCTCAAACAAAATGCACTGCACCCGCTTCCAGTGGTCAGGAAGGCGGGCAACTCGCAACTTCAATTTATCCTCGGCACCTGGGAAACCTGGCGATTTGTTGGCGATCATGTTTCGTCAAGACTCATAATTCAACCCGTCAATATGCGGTAGACATTCTCGAGGACGTTCACCGCGTAAAACTCGCGCCCGCCAAAACCATTTTCCCCATGGCCCAAACCATTCTTCCCATGGCCTAATTCATCTTTCCCACGGCCTAAACCATTTTTCGCACGGCCCACATCATTTTTCCCATGGCCTAGACCATTTAGCCTACGGCCCACATCATTTTTCCCATGGCCCAAACTGTTTAGCCTACGGCCCACATCATTTTTCCCACGGCCCAGATCATTTTTCCCATGGCCTAACTGGTCAGTCTTCGATAAATATTCGGCATGCGTTCGGGGAGGCTTAGGACGTCGTCGATGATGGTGTAGCCGACGTTGCCATAGAGGTCTTTTAGCTCGCCTTCGGATTCGCGATCGACGGTAATGCAGAAAGGAGTGACGCCGTTTGTCTTGGCTTCGGTGAGGGCTTCGCGAACGTCTTCCCGAGCGTAACGCGCGTCGCCGTAGTCGTGATCGTACGGGCGGCCGTCAGTCAGGATTATCAGCAGCTTTGTTCGCGCTTCCTGTTTTAGCAATTTCGCGGATGCGTGGCGAATTGCCGCACCGAGGCGCGTGTTGTTTTGAAACGTGATCCCGCCGATGCGTTTCTCGATCTCGTCGGAATATTTCTCGTGGAAATCCTTTACAACGTAGAATTTTACATTTCTCCGGCCTTCGCTCGTAAAGCCATTTATGGAATAGACATCGCCGACCGCCTCGAGTGCTTCGCTCATCAGAACGAGCCCTTCCTTTTCGATCTCGATGATTCTCCGCCCGGGGTATGTATATGGCTGAAGCGGATTGCGCGTGATCGTGCGCGCGGTCGACGAAGATTGATCGAGCAGGATCGAAACGGCGACATCGCGCTGCTTACGAAGACGCTTGGTGTAGATGTTCTCTGACTGTTGGCCGTCCGCCTTTCTGTCGATGACAAAATCAACGAGAGCGTTCAGGTCGTAATCTTCACCGTCCAATTCACGATTTATGCGCGTCAGATTTTCTGGCTTCATCAATTGAAACTGATGCCGGATCGAAGAGATAACACCGCGATACCGCGAACGGGCCAGCTCGACGAAATTGCGGTCGCCCTGTTTTACTTTCTTTTCGATCACGCGGCTCCACCCGACGCGGTAATCATTCAGCTCCCGGTCCCACTCGTCGTAGGCGAAAGCAACATCGTCGGCTTCGAGCGGCTGTTCCGGCATTTCATTCTGCGACCACGCCTCGGCACCCTGCAGATCATCGGGCTCGCCTTCGTCATCAAGGCTGTTCCATGCACTGAAAAGATCGCGAACATCCTGCTGGTTCGGTTTCGGTTCGCGCTTTACCTGGTCCTCGGTAACGGCCTCGCCCGAATCCTTGTCATCGAAGACATAATCGCCCTTGTCTTCGTTCGACTCGGCCTCCTGCGTCTGCTCCGGTGAAATATTTTGGAAAAGATTGTAAACGCGGCTGGTTGCCATAAGGGAATCGGCCACGGTCGGCGAGCTCTCTTCACCGCCGAGACGCGGAGGCGCCGAGTTTAGTGCACCATTTTCCTGAACCGATTTATCCTCCTCCCACGGCGTCTCTGCGCCTCGGCCGTTAAACTGTAGATAGTTTTCTATTACACCTTCGATCTCCGAAACGACCTGGCTGTAAAACTGCCGCGCGTCATCCGTCGCTCCTCCGCACATAGTGATCTGAAACAATAACTCGAACGGGACCTGATGGATCGGAATATCAAAAATGTACGGCCGGCTCTTTTGGAGGAAGGACTTCATCAGGTCGAGGTCTTTTCTTAGTCCGCGATAGGTTTGGCGTAGTAGATGATCGATCCGCGCATTCTCCATCGTGCCGAATATCTTCCGTGCAAGCCTCGGTTCCGGAAAGGCGTTCAGGACAGCTCGGTAATCTGAATCTTTTGGCAAAGTCTTTGGCTGCTTTTTTTCTCCATCGCCGCCATCCGGTATGGCCCGCTCACCTTTCTGAACATCTTCTATGTATCCGGAAAGTGAAAAGGCGTCGATCTGATCAGCCGTCGCTTCATACAGGTCGGTCAGATCGGCAAAGGCCGCACGCAGCCCGAGCGTATCCCGATCGAATGTACCGAATT
>Ga0207712_10001669_pt1 | contig 14905 bp, 11 predicted proteins | sample KBSS44metaG_FD_184402 | JGI IMG/M metagenome (GOLD analysis project Ga0207712, IMG submission 184402) | Switchgrass rhizosphere microbial communities from Kellogg Biological Station, Michigan, USA - KBS S4-4 metaG (SPAdes) (version 2) | ecosystem: Host-associated > Plants > Roots > Rhizosphere... | reverse complement strand
GCGAGGTGTTCCACGCATATCCGAGACGACCCGTGAGACTCGCGATCGAATTAATTTTCGATGTGCAATTGAACGCGGGATTTTGGCAAGCAGCAGTTCCCTTAAGCTTGCCCCAGTCCCAATCCGCTTCAATGCCGAATACCGATTGGCCTGATTGCCAGTTGTAGCCAAGCTGGGCGCCACCGAGAAAACCGTTCGGATCCGGACTGATCACAGCACCACCTCCGGACTCCCAGTCCTTACTTCCCCATCCATAACCAACGTTGCCGCCTACATAGAAGCCGGTCCAACTGAACATCGGCGCGACCGCCTTATAAACTGGACCTTTGGTCGGCATGTCGGCTGCAAGAGCAGGTGCGGTGCAGAATGCAGCCGCAGCAATGCTCGCGAGCAGAAGCTTTTTCATAGCATTCCCCAAACTCGTGAAACTGAATGAGCCCAGAAAATAGGCCCCATCCCGGGGGGTGTATAGGCGGAAATCATCTGTTCGGATGATTCAATTCCCCGGTGTGACAATACCGCCACATCCGCCGCCCCATAAGCTAATTTATTACAATGTAACGCTTTTTTGCAGTCTCGGGGTTGGATGGCGCGCAAAACGAGATGGCCGGTTCGCGCTTATCCCCGCTCTAGTGCCCAATCGCTGCGACGCGTTTATCATCAGCGCCGCCAGGCAGATTTTGGCCGCGAGCAGGGCGTGATCAGAGTCGGATTTCACAGCCGCGATGCACGCCGCGGGCTGCATAGGAAAAGTCACCACGGAAATCTCCCCGAGGTCGATTTTTGTCAGCCGGCGCGTGCCGTTTTTTGAATTTTTCGCCTAGGTTTCTTCGCCTTCGGCTCTCGCAGCGGCCAATCGACGATATGGTTCTGATATTCGGCCTTCGGCAGCGTGCGTTCGCGCGCGCCGATTTTTCCGCGCACGGAAATGCCGGCGGTGTGCACGGTCTCGGGCGAGCCCGACACGAGCGGGTGCCACCAAGCGAGCCCGCGCCCTTCGGCGAGGCGGCGATAGGCGCAGGAGTGCGGCAACCAGCCATAATCGGCGGCGCGCTTCGGCGTGAGCTTGAGGCAATCGCGCACGCGCTTCATGCGGTGGGCATAGTCGGTGCAGCGGCAGGCGTCGCAATCGAGCAGCCGGCAGGCGATGTCGGTGTAAAAGATTTTTCCATTGTCTACGTCTTCGAGCTTCAGCAGACAGCAACGCGCGCAGCCGTCGCACAGCGATTCCCACTCCGAGCAAGTCATTTCGGAGAGTGGTTTAGTAACGTGGAACGGTTGAACCAAGATTTTCTCTTTTGAGGTTAGTTCAAATTGTCGAGAACTCTCTTTACCAGTCTTTGCTAGCGAGAGCCCTTGAAACCCCTTGCCCCACCCCTAATTTCAGGCCATTTCTGGGTTCCGCGCAGCAAAAGCGTGGGTCTGCGCCGCCCCTCGCCCTAGATTTGCCTGTAAAATGGGGCGCGCTCGCATACCCGCCGTTCCGAGGTCGCCGTGGCCGATCAGAAGCACAAAGTCCCGCTCAAGGTCGAAAAGGTCCGTGGCCTCAAAAAGCTGCTTCTCGACCTCGACGCCCGGCTCGGCCATTCGCTCTTCTCGCTCTCCGTTTCGCTACGCGCGCGCTGGGACTCCTTCTCCGCCTTCATGGACCGCTTCCATGTCTCGGGCATCAAGCGCGGCCTTGTCGAAGCCACCTCCGAGGGCATGACGCTCGGCACCGCTGGCGCCATCCTCATGCTGTCGCTCGCCGTGCCCGCCTTCCGCGAAACCACCGACGAAGACTGGCTGAAGAAAACCGAGCTCTCGGTCATATTCCTCGACCGCTACGGCAATCGCGTCGGCGACCGCGGAACGCGCATCAATGACACGGTGCCGCTCGAGGAATTTCCCGATCACCTGATCAAAGCCGTGCTCGCCACCGAAGACCGGCGCTTTTACGAGCATTTCGGCATCGATTTCGCCGGTACGTTCCGCGCGCTCGGCGCGAACGCGCGGGCGGGCAGCGTCGTGCAAGGCGGCTCGTCGATCACGCAACAGCTCGCGAAAAATCTGTTTCTAAACAATGAGCGGACGCTTGAGCGCAAAGTGAAAGAGGCATTTCTCGCCATGTGGCTCGAGACGCGGCTGACGAAAAAAGAAATTCTGAAATTGTATCTGGATCGCGCTTATCTGGGCGGCGGGTCTTATGGCGTGGACGCCGCTTCACAGTATTATTTCAACAAATCGGTGCGCGAGGTGAATTTGTCGGAGTCGGCGATGCTCGCGGGTCTGTTCAAGGCACCGACGCGCTTTGCGCCGCATGTGAATTTGGCGGCAGCCCGCGCACGGGCGAATACGGTTTTGGACAATCTCGTCGAAGCCGGGATGATGACCGAGGGCCAGGTGTTCGGTGCGCGGAGGGCTCCCGCGAAAACGGTCGACCGACGTGATGAGGAGACGCCGAATTACTATCTCGATTGGGCCTATCGCGAAGTCGCAGGGTTGGTCGAGAAATTGCCAAAGAGCGTGCAGGAGCGTGTTTTCGTCGTGCGTACGGGGTTGGACATCAACATTCAGCGCGCAATGGATGCGGCGCTGAACGACTCGCTCCGGCAATTCGGGCGCGATTATAATGTGAGCCAGGGCGCGATGGTTTTGATGGAGCCGAACGGCATCGTGCGTGCGATGACCGGCGGGCGCGACTACGGCGAGAGCCAGTTCAACCGCGCGACCGATGCGCAGCGGCAGCCGGGTTCCGCATTTAAGCCGTACGTTTATGCGGCGGCGTTAATGAGCGGAAAATATACACCGAGTTCGGTGGTGCTCGACGGGCCGATCTGCATCGGCAATTGGTGCCCGCAGAATTACGGTCATTCGTTCTCCGGCCCCGTCCCCCTGATAAATGCATTGACACGTTCACTTAATACGGTGGCGGTACGCCTCGCAGAAGCAGTCGGTCGCGATAAGATTGTAGCGCTGATGCGCAAGATGGGGGTTACCAGTGAAATAAAAATTACGCGGCCGCTTCCATTGGGTGCGGCTGATCTTACTGTGATCGAAATGACGCGCGCTTATGCGCATTTTGCAAGCGGCGGACTCTCGGTTGATTCTCATGCGACAGTCGAAATACGCACACCGCAAGGTCAAATTGTCTGGCGCTACGACGCCGATGGTCCAAAACGCCAAACAATTCTTCCTCCGAATGTAATCGAAGGTATGAATACCATGCTAAATAGTGTCACCGAAAATGGCACAGCCCGCAGAGCACTAATCGACGGTGTAAAAGTCGCTGGAAAGACCGGCACGACTAACTCTTACCGCGATGCTTGGTTCATGGGATTTTCAGGAAACTTCGTGTGCGGTATCTGGCTTGGTAACGACGATTATACGCCGACCAGAAATATGACCGGCGGTTCTCTGCCCGCTATGACCTGGCAAAAAGTAATGGCGTACGCCCAACAGGGCGTAGAAACAAAGCCGATACCTGGACTGAAAGGAGAGCCAGCACCAAAATTGGAAGAGGCAAGAGCGTCAACCGGGCCAAATTTTGTTGAATCTCCTCGCCCCATCACCCTTTCACAACGTACTTCCGAGCGACTCTTGCGTCTTGAGAAACTCCTACGCGACGCTAGTTCAACGCAGCGTCCCTCTCTTGTCCCTCCAAAATCCGGGCGAACTGCCGCTACCGCGCCAATTGAGACAAGTAACGGCGCCATTTCCACTTCGAGGGGAAATTAACTCAGGATGCGGCTACGATTGAGTCCGCAGCAATTAATTCAATTCCTCTGAAATTGGATCGACACCGTGCGAGTCATTATTATTCTCATCGCCCTCGCTGTAGGTATCATCAGCGGTCTCGCACTCACCTGGGTTGCTTCCGCAAGTAGCTTTGGATTCGGAGCTATTCGAATCGGGGCTTGGTCGGCATGGCCAAAGAGCGGCACTGTCGAAGCTGATCCTTATTCGCGTGCAATTTTTGCACGAGCCGGGGAATTGCCCCTTGGGCTTGCAGATGGTTTCTCCTTCGTAGCGAGTTCTGATGATATTGGCGCGCCACTAGACGGTCGTTGCGATATCCATATTGAAGGTCGCTTGCCTTTAGCTCGTTTCTGGACGCTGACGATTTACGACTCTCGCGGCCGGCTAATAGATAATGTGGGGGAGAGGTGGGGGTATACGTCGGCCGAAGTTCTGTGGGAACCAGATGCACATGTCGATATCGTGCTGGCACCGCGCGCGCGCAGCGGTAACTGGGTGCCAACCGGGGGCCGCGACCAGATCGTCGCGATTCTTCGTCTCTATGACGCCCCCGTAGGTGTGGGCAGCCGTTCCGGTGACGCGATCGAGATGCCCGCGATCCGCCAGGAGTTCTGCCCGTGAGAATTTACGCGCTTCCCATCGTCGCCGGTCTCGTGCTCGGCGGTGTCGTGCATATCGTCACGACGCTGACGATGCCGCGCCTTGCGCTCGAAGATGCATTCTCGCGGCTCGCGCGCCTCGGCCCGCCTAATGCCGTGCAAATGATCCCGGATCCCAAGCCCTCGGAAGCGGTGCTTCCGCGCATGGATCCGTCCTTCACGTCCGCCGTCTGCGTTTACGATCTGACGGCAGGCACACTGAGAGTGCGCGTCCCGACAACGACGGACTACACATCGATATCGTTCTATACCCGCCACGGTCTTGCATATTACGCGCTGAACGATCATGCCGCCGGTCAGCGCACGATCGAATTGCAGCTGATGACCGCGGCCCAACGCGCGGCCCTTCCCGAAGACGAGGAAATTACCGCGGCCGACCGTTTGATCATCGAGTCGCCTACGACCGAAGGTGTTGTCCTGATCCGCGCCTTTGTACGCGAGCGCGGTGTGCGCGAAGAAACTCGCGCACGACTTGCGAAGGTAAGCTGCGCGTCAGAAACCTGATCTATTCGCGACCGACTCGGCACGTATCGTCAATGTGTTATGCCGTTTTCCCTAAGGTCCCCGCTATAGTCGGGCCGGACGTGCCGTCTGAATCGCGGCCAGCGGTTCAATTGCATCCAATCTCGTTGTAAAAAAGCTCATCAAGATGAGCATAATCAAATGAGCGATTAGATAGTGAAAAAGAATCTACAAATCGATCCCGAGCGGCTTTGGCGCGATTTAATGGAGACAGCAACGATTGGTGGTACTCCGAAAGGTGGTATTTGCCGACTCACATTGACTGATCTCGATAGGCAAGTGCGCGACTGGTTCAAGACAAGGGCTGAAGAACTGGGCTGCGTAGTTACGGTCGATGATATGGGCGCGATGTTTGCGCGCCGAGCGGGTCAGCGGGCGGATTTGCCCCCGATTGCAATGGGTAGTCACCTCGACACGCAGCCAACGGGAGGAAAGTTCGACGGAACGCTTGGGGTCCTCAGTGCACTTGAAGCGCTGCGGACATTGCATGATGCGGGCTATGAAACATTTGCACCTATCGAGATCGTAAACTGGACAAATGAAGAAGGTGCGCGGTTCGCTCCAGCGATGGTGTCCTCTGGCGTTTTCGCGGGCGCTTTTGAGCATGATTGGGCTTCATCGAGGCAGGACCAAGCGGGGATAACCTTCGCGGACGCACTGCAATCGATTGGCTATCGCGGGTCGGAAAAATGCGGCGCCCATCCGCTGTCAGCATTTTTCGAACTTCACATCGAACAAGGTCCGCTACTGGAGGCGGAAGGCAAGGACATCGGTATCGTGATCGGCGTGCAAGGCATACGCTGGTTCGAGGTGACCGTTACGGGCCAGGACGCCCATTCGGGCACAACTCCGATGGACAGGCGCAAAAATGCACTCCTCGGAGCCGCGCATCTCATTGAACGCATCGATCAAATCGCAAACTCCTTTGCGCCACTCGCAGTCGGGACCGTTGGGCTCGTACAGGTACGACCCAATTCTCCGAATGTCGTTCCTGGTGAAGTGTTCCTAACGGTCGATTTGCGTCATCCTGAGATTGGAATTCTCAACTCTTTGGAGGAACAATTTCGAAAGGCGGCCGAGGAAATTTGCCGTTCTATTGGTCTCAGTACTGCGATATCGGTTATTTTGAATCAGCCACCGGTGCAATTTGACGCGGAATGCGTTGATTGCGTGCGAGAGGGCGCGAAAGCTTCGGGCTATTCTGCGCGCGAAATCGTATCAGGGGCGGGGCACGATGCTGGTTATGTTTCTCGGGTGGCGCCAAGCGCAATGATTTTCGCACCTTGCCACAATGGCATTAGCCACAATGAAGCCGAGTTCACCTCAAAGGAACAGTGCGCGGCTGGGGCGCAGGTCCTGCTACAGGCGGTCCTCAATTTTGATCGTAAGCTCGCGGAACGACATGGTGAGAAATCGCGAGTATGAGCGAAAGTATTAGAACCGCGCTGCAGCATTAGCCGTCATTGTTGCAGCGATTTTGTCTCGACCCCGAGTGGCTGCTCCGTTAACGTTCAGTCCGCGGTTACTTGAACAGACTGCCAAAAAAAAACGGCTACCCAGGGAGGGTCATGACATGTCTTCTCGCCGCATAGGCCTGCTAGCGTTTGCCGCAGGATTGTTCGCTTTCACTAACCTCACGTTCGCCGCCGATCCAATCAAGGTAGGTGTCACCATTGCTCAATCGCCTCCTGGCTCCGTGTCGCAAGGCACTCAAGTCAAGGACGGTGCTGAGGTCGCTGCTAAGATCATCAATGATGCGGGCGGAATTCTTGGACGTAAGATCGAACTGGTCTTTGAAGACACGCAAGGAATTCCGGAAAAGGCCCGCGCTGCCGTCGAGAAGCTGATCACCCGCGACCAAGTCGTCGCGATCTTTGGTGAACACCAGAGCTCCGCAGCACTGGCGGGAATCGAAGTCGCGCACCGCTATCACATTCCTTATATCAACACGAATGGGTGGTCGGACGTAATCCGCGAAAAGGGCTATGCGGAAGTTTTCAATCCTGGCAATTACAATAGCCGCGTCGCCATCGCAGTTGCGGACGCGATGAAAGCGCTGGGCGCAAAGCGCGTCGTTTCTTTCTGCGAAAATACCGATTATGGCGTCGGTCTCGCCAAACTTATCGGGGCACAGATTGCAGAGCGCGCTCCGGGCGTTGAATATAAGTCCGAAACACTCGACCGCGCCGGAAAGGATTTTCTACCGGCGCTGCTTCCTCTCAAGGCAAACCCGCCCGATGTAGTTATTGAAATTATGCTGCCACCGGCGGCGTACATTCTCTTAAATCAGTTGAACGAACAGGGTATCGCTCCTTCTGCCAAGACCTGGGTTTATGATGCGTCGGGCATCGCAGATTATCCCGATTTCTGGCAGAACATTAGCGACGCTGGGAAGAATTTGCTGGTCTTCGGCCTTTATCATCCGAAAATGGCAATGCCCGACCTCGGTAAGAAAGTCGCCGCCGATTACAAAGAAAAAACCAAGAATGAGCCGAACCGATTGCTGTTTCAGGCGGCCGATAGCCTGTTTGTGATTGCAGAGGCGATTAAGGCGGCTAAATCGACCGAGCCCGACGCTATGATTAAGGCGCTTGAAGGCATGAAGTGGACCGGCACGCGTGGTGAGGTCTCATTCTCTACGGAGAAATCGGGCTACAAATATCATCAATGGCTCGACATTCCCTATGTCACCTTCGAGATCACTGCCGTAAAGCAGCCAGTAATCGATATGAAGCTTGTCCAAGATCCGGGGAAGCCACTTGATACTTCGCGCCTTGAAAAAGCGAAGTGAAGCGAGATTAGGATAATCTTCTATAGCGGGAGGCGCGCCAGCGCGCTTCCCGCGAAACTTCTTGCACTCACATGCTTACCCTTGATCTCTTAATCAATGGTCTGATCATCGGCGTGTTTTACGCGCTGATGGCGGTCGGCTTGTCGCTGATCTTTGGCATTCTGAAAGTTGTGAACTTCGCTCACGGCGAATTCTACATGGTCGGCGCATATGCCTATACGTTGACCGCGCTCATGCTCGGACTCTCTCCGTGGCTATCGCTCCCGTTCGCCTTCCTGATTGGGCTACTCGTCGGCCTGATCGTAGAACGACTGCTAATGCGTCCACTCTACAGCGGCTATACCTCTTGGGGGATCATGCGCGATGAATATGCCGTCATCGTCACCTTCGGCTTGTCCCTCTTCCTCATCAATCTCGTCGACAAAGTTGTCGGACCCTACGCTTATAAGGGTCCCGCATTAGTCGAGATTTCGCGCATCGCACTCGGCCCTATTTTAATCAGCGGACATCGGTTGATCGCGGCGGTTGTCGGCATCGCGGTGATAGTTGGTGTGGCGTTGATTATCCGCTATTCGTTCTGGGGCCGCCAAATTCAAGCGGTGGCACAGAACAGGCTCGGTGCGTCGCTTGCCGGTATCGACACAGCCAAGGCGAGCGCGATTGTGTTCGCGCTAGCGGGCGGACTTGCTGCTGTATCCGGCGCATTGCTTGCCAATATCTTCAACCCAACGCCCGATGTCGGTGTTTTCCCTGCGATCAAATCTTATGTGATCGTCGTGCTCGGGGGCATGGGATCGGTGCCGGGTAGTATCGTCGCGAGCCTGATCCTCGGTGTGCTCGAAAGTTTTGGCGGGGTCTACATTTCTTACCAGTACCGCGACACGTTCGGTTTATTCATTCTCATTCTATTTCTGCTGTTCAGACCGCAGGGTCTGTTTGGCGAAAAAACGCGTGAAGTGTGATGGCCGCGAGCGATATCAGCACGAATACGCGGTTAAAGACTGAGTTTTGGGTCTCTCTCGGGATTCTCTTCTTTATTGCTGTCTTACCAATTGCCGTCACCAACGCTTACTGGCTCGGCGTAGTCATTGTTTCGATGTACTTCGCTATGCTGGCCGCGGCGTGGAACATACTCGCTGGTTATACCGGGCAATTTTCTCTGGCGCCCGCAACCTTCGGAATGATTGGTGGCTACGTTACCGGGCTACTTTCTTATTACTACGGTGCAACTGCGCCAATCGGTATCCCTGCCGCGGTCATTGTTGCCGGAAGCATTGGCCTTGTGCTCGGCCGTATCGTTCTCCGTCTGCGCGGGCCATATCTTGCCCTCACAACGCTCTCGTTTGCAGAGATCATGCGACTTGTAATCAGCAATTCGATTGAGATCACGCGCGGAGATCTGGGGCTCAATGTGCCCGGCATTTTTCAAAGTCGCCTTTCCTACTATTACATGATGCTTGCAGTGCTCGTGCTCATGCAGGTCGGCCTTTACTACTTACTTCGTTCCCGCGCTGGACTTTATCTTCGAGCGATCCGTGATGATGAGACCGCAGCCGCGAGTCGCGGCGTGAAAATTGTATGGTGGAAAACCTACGCTTTCACGCTGAGCGCTGCGATTAGCGGGCTAGCGGGAGCGCTGTATGGTCACTTTGCGCAATTTGTAAGTCCTGAACTCGGCCTGCTTTCTCAAACCGGCATTATTATCAGCATGGTGGTGATCGGAGGGCTCGGCACCCTTGTCGGCCCGATCGGCGGCGCATTCCTTGTCTATGTGGCCTCCGAATTCCTACGCGATTTTGGTGGTTACCAGCTCGTTGTGTTCGCATTTCTCGTCATCATTTTTGGCCGGTTCTTCCGCGAAGGGTTGTGGGGATTGTTGCTTGCGGTCCTAGGGGTCAAACGCGGCCAGCCCGCCGTCGTGCAGACTGCGGCGGAGTGAGCCATGACCTGCCTCATCATTGATCGCGTCAGCAAATCGTTCGGTGGCCTCAAGGCGCTCGACAATGCAAGTTTTTCCATCAACGCCGGCGAACTGATTGGACTTATAGGACCAAATGGATCTGGTAAGACGACGCTGATCAACGTCCTTTCAGGGCATCTTGCTTACGACTCCGGAGCCGTCTCACTCGATGACCGGTCAATCGAAGGATTGCGACCTGAGGCGCTGGCGCGGCTCGGTGTTCTCCGCACGTTCCAGCTCACGCGTGCTTTTCCCCGTATGAGTGCACTCGACAATCTTCTGGTCGCTGGCTGCGCGCTCGGACTTTCGCAAGGCGAGGCCAATGCTCGCGCGCGACAGTTGATCGAAGATTTAAGTCTCACCCGGATTGTGAATCTCGACGCCGGGCATCTTTCGGGCGGGCAACTCAAGCTTCTTGAATTTGGATCCTGTTTCATGGTCCCACCTCGTATTGCACTACTTGATGAGCCGTTTGCCGCCGTGCACCCGTCCCTCAAGGAAATCATGGCGGGGTTCATTCGCCGTCGCCACGCTGACGGCCAAACCTTCATGCTGGTGAGCCACGACATGCCAGTGATCGTTGAACTTTGTCCGCGTACGGTTTGCATGAACGCAGGCCGGGTAATAGCTGACGAGTCAACACGTGCCGTACTCACCGACGCTGTAGTGATCGAGGCGTATCTCGGTGAGGCTGCTGCATGACAGCGCTCTTGAGTCTTCAAGATGTGAGCGCGGGTTACGTTGCGGATATTGACATCTTGCGCGGAATCGATGTGTCGATCCCTCCCGGCGCAATTACCGGTCTCATCGGTCTAAACGGCGCCGGTAAATCGACGATCATGAAAACTATCTGCGGATTCCTGGCACCGAGCGCTGGAACAATCGAATTCGAGGGTGAGAATATTACTGCGATCGCTCCCCACAAAGTAATCGACCACAGAATTTCCTATATTCCGCAGGAATCAAGCTTGTTCAATTATATGAGTGTCGAGACCAATCTGATGCTGCCCCTCGAGCATCTTGCGCGCCGAAAGATCGGACTTTCGAAGGCCGACCTTTCAGAACGCCTCAACGATTGTTTTGCTAAATTCCCCCTGCTCAAGGAACGCCGCCGCACCAAGGCAGGCGATCTTTCGGGTGGGCAGCAAAAGATGGTGGAATTTGCAAAAGCCTATATGACGCATCCCCGGCTATGCCTGATCGACGAACCCAGCATTGGACTTGCCCCCAAGGTTGCCGAGGAGGTTTATCAGTGGATCAATCTTTTCGCTGCAGAGAAGATGGCGATCCTACTTGTCGATCACAACGTCCGCCGCGTCGTAAAAATGTCGTCATACATTTACGTACTCAGTTTGGGTAAAATTACTGCTGAAGGAAAACCCGAGGATTTTGCGGGTGATCTGCACGAGCAGGTCAAGGCTTGGCTCGGTATCAACTTCTAATGATATGAGGACAAGCAGAGGCCCCGGCATCGTTCGGGGCTTATTTGTTTAGCGACGGCCTCTTCAGCGAACTCAAGAAACGGACGCCTCGCACGGGTGCAATGTCCGCTTTGTGCCAATAGCTGACATACGTATCGTTCTCGCCCACGATCGACGTAAAGCCGATTCTTGGAAAACTCGCTATGCAGCGTTTGCGGACACTTTTTTAATCGCGGGACCATTACTCAAGAATTTTTTCTCAAATTCCTCTGCGGGAATTGGCCTACTGAAATAATATCCTTGGCCTTCTTCGCATCCCAAACTTACAAGTAGCTCGGCAGTATCTCGGTCTTCAATTCCCTCTGCTACGACAGTGAGCCCAAGCGACTTACTCAAGCTTATTGTTGATGCAACGATTGCCAGGTCATCCGAATCAACTCGCAAATCGCGCACGAACGAACGGTCGATCTTGAGCCGGTCGAACGAAAATTTCTTGAGATACGTCAGACTGGCAAAGCCGGTGCCAAAGTCATCGAACGCGATGCCGATCCCAAGGTCTCGTATCTGGCGAAATATTTCAAGCGCTCGCTCGTCGTCACGAAGCAAAATATCTTCTGTGATTTCCAATTCGAGCAGCTTTGAAGAAAACCCTGTATCCTTCAAAACTGTCACAACGGTAGTCGCCAGGTCGTCCGATTGAAGTTGTGAAGGCGAGAGATTGACCCCTACGCGAATATTGTGACCCATCTGTTGCCAAAGACTGCCCCGCCTGCAAGCCGTTTCCAGAACCCAGCGAGCCACGACATCAGAAATCGGCGAGGCATTTACGATCGGCATGAATTCTGCAGGTAAAACTAGGCCACGGTCGGGATGCCGCCAGCGAATAAGCGCCTCGGCGCCCACAAGCTTGCCATCCGCCAGATGAAACTGCGGCTGATAAAAAAGTTCGAATTGACCCAGTTCGACCGCCCGCTCAAGCTGGTCTTCTAGTGCGAGCCGCGCCTCCAATTCATCTCTAATCCCGTGATCGAAGAAAACATATTCTCCGCGTCCCGCTGCTTTCGCGCGGTATAGGGCCAAGTCGGCGTTTGCCAGCAGTTCGTCGGCCGTCTCACAGTCCTTGGGATACATTGCAACACCGACGCAGCCGGTAATGCGAAGTTGCGGCACGCCAATTGAGAGAGGAACCAGATTCAACGTGAGTAGTATCTTTTCGCAAAGGATTTTTGCCCTTTCGGCGAGATTATTGCCACTTATGACGATGGCGAATTCGTCGCCGCCCAGCCGAGCAACCAAGTCGCCTTCTCCGCCTAGATCTCTCATTCGCTGGCCGGTGGCACGGATCACTTCATCCCCACACTTTGAACCATGCGTGTCATTAATTTCTTTGAATTTGTCGAGACCCATAACAAGCGCTGCAACTTCACACTGCTCGTTCTTTGCTTTCCGAAGCGTTTCGCTCAGAATCTCATGAAGCGTAATACGATTGGCAAGTCCCGTTAGCGTGTCATATTCGGCCAAGTACCGCATTCTTTCCAATTCGCGCTTCCGCACTGAGATATCGCGCAACACTGCGCCGTATTGGAGCCCGTCGGCGCCGTGCCATCCCGAAAAGCAGACCTCCAGCGAAAATGTCTCGCCATTCTTACGCCGCCCCTCAAGCTCCATTATTTTTCCGCCCTGCGCCTGGAGTTCGTCGATTGACAAATCGAGAACAATGAACGCAGCTCCAGCACTGATCCTGTCCAGCGACTTTCCGAGCATTTCTTCGGGTTCATAACCGAATATTGCCACTGCTCCTGGATTCCATAGCGTGATCGTTCCGTCTCGATCGGCGCATACCAACCCATCTCCAAGAGACATTGCTATTTGCTGAAAACGCTTTTCTGCGATGCTGCCTAGCAAATCGCGAAAGTCGATTTCGTCCAAGGCAATCGCTGCGAGATATGCGGCAATTGCGACATGCAAAAGAGAAGTATCGAGAATGAAAGGAAATCGCGCTTGCAACAGCACCGCGACGCATTCAAGAGTAAGTGCAACCCCAACCAAAACAATGACTCGGCGGCTCGCTGATGCCGTTCGCCAAAGCGACAGCATTAGTAGCGCTAAAACACAAAGGCCTCCTGCTGTAACGGCGATGGAGGATCTATTTAATATGCGACCCTGTAAAATCGATTCGGTGGCGAGGGCCTGCAGCAATGCGCCCGAAATGATCTGCCCATTTGGCACATTCAGACGGTCTCCAAGTTCGAGGGCCGTCCCGCCAATGATGATCTTCTTCCCTGCAATTTTCTTTATCGTGGCTTGATCGCCGCGAAGTACGTCCACGTATGAAACTATCGGTACCGAGCCGCCGCGGACGCTAAAATCGATCAGAAAGGTTTCTTGTTTCTCTTCGTACTTAGCTGCCAATAAGCTGGCTACCGAAGGTAGAAATCTTCCGTCGAGAGTTTCACCGAACGGATAGCGACGCACTAAACCATCTGTTTCAACAGGAACATTGACGACTGCTGACCATGCAAAGCTACTAAATTGCGGCAGAGGATTATTTATATGGATTGCAGTTGCACTGTTTCTCTCACCGACGCGTTGCTTAAAGGACGGCAAAACGACCGATGCTCCAGCTCGCTTAAGTGCTTCGGCAAAGGCTTGATCCGACGCTGGATCTGAAGGCGAACTGAAGTCGATATCGAATATGATATCGGTTACCTCAGCCAGTCTCAGTCGATCGACCAGATCCGCATGGAAGCGTCGTGGCCAGGGCCAGACGCCAAGCTTCTCGATTGATGGGGAATCGATCGCTACTAATACTACGTCGCCACTGGCCTCGCGTTGCAGCCAGCCAAACCGCATGTCGACAAGTGCATTTCGCAAAGGCTGATGAATCCCGGCCAGCAGGACGGCAGCCAAGATCGCAAATACAAAAATATGAGGCCGATACTGCTTCACGTTCCCCGCCCAGCCAGTTTCAAAAACGTACTAAGCGGCGTGGCACGCCTGTTTTATTTCAACAGCTATTACCCTTACCTTTGCCCTTGCCATTGCCGCAACTTGCGTGTCCATAGCCGTTGCCATTACCGTTCCCCGAGTTACTGCCGTTGTTTCCGCCACCGTTGCCGCCACTGTTACCGCCGTTACTTTCTTGACCCACACCATTTCCGGTGCTCAATGCAGGGGCACCCCACACCGTATCCTTCGCAGCCGCATTATCATCACGGCTCGAGTGAGAGACCGCCGCAGCACGTGCGATGCCCTTCGTTGCTTTCTTGACGTCAAGGTTGACCTCGCCAAGAGGCGCCGAAATACGGACCTGTTGAGTGCTTCCTTTGCGCGCGTCTGTCGTGTCGATTTTAGGCGTCGCGGCCGGCACTGAAGGGGCGCGCGGTTGACCCTGCTGAATCGGATTCAAAGAGCCCGAGCCGCTCAATGAAAGACCACCTCGCCCCTCATTTGATACTTTAGCTCGTTGACCCGGCAAGACGGACGCGTACTGGCCCGACTTCAAATCGGCGACCTCAACGTTGCCGCGGAAGACATCGACGTGAGTTTCGAGTTTGGTCACGGAAACGCGGAATTGAGTGCCTTTCACCACGGCGACGAGATACGGTGTCTCGACCTCAAAATGTTTCTCGTTGCGCTTTTCTACTTCGATCAAAATCGATCCGGTCCGTTGAATGATTGTCGTCGACGGACCCTCTTTCTTTTCGAGCGGAAGGCCAACGATCGAATTGGGGGAGATCAGAATGGATTCGTTCCCGCGTATTAAGAGGACGCGTCCATTGCGGCCGGTCCGGATATTGTCGCCAGCCTTGAG
>Ga0207712_10001665_pt1:10000-14918 | contig 14918 bp, 7 predicted proteins | sample KBSS44metaG_FD_184402 | JGI IMG/M metagenome (GOLD analysis project Ga0207712, IMG submission 184402) | Switchgrass rhizosphere microbial communities from Kellogg Biological Station, Michigan, USA - KBS S4-4 metaG (SPAdes) (version 2) | ecosystem: Host-associated > Plants > Roots >... | reverse complement strand
AAGGAGAAAATAAAACTCTTCCCGGGGCCCCCGCCAGCGTCTCCAAGTTCATTTGCGTCGCCGCCAATGACCCGCGTCCCGGTTCCGGAATCTTGACCGGATTCCCTTTCGATAGGCGGCGCGAAGAATCGCGCACTTTGAAACGGAGCTTCCCTATCTCTTAGGATCGACTGACCCATGTCCAACTGCTGTTACCATGGAACCTTTCTCCACTTCAGTCAACGAGGTTCTCACTCGTCTATTTGCTACTTTCACCAAGATCTGCACCGAGGGCCGTTTCACCCAGCGTCACCGCCTAGGCTTCTTCACGGACCCTCGCGCCCGCCTACTCGTCGGCGCTTCACTCGAACGCCGACGGCGAGGTATGGGTAGCACGCTTGAGCGCCATCCATTTTCATGGCAAGTTCATTCGGCAGGTGAGTTGTTACACACTCCTTAGCGGGTTCCGACTTCCATGGCCACCGTCCTGCTGTCTAGATGAACTCACACATTTTGTGGTGTCTGATGAGCGTGCATTCCGGCACCTTAACCTCGCGATCGGTTCATCCCGCATCGCCAGTTCTGCTTACCAAAAATGGCCCACTAGAGACTCTCATTCGCCGGGCGGTCCAGTCGAGCGACGGCCCGTTCTTACATATTTAAAGTTTGAGAATGGGTTAAGGTCGTTTCGACCCCAAGGCCCCTAATCATTCGCTTTACCACATAAAACTGCAAACGAGTCTCTGCTATCCTGAGGGAAACTTCGGCGGGAACCAGCTACTAGATGGTTCGATTAGTCTTTCGCCCCTATACCCAAGTTCGACGATCGATTTGCACGTCAGAATCGCTACGAGCCTCCACCAGAGTTTCCTCTGGCTTCGCCCTACTCAGGCATAGTTCACCATCTTTCGGGTCCCAACATGCGCGCTCCGCCTCGGAACCGTCGCAGTAGCTCAAGTCCGGGCGTCGGTGCCCCTCCGAGGAGGGTCCCAACCTTTCACTTTCATTACGCGCGCGGGTTTTCCACCCGAACACTCGCGAGCACGTTAGACTCCTTGGTCCGTGTTTCAAGACGGGTCGCTCGAAGCCATTAAGCCAGCATCCTAAGCGCGTTACGTGGGCGAACCCCGGCCTCCTCGCGAAGGCGCGCTGCATCCCTCGATCCCCACCGTCGCATAAGAGACGAGGCTATAACACACCCGAAGGTGCCACGTTCCTCACACCTTTTTACGACGGTCGAAATCGACGCTGGCCCGTCCTGACCCGGGAAGTACTCCGCGCCGGGGCGCGGTCGAAGTCCCGGGAGACGCGACTGACTTGGAGCGTTTCCCTTTCAACAATTTCACGTACTGTTTGACTCTCTTTCCAAAGTGCTTTTCATCTTTCCCTCACGGTACTTGTTCGCTATCGGTCTTTCGCCAGTATTTAGCTTTAGATGGAATTTACCACCCTTTTTGAGCTGCATTCCCAAACAACTCGACTCTTCGAGAGCGCATCGCAACGCGCCGGCGGACCGCGTCAAAGACGGGATTCTCACCCTCTGCGACGCCCCGTTCCAGGGGACTTGTACGCGGGCCGGCGCTGATAACGCTTCTCCAGATTACAACTCGGACGACCCGGGGGCCGCCAGATTACAAATTTGAGCTGTTCCCGCTTCACTCGCCGTTACTAGGGGAATCCTTGTTAGTTTCTTTTCCTCCGCTTATTGATATGCTTAAGTTCGGCGGGTAATCCTGCCTGATTTGAGGTCAGAGCGTAGAAAAAAGTTTCGAAAAGCGCGAGGGTTTAATGGCTTCCGGGACGTCGACGCAAGGCTTATCACGTCTGAGACCCGAGAGATCCAACACCTCGCCAATAGATTTGAAGACGAGCCCCTTTCGCAAGGGGCAAGACCGTCCAAGTCCGAAGGGGGGGCGTCTCGAAAAACGCACCCTTCGATGAGACTTCACGACACTCAAACAGGCATGCTCCTCGGAATGCCGAGGAGCGCAAGATGCGTTCAAAGATTCGATGATTCACTGAATTCTGCAATTCACATTACGTTTCGCGCGTTCGCGGCGTTCTTCATCGATGCGAAAGCCAAGAGATCCGTTGTTGAAAGTTGTATTTCATTATCAATAAATCCGACACGCGTTCTACAGAAAGGGCGTTTTTCAAAGCGAGAGAACGGTGAGGTTCCCTCGAGAGTGCACGGGGTGTTTGAATCGTGAAAGAAGGGCGAGCGCTCTCCGGAAGAGAGTCTCGAGAACCCTTTTCAAATCGGCAATGATCCTTCCGCAGGTTCACCTACGGAAACCTTGTTACGACTTTTACTTCCTCTAAACGACCAAGTTTGATCGACTTCTCGGCGACAGGGCGCCGTCGCCGGCTCCCCGAAGCCAATCCGAAGACCTCACTAAGCCGTTCAATCGGTAGTAGCGACGGGCGGTGTGTACAAAGGGCAGGGACGTAATCGACGCGAGCTGATGACTCACGCCTACTAGGAATTCCTCGTTGAAGAGCGATAATTGCAATGCTCTATCCCCAGCACGACAGGGTTTCACAAGATTACCCAGACCTTCCGGCCAAGGTAGGAAACTCGCTGGCCCTGTCAGTGTAGCGCGCGTGCGGCCCAGAACATCTAAGGGCATCACAGACCTGTTATTGCCTCCAACTTCCATCGGCTAGACGCCGATAGTCCGTCTAAGAAGCCCGGGACGGGCCGCAGCCCGTCCGGCTATTTAGCACGTGAAGGTCTCGTTCGTTATCGGAATTAACCAGACAAATCACTCCACCAACTAAGAACGGCCATGCACCACCACCCATAAAATCAAGAAAGAGCTATCAATCTGTCAATCCTAGTCATGTCTGGACCTGGTGAGTTTCCCCGTGTTGAGTCAAATTAAGCCGCAGGCTCCACTCCTGGTGGTGCCCTTCCGTCAATTCCTTTAAGTTTCAGCCTTGCGACCATACTCCCCCCCGAACCCAAAGACTTTGATTTCTCGTAGGGTGCCGAGCGACACATCGAATCGAGGTCGCCCGATCCCCAGTCGGCATAGTTTACTGTTAAGACTACAACGGTATCTGATCGTTTTCGATCCCCTAACCTTCGTTCTTGATTAATGAAAACATCCTTGGCAAATGCTTTCGCAGTAGTTAGTCTTCAGTAAATCCAAGAATTTCACCTCTAGCAACTGAATACTAATGCCCCCAACTATCCCTATTAATCATTACGGCGACTCTAGAAACCAACAAAATAGAACCGCGCGTCCTATTTCGTTATTCCATGCTAACGTATTCGGGCGTCACGCCTGCTTTGAACACTCTAATTTTCTCAAGGTAACAGAGGCGGTTCATCCGGACGCCGAACGAACGACATCCGGGCTCACCGCCAGGGAACGCGGACCCGCGAAGTACTCGCCGCGAGGCGGACCCCGCGAGCCCGCGGAAGTTCAACTACGAGCTTTTTAACGGCAACAACTTTAATATACGCTATTGGAGCTGGAATTACCGCGGCTGCTGGCACCAGACTTGCCCTCCAATTGTTCCTCGTTAAGGGATTTAAATTGTACTCATTCCAATTACTAGACCCGAAAGAGCCCAGTATTGTTATTTATTGTCACTACCTCCCCGTGTCGGGATTGGGTAATTTGCGCGCCTGCTGCCTTCCTTGGATGTGGTAGCCGTTTCTCAGGCTCCCTCTCCGGAATCGAACCCTTATTCCCCGTTACCCGTTGAAAGCATGGTAGGCCTCTATCCTACCATCTAAACTTGATAGGGCAGATATTTGAATGAAGCATCGCCGGCGCAAGGCCGTGCGATTCGAAAAGTTATTATGAATCACCAAGGGAGCGGCGAACCGCGTTGGTTTTTTATCTAATAAATACACCGCTTCCAGAAGTCGCGGTTTTGACGCATGTATTAGCTCTAGAATTACCACAGTTATCCATGTAGCAAAGTACCATCAAATAAACTATAACTGATTTAATGAGCCATTCGCAGTTTCACAGTACAAAGTTGTTTATACTTAGACATGCATGGCTTAATCTTTGAGACAAGCATATGACTACTGGCAGGATCAACCAGGTAACTATCGGACGAGAAGGCGGAAAGCCTCCGAGGCGATCGTTACTAGACAAGGTAGACGGGACTCCGAGAGCGAGAGATTTCTCTCCCAAGCCCGGAAGACCGCTTTCCTATACCCCGTTCTCACAAGTTTCGAACACTCCTTCCCCCGCTCCACTATAAGAGCGAGATGGGGGTCCTCCATGGAGACTGTCTAGACGAGACGGACCCTTTCGAAAGGGCCCGATCCGTAGACGGATCCCCGAACATTTAATCGCGCTTTCAAGGTCTGACCATCGGTCATTCACCCACACGCTCTCCCACTATGCAGACCCGACATTGCTCTAGAAAGCGAGTCAGATCCGACTACGGTCGGTAACGGACCGAGGCACAAACCCCCTTTGACCAAGCTAGAACGTCCCGAATGACAAGGTCCTTCGATAGCTCGGAACGGGGACGGCCGGTCAACAAGGTCCGCGCTGAAGAGGCAACGATCGCACCCAAAGGAGGAGTACTAGAAAACTTTCCATCCCCCCAGGATACTTCGTAGTACCCTCTTAGCCACAGGACTTCAACTTCACCCACCATGATAGAGCGGACCCCCCCGGAAGAGGCGCGCGCGGTTTCGCGCGAGCTTATTACTACGCAGAGGGCGTCCACAATAGCACTTTTCGAGTCGAAAACGCGAACGGCAGAAAATGAAGGCCAGGCCCGACGATCGCACCCAAAGGAGGAGTACTAGAGATTTTCCATCCCCCCCGGGGTACTTCGTAGTACCGCAAACCCTTTTTCACAAGACCGTACCATCACTCGCCACACCCACACCCGCCATGATAGAGCGGACCCCCCCCGAAGAGGCACGCGCGGTTTCGCGCGAGCTTATTACTACGCAGAG
>Ga0207712_10001665_pt1:0-5000 | contig 14918 bp, 7 predicted proteins | sample KBSS44metaG_FD_184402 | JGI IMG/M metagenome (GOLD analysis project Ga0207712, IMG submission 184402) | Switchgrass rhizosphere microbial communities from Kellogg Biological Station, Michigan, USA - KBS S4-4 metaG (SPAdes) (version 2) | ecosystem: Host-associated > Plants > Roots >... | reverse complement strand
AACGCTTCTCCAGATTACAACTCGGACGACCCGGGGGCCGCCAGATTACAAATTTGAGCTGTTCCCGCTTCACTCGCCGTTACTAGGGGAATCCTTGTTAGTTTCTTTTCCTCCGCTTATTGATATGCTTAAGTTCGGCGGGTAATCCTGCCTGATTTGAGGTCAGAGCGTAGAAAAAAGTTTCGAAAAGCGCGAGGGTTTAATGGCTTCCGGGACGTCGACGCAAGGCTTATCACGTCTGAGACCCGAGAGATCCAACACCTCGCCAATAGATTTGAAGACGAGCCCCTTTCGCAAGGGGCAAGACCGTCCAAGTCCGAAGGGGGGGCGTCTCGAAAAACGCACCCTTCGATGAGACTTCACGACACTCAAACAGGCATGCTCCTCGGAATGCCGAGGAGCGCAAGATGCGTTCAAAGATTCGATGATTCACTGAATTCTGCAATTCACATTACGTTTCGCGCGTTCGCGGCGTTCTTCATCGATGCGAAAGCCAAGAGATCCGTTGTTGAAAGTTGTATTTCATTATCAATAAATCCGACACGCGTTCTACAGAAAGGGCGTTTTTCAAAGCGAGAGAACGGTGAGGTTCCCTCGAGAGTGCACGGGGTGTTTGAATCGTGAAAGAAGGGCGAGCGCTCTCCGGAAGAGAGTCTCGAGAACCCTTTTCAAATCGGCAATGATCCTTCCGCAGGTTCACCTACGGAAACCTTGTTACGACTTTTACTTCCTCTAAACGACCAAGTTTGATCGACTTCTCGGCGACAGGGCGCCGTCGCCGGCTCCCCGAAGCCAATCCGAAGACCTCACTAAGCCGTTCAATCGGTAGTAGCGACGGGCGGTGTGTACAAAGGGCAGGGACGTAATCGACGCGAGCTGATGACTCACGCCTACTAGGAATTCCTCGTTGAAGAGCGATAATTGCAATGCTCTATCCCCAGCACGACAGGGTTTCACAAGATTACCCAGACCTTCCGGCCAAGGTAGGAAACTCGCTGGCCCTGTCAGTGTAGCGCGCGTGCGGCCCAGAACATCTAAGGGCATCACAGACCTGTTATTGCCTCCAACTTCCATCGGCTAGACGCCGATAGTCCGTCTAAGAAGCCCGGGACGGGCCGCAGCCCGTCCGGCTATTTAGCACGTGAAGGTCTCGTTCGTTATCGGAATTAACCAGACAAATCACTCCACCAACTAAGAACGGCCATGCACCACCACCCATAAAATCAAGAAAGAGCTATCAATCTGTCAATCCTAGTCATGTCTGGACCTGGTGAGTTTCCCCGTGTTGAGTCAAATTAAGCCGCAGGCTCCACTCCTGGTGGTGCCCTTCCGTCAATTCCTTTAAGTTTCAGCCTTGCGACCATACTCCCCCCCGAACCCAAAGACTTTGATTTCTCGTAGGGTGCCGAGCGACACATCGAATCGAGGTCGCCCGATCCCCAGTCGGCATAGTTTACTGTTAAGACTACAACGGTATCTGATCGTTTTCGATCCCCTAACCTTCGTTCTTGATTAATGAAAACATCCTTGGCAAATGCTTTCGCAGTAGTTAGTCTTCAGTAAATCCAAGAATTTCACCTCTAGCAACTGAATACTAATGCCCCCAACTATCCCTATTAATCATTACGGCGACTCTAGAAACCAACAAAATAGAACCGCGCGTCCTATTTCGTTATTCCATGCTAACGTATTCGGGCGTCACGCCTGCTTTGAACACTCTAATTTTCTCAAGGTAACAGAGGCGGTTCATCCGGACGCCGAACGAACGACATCCGGGCTCACCGCCAGGGAACGCGGACCCGCGAAGTACTCGCCGCGAGGCGGACCCCGCGAGCCCGCGGAAGTTCAACTACGAGCTTTTTAACGGCAACAACTTTAATATACGCTATTGGAGCTGGAATTACCGCGGCTGCTGGCACCAGACTTGCCCTCCAATTGTTCCTCGTTAAGGGATTTAAATTGTACTCATTCCAATTACTAGACCCGAAAGAGCCCAGTATTGTTATTTATTGTCACTACCTCCCCGTGTCGGGATTGGGTAATTTGCGCGCCTGCTGCCTTCCTTGGATGTGGTAGCCGTTTCTCAGGCTCCCTCTCCGGAATCGAACCCTTATTCCCCGTTACCCGTTGAAAGCATGGTAGGCCTCTATCCTACCATCTAAACTTGATAGGGCAGATATTTGAATGAAGCATCGCCGGCGCAAGGCCGTGCGATTCGAAAAGTTATTATGAATCACCAAGGGAGCGGCGAACCGCGTTGGTTTTTTATCTAATAAATACACCGCTTCCAGAAGTCGCGGTTTTGACGCATGTATTAGCTCTAGAATTACCACAGTTATCCATGTAGCAAAGTACCATCAAATAAACTATAACTGATTTAATGAGCCATTCGCAGTTTCACAGTACAAAGTTGTTTATACTTAGACATGCATGGCTTAATCTTTGAGACAAGCATATGACTACTGGCAGGATCAACCAGGTAACTATCGGACGAGAAGGCGGAAAGCCTCCGAGGCGATCGTTACTAGACAAGGTAGACGGGACTCCGAGAGCGAGAGATTTCTCTCCCAAGCCCGGAAGACCGCTTTCCTATACCCCGTTCTCACAAGTTTCGAACACTCCTTCCCCCGCTCCACTATAAGAGCGAGATGGGGGTCCTCCATGGAGACTGTCTAGACGAGACGGACCCTTTCGAAAGGGCCCGATCCGTAGACGGATCCCCGAACATTTAATCGCGCTTTCAAGGTCTGACCATCGGTCATTCACCCACACGCTCTCCCACTATGCAGACCCGACATTGCTCTAGAAAGCGAGTCAGATCCGACTACGGTCGGTAACGGACCGAGGCACAAACCCCCTTTGACCAAGCTAGAACGTCCCGAATGACAAGGTCCTTCGATAGCTCGGAACGGGGACGGCCGGTCAACAAGGTCCGCGCTGAAGAGGCAACGATCGCACCCAAAGGAGGAGTACTAGAAAACTTTCCATCCCCCCAGGATACTTCGTAGTACCCTCTTAGCCACAGGACTTCAACTTCACCCACCATGATAGAGCGGACCCCCCCGGAAGAGGCGCGCGCGGTTTCGCGCGAGCTTATTACTACGCAGAGGGCGTCCACAATAGCACTTTTCGAGTCGAAAACGCGAACGGCAGAAAATGAAGGCCAGGCCCGACGATCGCACCCAAAGGAGGAGTACTAGAGATTTTCCATCCCCCCCGGGGTACTTCGTAGTACCGCAAACCCTTTTTCACAAGACCGTACCATCACTCGCCACACCCACACCCGCCATGATAGAGCGGACCCCCCCCGAAGAGGCACGCGCGGTTTCGCGCGAGCTTATTACTACGCAGAGGGCGTCCGCAATAGCACTTTTCAAGTCGCGAACCAGAATCCCCCCCACATCCCCTCGTTTGGTTGGTTTTGTCCCTCGGGAGGTTGGTCTGACCAAAGTCAAGGAAGGCAAAGCGTATTTGGTACTTTAAATGGGCCATTTCCCTACTTTGACTTCCTTTTCCCCGAAATCAGATTGTAAGGCGGCGGCGGGGGAAGGCAAGGGTACAAGTACTTCGAGCGGAGAAGACTTGACCTCGTAAGGCGGTCCTAAGACGGCACAAGGTCAGAGGTCAACCCCTTTCTTTTCCATCACTTGAACCTTCCCCCCTCCTGTGCCCTTTCCCCTCCCGAACGGTAACAGGACGTACTCGGTCAGGGGAGGGCAAGCCGATCGGTACTTCGAGAGGAGAGACTTGACCTTGTTCGCGGTCCTAAGACGGCGCAAGGTGAGAGGTCAATCCCCCTTTTCCCGGCTTCCCTCCCGTTCCTTTTCACCCTAGAGGTTGATCCAACTCAAAGTTGTGGAAGGCAAAGCGTATTTGGTACTTTAAATGGGCCATTTCCCTACTTGGCTTCCCTTTCCCCAAAGTCGGATTATAGGACAAGCAGACAGGAAACACGACAGAGCGTACTTGACCTGAAAGCAATCCCATAGAACTGCACAAGCCCGAGTTACCCTCCATTGCCCCCCCGCCCCCACCTTTGTCCCTTCCCCTCATAGTAGGGCGGACCCCCCCAGAAGGGGCGCGCGCGGTTTCGCGCTAGCTTATTACTACGCAGAGGGCGTCCACAATAGCACTTTTCGAGCTAAAAGTACCACGTGCCGCATGCACGCGGTCAACTCTGAATCTGACACACCGGTCGGACCGTGAAAATTTGAAGTCGCCCACGATCGGACTATTACAGAAACAAGCTGATTTGACCAAAACGGAGCAAAGTCGACTGCAAAACGCGAAAATCGAGCGCAAAACGCGCTGATCCGACCGCGGTAAAGCGATACCGACTAGAAAACGCGCTGATCCGACCGCGTTAAAGCGATACCGACTAGAAAACCCGACGATCCGACTATGTTAAGACGGAATCGACCAGAAAACGCGCTGATCCGACCGCGTTAAAGCGATACCGACTAGAAAACGCGCTGATCCGACCGCGTTAAAGCGATACCGACTATGTTAAGACGGAATCGACCAGAAAACGCGCTGATCCGACTATGTTAAGACGGAATCGACCAGAAAACGCGCTGATCCGACTATGTTAAGACGGAATCGACCAGAAAACGCGCTGATCCGACCGCGTTAAAGCGATACCGACTAGAAAACGCGCTGATCCGACCGCGTTAAAGCGATACCGACTAGAAAACCCGACGATCCGACTACGTTGGAAGGAAGTCGACTGCGAAACGCAGAGGGAACTCGACTCGAACACGGTCCTTGCTAAGCTCGTCACCGTGCACGCGTGAGCGATAAAATGAAATCGGCTACGAAGCCGACTCTGATGGAGAATGGAAGGTCTTATTGAAAGAAAAAAAAAAAGACTGCGGCACCCATGGATTCCTGCGTGGTCCCCCACCGTAGTACTAACAGGGCGGTACTCTGGTTAACTGCGCAGATCGGACGGGATGCGGTGCTTTCAGAGTCCTATGGCCGCAGACAATGGGACCTTGACA
>Ga0207712_10001662_pt1 | contig 14930 bp, 10 predicted proteins | sample KBSS44metaG_FD_184402 | JGI IMG/M metagenome (GOLD analysis project Ga0207712, IMG submission 184402) | Switchgrass rhizosphere microbial communities from Kellogg Biological Station, Michigan, USA - KBS S4-4 metaG (SPAdes) (version 2) | ecosystem: Host-associated > Plants > Roots > Rhizosphere... | reverse complement strand
GACCCAGTTCGGCCAGCGCCTCGGCACGTTCGTCTGGATGGCGCCCGAACAGCTGCGCGGCGAGACCGTCGGCCCGCCGGCGGACGTGTTCGCCTGGGGCGCCTGCGTCACCTATGCGACCGCGGGGCACTCGCCGTTCCGGACGCCGAGCCGCGTCGAGACGATGGGCCGGATCCTGGAGGGCGAGCCGGACCTCGACGGCGTTCCGGCCGAGCTCGCCGGCCTGGTGCGCGCAGCGCTGGCGAAGGACCCGCAGGCACGCCCGTCGGCGACCGACCTCGTCAGCGGCCTCGTGCATCGCGTGATCCGTACCCCCCTGGAGTCGGACGAGGCGGTCGAGACGGTCCTGACCCAGTGGGCCAGCCAGCCGCCGACCCCGGCGGCGACCGCGTTGCCGCAGTCCGGATCCGCGTCCAAGCCCTCCTCCGCGCCTCGTGCCGACCCCCCGACCTGGTCCGCGCGTCCCGGCGCCGCCGCGGGCGCCGCGGGCGCTGGGGCGGGGGCCCTTGATGCGCCCACAGAACGAGCCGGTGACCCGGCCCGCCGGTCGGTCCGCGGCCCGGCGGGCGGGCCGCCGGCGGCCGAGACGCTGAACCTGCCACCGGTGCGCGGACGCCAGGGCCAGTCGCGGCCGGGCGGCCCGAGCGAGCCGCGGACGGCGCCGGAGCGGACGGCGCCGGAGCGGACGGCGCCGGAGCGGACGGCGCCGGAGCGGACGGCGCCGGAGCGGATGGCGCCGGAGCGCCCGGCGCAAGGACCGCGCAAGCCGTTCGAACCGCAGCGGGATGACCGGTACCGCCAGGGCGGCGGCTGGACCGAGGAGTCCGACCTGCCGACGTACATCCGCCCCGCCCCGGGGGCTGGCGGCGGTTCCGGCGCGGGCAGAGGTGACTCGGGACGGGGCGGCTCGGGACGGCGCGACTACCCAGCCGCGGCGGGGTGGGCCGGCGAGCGTGACCAGCAGGCCGACGTGGTCCGTGCCGCGCCGTCGACGAGGATGAAGGCGCTGCTGGCGGTGGTCGTCGTCGTGGTGCTCGCCAGCGCAGTCGGCCTCGCGCTGGCGCTGGCCAGCGCGGGCGGTGACGACGATCGGGGCCCGTCGGTCAGCGAGACCTCGCTCACCGCCACCCCGCCGGCCTCCGCCTCGTCCTCGCCGTCGCTATCCCCGTCGGTGTCGCCGTCTCCGTCCGTCGAACCGACCACGGATCCACCGCCGTCGCCGCGGCGCACCACCCGCCCGCCCCGGCCGTCCGACGTCCGGACGACGGCGCCGCCCCCGCCGACGACGCCGGACACGCCGGACACACCGATCACCGACACCCAGACGCCGCCGACGTCGCCGATCTCGACTACGCCCTCCGGCCCGGTGACTGGTTCCGTGACCACGCCTCCCGGCTCGTCCCCGAATCCGCTGGCCGCCCAGGCGTCTCGGGGACCCTGCTTGCCTGGGTACGCCGGCGGGGCCGGGACATGCGCGCCGTAATGGGACAGGGCTGGGCGGTACGACAGGCCTGACGTCCTGACGCGCCCGCCGTCCCTCGTCCGCCGCCGGTCGCTTGAGAGCTGATCGCGTAAAAAATTTGTCAAAATTGATGATCTGGAGAAGGATCTACTGTGCAGAGGTGGATCCGCCGTCAGATATCCGGCATTGGATGGTGGTGCGGTACCACCTAGCCCGCGATCTCGTGATCCTGGGGGAGGTTCTGTGGCCGTGCCCGCGTACGTGACCGACACCGCTGCCCGCCGCCGGTCCAGCGTGCCCGACCTTCCCGAGGAACGCCCGCCGGGCCCGCTCGGCCGCTCGGCCGCCGCTGTCGCGCACCTGTCCGAGCCTGGCGGGGCGCCGGTCGCGCCGCAGGACGTGCCAGCGGTGCTGGGACAGCATGTCCTGATGGACGGGCTAGACCTGGTCGTGGACCTGGCAGCGAGCCGGGGCCGCACCCTGGTCGACGCCCGCACCGGCGAGCGTTACCTCGACCTTTACAGCTTCTTCGCCTCCGCCCCGCTGGGCGTCAACCCGCCCGAGCTGGCCGACGACCCGCGTGTCGTCGCCGAGCTCGGCGCGGCGGCGCTCAACAAGCCCGCGAACCCGGACGTCGCGACCGTCGCCTACGCCGAGTTCGTCGCCACGTTCGCCCGCGTCCTCGGTGACCCGCGCCTGCCGCATCTGTTCTTCGTCGAAGGGGGCGCGCTGGCCGTCGAGAACGCGCTCAAATGCGCCTTCGACTGGAAAAGCCGGCACAACGAGGCCCACGGCCGCCCGCCCGGGCTCGGCACCCGCGTCCTGCACCTGCGGCATGCCTTCCACGGCCGCAGCGGCTACACCCTGTCGGTCACCAACACCGACCCGAACAAGACCGACCGGTTCCCGACGTTCGACTGGCCGCGGGTCGACAGCCCCGCGCAGACCTTCCCGGTGACGGCGACCAGCCTCGCGGCAGTGCGCGCCGCCGAGCGGCGGGCTCTCGAACAGGCCGAGGAGGCGTTCGCCCGCCATCCGCACGACATCGCCTGCTTCCTCGCCGAGCCGGTCCAGTGTGAGGGCGGCGACCGGCATCTGCGCGCCGAGTTCCTCGCCGCGATGGGCCAGCTCGCGCACACCCACGACGCGCTGTTCGTCCTCGACGAGGTGCAGACCGGCGTCGGCGCCACCGGCGCCGCCTGGTGTTACCAGCGCCTGGGCCTGTGCCCCGACGTCGTCGCGTTCGCGAAGAAGGCCCAGGTCGGCGGGGTGATGGCCGGCGGGCGCGTCGACGAGGTGTCCGACAACGTCTTCCAGGTGCCCGGGCGGATCAACTCGACCTGGGGCGGCGGCCTCGTCGACATGGTCCGCTCGACCCGGCTGCTGGAGGTCATCGAGCGCGACCGGCTCTTCGACGCGGCCGCCCGCGCCGGCGAGCGGCTGGTCGCCGGGCTCGGCGCGCTCGCGGCCGCCCACCCCCGGCTGGTGGCCAACCCTCGCGGCCTCGGCGTGCTCTGCGCGTTCGACCTGCCCGACCGGGCCACCCGCGACGAGGCCCTGCGCCGGTTGCGCGTCGACGAGCACGTCCTCGTGCTGCCAGCCGGCGACGTCACCGTCCGGGTACGCCCGGCGCTCACCGTCACCGACGAGGAGATCGACGCGGCCCTGGCCGCGTTCGACCGGGTGGCGGCGGCGCTGGCAGCTGCGGCGGCGCTGGCAGCTGCGGCGACGCTGCCAGCTGCGGCGACGCTGCTGGCACGCGAGCCGGCCGGGGCCGGCGCTCAGCCTGCGACCACGCCGATGGCCGCCTACCGTGACGAGACGCGTGCGATGGGCGAGCGGGCGATGGGCGAGCGGGCGATGGGCGAGCGGGCGATGGGCGAGCGTGCGATGGGAGACGGGAGCTGACGATGACCCTGGTGCACCCGCCGCTGGTTGCGTCCATGATCGAAGGCGTCGAGACCGAGGGACCGACGGTCACCTCGACGAACCCGGCGCGCCGCGGCGAGGTCGTCGCCGAAGTCCGACTGGGCGGGGCGGAGGTGCTGGTCGCGGCGGCCAGGGTGGGGCGCGCCGCGCAGCGTGGCTGGGCGGACGTGCCCGCGCCGGTGCGCGGCACCGTGATCGGCAACTTCGGCCGGCTCGTCGAGGACAACGCCGCCGCGCTGGCCCGGCTGGTGACCCGGGAGGTCGGCAAGCCGCTCGCCGAGGCCCGCGGCGAGGTGCAGGAGATCGTCGACACCTGCCGGTTCTTCCTCGGCGAGGGCCGGCGCCTCTACGGCGAGACCGTCCCGTCGGAGATGCCCGACAAGCAGCTGTTCACGTTCCGCGAGCCGGTCGGCGTCATGATGGTGATCACCGCAGGCAACTTCCCGGTCGCGGTGCCGAGCTGGTACCTCGTGCCGGCGCTGCTGTGCGGCAACGCCGTCGTCTGGAAGCCCGCCGAGTACGCAGCCGCCTGCGCCCGGGCACTGACCGAGCTGGCCTGGCACGCCGGCCTGCCCGCTGGCGTGCTGTCGATGGTGCCAGCAGCCGGCGAGGTGACCGCCGACGGCCTCAGGCGGGCGCTCGCGGCCGGCGTCGTCGACAAGGTCGGCTTCACTGGCTCGACGGCGGTCGGCCGGCAGATCGGCGAGCTGTGCGGCCGGTACCTGCAGACGCCGTGCCTCGAACTCGGCGGCAAGAACCCGATGGTCGTCACCCCGGACGCCGACATCGACCTGGCCGTCGAGGGCGCCCTGTTCGGCGGGTTCGGCACCGCCGGGCAGCGGTGCACGTCGCTGGGCACCCTGATCGTCCACGAGTCCGTCTACGGCGGCTTCCGCCGCCGCTTCGCCGCCGCCGTCGAGAACGCCCCGGTTGGCGACCCGACCCGCGATGTCCTGTACGGCCCGCTGCTCGACGCCAGGTTCGCCGCCGGCTACGAACGCCACCTGGAGCTGATCGGCGACCACCACTCGACGTTCGGCTCCACCGCCGTCGGCCGGATCAGCGTCGGCGCCCCGCGGCGCGGCTTCCTCGGCGACCCGGCCGACGGCCTCTACTACCACCCGGTCGTCGTCGACGGCCTGCTCCCCGACGACGACCTGTTCCGCGAGGAGACCTTCGGCCCGATCGTCGGCCTGACCACCTACCGCACGCTCGACGAGGCCATCGAGCTCGCGAACCTCCCCGGCTACGGCCTGTCGAGCGCGATCTACACCAACGACCCGGCGACCGTGTTCCGCTTCCGCCGCGGCGTGTCCGCCGGCATGGTCAGCGTCAACAACTCCACCTCCGGTGCCGAGGCGCACCTGCCGTTCGGCGGCAACGGCCGCTCCGGCAACGGCTCCCGCCAGTCCGGCCGCTGGGTCCTCGACCAGGTCACCCGCTGGCAGTCCGTCAACTGGGACTATTCGGGCCGGTTGCAGAAGGCCCAGATGGACACCGCCATCCCGGAAGCCGACCTCGGTTTCCGCCTCGATCACTGAATTCGACACGGGACGACGTGCCGCCTGTCCACGGAGGCAACCGAGCGGCCATTGATGTCAGTTGTGCGACAAGACGCCAATCAGCCCGGCACGGATGAACAAGCGGTATTGACCCTTGTGTCGGACTTCCAGTGTTGGCTCGGATTGACAAACTTATCAGGAGACTTTGACCTGATCAGAGATGCGCCAGCCGGCCCGTGCCGGCCGCGACCGGCCCTTTGCCGGCAGCGTGGTTTCCCGCTGCACCGACGTCCCCCACGTACCGTCGACCGCCGGTCAATCCGGCTCCGCCGAAGATACCGCGCCGCCAGATAACAGTCCCCAGTCTCCGGGACTGCAGGGCATGGGCATACCCGGATGGCGCCGTGGCTGGTTGCCATCCGGGGAATGGTTGCGTTGGTTGCCTGCCCTGGGTGCGACGGGTCAGCCGGATGGCGGGTCGGTGTTGGCCAGTTCTGGACCGATCAGGTAGCGCTGCCGATGATTCCTGCAGTCCATCCTGTCCGCGCGGTCCCAGTTTTCCTGGCCGGCGAGGTCAAGATGTGCATCGTCGACGAGGGAGTCTTCGGCGTGGTGCTCCGGTCCGAAGTCGTGCACTTCGTCCTCGGAGCCATCGGCGTGGCAGTCGTGGACAGATGTGTGGGCCAGGCCGAAATCCGGGGGAGCGGTCAGATCGTGCGGTGGTTCCCAGCTCCCGGTGAAAAGATGTTCGAGGGTGCGGTGGAGGGGATTTCTGCGGGGCTGGCGGTGCGGGTCGACGGCGTATGGCGGGACGAAGCACGGATGGCCGTCGGGCGCCATCATGACAATCCAGCCGCTGCGGTGCACGACGCGATGGTGAAATCCGCACAGGAGAACGGTGTTGGAAAGGTCGGTCGTTCCGCCGGCGGTCCATGGAATGATGTGGTGGGCGTCGGTGAACTCGGCGGTGCGGGTGCAGTTAGGGAACGCGCAACCGCCGTCGCGGGCGATCAGGGCGCGTCGGAGCCAGGGCGGGACGAGGCGGCGGGTGCGGCCCAGTTCCAGGGGCATTCCCTCGGATGAGAGGAGAATGTGGGTCAGGTCGGCGTCGCAGCAGAGACGCTCCAACGTGGCGTGTGACAGCGGCTGGCCCTGGCCGGTGGTCGCCGGTGTGGCGCCGTCATGGCCGAGCAGGCTGTCGAGGGTCGTCGTGACGCTGACGTGCGGACGGCTGCCCCGTGACAGGGGAAGCGCGCCACTGTCGAGGACTCGCTTGGTGATGTCTACGAGGGCGTCCGCACGTAGCTGCGGAACGGTGCGATGGTCTTCGGGGTTTTCGCCGCGCGGCTTGGGCTTGGACAGCGGCTGCAAGGCGGCTCGCAGGGTGGCGGCGCCTTCGGCGTCCAACGTGCCGTGGATGCGGGTGGTGCCGTCGGGCTGGTCGGTCAGGTGCAGCTCGCGGCGACGTGCCTGGTCACCGCGGTCTGCCGGGTCGGAGCCGGGAGGGTGCAGCTGGTCGCGCAGCCGGTCCCGGATCGTGCGGCCGAGCGCGGCGAGGTCTCCGGCGTCGAGCATGTCGGCTTGGGCGAGCAGGAACTGCTCGGCCCAGGCACGCTGCTCGCCTGGGGTGTCCGCCGGCAGCGACCGCAACGCGCCGACGATGACCGCGGCCTGTTCCTGGCCGATGGCGGTGCCACCGAGGGCCTCGCCGACGCCGGGGTAGGTGGTGTCCAGGTCGCGGGCCAGATCCACCATCCGGCGGGCGTCGGCCGGGCGCAGCTTGAGCTGCTCGCGCACCAGCCCGGCCACCGTGGGCAGGTCCTCCTCCCCGAACACCCCCCGCAGATCCCGCCCGCCCAGATCCCGCACCGCCGCGAACAGCACCCCCGCCACCAGCCGCCGGGCCCGCTCCACCCCGTCGAAGAACTCCAGTACCTCCACCTCGGACAAGCCCCACAGGTTCACCCCGGCGAGCGCCTTCAACCCGCCGACCACCTCGTCCAGCCCCAGCAGCGCATGATGCCGCCCGCCGAGCCCGGTCCCGCTCGTGACGTCACCCGAATTCGGGTCCCCGTACATGTTCCCGGTCGCGTTTCTCTCACTGGCCGGGGCGCACGAAACCCGAGGCTCGTCTCTGGTTGGAGTCTCCGCCAGCCAGGGATCCGACCCTTCGGGAATGGGCAGCTCGGCCATGAATTAATGAAACCACACGTGCGGACAAATGTCGAGGTTCCTGCAAACGTGAAAAAATGCATCGAGCGACTTTTTGATGGCGGAAAGATTGTTTGCGGGGGGTGCTTTATTGGAATGCGAATTAACTGGTGGCCGTCGGCGTGGTAAGGCCTTTTGGAGGTAAAAGGCGCCCGTCTGCCGCTCGCGCGAAGAAGAAGGCCCATCGCGGGCCTTGGCTTCCTGTGCGCAGGCCTCCGATCCGGCAGGCAACCGGCATGAAGGCCGTCGGCCGATCGTGAGGCCAGACTGTCGCATGGCTGGCGTCGCGCTTCGACGGCCGGCACCGCGGGGCCTGACTCTCCACGGCTCGCCGCCCCACGACCGCCACGCCACGATTAAATGATCTTGAACCCTTTCGGCTCAACCTCTCGGTGGGTGGTCGATCCGGCTTGTGCTGGCCACGATGACCAGGCGCGTGGCCTGATGCTGTGGGTCAGCCGCAGAGGGCTGGTAGGGCAGGTTCGGCACCTGGCGTTTCCACTCGTTGGCCCTCGGTGGCGGCCCCGGCTTCGGGCTCCTGGGGCGTCCTCGGTCGCGGTGCGGTACTGTCCGCTCTCACGCGAGCGGCTCGAACGCCATCTCAGTTACATTCCCCGCGACCTCCGCCGCTTCATGGCTGTATACCCCATACCCCGATGGCCTTGACGACTATCATGACGTAAAATCTTTCCGTCGACACGACGGCGTTCAGCACGCTTCGATGGTCGCGCCGCCTCCCGGCAGGTGGGCAGATGGTCTGCATGAATCTGCCGGCGTCGACCGGCCTGACTGTCGCATTGGCTGTCAAGCAGTCCCGCTGACCTGTGGGGTCTGGTCAGCTGATTTCCCACAGCCGCACCGTACCGTCGCGGTTGGCGGTCGCCAGGGTGCGTCCGTCCGACGCAAATGCCACCGACAACACACCGTGGGTTTCACGGGTGAGGGAGCCGAGCGAGCGAGGCGCCGATCGGTCGGACACATCCCACAGCCGCACCGTGCCGTCGCGGTTGGCGCTGGCCAGGGTGCGCCCGTCCGGCGCAAACGCCACCGAATGGACAGGGCCGGTGCGGCCGGTGAAGGGGGAGCCGAGCGGCCGCGGTGCGGCGCGGTCCGAGACATCCCACAGCCGCACCGTGCCGTCGTCGCTGGCGGCGGCCAGGGCGCGCCCGTCCGGCGCAAACGCCACCGAATACACGATGGCGCTGAGGTCGGCGCGGGGGGATCCGAGCACGGCAAGTGATCTGGCGCTGCTACTGGCGGGGGGATCATTTCCGGGGATGAGGGTGAAGGCCAGAACAGTGCCGACGATGACGAGCAGCACCGCTGCGGAGACGAGGGCCAGGCGGCGCTTCAGGCGGGTTCGCGGGCGGTTGGCCTCTTCGCGGACCGGCGGGGGGACCGCCGGTGTCGACCCTGGTGGGGGGTCGGCCCGCCGAGTGCGGAACTCGGTGAGTTCTGCTGTCGATGGTGATGCGCCTGTGCCTGGTGCTGGCAGGGCGGGGGCGAGCGGCTCACGGATGTCCGTGGGTGCTGCCGGTGTGGTGGGAGTCGTCGGGGTTGGCGGTGGGCTGGTCGGCGGCGGCGCGGACGTCGTCGTCGAGGCGCAGGCCGATGCCGGCGCGGCTGGTCCAGCCTGGGCCGTAGGCGTGGGTGGCAGCGTGGGCCAGATCGAGGGCGAAGGCGTGGGCCGAGGGGTGGCGGTCGGCAGGGTCCTTGGCCAGGGTGCGCATGACCACCGTGGCGACCGGCGCGGGCACTCCGGTGGGTGGGGGTGGGAGGACGTTGAGATGGTGGTGGATGAGCGCCGGGGCCGGCAGGGCTGGGTCGAACGGCGGGGTGCCGGTCAGCAGTTCGTAGAGCATGACGCCGAGGGCGTAGAGGTCGGTCGCGGCGCTGAGCCGGCCGCCGAGGATCTGCTCGGGAGCCATGTAACGAGGGGTGCCGATCACCGCGCTGGCGGTGGTCGCCGAGCCTTCGGCGATTTTCGCGATGCCGAAGTCGGCGACCTTGGGTATGCCGGCGGTGTCGAACAGGATGTTGGCGGGCTTGATGTCGCGGTGCAGCACTCCCCGCCCGTGGGCGTAAGACAACGCGGCGGCCACCGCCAGCCCCACCGCGCAGGCCGCCTCGCCCGTCAGGTCCCAGCGGCGGCGGGTCAGGGGGCCGCCGGCCAGCAGCTCCATCACGATCACGGAAGGTCCTCGGCGGCGACAGCGTCATAGACCCGGACGATGTGCGGGTGATCGAACGACGCCAGCAGGCGGGCCTCGTTCCAGCTGCGCTCGGTGGCCCCGTCCTCGTCGACCGGAAGGATCTTGACGGCGACGTCGCGGCCCAGCCCGCGGTGCCGGCCGGCCAGCACCAGCCCGAACGCCCCCCGCCCCAACCGGGCGCCCAGCTCGTAGCCGGGCAGCGTTGCCGCGATCTGCTCCCTTTCCTCGATCATCGAACGGTCAGGGCCGTACGTCGATGACGACAGGCAGCATGCGCCATCCCGAATCCCCCCAACAGGCCACCACGCGATGCGCGCGATCCTACTGGCGTCCGGCACAGCGACAACCGCCCCGCCCACCCCACCCCGCTCCGCCCCGGACCGCCCCGGACCAGGACATGCGGACCACCGGTCGGTCGCCGGGCATAGCGTGCTGGTGATCCGCTGGGCGCGCGGAGCCGTTGGTCATGTGCGTTGTGATGCAGATGCGCTGACGCGGCGCCTGTCAGCCCCGAGGTGGTCCTCGCCCAGGCTTCGGCGGCCACCACACCGCGATCGACAAGCAGGACCACTGAGCAGGCCGGCGCAGCGCCGTAAGAGACCTGGCGTTCTCATGGGCGAGTAAGATCCGCAGCGTGGGCGTGGATGATTCTGCACGACGCCCGTTGCTCTTCCTCGACGGGCCGCTCATTCCGCTGAAGATCGGGTGCTTCGGTCGCTGCGGCCCGGCTGGCCACGACCGCGTGTTCGTTTGACAACCCGCCCGCTGACCTTCATGTTCGCGCCGCCCGAACCGCCTCACGGGACGTCCGTTTCGCCGCTAAGGTGTCCGCCATGCGAGGCGCTGACGGCGTGGCTGACGGCGTGTCCGTCGCCGGATCGGCCGCCGGATCGGCCGCCGTCTCAGCCGCCGCGGGCGCGTCCCGCTCACCGTGCTGACCGTCCCGCCGTGCTGATCGTCGTCGCACTCAGCCTCCTCGCCGCGTTCCTGTGGGCGTCGTCGGCTGTCCTGCAGCAGCGGGCCGCGTTGCGGGCGGGCCGGCGGGGCAACCTGACGCTCGAGCGCGTCCTTCCCGGGCATGGCCTGCTGCTGGCTCTGGTCCGCGAGCCGCTGTGGCTGCTGGGCTGGATGGCGAATCTCGGCGGCTTCCTGGTCCAGGCCGCGGCGCTCTACCTGGGCTCGGTGTCGGTCGTGCAGCCACTCATCGTGGCGCAGCTGCTGTTCGCCCTGCCGTTGTCCCGGGTCGGCTCGGGTGGTCGCATGCCCCACAGGGCCTGGTGGGCCGCCGGAGCGGTGTCGGCGGGACTCGCCGTGCTGCTGGTCGTGCGCGGCGACCCGCCCGACGAGGTGCACGTCGTGGATGCGCATCTCGTCGCCGCCATCGCGGTGACGGTCGCAGTCGCCGTCACGGTCACCGTCGTGTCGCTCGGCCGGCCGCCGGCGCTGCGCGCGCCGCTGTTCGGCGTCGCCGGCGGGTTCTTCTACGCGCTCAACGCGGTGCTCATCAAGCGGACCGTCGAGGTCCTCGTCGACCGCGGCGGGCTCGCGCTGGTGACGTCCTGGTACGTCTACGTACTGCTCGGGGCGACGCTCGCGAGCATGACCCTGAGCCAGACGGCGTACGCCTCCGGGCCGTTCGCCGGCGCGGTCACCGGTATGAACATCACGAACCCGGTCGTGTCATACCTGCTCGGCGTGCTCGTCTACGGCGTCCCCGCGCCGACCGCCCCGGACCAGATCGTCGGCCTCTCGGCCGCCGCCGCGCTGGTCATCGGCGGCGTCGTCGGCCTGGCCCGCGTGCTCCCACCGTTGCACCATCCGGCCGCGTCCGAAGCCCCGCCCGCGCCGGAAGCCCCGCCCGCACCGGAAGCGCCGCGCGCACCGGAAGCCCCGCCCGCCGCGCCGGCCCAGGAGCCGCCCCGGCGCCGCCGCGCGGCCATCACCGCGCGGCGGGACCAGGAACGACGGACTCGGCAGGACCGGCGAGACCCACAGTAGGTGGTCTAGGCGTCCCGGCGGACGAGCGAGTAGGCGGCGAAGCCGAGGCCCACGACGAGCCAGAGCAGCAGGACGACCAGGCCGCCGAATGGCGTCATCACGTCGTCCGAGTCGCGGACGACGGTGACCAGCGCCTCGCCCGCGCCGTCGGGCACGAACTTGTGGATGTCTCCCCAGCTGCCGGGCAGCAGGCCGGTGATGATCGGCACCACGAAGATCAGCCCGAGCAGGGCGGCGATCGACCCGCCGGTGCTGCGGATCAGGGACCCGAGGACGAGCCCCAGGAGGCCGATCGAGGTGACGAAGAACGCGCCGCCGAGCAGCACCCGGATGACGTGCGGGTCGCCGATCGAGACGCCCAGGCCGATCTGGTGGAGGATCGCCTGCCCACAGAAGAACGCGATGAGGATCGAGATGAAGGACAGCACGAAGCTCGCCACGCCGAACACGGCGGCCTTCCCGAACAGCACGGGCAGCCGGTGCGGCACCGCGCCGAGCGAGGTGCGGATCATCCCGGTTGAGTACTCACCGGTGATCAGCAGCACGCCGAGGACGCCGATGGCGATCTGGGAGAAGTAGCCGCCGACCAGGCTCGTCATCACCGGCTCGGTGAAGTCGGTAGCCCGCTCCTGCGCGTCCGCGTTGTGCCATTCCGAGACGGTGATCGCTGGGATCAGGCAGCCGAAGCCGATGGTGACCACGAAAGCCGCGAGCAGCGTCCACATCGTCGAGCGCAGCGACGTGAGCTTCGTCCACTCCGAGCGCAGCACCCGGCCCATCGTGACCTTGGCGGTCTGGTGGAACGCGGCCGGCCGCCGGGCGGGCACCGGCACCGGCGAGCCGACGGCCTGGCCGGCCGCACCGGCGCCGAGCGGTGTGGTGGTCATCGCTGTCCCCTCGCGGTGGTCGCGCCGGCCCCGACGGCGTCGCCAGCACCGCCGGCCGCGGCGGCCGGGACGTGCGGCTGCTGCTGCGGCGGCTGGCCGTGGTTGTACTCGACGGCGTCGCGGGTGATGTCCATGAACGCGTCCTCCAGCGACACCTGCCGCGGGGTGAGCTCGTGCAGCGGGATGCCGGCGGCGAACGCCAGGTCGCCGATCCGCTGGGCCGTCAGGCCGTTGACCGCCAGCATGTCCAGGCCGGTGAGGGTGGTCTTCGCGTTCTCCCGGTCGAGCACCTCGGCCAGCCGGCTCGCCTGGGGCGAGCGGACGTGCACCAGGTCGCCGGAGGCGGACCGGATGAAGTCCTCCACCGACGTGTTGGCGATCAACTTGCCCCGGCCGACGACGATGAGGTGGGTGGCGGTCAGCGCCATCTCGCTCATCAGGTGCGAGGACACGAAGATCGTCCTGCCCTCGCGGGCGAGGGTCTGCAGCAGGGTGCGGATCCAGCGGATGCCCTCGGGGTCGAGGCCGTTCACCGGCTCGTCGAGGATGAGCACCCCCGGATCGCCGAGCATCGCCGACGCGATGCCCAGGCGCTGCCCCATGCCGAGCGAGAAGCCGCCGACCCGCTTGCCCGCGACCTCGGACAGGCCCACGAGCCCCAGCACCTCGTCTACGCGGCGACGTGGGATGCCCTGCGTCTGGGCGACCGCCAGCAGGTGCTTGAAGGCCGACCGGCCGGTGTGCACGGCCTTCGCCTCCAGCAGCACGCCGACCTCGCACAGCGGGGCGGAGAACTCCCGGTAGGCACGGCCGTTGACCGTGATCGTGCCCTTCGTCGGCCGGTCGAGGCCGATCGCCATCCGCATCGTCGTCGACTTGCCTGCGCCGTTCGGGCCGAGGAATCCGGTGACGACGCCCGGCTGGACGCTGAAGGTGAGGTCGTCGACAGCGGTCTTGCTGCCATATCGTTTTGTCAGGTCACGCGCCTCGATCATTCGCCTACCTCATGGCTCCTCATGGCTGCGGCTGTCTGTCCGTCCTTTCCACCTTAGGGTCACCGCCGTGGCGTCCCTCACCCGCGGAATGTCGACATGCCGGCGCGGACGTGTACACCGGGTGACGTGGCGCTGGTCCGAGCGCGCGTCGCCGGGGAACCCCGCGCCGGTAACGTCGCCGTTCGCGCAGGTCAGCCCGCCGCGCCCGCCGGTGCGACGGCCGGGCGGGCCGCACTCTCCGTATGGAGATCTGATTCCGTTCGCCGGTGTCCGTTACCCGACACCCACCCCCTCGCATAGGGCGGTCGGCCCGGCCGGGAATCGGGCACCTGCCCGATGCCACCGCCCCCGTCCGACGGCGACCGTGGAGGTCGACACGAGAAGACGGCGACAGGCGCCGAGGGCGCCGGATGACAGACGCCGAGGGCGCAAGAGGACGTGCGCCGAGGGCGCAAGGGGACGTGGCAGACGATGTTGTCCTGGCAGATCACCGCGGCGGCGGCTCACGAGCATGGCGACCAGCTGCGGCGCGACGCGGCGACGGGACGGGCGGCGCGTGCCGCCCGCGAGGCGCGGGCGAGCGCGGACGAGGCGCCGGCGAGCGGGCGGCTCGCGCTGGACCTCGAGGATGTCTATCCCGACGAGCCGGCCACGGGCTGGGGCGCCCGGCGCCGGACGGGGAGCGGCCGGCGCGGCTGACCCAGCTCAGCCGACACACCGCTCAGACACCGGTCAGAGACCGCTCAGACACCGGTCAGAGACCGCTCAGGGACCGGTCAGAGACCGCTCAGGGACCGGTCAGGGACCGCTCGGACAACTTCTGAGATGCCTCGGTGGGCGGCCTGCCTAGGGAAAACTAGGTGGAGATGTCGCACCCGTCCGCCAGACTGGAGAGCATGACGCGACTGGCCAGCCCGGTGTTCGTCGGCCGCGCCGTGGAGCTCGCCCGGCTGGAGCGCGCCCTGTGGCGCGCGGCCGACGGCGACGGTGCGAGCGTCATCATCGGCGGCGAGGCAGGCGTCGGCAAGACCCGGCTGGTCGAGGAGCTCGCCGCCCGGGCGGCCGCGGCGGGGCACACCATGCTCGTCGGCGGCTGCGTCGAGCTCGAAGGCGATGGCCTGCCGCTCGCCCCGGTCGTCGAGGCGTTGCGCGGCCTGGCCCGCCGCATCGGGCCGGACGCGCTCGCCCGGCTCGCCGGCGGCCGCCGCGACGAGCTGGCCCGGCTGCTGCCCGAGCTCACCGACCCGACGGCGCCCGCGGCGCCGGCCCCGGCCGACGGCGTGCAGCGCGGCGGCATCGGCCGGCTGTTCGACCTCGTCCTCGGCGTCGTCGAGGCGCTGTCGGCCGAGCGGCCGGTGCTGTTCGTCATCGAGGACCTGCACTGGGCCGACCATTCCACCCGATCGCTCGCCGCCTTCCTGCTGCGCAACCTGCGCGGCCTGCGGGCCACCTTGGTGCTCACCTACCGGGCTGACGGTGTCGGGCCCGGCCATCCGTTGCGGACGTTCCTCGCCGAGTCCGAGCGGCTGCGCTGGGTGGCCGGCTCGGAGCAGCCGCGCTGGGTCGACCGGATGGAGCTCGCCCGGTTCGGGCGGGCGGAGGTGACCGAGCTGGTCACGGCGATCCTCGGCGAGGCTCCGGGGGACGACCTGGTCGACACGGTCATGGCCCGCTCGGATGGGAACGCGTTCTTCGTCGAGGAGCTGGTCTGCGCCGCGGGCGACGGTGGGGTC
>Ga0207712_10001655_pt1 | contig 14980 bp, 8 predicted proteins | sample KBSS44metaG_FD_184402 | JGI IMG/M metagenome (GOLD analysis project Ga0207712, IMG submission 184402) | Switchgrass rhizosphere microbial communities from Kellogg Biological Station, Michigan, USA - KBS S4-4 metaG (SPAdes) (version 2) | ecosystem: Host-associated > Plants > Roots > Rhizosphere >... | reverse complement strand
CGCTCCAGGAGGAGTTCGGCTGGTCACGGGCCACGATCTCCTCGGCCGTGTCGGTCAACCTGGTCCTCTACGGCCTCACCGCGCCGTTCGCGGCGGCGCTGATGGAGCGGTTCGGGATCGCGCGGGTCGTCGCCGCGGCGCTCCTGCTGGTGGCGGCGGGCAGTGGGCTGACGGTGTTCATGACCGCCACCTGGCAGCTCGTCGCCTGCTGGGGCGTCCTGGTGGGGCTGGGTACCGGGTCGATGGCGCTCGTGTTCGCCGCGACGGTCGCCGGCCGGTGGTTCGAGCGACACCGCGGTCTGGTGGTGGGCGTGCTCACCGCGGGCGGAGCGACCGGCCAGCTGATCTTCCTGCCGGTGCTCGCGGTGGTGGTCGACCGGCACGGGTGGCGGACCGCGTCGCTCATGGTGACGATCGCGGCGGCGGCGGTGGTGCCGCTCGCGATCCTGGGTATTCGCGACCGTCCGAGCGACGTCGGACTGCGACCCTACGGCGCGCCTGAACCGGGCCCTTCGGCGCTCGCCACCCGTCCACTCGCACCGCCTGACGGCGCGGTCGCTCCGGCGGACATCCAGGAGCCGCGTGGCCGGTCCGGCCAGACCGGCCGGTCTGACGGCTCTGGGCGGCGCGAGGCGTCGCGTGCGGCGGCCGCGGCGCTGACCGGCCTCGCCGAGGCGGCCAGGAGTCGGGCCTTCTGGGCGCTCGCTGGCGGGTTCTTCATCTGTGGCGTGAGCACCAACGGGCTCATCGGTACGCATTTCGTTCCCGCCGCCCATGATCACGGTATGCCGGAGGTCACCGCGGCCGGACTCCTGGCCGTTGTCGGGATCTTCGACATCGTCGGAACGGTGGCGTCCGGCTGGCTGACCGACCGGTTCGACAGCCGATACCTGCTGGTCACCTACTACGCGCTGCGCGGGCTCGGGCTGGCGGGCCTGCCGCTGCTGCTCTCGTCCAAGCCGCACCCCAGCATGATCGCCTTCATCGTCGTGTACGGACTGGACTGGGTGGCGACGGTGCCACCGACGATCTCGCTGTGCCGTTCCGTGTTCGGGCCCGAGCGCGCGCCGGTGGTGTTCGGCTGGGTCTTCGCGTCCCACCAGCTCGGCGCCGCAGCCGCCGCGGCGGCTGCGGGCTGGGTACGTAGCGCCACCGGGACCTACACGGCCGCCTGGTACGCAGCGGCCTTCCTCTGCCTGGTGGCGGCCTTCCTGTCCGGCACGGTCCGTACCCGACCGGCGGACGATCCGCCGCGCGAGCAGGCGGCGCGTCGACGCGCCGCCGGGCGCCGGTCCGTGGACGAGACGTTGCCGGCCCCCGCCGGCTGAGCCGCCCCGCAATCCTGCCCGCGAATATCCATGGGCCAGACTGAATCCGGCGCCGCACCGCGGTGATCTGAATGATCGTGGCGGGCGAACGTGGCGGGCGGGAGTGCTACCTTGTCGGGTCAGACGGGCGGCGCGAAGAAGGGCCGGCCGCGGCGGTGAGGCCAGACGGGTGGGCCGCGCGTGAGCACGCGTGGCTTCGCCGGACGGGAGTGCCCCATGCGGCTGTTGATCGTTGAGGACGACGACCGCGTCGCGGCCGCGTTGTCCAGCGTGCTGGGGCGGCACGGCTTCGACATCGTCCGCGCCCGCACGGCCGCGCGGGCCATGGACCTCATGCACACGCGGCCCGACCTGGTGCTGCTCGACCTCGGCCTGCCCGACCGCGACGGGTTCGACGTGTGCGGCCGGATCCGCAAGGTGTCCAACATTCCCATCATCATGGTGACCGCCCGGACCGAGCTGTCCGCGCGGATCCACGGGCTGTACCTGGGCGCGGACGACTACATAGTCAAGCCCTACGACCTGCGCGAGCTGATCGCCCGCATCCACGCGGTGGTGCGTCGCTCCCGGCCCGACCCGCTCACCCCCGTCGACCTCGACACATCCGGCCAGGCCAGCGGGATGGCCGCGCGGCCGGAGGGCGCTGGCTCGGGCAGCTCGGCCGCGCCGGTCCGCCAGGGCCCCGGCGCTGGCGGCGGCGCCGCGGATGGCGCCAGGGCGGCGGAGGTGGGCCGAGTGGTCGAGACCCGCGGCCTGCGCATCCATCTCGACAGCCGTGAGGTCACGGCCAGCGACGGGCGGCCGATCGTCCTGACCCGCAAGGAGTTCGACCTGCTCGCCGAGCTCGCCAGGGCGCCCGGCGTGGTGTTCCGGCGCGAGCAGCTGATCAGCGAGGTCTGGGGTTCGTCGGTGCAGTCGGCGTCGCGGACCCTCGAGGTGCACGTCGCCTCGCTGCGGGCGAAGCTCGGTGACTCGTTCGTCGTGCAGACGGTGCGCGGCGTCGGCTACCGGCTGGCGCTGGCGGGCGCTCCGGCTCCGGCTCCGGCTCCGGCTCCGGCCGAGCCCACGCACGCCGGTGTCACGGCGGCGACCGGTACTGGCTCCGCGACCGGCGTCGCTGCCGCGACCGGCGTCGCTGCCGCGACCGGCGCCGGCGAGCAGGGCGCGGGCCTGCCGGAGCTTGCGGCCGCGGCCATCGTCAAACGGCGTCGGCGGGCCTGATCGTCCTTGCGCGCCCGGCTGTTGGTGATCCTGCTGTCGCTGATGACCGCGGCGCTCGTGGTGCTCGGTGTCCCGCTCGCCCGCAGCGTCGCCGAGGGGCGCCAGCAGGCGATGTTCCTGGACCGGCTTGGCGACACCACCCGGTTCGCCGGCGTGGCCGGCCAGAATCCCGGCCCCGACGGCACCCGTGCGCTGATCGACGAGCTGGTTCGCTACGACCAGGTGTACGGCGTCGAGGCCGTCGTCTACGACCGCACCGCCACGGTCCGTGCGGCCTCGCGGCGCCCGCCGATCACCCCCGACTCCCGCGTGCGGGCGCAGCTGGACGCGGCGCTGCGCGGCCGGGCGGGGGAGAACCCGGGGCAGATCTGGCCCTGGCAGAACCGGCCGCTCGTGATCGCCGAGCCGGTGCTCTCCGGCGGTGACGTGATCGGGGCGGCGCTCACCGTCTCACCCACCGATCGGCTCCGCGGCCAGGTGCTGCGCCGATGGCTGCTACTCGGCCTTGGTGAGCTCGCCGCGCTGCTGCTGTGCGTCGCGGTGGCGCTGCGGCTGACCAGATGGCTGCTCGCGCCAATCGACAGCCTGGACGCGGTCACCCACGCGATCGCCACCGGTCAGCTGTCCACCCGGGTCTCCGAGCGGGTGGGGCCGCCGGAGCTGCGCCGGCTCGCCAGCGCGTTCAACGAGATGGCCGATCACGTGCAGGAGGTCATCTCCCAGCAACGGGCGTTCGTCGCGGACGCCTCCCATCAGCTGCGCAACCCGCTGTCCGCGCTGCTGCTGCGGATCGAGAACATCGGGCTCGGCCTGCCACCGGAGTGGCTCGACGAGCTGGAGGAGACGAGGACCGAGGGGCGGCGGCTGACGGAGGTGCTCGACGAGCTGCTCGCGCTCGCCCAGGCCGAGCACGCGGCGATCCGCCCCGCCCTGTTCGACGTCGCCACGGTCGCCCGCGAGCGGCTCTCGGCCTGGCGGCCGGTCGCGGCCGCACGGCAGATCGCCCTCACCCAGGCGGGGCTGTCCGAAGCCACGGGGTACGCCGACCGCACGGCCCTCGGCAGCGCCCTCGACGCGGTCGTCGACAACGCGATCAAGTTCTCTCCGGCCGGCTCCACCGTCGAGGTGACGGTGCTCCGGGACGCCGACGCGGTCCGCGTCGTCGTGCGCGACGAAGGCCCAGGCGTTCCGCCGGAGGAGCTGGCCGCCGTCGGCAGGCGGTTCTGGCGCAGCCCCCGCAACGTCAACGTGGGTGGCTCCGGCCTGGGGTTGAGCATCGCCATCGCCCTGCTGGGCACCTCCGGCGGCGCGCTGGCGGTCGCACTGGCCGAACCGACCGGCCTGATTGTGACGCTGCGAATTCCTCGCCGACCCATCGTCGCCCTGGAAGCCAGGACACCCCCCGCGAAGGTGTCGGCGTCCTGACGCTTCTGACTCGCCGCCGTCTCCCCGCCGCGGTGATACGGGAGTCGAGCGGCGGCCGCGGCCAGGCATCGCCACCGCAGGCCCGTCCAGCACGCTGTCTCGGTAGGGTCGGGCGGTAATGCGGCGGCTACGAGTGGGGCGCGTGGTGCGCGGCTGGCTGACCCGCCGGCGCGTGCTTGCCCTCGTGTCCGCCGCGACGGCGGTGCTCGCCGTCGTCGCCGTCACCGTGACGAAGGTCGCGCGCGACGAGCAGGACCGCCAGTACCGGCACGGCACCATCATGATCCTCACCGGCGGAACCAAGGGCATCTACTACACCTACGGCGTGGAGCTCGCCGCGGCGGTGAACCGCCGTCTCGACGGCGTGCAGGCCCAGGCGATGGCCACCACCGCCTCGGTCGACAACGTGCGCCAGGTCGCCCGCTCGGCGAACGTCTTCGCTTTCACGGCCGCCGACGCGGCCTCCGCCGCCGTGGACGGACGCGCGCCGTTCACCGGGCGGGTGCCGGTCCGCGCGCTCGCCCGGATCTACGACGACTACCTGCATCTGGTGGTCCGCGCGGACGCCCCGATCCGCTCCATCACCGACCTCGTCGGCCGGCGGGTCTCGGTCGGCTCGGACGGCTCGGGCACCGAGCTGATCGCCGAGCGGATGCTCGGCGTCGCCGGGGTCAACCCGGCGGCGCTGAGCGTCAGCCGGCTCGGCATCAACGAGTCCGTCGCCGCGCTGCAGCGTGGCGACATCGACGCGTTCTTCTGGTCGGGCGGGTTGCCGACGGCCGGCATCACCGAGCTGGCGCGGGACACCCCGGTCCGGCTCGTCCCGCTCGGCGAGCTGGCGGCCGGTATGCACACCCGCTGGGACCCGGCATACCGGGCCGGCATCATCGTCGCCGGCAGCTACCAGCTGACCGGCGAGGACGCGGACACGTCGACGGTCGCCGTGCCCGACCTGCTCGTCACCCGTGCCGACACCGACCCGGGGCTGGTCGAGGAGGTGACCCGCATCCTGTTCGAGGCCCGTGCCGAGATCGCCGACCGGGTGCCCGTCGCCTACTCGCTCGACCGCCGCAGCGCGATCGCCACCTCCCCGATCCCGCTCCACGACGGCGCCCTGCGCTACTACCGCCGGACCAAGATCTGAGCCTCGGTCCTGGCTACTGGACGGCGGCGCTGCGCAGGGAGCGGTAGAGGAGCTGGGCGTCGCCGAGGCGGCGGCGCAACGCTCGTTCCAGACCGGCGATGGGGTAGAGATTCTGCGGAGCGCGGCCCTCCTTGAACTCCTGGGAGGCGAACCGGGGGAGCACCGTCTGGCTCAGATCGGCGAGCGCGACCGCCTCGTCCGGGGACAGGTCGGCACGGCACTCGACGCGGGCGACGCCGGCCCACGGCGCACCCGGACGGCTGGGGAGTCGCAGATACCAGCTGAACCGGTCCCAGCTGGCGTCCCGGCGGTTGTTCAGGAGGAACACCGGGGAGCGTTCCGCCGGGCCTAGGGCGCCGACGACGGCGTGCTGCGCCGCGGGCAGGTACTGGGAATGGTGGGTCTTGACGAAGCCCAGCGTCCGGGGCAGGCGGGTGCGGCCGCGCAGCGGTCCGTCGACGACGATCAGATCGCCGGCCGGCCCGGTACCCCCGCCGGCCCCGTTGCCAGCCCCGTTGCCGGCCCGCGGCCAGCCGCGGTGGTCGTCGTCCAGCGCGTGCTCGACGACGCCGGCGAACGGTTCGTCGTCATCGTCGATGGTCTGGACCAGCTCATGGGTGCCGCGGGCCTTGGCGGCGGTCCGCATCTCCAGCTCCAGCAGCTCCTGCTGCAGGGCCAAGGTCGGGCCGTCGGGGCCGTCCTTCGCCGTCCGGACGCGGTACCGGCCGCCGCCGGTGGCGAGGTCGTTGGCATGGCTGGCGGCCGTGAACAGCCCGCGGCGGACGTGGGCGCCGAGCAGGTGGGCGCCCTGCGCGCAGCAGCAGACGACGCCGCCCGCGTAGGACGCGCAGATGGCGGGCGAGGCGGAGGTCGCCTGGCTGCCGTCCGGTGCGGGGTCGTGGATCCAGGCCCGCGCCTCGACCCGGCGCACGCCGTCCACGAACAGCACCGCGGAGGGCGCGGCGACGGTTCGCGACCTGGCCCCGGGGACTGCTCTGGGCCGCCACGACGCCGCCGGGACCTCGATGTTCAGCTCGACGCGGGCGCTGGAGTCGGCGAGATCGTCCCCGACCACGCTGGTGCCGTAGCTCGGGTCCCACGCGTCGACGCTGAACCGCATGCCGCCGCGCGCCGGGAACGACGTCCTGCCCGCGGCGGCCGGGCTCGCTGTGGTGGTCACGCGTTCTCCCGGGTGACGGTCGAGGTGCGCTGGTCGCGGCTGACCGCGAAGCGGACGGGAACCCGTTCGGCCAGCGCGCGGACGTGGGTGACGATGCCGACCATCCGGCCGCCGCCGGCTGCGGCGGTTTCCTCGCTCGCGGCAGTCCCGCTGGCGGCAGTCCCGCTGGCCAGGTTCTCCAACGTCGTCGCGACGATGTCGAGCGTCGCGTCGTCGAGCGTGCCGAAGCCCTCGTCCAGGAAGATCGAGTCGAGCCGGACAGCACCGTCCGCCGCCATCGTCGTGAGCTGCGCGGACAGCGCCAGCGCCAGCGCCAGGCTCGCCTGGAACGTCTCCCCGCCGGACAGGGTGCGCACCGGGCGGCGGGAGTCGGCGTCGGCGTGGTCGACAACGATGAACTCACCGCTCTCGTGGGTCAGCTCGAACTGCCCGTCCGACAGCTCGGTCAGCGTCACCGACGCGTCGGCGACCAGCGTGTCGAGCACCGCGGCGACGAGCCAGCGCTGGAACCCGTTCGAGCGCAGCAGTGTCCCGAGCTGGTGGGCGACCTGCTGGTGTTCCTTCGCCCGGGCCAGCTCCGCCTGGACGCCCGCCGCCTCGGCCCGGCGTTCGGCGATCCGGTCGGCCAGCGCCCGCGCTCGTTCCAGCGTCGTCGCGACCGCCCGCGCCGCGCCGTCGGTGACGGCCGTAAGGTCCGCCGGCGGCGTCATGCCGTGCGCCGTGAGCAGGCCGGCGAGCTCGCGTGCGGCCGTTTCCCAGGCGTTCCCCGCATCAGCCACCGCTTCGCCGAGGGCGGGCAGCCGCCCCGCCCGCGTTTCGGCCTCGGCCGATGCCCAGCCTGTCAGCGTCTCCCAGTCCGCACGCAGGTCGTGGCCGGCGAGTACCGGCGCGCCGAGCGCGACGACCGTGTCCCGCGCCCGGGCGAGCACCGTCTGGGCGGCGCGCAACGCGTCCCGGGCGGCGCGCTGCGCGGCGTCGGCGGCGTCGGCGTCAGCTCGGGCGGTGCGCAGCCGCTGGTCGGCGGCGCGCGCGACCTGGGCGAGCCGGTCGAGCTCGGCGAGCGCCGCCGTCACCTCGTCGGGCGGCGGGGCGGCCGCGAGCAGCGTGCGCAGCTGGGCGATCCTGGTGTCCAGCGTCTCCAGCCGGCCCGCGGCGGTGCGTTCGTCGTGCAGCGCGGCGACGTGGTCATGCTCGGCCCGCTCCGCCACGGCCGTGGCCTGGGTGAGGGCCGCCTCGGCGCCGGTCAGCGCCTCCCGGGCGGCGGCGTCAGTGGCTGCGGCGGCGCCGAGCCGGGTGGACCGCTCGGCCGCCAGCTCTCCAGCCCAGCCGACCAGCCGGGCCCAGCTGGCGGCAAGGTCGACACCCAGCCCGGTCGTGACGCCGGTCGCCGCCAGGCGGCGGTGACCTGACAGGCCGACGGCCGTGCCGCCGTGACCGCCGTTCCCGCGGATGTCGTCCGAGTAGTCGCCGTTCGTGTGGCCGTCAGCCGGGTGGTCGGCTGCGTCGTCGTCGGCGCGATCGTCGACGAAGGCGGGGGCGCCCAGCGCCACCAGCGGGTCGCGGATCTCGGCGAGGTGGGCCCGTGCCCGGGAGCCGGCCGCCGCGAGCGCGGCGGCGGCGCGGTCCGCCGCCTGGGCGTCTCGGCGTGCGGCGACCAGTTCGCGTGCGGCCTTGGCCGCGGCCTGCTCCCGCGCGGTCAGCTCGGCGAGCCGCACGGCGACGCCGGCCTCGTCCGGCGCGCCGGCCAGCGCCCGGCGGGCCTCGTCCTCGCGCTCGGCCAGCCGGCGCAGGTCGAGCCGGGCCCGGTACTCCGCCTGCCCTGCCTCGGTGGAGTCCCGCTCCCGGGCGGCCAGGTCTTGCGCCGCCGCGTCGAGGGCGGCCCTGGCCGCGGCCAGGGCCGTCGCCGGGTGGCCGGTGGCCGGCACGGTGACGACGGCCTGCTCGCAGACGGGGCACGGCTCGCCCGCGACGAGATGCGGGCGCAGCGCCGCCGCCAGGTCCGCCGTCCGTGCGTGCTCCGCGGCGGCGGCCGCGTCGTCGCGGCGGCGCCGGGCGGCCTCGACCGCGGCGACGGCCGCCGCCAGCGCCGTGCGCGCGGACGCGTGCGCGCCCTCGGCGGCGGCCTTCGCCGGCGCGAGCTGGGCGAGTTCGGCATGCCCGTCGCGGGCCCGTTCCAGCATCGATCGGGTGGGTGCTGACGCTACGGCCGCCCGTGCCTGAGTGTCGGCCCGCTCCGCGTCGTCCCGCCGCCTGGCGGCCGCGCTCGACACCTGCCTGGCGGCTCGCAACCTGCCCGCCAGCTCGACGACCTCGGGTGGGGTGCGGACGGCGGCGAGCCGGTCGCGCTCGTCACGCAGCCGGTTCACCTCCTCGGCCGCTGCCTGGGCGGCGCGGGCCGCCTCCTCGCGGGCGGTGGCGCTGGCCCCGCGCGCGGCCCGGGTCTCGGCGACGGCGACGGCCAGCCCCTCCAGGACAGTCCGCGCGGCGGTGTGGGTGGCCTCGGCGCCTGGCCTGACGGCCAGCTTCTCGGCCAGCTCGCCGTGGTCACGGCGGGCTTGCGCCAGCGGTGCCCGCTCGGGGGCGCCGGCGAGCGCGGCGCGGGCCTCGCTGTCGGAGTGCTCGGCCGCTCGCCGCCGCTGCGCCGCGTCGACGGCGGCCTGCTCGGTGGCCGCCAGCCTGGCCGCCAGCGTGACCACGTCGGGCGGCGTGCGGACGGCGGTCAGCAGCTCGTGCTCGGCGCGCACGCGAGCCAGGACGGCTTCGCTCTCGCGGGCCGCGGCGGCCCGGGCGGCGATGTCCGTCAGGGCCGTGTCGACCTGGGCGGACACCGCGACCAGCGCGTCCACCCGCGCGGCGGCGGCCTGCTCGGCCTCCCGGCTCGCATCCTCGTAGCCGGCGAGCTGGTTCGCCAGCGCCTCGGCGGCGTGCTCGCTGGCCTTCGCCTGGTCGTTCGCGGCGGCGCGGATCTCGTCGTAGACGCCGAGGCCGAGCAGGTTGGTGAGGATCTTCTGCCGGTCGGCCGGCTTGGCGTGCAGGAACTCGGCGAAGTCGCCCTGGGGGAGCACGACGCAGGAGCAGAAGTGCTCGAAGCTCAGGCCGAGCAGCGTCTCGACGGTTCTGCTGACCTCGGAGTCCGCCGCGACGACCTCCGTCTGCTCGCCGGGAGCGCCGAGCCCGGTCGGGTCGGCGAGCCTCTCCAACCGGGCGTTTCGGACCGTCACCCCGCCGCTGGCCGCCCGGCGGAGCTCTCTGGCGGCGACGTAGCGGGTGCCGGCGGCGTCGAACACGAGCCGGACGGTTCCGCGCGCCACCGTGGGGGCGAGCGCCAGCGACACCGTCCGCCGGTCGTTCCACCGAGGCACCGAGCCGTAGAGGGCGAACGTCATCGCGTCGATGACCGTCGACTTGCCCGACCCGGTAGGCCCGACGAGCGCGAAGTAGTCGGCGTCGGTGAAGTCGACCGTCGCCTCGTCCCGGAACGAGCCGAAACCGGCCATCTCCAGCAGTACCGGCCGCATCAACTCCTCCAATCCACGATCGCCCGCCCGCCACTGGGACCCGGCCGACGTGCCGGCCCCAGCGCCGGCCCAGACGGCGGCCCCAGCGCCGGCCCACGCGCTGGCACGGACGCCCCGACCTGGGCGGACCTGGCGGGCGCCGATCGCCTAACCATCCCTGTCGGCTCCGACAATTTCGTCGTGCAACGCGGCGAAGAGCGCCTCGACACGGTCGTCGGCGATGTTCTCGGCGCCGAGGTACTCGTGAAAGAGGTCCGCCGGGGCGCGCTGCCCGTCCGCCGGCCGGCTCGGCCGCGAGCCGGCCACCGCGGCCGCGAACTCCGGGTCGATGCGCACCTCGAGCGCGTTCGGCAACAGCTCCAGCACCTGCTCGCGCAGCCCGGCGCGCGCCGGCTCGCGCACCCACACCCGCAGCAGCGCGTCCCCGTAGTCGGCCGCCGTGTCGGCCAGCTCCGCCACGGTGCCGCGCACCGTCCGCAGCCGCCGCCCCGCCGTCACCGGGATGTCGACACCCCTGGCCGGGACGCCCGGCGCCGCGTCGACGACGCGGACCACCGGCGTGTAGTCCTGTTCGCCGAAGTCGACCGCGAGCGGCGAGCCGCAGTACTCGACCGGGCAGGGCGCCGGCAGCGTCTGCCGGCGGTGCAGGTGGCCGAGCGCGACGTAGTGCGCGTCCGCGGGGAACGCCGTCGCCGGCACGTAGTAGTCGAAGATCGACTGTGCGAGCCGCTCGCCGCCGCCGAACCGGCCGCCGGTTACCGTGAGGTGCGCGAGCACCAGGTTGACGGCGTCGTCGTCGAAGCCGCGGGCCAGCGCGGCGAGCACGTCGCGCACCGTCTGGTCGTACTTCGCCGCGTTCTCCGCGGGGGTCTGGGTGACGAGCTCGGCGGCGCGCACCGCGAAGCGCTGCGACAGGAACGGCAGCAGGGCGACGCGCACCGGTTCGCCGGTGCCGCGCGCCGTGAAGGCGACGACGCCGCCTTTGTCAGCCCGGCGTGCCGTGCCGGCCATCGTGATCCCCGCGGCGCGCATCAACGGCCGGTACGCCTCGAACGAGCGCGGGTGATCATGGTTGCCGGCGATGACGACGACCTCGGCGCCCGTGCCGCGGAACCCGAGCAGCGTCTGGATCGCCAGCCGCTGGGCCTCCGCCGACGGCGCCGCCGAGTCGTACACGTCGCCCGCGACCAGGACCGCGTCGACCTCGTGGGCGCGGGCGATGCCGACGACCTCGCGCAGCACGGCCTCCTGGTCGTCGAGGCGGCTGCGGCCCTTGAGCGACTTGCCGATGTGCCAGTCGGACGTGTGCAGGAACCTCATCGTGAGCCGTCCTTCGTGGCGCGGCCGGACGCCTGGCATGTCCACCGCGGGCGAACGGAACGGCGGCGACGGCGGTCGGCGGGGGCGGTCGGCGGGGGTTCGGTGATGCCGTTGGTCAGAACGGTGGCGGGTCGTCGTCGGGGTCGGGCAGCAGGCTGAACGGGTCTGGGCGCGCCGGCGCGGGCACCGCCGGTCCGCCGACGCCGGGCGCCGGCCCCGTAACCGTCGGAGCACCGTCGTCGCCGGCCTCGGACGGTCTGGTCGCCCAGGCGGGGAACGGGAACGTGACGGCCAACGGGACGGGGATCTCGGGCTGGGTGACGAACATCGTGCCCGGCTTCGCCAGCGTCGCCCGCGCCCGCTGGCTGGGCGGCAGGAAACCGTACTCCGGCCGGGACGCCTCGGCCGGGTCGAGCCGGCCGACGATCCGGATCGCGCTGTTCGCGATGATCCGCCGCTCCACCTCGCTCGCCGTCTGCTGTGCGCCGACCAGGATGATGCCCAGCGACCGGCCGCGTTCCGCGATGTCGAGCAGCACCTCCTTGATCGGGCTCGTCCCGTCGCGCGGGGCGTACTTGTTCAGCTCGTCGAGCATCGTGAACAGCAGCCCGCCGGGACCGGCCTCCTCCTTGCGCCGCATCTCCGCTGCGAGCACCACGCCGACGACGAACCGCTGCGCCCGCTCCGGCAGGTTGTGCAGGTCGACGACGGTCACCTGGTGGCCGGCCGTGCTGACCTGGCGGTCGCCGGCGTCCGGCAGATCAGCCCGGATCAGCGGCCGCAGCGCCCGCAGCGACGAGCGCAGCCGGCGCACGAACGCGTTCACCGTGCCCGCGCCGGTGGCCGGGCCGGCCCACTGGGCCCGCGCGCCCTCGTCGTTCACCCGGTCGATGACGAAGTCGACGAGCTCGTCGTAGGTCTTGATGACCTGGCCTTCGATCTTGACGGCGCCGTCCGTGCCGAACGGGACCGCGTCGAGGCGCAGCCGGTTGGTGACCTGGTGGACGACCATCGTGTACTGCTGGCGGTCGTCCTCGGCGTCGGCGAAGACGTAGGGGAGCAGCTCCTGCGCGCAGAACTCGCGTGGCGTCCACCAGAACGCGCTCACCCCGGACGTCCGCGCCGCCACATGCGGGCGGCCGGTGGTGTCGCCCGGCAGCGGCGGGGCGTAGAAGCCGGCGGAGGCGAACGGTTCGGCCGGCAGCCCGAGGCGGCCGTAGACCTCGCGGACCTCGTCGGTCAGCCGGGTGTTCGGGCGGTCGAGGAACAGCAGGTCCTCGCCCTTCACCGAGAACACCAGGGCCTTCGCGTTCACCGCCGCCCGGCCGAGGACGCCGCAGCGGAAGACCGAGTACAGCAGGAACAGCGCGAAGCTGGTCTTCGTCGCGACGCCGGAGATGCCGCTGATGGAGACGTGCGCGCCGCGGGTGCCGTCCAGGAACTCGAGGTTGACGTAGATCGGCGTGCCGTCGCGGCCGAGGCCGACCGGGACGCGGCGGTCCATCTGGTCGAAGTAGAGCGCGGTCGCCCGCTCGTCGCCGGTGGCGCGCCGGACCAGCTCGCCGGGGCGGGGCGGAACGTAGATCTCCGGTTCCAGGCGGGTCGTCGTCACCTCGGCGATCTCCTGCACCTGGGCGGGCAGCACCCCTTCGGCGATCAGGAACACGTCCGAGTCGAAGCTCGCGCCCTCGTGCCGCGCCTCGACCTGCGTGACCACGCCAGCCGTCATCACCGGGCCAACCCCGGGGACGGTGCGGACGGTGACGACGACGTCGTCCAGCTGCAGGTAGCTGCCCTCGTTCAGCGCGACGTGGAAGAGCAGCGGCGTCGCCTCCTCCGTGCCCATCACCCGCCCGACCGGCGGGCTGACCGGCGCCGCGGCGCCGGCGGCCGGACCGGCCAGCTTGGCGGCCTGGTCGGCCGGTCCGTCCGGACGGGGCAGACGCGTACCGTTCGGCGGCGTGCCGTTCGGCAGCGCGCCACCGCGGCCGCCCGCGTCGGTCACCGTCACCGGGTACGTCACCTCCATCGTCGCGACCTCACCGTCGCACGTCTGCCGTCGCACGTCTGCCGCCAGCTCCCGCCCGTCGGGGCATGTTCCGCCCATCGGGCGACGCGTCCGCTTGTGCACCGGGCGTGAGCACCGGCCGGATCGCGACCGCGCCGGCCCCGCATTATCCGGCCGGACGGGGCCGGGACGTGTTCGCCCGACTTCGGCGTGTCTCGGCCCATCCGCACCTGCACTCCAGCGCCCGACGGGCGGCGGCCAAAGCCCGTCGGGCCGCGAAACGCAGGTCGAGGGCACCATATGCCGCGTTCCGGACGGCTCCGCCTCCTGCCTTGACGTCGAAGCGACTGCCGGCTGGTCGGCGGCGGGCCTACTGCTCTTGCCCCGGGGAGCGCCGCTGTTGAGAGTCCGGCGTCCTGTGTGTGAGCAGCGAGACGCAGTTTCGCGAGGCCAGGCCAGCTCCGAGCGCGAGCGGCCACATTCCGTGACGCGTGCCACCGGGAGCGTGCTGCCGGCGGGAAGTCTGATCAGCGGCGGGCCCCGGCGGCCGGGTGGGTTTCGCGGCGGACGCGGGCGGCGAGCACGTCGGCGTGGCAGGGGCCGTCGAGGGGGCACCAGCAGGCGAGCCGGTGACCGGCGAGCTCGTCGAGGTGCGCCAGGACCCAGGAGCGGGAGACGACACGATGGCCGGCGAGGAGCTCGTCGGGGCCCTCGCCGTCGAGCCAGGCGGTGTACTCGTGGATGGCGACGGCACGGTCGCGGCCGGGGCCGCGATGGTCGAAGGGATTCCCCCAGGAGGTCGTGCGGTCGACCTTGACCGCGCCCGCGGGCATGCGCCAGCCCGCCGCACGGGAGAGCCTGATGCGCGCCGGCGTGCCGTCTGCTCGTGGTTGACCGGTCATGGTGGTCTCCTACCCGGCCCTGAGCACCTGGCCCGCCGCTGGACAACCGCTCGGGTCTGGGGGACGTCAGACCCACCATGACGCGTCGACGCCGCGCGGTCGCCTGGGGTGTGCCGGTGTGCCTGTTCGTAGCGCTCGCCGCCTGCAGCGGTGGGGCGCCTGCCAAGCCGCCAGTTCCCAGCCGCACCACCGGACCCGGGCCCGCGGCGGCGACGCGGGCGGCCACCGGGGCGAGTGAGGCGGCGAGCCTGAGCTCGGCGCTCGGCAGGTCGGTGTTCAGCCCCTCCGCGGCGCCGACGGATCGTCCGACCGCCGTGCCAGCCACGTCGGCCGGACCACCACCGCCGACGCCGTGGCCGCGGCCGGGCACCATCGGGCCGCCTCCGCCGACGCCCGGGACCGGGCTGCCGGCGGGGGTGTTCGGGAAGGACTGGGAGCGGATCCCGACCAGCCGCAAGATCGTCGCCCTGACCTTCGACGCGGGCGCCAACGCGGACGGCGTCGCCCCGATCCTCGCGACGCTGGCGCGGGAGCACGTCGCGGGGACGTTCTTCCTCACCGGCCAGTTCGCGGACAGCTACCCGTCGAAGGTGCGGGACATCGCGGCGTCCGGCGGGCGGATGGGCAACCACTCGTCGACCCACCCGTACTTCACCAGGCTCGACGACGCCGCGCTGCGCGGCGAGGTGATGGGCGCCGAGCGCGACATCCTGTCGGCCGGCGGCAAGGACCCACGGCCCTTCTTCCGGTTCCCGTTCGGCGACCGGAACGCGCACGACATCGCCGCGGTGAACGCGCTCGGCTACGTGACCGTCCGGTGGACGGTCGACACCCTCGGCTGGCAGGGCACGTCCGGCGGCCGCAGCGCCGCGTCCGTCCAGTCCCGAGTCCTGGATGCCCTGGTGCCCGGCGAGATCGTGCTCATGCACCTGGG
>Ga0207712_10001654_pt1 | contig 14996 bp, 10 predicted proteins | sample KBSS44metaG_FD_184402 | JGI IMG/M metagenome (GOLD analysis project Ga0207712, IMG submission 184402) | Switchgrass rhizosphere microbial communities from Kellogg Biological Station, Michigan, USA - KBS S4-4 metaG (SPAdes) (version 2) | ecosystem: Host-associated > Plants > Roots > Rhizosphere... | reverse complement strand
TCATACCCGTCATCGCCCCGGTCGCCGAACGCGGCACGGTAACCGTCGTCGTCGAGGGTGCCCGCACGGCCGGCATCGCCGGCGACGCCGGCGACACCGGCGACACCGGCGCGGCCCGCCTGGCCGCCGCCGTCGCCGGCGGCCGGCCTCGCCGGCCTGGGCTGCCTTGCCGGCCTGGGCGGTTCTGACGTGGTCACGACACCCCCACGGCCAGCGGCAACGCGCCGACGTTGAAGCCCTGGTCCTGCTCGCCGACGAGCCGCACCATCTCCAGCCGGCTGCGTGAGGCCAGTGTCTCCGCCTCACCGCAGGCATCGGCCAGACTGTCGAGATCGTCAGCGGAGACCGTCACGAAGCCATGGAACCGGAACGCGCCGAAGCCGGCGATCAGCTCCTGTTCGCGGCGTTCCACCTCGTCCGCCTCCGTCATGTCACGCTGCGTCGTCACCTTGCCGAACCTGTCCCGCATCTCCTGCTCTCCGAGATGCGTCATCCGGCGCCGGTTGACTGCCCGTTCGGCCTTCCGGCCCGGCAGCGGCTCGACGACCAGCGACACCGTCCGCCGGCAGGTCGTCTCCATCAACAGCGGGGCGAGGAATGCCGCCGGCGACGGCACCCGGGGCCAGCCGTTGATCCAGTAGGTGGTGTGGAAGCCGGAGTCGGTGCGGTAGTGATCCCAGGCGGCGACCGCGCGCACGGGACCGGCCACCGCCGGGTCGATGCCCGACGGCAGGCCCTTGAGACCGCCGGCCACATCGCCCGCGGCGCCGCCGCGAGCGTCGATCATGTCGATGGAGTACGGGTCGTAGGTGGTGCGGATGACCGCCGCGAGCGCCCGCGGCGGCAGCCAGCCGACCGTGCTGATCTGCGCCCTGGCAAGTGCCGCCTCCATCGTGCGCAGCTCGCCGAGCAGCACCGCGCAGGCCGCCCGGTCGCCGCCACCGGCCCGCTGGATCGCTCTGCGGGCGTCGCGGGCACGCAGCTGGAACGACAGATAGGTCTCGTGACGCTGGGCCACCGGGCCGGCCGCGTCGATGACCTCCTGGTAGGCCTCCGCCGCCCAGGAGTCGTCGTGGTGGCCCCGTACCCGCCAGTGCCGCTGCAGCGTGTCGCCGGAGTCCGGCAGCGTCCGCTCCAGCCACTGGATCCGGGCGAGCCGGCCGCCGCCGGCGGTGAGCCCGGCGAGCAGCTCGCCCCAGGCGTCCACCCTGGCCTGCTGGTCACCCGACTCCAGCAGCGCGAACTGGCTGCCCTGCACCTGCAGAACGGCCGTATAGCTCTGCTGCTTGGTGTCCTTGACAACAGCGACATAACGTCCGTTGCCCACGGGGACCGACAGCATGACCAGAGCGGACAGCGGCCCGGGCAGCACGGTCCTGGTGATCTGATCCTCGTCCGGCCCGAGCCGGAAAACGCCGCCGCGGAACACTGTCTCGCCCGTCACCTTCTGCATCGTGTAGCCGAACAGAATCGGCACCCACTGGTCGAGGTTACGGTCCTCCACCCGGACGAACGCGACGAAGCCCAGGGCCACGGCAACCAGCACCCAGGCCGGCGCGAGCAGCAATGGCGAGCGCAGGGCACCGAGTACGCAGACCATCACCCCGACCATCAGGCCGAGTTGCGGCCAGCGCAGGCCGAGCAGGATCCCACCCCGTTCGAGTGGGCCGAACCGATAGCTGCGTTCCGCGACCATGACCCCTGTCTTTACTCCAACGCGGCGTCTCTATTCCAACGTGGTCATACGTGTATGTCGCTGGAAGCCCAACCTCAGGCAACACCGGCCTGGCCGGACCGGCTGGACCGCTCGCCCGGTCTGGCCACCCCGGGTCCCACCGCCACCGCCGCAGCCATGGTCACGGCTGCGGCCGTCCGTCGGCCTGACCACCCAGACCGACGGCCCGCCGGGTGGCGGACCAACCGCTCTGACGGCCTGCGGGCCGCCAGCCTGGCGCGGGCCGCTGGGCTGATGGCCGACGCGTCCGCTGGGACGTCCGGTCGGCCGCACCTCCCACCGGACGCCACGGGGTGGTCAGCGGCCACGAGGCGGGCCGTCCGGGACCTTGCTTCGGACTGGCGGCGACACCGGCCCACGCGCGGCCGCCGCACCCTTTGACGCGCGGGCGGCCGGTGCCGTTGCGCGCGGCGCGCCAATCCGGGGCTGTGCCGGCGGAAGCGCCGCGGCCGCAGTGCGACCACGGCCTCGAACAGCACTGGTTCCGGCACCGACGCCGCCGGAAGCGCCCGCGCCTGACGCGATGGCGACGGGGCGACCCGCCCGGGAGCCCGCGGTCACGCTGGGCCGCGCACCGCCCGGCTGCGCGCCAGGACGGGCCGGCCGGATCGCCGGCCGGCCGAGGGCGCCCGCGGCGGAGCCACCGACGCCAGCGGGGAGTGCCGCGCCGGCACCACCGAGCATGCCGCGGTTGCGGGTCTGAAGCCGGGCACCGATGCCGCGGAAGGTGTCCCTGGACGTGCCGCCGAGCAGCGCGCCGGCCCCCTGGCCGAAGGAAGCCATGCTGCGCCGGCCGGCGCCGCCGACCGCCCGCATCAGATGAACGTCGGCGAATCCGAACAGCTGCAGAAGCAGGAATGGTGAGAACACCGCGGCGATCATCACGACGACGCCGCTGAGGATGTTCAACGTCTGGTCGGTCGCGGAGCCAGTGCTGTCGCTGGCCATACCCGCACCCAGGGTGAAGATTACGTAGATCACCGGCTTGGCGAAGATGAGCGCGACGAGGATCTCGGCGGCCCGCTTCATCCAGGAGCTGGTCGACACCGCGGGCTGCCCGGCGAGATAGATCGGGATGAAGACCGCCACGACGATGATCACGACTTTCCGGATGTAAAGCACCACGAAAAGCGCGAACGAGAACAGTGCGACTAGCAGCGAGAGCACCATGTCGAGCGCGAAGTTGCCCTGATCCGGCAGCGCCCGCAACTGTCCGACGAGACTCGCGCCCAAGGGCTGTCCGTCGCCGAACGCATCCGCAATGCCGTCGGACGCAGCGAGCACCATTTGCAGCAGGGTCAACGCGACGAAGGAACCGAGAATCGCCGTACCGGTGGACACCACCGCTCGCGCGAAGACATGCGGGTCACCGCGAACCGCGCCGACCACGCACGAACACAGGAACAGGCCGGTGACGATCAGCACCGAGACGCCAAAAACGATGTTGTAGTTCTCGACGACATAGTCGGCCCGCAGGTCAACTGCCGTCTTCTGCGACGCAAAGTTGAACACCGACGACGACAGATCCGCCGCCATGTTACAGAACGCCGTACCAATAGAGTTAAGAAAACTATCTGCAGTGTCGGAGACTGCGCCTGTGACGACGTGCTTCAGAGGTCCGAACGGTTGGAATCCAATGGCGAGATCTTGGGGCTGTGACGGGCTCATAGTCATGCCGAAGGACTCCCGATGTATGAAAACCGTCGGAAATTTTCGCCGGGTCTTTGTGTGATCGTTGGACCGTCCGATCCATCGACGGCTGCTGAGAGCCGCCAGTCCCCGTCTTTCCACTGTACGGTGCAATCGTCAGAGCCCCAGATCTCCGATGGCCCTGACGTTCCGTCGGTATTTCCGTATACTCCGATGCCGCCGACTGCCCATATGGATATCGTCGTGACATCGCGCGAAGATGTCTTGACATTAAATCCGACCACTCGAAGATTGAAGTTCAGGCTGGGGTCGGATATCGAGTTTGCGCCTACAGATCTTGAATTTTCTTGGTCTGCCTTTATTATGCGATCGCTCACTTGTGTAGTGGCACCGGCCGTTGCAATTGATTTCAATACTAGTCGGATGCGTGACGGCTCACGGTTGCGGACATCGCTGTAGGCGGAGACGTAGTTGCCGCAGGCGCTGATGGCTCCGGCCTCAGTGTGGGGGTAGCCGACAGGGATGCCGAACTCGTTGACTCGGCTCGGCGCGCCTGGCAGGGCGCCAGTTGGTTCGGCGGTATGGTCCACGCCGGCAGGGGTCGGCGACGGCACCACGGCCGCTGCGGGCGTGGTGGTTGGCGAGGATGCGGAAGAGGCGCTGGCGCCCAACGATCGGTTGTCCGTGTCCGACCCCGAGTGCCGGCCGAGGAGGATCCCGGCGGGGAGCGCGACGGCGGCAGCCAGGGCCGCTGTCACGACGATCACCAGGACCAGTCGCCTGGTTGCCCACTCCGTGGCGGTGGCCAACGCACACTCCCCCTCCCTGTCGGCAGGGCCATCATCCCAATACCGGCCCGCCGGTATCTGGAGAACATCTCAGGAGTATGTAGAAGGTTCGACGTGGACCACGGGAGCTCCGCTCACCTGCTGCACCACGGCCGGCGGCCGCCCGCCGTTCGGGCCGCCGGTGTCGGGGGTCCCGGCTGACGCCGAGCTACCGGTCGCGAGGAAGAAGTTGACCAGCACAGCGGCGATGCCGACGAGGAATGCCAGTCCACAACCGGCGAGGACCCCGCTCTTGCCGACGGACGAGGCTCGGTCCAGGCCCATCCGGTCGCCGAGGGCCCAGGCGATGCCGCCGAGCAGAATCGAGGCGACCGCGGCGATCGCCGCATAGGCGGCGAGGCCGTTGACCAGGTCCTTCAGCGCGTTGATGCCAGGCGCCTTCGTCGGATCCGGCGAGACTTGAACCGCCAGCAGCAGCGTTGTCGTCCGCGCGGACGCGGCATCGACGATCATCGTAGGTCCTTCCTGCGGGCACTGCGCCCGAATGGACCGCAGGTCTGGCGAATCATACGACGGGCGTCCGCAGCGTTTCCGGAGTGCTCCCCTGAGTCGTCCCGTGGGCCGTTGCTGCTGTCTTGGCCGATTCCTCGGCGGCGAGTCTGACCAGTCGTTCGACTACGACAACGCCTAGATGCAGGTAAGAGCGCCGCGTACTGGCGCGCAGCCGAGGAATACGTACTGGCGCGCGCCGGCTTGGGTCGAGTCGGCTCTCGTAGGGGATCCGAACCAGTGCGTCGACGTGTTTTGCGAGCCTGCCGGCCGCGGCTCTGGTGCGTGGTGACCAGCGGCCGCGCCGTGGTGAGACCACCGCGACGATGACGGGAGGCCGTCGTCCCCGCGCGTCCGCGCGCAGCAGTGGCGCCGCCGGGTCTCGCAGCGCGGCGGCCGTGCGGTCGAGGTCCGCCGGTGCGGCCAGGCTCACGACGACGACGAGGTCGCTTACCCGAAGTCCCGTCGGGGTAAGCGCCGCATGGACGGGCGCGTCCACCAGCACCAGCCGGTAGGCCCGAGTGAGGTGGCCGAGTGCCGTGCGCAGCATGCCCGGTGTGACGGTGTCGTCCATCGGAACCATCGCGCCGGGGCTGCCCGTCGTTCCCTCGCCGCGGCTGATCGGCACCGCGTCGAGCTCTGGGGCACGGCGTCTGGCGGCGGGGCCGCCGATCAGTTCGCGCAGGGCACCGGGCGCGGTGTTCCGCCGGCGGGCGATGTCCGTGACGGTGACGTCACCGGGTAGCCCGACCCTGGGGCACAGAGGATCCCCGCGTGGCTCGTCCGGGTCCTCGTCCGGCCAGGCTCCAGGTCGTAGGTCGACGGCGAGCACGTTCTCGCCGCGCGCGCCGGCCAGCACCAGGCCGAGGATGCCGACCAGTGTGGTCGTGCCGGAGTAGGGGAACGCGGAGGTGACCCCGATTCGCCACGATCCCGGCAGGTCCGCGGCGGCCCGGTCTGCCAGCGAGGCGCGCAGCGGGATCTCGTCCCACGGCGCGAAGCCGTCGCCGTCGTCGAACCGGTCGCCGTCGTCCTCGGCTTCGCCGTCGTCGCCCCAGTCCCAGTCGTCGTCTGGCCTGTTGACGGGCGTCGGCCCATCCGACCATCGGTGGGGGGCTGGCGACGCCGGGACGGCGGGCAGCGCCGCGACCTTGCCGCCGCTCACGCCCGGATCCGTGCCGCCGGACTTTGCCCAGGCCGGGTTCGGAACGGTCATGACGCCGTCGTCGAGCTTGGGCGGCTCCGTTGGCCGTGGCTTCGCCGCGGGCGGCCGTGCCGCCGGCCGCCCATCGGCCACCGGTGGTGCGGGGGGCGCCGGCCTGGGCGCCTCGGATGGCGGAGGCCCGGCAGGCGGCGGAGCGGCCGCGTAGGGAGTTGCGGGTAGCCACGCGGTCCGCGCACGAGGCGGCGGACCGGATGAGCTTCGTTCGGGCGACGCCGGCCGAGACGGTCGGGCGGCCCCGACGCCGGTCGGCGGAGCCGTCTGTGCGATCAGCGGCGGCGGCACGGTCGGCGGCGGAACAGGCTGGGTCGTCGAGTCCGAGGGTCCTGGATCCGTCATTGCAGGCTCGGGCTGGACGACAGGACGAGGTCCTTGGACGTTCGGCAGCGGGGGCACTGTCGGGCGGTCTTCTAGGTGGAACGCCTCGTCGCCCTGGGGTGCGGCCGAGAGCGGGGAGTTTCCGACTCGGCCGCGACGGTGGCGGCGCCTGCCAGCTCGGGAGGGGGCCGACCCGCCCGGGTCATCGAGGTCGTCATGACGAAGATCACCGCCGGTGTCGCGGGGCGGTGGGGTCGCCGACAACTGTGCGCCGATGAGGGATACCGGTCGCGCGTCGCCTTCCTCGCCGTACGGTGTCGGTGGCACATTGCTCACGTGCCGTCGCCCTCCTGGCTGGTTCAGGCTGGTTAGCCCTGGTCGGGACTACTTACGGTTACTTGATTCGGATCGCCGCCGAATCGAGGTAACCCGAGCTGCTGAAGTATGACAAGCTCCGACAGAGCCTAACCATGGTTACCTGGGGTGGTGTACCGTCCGTAGCCGACATTCGGCCCGGAGCCGTCCGGGCAGACGGTGTCAAAGCGCGCCGCCGGCCATGAGCCGGAGACCCTCTCTCCGGCCTGAGGCCGAAGGAGGCGCGATCGTGCTCGTCGGACACGCCGCCCATGGCGTCGGCGGAACTGGCCGCTGCTGTATCCCGTGTATCCCGGATGGCCCTCGGGCGCGACGCGTTGCCGTGGTCGCGTGCCCTTGGGCCTGGACACCTGGATGGTCTCCGGGGGCGCGAGGCTTCGCCGTCGTCGCGTGCCCGCTGGCCTGACCTGCTCGAAAGGGGCAGCCGCTATGCAGGAGGGCGTGCCGACTGCGCGCGACCCGGCGGGTGCGGGCGCCGTCCCGTCCCAACAATCGGGGCGCCAGGACGACGATGACGTGTTGACCGTGGACGAGCTGGTCAGCTGGCTACGACTGTCGGAGAGCACGGTCCTGCGGCTGCTGTCCGAACACGCCATTCCGGCCCGGAAGGTGGGGCATCAGTGGCGGATCCGTCGCGGCCGAGTACGGGATTGGCTGGACGGGCGGGAGTGAGCACAGATGCGAACGAGCGACATTGCGTCTCGAGTCCGCCGATCAGCCGGAAGCGGATTCGAAACCCGGTAAGTAACGATCCTGGTCTAGCCTCTGTCGTACCCGTCCCTGTCTGGACGGCTCACCAGGCCGCGGCGGCCACTGCTCGAGCTTTTCGATCTCTTCACGGCCTTCGTTCGAGCGCTCTGGCCGCCATCACCGCGGTGATGGTCGTCACCTGCCTTGCCGGTTGCTCATCCTTGCGGGAGAGCGCCGAGCGGGCCGCCACTCCGTCCGCGACGCCAGCGCGGACCACCGGGCCGCCGCCCGGCGCGAGCCAGGCTCCCGGCCCACCGCTGGCCACCGCGTCCGTGGGCGAGGCCGTGGGTCCATCCGGTTCACCACCCGACCCGACGGACCCCGCGGCCGTCGCCGCCTACTGCTTTGCTCGTTGGCAGTCCTTCGACGCCCGCACCGATGCGAGCTTTTCCGCCGGCGTCGACCGTGCCCAGGCAGACAGCTGCTTCACCACCGACTTCTTGGCCCAACTGAGCGGTACCGGCAGCGGGAGCGGCGACGCGGGCTCGTCTGGCGAGGACGGCCAAGCGTGGCAGGAGCAACGGGACCAAGGAGCCCGCTCGACAGTCACCGTGCTCGCCGCCACTCCGCTCGCCGATACCGCGGCGACGGGACGAGTGGTCTACCTGCTGAACACACGCAGCGCTTTCACGACCGACAACGCGACGCCCGTCGAAACCGTCTCAACTCCGACGGTGACGTTGCTGCGCGACACGACCGGCCGTTGGCAGATCGCGGGTGCTGACCTCTCCGACAAGGCGGGCGACGCGCCCGGCCGCTGACAGACCGCCAGATGTGCGATCATGCTGGGGCGATTGCGCCGTGGGAGGCCAAGCCGTCTACAGGCGGTCTGGGCACCGAGCGATGTACTTCTGCCGGTTGGTCATCCCGCCGGCTAGGTACTCCTCGAAGGCGAAGGGTGGGCGGGGATGGTTCGGGGGCCGCGCGGCGCGCGTCCATGGCTGCTCTGGCTCGGCGTCGGCGGGATGGCCGCCGTCGGCGCAATCATGCTGTTCATCCTCCTCGTCGTCGTGCTGATCACTGGCCCCTTCCTCGACAGCCAGAACAACGGTTCACGGACGATCACCAACTCCGCGGGAATTCCGGACGAGTACCTCGATCTGATCATTTCCGCGGCGAACAACGCGGGCTGCGCCGAGGTTACCCCGGCCCTGCTCGCCGCCCAGCTTCATCAGGAATCAGGCTTCAATGCCCGCGCCCAGTCGCCGGTCGGCGCGATGGGCATCGCCCAGTTCATGCCAGGCACCTGGGCGACGCACGGCCGCGGCGGGGACGTGTGGAACCCGTCGGACGCGATTCCCGCCGCCGCCCGCTACGACTGTGCGGTCGCGGCATCGGTGGCGAGCGTCCCGGGCGCGGCCCAGGAGAAGATGCTCGCCGCCTACAACGCCGGGCCCGGTGCGGTGCTCTCCTTTTCCGGCATACCGCCGTTCCCCGAGACACGCAACTATGTGCGCACGATCCTGGCGAAGGCGCGCGAGTACGGGGACGCCCTCGCACCGGGCGCCGAGATCCCGGCGAGCGCCGTGGCGCCGGTGCTCGAGTTCATGCGGTCGCAGATCGGCCATCCCTACGTGTGGGGGGCCGAGGGACCGGATGCATGGGACTGCTCGTCGCTGGTGCGGGCCGCCTACCGGACGGTGGGCATCGAACTGCCACGGGTGACGACCGACCAGCTCGCCGCCGGCCCGCTGGTCTCAGGTGTGGACCTGCAGCCCGGCGACCTGGTGTTCATCCCGGGCTCGGACGGCACGGTCGCGGCGCCGGGGCACGTCGGGATGTACGTCGGCAACGGGCAGATGATCGCGGCGAAGGGGGCCCGCTGGGGCGTGGTCATCTCCGACGTCTCCAGCTGGACCGACGTCGTCGCGGTCACCCGGCCGCTGGCCAGCGGACCATAAACACTCTTCCCCTCCACCACCGGGGTACGGGGTCGCCACGCCTTCGGCCAGCGCGGTTGCGTTGCGTTTGAGTGTTACGAACTGGGGTGACGCTCCGGGTTAGGGCAAGGCGTTTCGAACAGGGCAGCTGATCTCGCCGCAGCCTTCAGTGATTGCTACGCTGATGGCGGCTGGACGTGCGAGGGAAATCCACCCTCGCCTGCCCGGTCTGCTAAACCGCGACATCGCTGACGAAGTTCGAGAAACCGTCACCGAGTTGCCCGAGCCAGCCGAACGCCGTGTGAACGAAGCTGGCTGCGTCGCTGGGAGCCGTGACCACATAGAAGGCCACGAAGATCCAGAACCCCCATGGATAAAGAATCTTCTTCACGCCAGACCTCACAGTGACCCGGGCGCCGACCGGCGAGCGGTCGTGCAGTGTCGAGGAATGGCGACGCGGCGTCCTGCTCGGCCGACGGACCGGGCCGCCGCGGCGCCGCCCGGGCCGCCCGGGCGGCGCCGCGGCGGCCACCCGTCCTGCCGACGCGCCTACCGCATCACCAGCTCCGAGTGTCTACTTACACAGTGTGTTCAGCGCAAGCCGACCCGCCGCGTAGGGAACACGTCGGACTACAGAAAGTGCACAGCATGGCGACCTGCCCGTAATGCGGACAAGGTCTGACTAGGACCGGACAGGAAGCTGACAGTAGCGATCTGGAGCCGTTCCGCGTTCTACTGGCCGAGGCACCTCGAGCCGGTTGACGTCGACTCCCTGCTCGAGGTGCCTCCTGTGGTTGCCTTCCGCATTTCTGCGTCTGTTGCGCTGTTGGTTGCGTTTTCAGGCGTCCGGGTGGCACATCGTTTCTGTTGCTTCGGCGCTTGTCTGGGGTATTTGTTTCGACTTATGATGTCGCGCCGGTTTCGAGTGGCCTCGGCCTTGGTTGGCGTCACGATTCTGCGGCAGGTCCGCTTTGCCGGTTTGGCGTCTGTCTGGGGTTTCTTCTAGCGGTTCCGCAGGGTGCTTGGCCGCGTTTTGTCCGCATTTCGAGTATCTGTGTGGTTCCCCTGCCTGTTGCTCTGGCGCGGAGGCAAGCTGTGTTCGTAACGTTCAAGCGTGACGCAAGCGAGCTGGCCCGGAGGCCCGGCCATCGAGCGAAGCGATGTGGACGCCGCGATGGGGTTGGTCCCGCTCGTGACGTTCAAGCGCAAAGCGACCGCGCTGGCCCGGAGGCGCGCCTCCGCGGAGGCCCGGCCCCGGAGCGACGGGGTTCCTGCGGAATCGGCGACAGGGTCCCTGCCGGATCGACGAAGTCCGGGGTTCCTGCCGGATCGCCGAAGGCGATCTGGGAGGTCTGCTGGGAGGTAAGCGATTTCGGAGGTCGTGAACGGGGTTGGGCCGCAGCGGAGGTCGCCGGAGGGCACGTCCGCGCAGGAGGACGCCGCGCGGAGCGGACCAAGAAACACTGCTCAGGCCAGGGGGATGCTTTGGGCGAAGCGGAAGAGGTTGTCGGGGTCGTAGTGGGTCTTGGTGGTGCGTAGTCGAGGGAGGTTCGTGCCGTAGTAGGCGGCTGCCCAGTCGGCCAGCTCGGGATCGATGTAGTTCTGGTAGGCCTGCTTGGAGACGTGGGGCGCGGCCGCGGCCACGAGGTCACGCAGCCAGCGGCTGTTCGCCTCGATCACCTCGGCCGGGGCGCCGGCTGGGTAGCCGCCGAAGTACTGGACGCTGGCGATCGCGTCTCGGTGGACGAAGGCGGTCTCGGCCGGGCCGACTCGCCCGATCGCACCGCCCCAGGCGTCCAGGATGATCCCGCCGCCCGCCGTGGCGAGCGGATCCCGCTGGCGTTCCTCGATCATGCGGACGAGCGCCTCGTTACCCGCCGATCCCAGTGGTGTCAGCAGGATCGACGAGGCGGCCCGCTGCCCGGGCCGGCGGGCGCCGGCTCGGATCCCGGCGGTGCTGCCGCACTCGCCGCCGCTCGCCGAGCAGCCCCCTTCGATGCGCATCGCGGCAAGGTGGTCGTGTTCGGTGATCGAGGTGCTGGCGGGTGATGCCGAGTGGACGGCCGCCCGCAGGTCGGCGAGCGGGCCGGACAGCCCCGCTCGAGCCCCCGCGAACACGCCGCTGATCCGCAGCGTCGGGGTGGACCCGCCGGGCACCGAGCCGGCTACCAGCGTGGACCACAGCTCGTCCGGCATCGCGCCGAGCCTGCCGGTGACCCAGTCCTGCCAGGCGGCGAGGACCTCTTGCGCCACCGTCCACGGCCAGCGCAGCGAGAACAGCGTCAGCGAGCGGGCGGTGTGGGTGGCGAAACGGAACACGGTGACGATCCCCAGGTTGCCGCCCCCACCTCCCCGCAGCGCCCAGAACAGGTCGGCATCGTGGTTCTCGTCGACGCGTACCGTCTCGCCGGAGGCGAGGACGACGTCGGCGCCCGTCATGCGGTCGCAGGTAAGGCCGTGCAGCCGGCTGAGCACGCCGACCCCGCCGCCGAGAGCGAGCCCGGAGATCCCGACCGTCGGGCAAGAACCGGCTGGGATCGCCCGCCCGGCGCCAGCCAGGTCGGTATAGACCTTGATGAGCCGGGCTCCGGCACCGACCGTCGCGATTCCATTCCCGTCCACGCTCACCTGGTTCATCCGGGTGACGTCGACGATCAGTCCCTCGGTCGTCGAATAGCCGCCGTAGCTGTGGCCGCCGCAGCGGGCGGCGAGGCCGACCCCGGCTGCTCGGGCGAACTGAATCGCGGTGGCCACGTCCTGCTGGCTGGTCGCATACGCCACTCCCTGCGGGCGGACCGTGTCGAAGGCCGGGTCGAACAGGGCCCGCGCGGTGTCGTAGTCGGCGTCGCCGGGCTTCACGAGCGGCCCGGCCAGCCGCGCCGCGAGCGCGTCCCAGCTCTGCGCCGGGTCGAGCGACGGCGACGGCGACAGCACGCTCGGCGCCGGACCGCCCGGGCCGCTCGGGCTCGGCGCGGGCGAGCCGTCCGACGAGCAGCCGGCGAGCAGGCCCGTGCCCGTGGCCGCGCCGCCGAGCACCGCGAGTCCCGCGCGCAGCACGGCACGCCTGTCCGGTACGACCTCCATGTCCGGACCCTAACGGGGCGCACTCCCAGGTCAAAGGCCGTCCAACGGGCCTTTCGGCACCGTGACGGGCTAGGAGCGCGCCCATAGCCACCTAGCTCTGTTTGGCGATGGTGGTGATGGTTCCGTTGGGGTCGATGCGGCGGATCACGCTGTTGCCGTTGTCCGCGATGTATACCGCCCCGGCGGCGTCGACGACTATCGAGCTCGGGCTGGACAGCTGGGCCGCACTCGCTGGGCCGCCGTCTCCGGTGTAACCCTCGGCGCCGGTACCGGCGATCGTCGTGATGATCCCGTCGGGGCTGACCTTGCGGATCGAGTCGCTGCCGTAGGCGGAGATGAAGACGGTGCCATCGTGGCCGAGGAACACGTCGGGGATCGACAGGGTGGCGCTGGTGGCTGGGCCGCCGTCGCCGGTGCGTCCCGTCTTGCCGTTGCCGGCGAAGGTGGTCAGCGTGCCGGTCTTGTCGATCTTTTGGACGGTGTCGCTACCCAGGTTGGCGATGTACATCGTGCCGTCGTCGGCGATTGCGATGCTGTTGGGACCGTCGAGCTTCGCCTGGATCGCCGGGGTCGGCGTGCCGGTGTAGCCCTTCTCACCGGTGCCGGCCACCGTCGTGATGATCCCGTCGGAGGTGACCTTGCGGATGCGCTGATTCTCGTAGTCCGCCAGGTAAAGGGTGCCGTCGGCGGCGACCGCGATGCCTTCGACGCCGTTGATCTGTGCCTGGGCGGCCGGGCCGCCGTCGCCGGAGTAGCCGGCCACGCCGGTACCGACGATGGTTGTGATCTTACCGGTCGTGTCTACCTTGCGGATGCGGAAGTTCTGGGTGTCCGGAATGTAGAGGTTCCCGGCCTTGTCCCACGCGACCCGCCCGGGTCCGTAAAGCTGCGCGGCGGTCGCCAGACCGCCGTCACCCGAGAAGCCGTCGGACGCGGTCCCGGCGATCGGCGTGACGGCGCCGTCCTTGGCGATCCGGTGGACGATGTTGGTGTCCAGGTTCGACACATACAGCGAGCCGTCGTCGCCGATGCTCAGGTCGTAGGGCGCGAGGTTGGGGATCGTCAGCGGCCCGCCCGCATAGCCGACGGCTGCCGCGGGCAGCTGCCGCGACCGATCGGGAAATGCCTCGGGAGCCGCGGTGCTGCCGCCTCCGCCTCCGCCTCCCCCGCCGCTGCCGCGGGTCCCCGCAAGCACGATCGCGGTGGTGAGGCCGGCGATGAGCACGAACAGCAGAGCGGCGACGATCCAGGTCGCCCGTGCCGACAGGCCGAATAGCCCCTTCTTCTCGGTCGGACCCGGCCGGTGCGCCGGTAGCGGAGTTTGCGGCCGTGGCGGCTGGACCGGCTGGCTCGTCGACGGCCAGGGGGTCGGCGTCGGTGGCGCTGCTCGGTAGCCGGGCCCCGGCAGCGGTGCGGACAGGGGAGTGGGTCCTGGGGTGGTCGACGGCGGCGTGGGGGTCGCCGGTCGTACGGGTGTGTTGGGCGCTGGCCAGTTCCCGGAGCCGCCCGTGGGCGCGGTGTACGGCGGCCGTACCGGAGTGTGCATCGGCTGGCCGGGAATGGGCGGGCCAGTCAGCGGCCGGCCCGGGACCTGCTGACCGGGCACCGGCTGACCGTGCACCGGCGGGAAGGCCGGACCGCCCCCGGGCAGGTTCGGACGCGGGGGGTAGGGCGTCGGCTGCGCCGGACGGTAGCCACCCGGAAGGCCAGGGCCGCCGGGCGGTGGGGTCGGCGGGCCGGCGGGCCGGTGCTGTGGACCGACCGGCGGCGCGGGGAAGACCGGGTTCGCGGTGGACTGCGTTCCCAGCGCGGCCTCACGGACCTCGTCATCGACCCGGATCTTGACCTCGGACCTGGCGAGCCAGTTCGGGCCGAAAGCGCGGGCGCTGGCACGCGCCAGCTCCAGGCCGAACTCGGTGGCATCGCCGTAGCGGGTCGTCGGGTCCTTGGCGAGGGTCCGCATGATCACCGCTGCGATCGGCGCCGGGACGCCCATCAGCGGCTCGGGCTGCACGTTCAGGTGGTGATGGGTGAGCGGCTGCACGCCCATCGGCTTCCCGAACAGCGGCCGCTCGGCGAACATCTCGTAGAGCACGCCGGCGAGTGCGTAGAGGTCGGTCGACGGAAACAACCGGCTGCCCAGGATCTGCTCGGGTGCCATGTACCGGGGCGTGCCGAGGATCGCGCTCGCGGTCGTCTCAGCGCCGTCGAAGATCTTCGCGATGCCGAAGTCGGTGACCTTCAGCAGCCCGGAACCGTCGAACATGATGTTGTCGGGCTTGACGTCGCGGTGCAGGACTCCGGCCGCGTGCGCCGTGGCGAGCGCGGCCGCGGCCGCGATGCCGACCGCGCACACGGTCTCCTGGCTGAGTTTGCCGGCCTGGATGCGCTGCTTGAGGGTGCCGCCGGACAGCAGCTCCATCACCAGCAGGCAGGTGCCTTCGTGCTCGACATAGTCGTGCACGCGCACGATGTGCGGGTGGTCGAGCTCGGCGAGCACTCGCGCCTCGGCGAGGAAGCGGGCGCGCAGCTCTGGGTCGTCGGAGGTGTCTAGGAGGATCTTGATGGCGACCTTACGGCCAATGAGGCGGTGCTGGCCGGCGAGTACGAGGCCGTACCCGCCCTTACCGAGGTCACCCTCGACC
>Ga0207712_10001652_pt1 | contig 15007 bp, 13 predicted proteins | sample KBSS44metaG_FD_184402 | JGI IMG/M metagenome (GOLD analysis project Ga0207712, IMG submission 184402) | Switchgrass rhizosphere microbial communities from Kellogg Biological Station, Michigan, USA - KBS S4-4 metaG (SPAdes) (version 2) | ecosystem: Host-associated > Plants > Roots > Rhizosphere... | reverse complement strand
CGCTGGTGACCTTCCTGGTCACCGTCGCCGGCATCCCCATCCTCAACATCGGCGCCCCGTTCTGGGCGCTGATCGCGGGCACGCTGGTATCGCTGGTGCTGGAGCGGGAGGACTGGCGGGCGGCAGACCCTGCCAAGGCGCCGCGTTAGCCGGGCTCGGCCCGCCACTCCCTCTCCCCGCGCATCGCCAACCTCACCCCACACTCCAGCAGCGCGGGGAGAGGGCCAAGGGAACCCGAATCGTGAGGGGCAGGATCTTGCTCCAACGCCCATTGGAGAGGAAAGCGCCACTATCCTCGCCGCGGCGTGCGCCGCCCGAGGGGAAGGAAGGAGGAGCAGGGCGTCCAGGCGCGTGCCCGTTGGCCTCTGACCTTTATCGCGAGGGGCACGCAGGGCGCCCTGCTCGGTCGCTTCCGACGGCCGCCCGGCGCTTGGATAGGCCTATCCACCATGCCCTGCGGGGTTCCGGAAGCTCGACTTCGCCGCATCCGGGCTCCTGCCTCGGCGGTGCGCCGAGGGAGCCCTCGCTTCCACCCCCAACCCAGTCCGGGGGCCTGTCCCGAGTGCGCTGGCGCTTGGACGGTCTATCCACCATGCCAGCCGACGCACCGGACTACGGCACCCCGGCTCCTATCTGAGGCACGGTGCCGGCCACCGCATCCCCATCTCCGAGGCGCGCGCATGATGCCACGGGAGGGGGCGTGCCGTCATGCTCCCACATACACGATGAACGCGGATTGACTATCCCCGTGCGCCGGGCTTGAGGGGGCAGACCTGCAGGGCTTGAGATTACCAGAACCTTGTGCGCCTTCTGAGTGCGCTGCGAAGACGTACAATAAGGCGCGAGCCGATGTCTTGAACACTGAGTGCCTGCTCGCCATCCCGGCAATCTGTGGCCCGGCCTGGCCCTGATGCGATCGTTGCCTTATGCGGAAGAAAGCCGTTGCGCGACGCCTCCCAACTGCGAATCGCTCAAGTACAAACTGGTTGGCACCGGCTATCAGCGGATTTTCAACCGAAGTACGCCTCGCGCACTTCGCTGCGATCCGCGAGCTCAGCGGGCGTCCCGCTCGCGACCACCCTGCCCTTGGACAGGACATATCCATAGTGGGAAATGGCCAGGGTCTGGCGCACGTTCTGCTCGACGAGAAATACGGTGATCCCGCGCTCGTTGATCTGGCGGATGATATTGAAGTTCTCTCTGACCAGTAGAGGCGAAAGGCCGAGCGAAGGCTCGTCGATCAGCAATAGCTTCGGCGCCCGCATCAGGCCGCGTCCGATGGATATCATGGCTTGCTCTCCGCCCGACATGGTGCCGGCGAGTTGCGCCCGCCGTTCGGCCAACCGCGGGAACTGCCGATAGATGTCCGCCATGCGCTCCTGCGTGACGGTCTTCGACGTTTCCTGATAGGCGCCAAGGCGTAGATTTTCCTCGACCGTGAGCTTGGGAAAAACCTTGCGGCCTTCCGGGATGCACGCCATTCCAGCCGCAACCACCTTGTGGGTCGGCAGCGCGGTGATGTCGGTCCCGTCGAACCAGAGGCGTCCGACGCGTGGCCGCGTCAGGCCCAGGATCGAGCGGATCAGCGTGGTTTTGCCGGAGCCGTTTGTTCCCAACAGACAGGTGATGCGCCCCGGCTCGATCTTGAGTGACACCCCTTCGAGCACATCGGCCTTGTCGTAGGCGGTAAACACGTCCTCGATGCGCAACCCCGCCGTCATAGTGCGACCCCGAGATATGCTTCCTGCACCTGCCGGTCGGCGGCGACCTCGCGGTATGGGCCCTCCGCGATCTTGCGTCCGAAATTGAGCACCACGCAGCGGTCCGTAATGCGCTCGATGACGCCCATTTCGTGCTCGACGAGGATGATCGTGAGCTTGTTGTGGCGGTCGCGGACTTGCAGAATGTCGCTCATCAGCTCGCTTGTTTCGTCGTGCGTCATGCCGGCCGAAGGCTCATCGAGCAGGAGCAGCTTGGGCTCGTTGATAAGCGCCCGGCAGATCTCGATGCGGCGCCGGTCGATCATCGGCAGGCCGGCGACGGGTTCGAACATCTTGTCGGCGAGTCGCGGCTCGAAGACCTCCACCAAGGCGCGCGCGGCGCGGTAGTTGTCGTCGAGTTCGCGCTTGAACTCTTTCCGCTGCATCAGGTTGAACCAGAGTCCCTGATTGAGCCGCTTGTGATTGCCTACCATGATGTTGTCGAAGATCGACAGGGGGAGCGACAGCCGCGAGCGCTGGAAGGTGCGCGCTATGCCCGCGCGATAGATCGCCTGCGGCGACGCGCCCGTGATATCCGCGCCGTCAAAGGTGATGTTGCCGGCGTCGACCCCGTAGATTCCGATAACGACGTTGAAGAAGGTCGTCTTGCCGGATCCGTTCGGACCGATCAGCCCAAGAATCTCGTTGGGAAGGACGTCGACATTGAAATCGTCGAGTGCCACCACGCCGCCGAACCTCTTCGTGAGGCCGCGCGCTTCCAGCAAGGGGGTCACGGGCGCCACCCGGGAAAGTAGCGCCTGACCTGCCGCGGCAGCAAGCCCTCCGGCCGAAACAACAACACCACGATGATTAGCAGCGCATAAAGCAAGAACCGGTACTCCTGGATGGTCTGCAGCTTTTCGGGGACGACCACGACAATGATGGTGGCGACCGCAACGCCCCAAGGATTGCCGATGCCTCCGAGGAGGAGGATCGAGACCAGGATGAGCGAATCTGCAAAGGTATAGTTATTGGGTGCGACGAACCCGCCCACCATGCCGAACAGCGCGCCCGCAATCCCGATCAGAAAATTGCCGAGCGTGAAGGCCGTGATCTTCCAGCGCGCGGTATCGACCCCGAAGCAGCTCGCGGCCGTCTCGTCGAGCCGCAGCGCGTCGAGATTGAGCCCGATCCACGACCGCTCCAGTCGACGCACGAGAATGAACGCGCCGACGAGCAGGATCATGCTTACCGCGAAATAGCTCATGTAAAACGACAGCTCGATGCCGCCGATGGCGATGTTGTCGTTGAACGACCAGCCGAGGATCCGCATGCCCGTGACCTGCAGACCCTGGGGGCCGCCGAGCACGTCGTTGACCTCAAGGAAGGTCTTGAGCAGCAAAGCGAAGGCAATAGTCACCAGCGCGGCGTAGTGACCGCGCGTGCGCAGCACCGGCAGCAGCAGCAAGGAGCCGATCAATGCGGCGAGCAGCCCCCCGAACAGGAGCACAACGAGGTGGGGGACTGCGGTGTGAGCATTGAGCACCGCGGAGGTGTAGGCGCCGATACCGAAGAAGGAGGCGCCGGCGAAGTTGAGCACGCCGGCATACCCGAACTGAATGTTCAGGCCCAATGTCGCGACCGTATAGAGCAGGACAGTGACGATCAGCAGCAGAACGAAATGATCTTCGCGGAAGAATGCAGCGACCGTGAAGGCGGCAAGGATTGCCAGCACACCCAGCACATTCTCGCGATCGGCGAAGCTGCGGCCCACAGACGCAAGCAGCCCGAGCCAGTTGGCGGCCATGACGGCCACGATCGCGAGGGCCAGCAAACCCATGATGAACTGCTGCGTCTCAACCGCCAGCAGCGCAATCGCATACACGGTGGCAAGCACGAGCGCGGCAATGCCCGGCCACACAGACGCCCGCGACTTTGGTTCGGCTCCGGCCATTCAAACCCGCTCGCTGATCTTTTCCTGGATCAGCCCGGTCGGGCGCCAAGCCATAAAAACGATGACGACCGTGAAGGCGAATACGTCCTTGTAAGCGCTGGGGAACGGCAGCGCTACCGCACCGATCGTCTGCAATGCGGCGAAGAGAAACCCGCCGAGAATGGCGCCATAGACGCTGCCTAGTCCGCCGACGATGGCGGCCGTGAACCCGATCACCCCGAGCAGGAGCCCCATGCCGAAGTTGATCTCGTTGTAGTAGAGCCCGTTCATCAGGCCCGCGAACGCGGCGAGCGCCGACCCGATCCCAAAGGTGACGAGCACGATGGCGTTGAAGTTGACGCCCATGGTTCGGGCAGTCTCTTCGTCCTGCGCTACCGCGCGGATGGCGAGACCGAGCCTTGTGCGGTTGAGCAGAAGCTGCAGTCCGACGACTGCCGCGACGCCGGCTGCGAGCAGGATCGTGTTGTCGAGCCGCAGATTGAATTGGCCGAGCGGAATGGACGTTGCCGGCAGCAGCGCCGGAAAGGGCTTCGGATTGGCGCCTTGCGGGTAGAACAGCCGCACCGACTCCCGCAGCGCCGTGCCGAGCATCAACGTGACCAGTAAGGTGTTGAGGGCCGGCGCCGAGCGCAGCGGCAGCACCAGATAGCGGGCGACAAGCATGCCGAGAGCCGCCATGGCAACGATCGCCGCCGCGAGCATGGCCAGGAGCAGCAACGGACCGGAATGGACGCCGACCGCCGTCAGTCCAACGAACGTCGCCAGCGCCGTGAAAGCACCCACCGTGAGCACATCGCCATGGGAGAACTTGATCACGTCGAGCACGCCGAAGAACAGCGTAAAGCCGACCGCCACCAGCGCGTACATCATGCCGAGCATCAGCCCGTTCATGACGTATTGGGCAAGCAGTCCCACGTCCATCTCGTCGTTCCCTGCGCAGGGGAGGCGGGGGAAGGATAGCGCGCGCCGGCCCCTGTCGTGACTATTTCTGTTCGGGCAGCTTGCGCTTTCCGGACGCGTATTCGCTCTCGTCCCACTCGACGAACTTGCCATCCTGAATCACATACTTGGTGATCACGGCCACGGTGTTCTGACCGTGGTCGTCGAAGGTGATCTTGCCGACGATGGAGTCGCGATCCTTTACGTTCCCCAACTCGGCGATGACACTCTTACGGTTGGGACCGACTTTTTCGATCGTGTCCAGGATGAGGTCCATGGCTGCGAAGGCGAAGGCGCCATATGCTTCCGGCGGGCTGTCGTACTTCTGGGCGGCGTATTTCTCCATGAAGAACTTGCCGCCCGGAAGCTTCTCGGTCGGCGCGCCCTCGCGGAACGCGAGACAACCTTCTGCCAGCGGCCCGAGACCCTGGATGAAGGCGTCCGACACGATACCCGAGGTACCGTCGAACACGGCCTTGATTCCGAGCTTGTCCATCTGCGAGCGGATGCGCACGCCGATTGGCGTCAAGCCGCCGAAGTAGATCACTTGCGGATTGAGCGCCTTGATCTGCGTGAGTTCGGCGGTGAAGTCCTGCTGGTCGGCCGTCACTCCGAAGGTACCGAGAATCTTGCCGCCCAACTTCGCCAGCGCAGCGCTGAAATACTGGTTGTGCCCTTTGCCGTAGTCGGTGGTGTCGTGGATGACCGCGAAGGTCTTGTAGCCGAGCTTCGTCAACAGCTCGGCGTTGGCGTCGTTCTGGTTGATCATAGTGCCGTTGACGCGATGCACCTCGGCATACTTGTTGCGATAGGTGATATCGGGGAGCACTGCGCCCCAGACCACAACCGGCAGGCCGAACTTGTGATACACGTCCACCGTGGCGATCGCCGTCGACGAACAATAGTGTGTTGCAGCGGCGATAATTTCCTTGTCTGCCGCCATCCTGGTGGCGACCTGAACCGCCACGTTCGGCTTGCATTCGTCATCGAGCACAACGAGTTCGTACTCATACTTCGCTTTCGCGCCGGCATTGCGCTGGTGCACCGCGAGATCGGCGGAGTTGCGGCCGCCAATGCCGTTGACCGAGACGCCACCCGTTAGTGGCCCGATAAAGCCGACCTTGACCTTGTCTTTCGCCTCGGCGGTTGCGACCATAGAGTTGGTCACCAGTACGGCCGCAAGCACGGCTACAATCCTGGCTGTCATGAACATGGTCTTACTCCCCGTCACAAGCAGTGCTACCGCGAGGTCGCCTCGGTTCAGTATCGGGCTGCAAAGATACACTGGACTACTAGCGTCTGCGAACCGTCTCGATGTGGTAGGACATCGTCAGAGGGTGACCTTCGGAGAATTTGAAAGTAGCTGCTCAGGCGTCAAGGTCAATCAGCTGAGCGACACGCCCCATAGGCATGCGCTAGATCTGCACCTGGTAGTGCGCGCTCCGGCTGTGACCGAACCTCCCGTCACGCGGCAGCAAGGCCGGGCTAGGCTGCTGCGCTACCGTTTCGGTCTGGTCAATCCCTTGGGATCGACAGCCAGCCCTGGCCGCATCGTCCACTGTCGGACGCCACGGCGGCCGTCTTCGAGATTGCGGACTCTGCAAAAATGGCCGGACCTCGTGCGCCTCGGTGGACCAATCACGCGGCGGATGTGCTCAGGTCGGCTTTGCGGCTACTCGCTCTCGCCAATACCGCCATGAGATCCCGCTGAAGCCCCCTGCCTCGGCATCGAGATCGACGATTCCATCGGAAGCGCGGAGAAGCTCGACATCTGAGGAACCGGCGTCGGGGTTGTCATCGGGAGCTTCTCCTTGAGCGAGGTTGTTGACGACCTCGATCCTCAAGGCGGGCTCTCCGACCCGTCACCTCAACCCGTTAGTAAGCCGCCTAACGCTCCCACCTCCTCCGTCTTCCTTCCCGCATGCGGGCCGTCGCGAAGCGACTTCGTGCTCCGTATAGCTGGTCGAGCGCCGGGTCAGCCGCGCCGTGGCGATCGTCGAAGTGACCCCATAGCGTCCATCAGGCGCCTGTCGCAGCGTGCCATAGCCAGCCAATTCGGATCGTGGTCGAGTAGGCATCGCACGATCGCATGCCGGTTAACCATGAAAGCTCTCCCCCGTAGTGGGGATGCTGCATGCCCCCAAACGCCCCACCTGATGCGCGCGGTGGGAGAGGTTGGAGGACAATCGTGCGTCGCATCGGCCATACCCTTGCTCAGATGGCTCGGCTTTCCTTACCGTATTTCCGATCAGACGACGGGTGGGTCGGTCGCGGCCTCCTCGGTGCCATCCTTGCCATTGAGCTCACCCAGGTCGGCATCGCTGTGCTGCTCAATGCCTGGAATGCCCGCTTCTACGATGCGCTCCAGAACAAGAACGCTGCGGCCTTTGGGTACGAGCTCCTGATCTTCGCCGCCCTGGTTGCGGCGTTCATTTTCCTCGCGGTCTACCAGCTGTATTTGAGCCAAGGTCTGCAGATTCGATGGCGACAGTGGATGACGGATCGCTTGCTCGGCTCCTGGCTACAGGGGTCCACACAGTATCGCATGCAGATCTCGGCCGACTGCGTTGACAACCCCGACCAGCGCATCGCCGAAGATATCAAGCTGTTCGTCTCGAACACCCTGTCTCTCGGCACCGGATTGCTTGGCGCCGTGGTAACGCTGGGCTCCTTCGCGATGATCCTGTGGGGTCTCTCCAACGCCGCGCCACTCACGCTGTTTGGCAATGTGCTTCCCATCCCCGGCTATTTGGTCTGGGTCGCAATCCTCTATGCGGTTGCAGGCACATTGATCACGCATCGGATTGGAAGACCGCTCGTCCACCTCGACATTGAGCAGCAGCGGCGTGAGGCCGACTTTCGGACCGGCCTGCTGCGTGTTCGCGAGAACGCCGAGCAGATTGCGCTGTTGAAGGGCGAGGCTGCCGAGCGCCGAAGGCTGATGGCTCACTTCGCCAAGGTCAGAGAAAACTGGACCGCGATCATGAACCGCCAGAAGCGGCTGACCTTCTTCACGGCGGGATACAACCAGGTGCAGGTCATAGTGCCGATCTTGGCCGCGGGCCCAGTCTATTTTGCGAGCGCGATCAGCCTGGGCGGCCTGATGCAGACAGCGTCGGCCTTCGGGCGGGTTGAGGGGGCCCTTTCGTTCTTCGTCAAGGCGTATCCGCAGCTTGCCCAATGGAAGTCCATCATCGAGCGACTCGACGGTTTCGAGCGGAGCATCGCCAGCGCGGCAAGCCCCAGCCCGGCGCTGGAGGTTGTCGAGAGTAGTGCTGGGCACACCATCAGCGCGCTGGCTCTTGATCTGACGAAACCATGTGGCTCGCCCCTCCTGAAGATCAAGGCGCTTGGTCTCACGGCTGGTGAAGCGACGCTTGTGACTGGTCGATCGGGCACGGGTAAATCGACCCTGCTGCGCGTACTGGCGGGTATCTGGCCGCATGCCCAGGGCAGAATCGAGGTCCCCGCCGGTGCCCGTTTGCTGGTCCTACCCCAGCGCCCCTACCTGCCGGAGGGATCACTCCGTGATGCCATTACCTTTCCGCGTGTCTTATCGGCCCGTGAGGACGCACGCATCGCTGCCCTGCTGATGGAAGTAGGGCTTTCCGCACTCAACGATCATCTCGACAAGCAGGCCCACTGGCAGCAAAGGCTCTCCCTCGGTGAACAGCAGCGCCTAACGGTGGTCCGGGCCATCCTCTTCGAGCCCGACTGGCTGCTTCTTGACGAGGCCACGGCTTCACTCGACGAGCCCGCCGAGCGGATGGTCTACGCGCTCATGCGCGAGCGGTTGCCGCAAACTGCGATCGTGTCCGTCGGTCACAGGTCGACGCTGAAGGCGCTGCACAACCGGAGCATCGATGTCGGCCAGCTGCACGCCTACGAAGCCGTGCTGAGCGCCAACAAGGAATGCTTCGACCGGAGTCGAACGGACGCCTTCTTGTCGGCCGTAGCGTGATGCGAAACGTCAGGGTGCGAATACCGACCGAACGCGAGATGCTCGCCGAGCTGCATCGATTGCTCAGGGAGAAGAGAGGGCACCCCATGGGCGGACGGAAAACACTTACATAGCGTCGCAGCGCGCTCGCAAGCCGCCCTCCTGATCCGGGCGCTCCACGCAACAGGTTCAGAGCGACGCTCGGTCCCCAAAGCGAGGCCGCTGGCCCGCGCTTGCGGCAACCTTCTATGGGCACGATGTCTAGGGCGGCCTGACGACCCGGCGACAGCGACTTGCATAAAAAATTCAGGGAACTTTCACGACCAGGCCGACCGGATCGGGCTGCGTCCAACCGTTCACTTGGCGATGTCACTTTACGGACGGGAAGATCGCCATGACCTATCTTTCGCAATTTCCTGAGAATGCGTTGGAAATCGCCCCGGTTGCGTCCAACTCCACCGGCAGATCTGGGCTTACGGCCCGCATCCGGTCCATGGTCAAGTGGATCGGCGACTCCATCGACACCATGATGGAATACTACGCCGCGGCCACTATGTACGAGCAGCTTTCGAAGCTTTCTGACGCGGAGCTGCGGCGACGCGGCCTCTCACGCCACAGCTTGGCGCGCGATGTCTTTGAGCGCCGCGCTTTGTAGGGCTGCCTTGAGTCTCGCCTCGCCTGGAGGGCTTCGGCGGCGCCGCCTTCGTTGGGCAGTCGATGCGGACCTGCTGTTGGGTGGGTCTGCCCCCGGATATGGGACTTCACTCCGGAAAGGTCCTCGGGCATGCTCGGAAAAGGCATACCGGGCGCGAAGCGGCTGAAGTGCCTCGCGCCCGGCTCCGCCATCTGGGCGAACTATCGCCTCACGGTTGAGCTAGTTACTGAAACAAGCACCCAGTGCGTTGTAGTAACCTGGAGGACAGTGCCCACCCGACTCAGCGGCGCTGGCAGGAGCGGCGATGCCGGCCAGCACGGCCACGGCGACGAGAGCGGCCATCAGGGTCTTCATGATCATTCTCCTTGATTGCTTTTTATCTGCGCGTTGCAGTGCAGGCGGCGGCGCCGCCTACAGAAGGAGATTTCGCCGCATGCGATGCGAGGGTTACACACAGCCCGCGCACGATTGCGTGAGTTGCAGGCGGCCCGCCTCTCCCGACCTGCGGCCATGTCGCAGGATGGTGCCCTACGCCGACTTCTCCAGCCTCGCGATACCGGCCAAGTCGCGCTTGAGCTGGGTGACGCGGCACTCGCGCGTTAGTGATGCATAGTGATGGGGCGGATGACGACACGCTCCGCAAGATGGCAGACCGCATTCAGGTGCGGGCGGTGCGTAGGTGCGGCGAGTTGCTCAAGACGTTCAATTCTCAGGGCAGCACACGGATAGATGAATGCAGCTTTTTGCTTTTGAATTCAGCCGTTTATGTGAATATTCCGAGCGTCGGCGATAGTCCGCGAAGCACGCCAAATCACTCCCACTCAATCGTCCCCGGCGGCTTCGATGTCACGTCGTACACCACCCGGTTGATGCCCTGCACCTCGTTGATGATCCGTGTCGCGGTGCGGCTCAGCACCTCGTGGGGGAACTCGAAGAAGTCCGCCGTCATCCCATCCGTGGAGGTGACGGCGCGCAGTGCGCACACCTTGTCGTAGGTGCGGGCGTCACCCATCACGCCGACCGTGCGCACCGGCAGCAGCACCGCGAACGCCTGCCAGATCTTGTCGTACAGCCCGGCCTTGCGGATCTCCTCCAGGAAGATGGCGTCGGCCTTGCGCAGCACCTCCAGGTCCTCGGTCCGAATTTCGCCCAGGACGCGGATGGCGAGGCCAGGACCGGGGAAAGGATGGCGCCAGATGAACTTCTCGGGCAGGCCCAGCTCGCGGCCCAGCGCCCGCACCTCGTCCTTGAACAGCTCGCGCAGTGGCTCCACCAACTTGAGGCTCATGCGCTCGGGCAGGCCGCCGACGTTGTGGTGCGACTTGATCGTCACCGACGGGCCGCCGATGAAGGATACGCTCTCAATCACGTCGGGGTAGAGCGTGCCCTGGGCCAGGAACTCGGCGCCGCCGAGCTTCTTGGCCTCCTCCTCGAACACGTCGATGAACAGGCCGCCGATGGTCTTGCGCTTGGCCTCCGGGTCCGCCTTGCGCTCGAGCGCCTTGAGGAACCGCTCGCCGGCATCCACATGCACCAGCGGGATGTTGTAGGCTCCGCGGAACAGCGAGACCACCTCCTGCGCCTCGTTCTGCCGGAGCAGGCCGTGGTCCACGAAGATGCAGGTGAGCTGGTCGCCGACGGCCTCGTGGATCAGCACCGCGGCAACGGCGCTGTCCACGCCCCCTGAGAGACCGCAGATGACCCGGCCGTTGCCGACCTGGGCGCGGATCTTGGCAATCTCGCTCGACTTGAAGTGCGCCATGCTCCAGTCGCCCGGCAGCCCGGCAATGCGGCGCACGAAGTTGCCGATCAGGGCGGCACCGCGCGGGGTGTGCGCCACCTCGGGATGGAACTGCACGGCGTAGAGCCGGCGCCTCTCGTCGGCGATGGCCGCGAACGGGGCGCCCTGCGAGACGGCCACCACCTTGAAGCCCGCGGGCAGGCGGGTGACGCGGTCGCCGTGGCTCATCCAGACGGTGTCGGCCTCGCCCTTGGCCCACACGCCCTCGAACAGGGCCGAGTCGGCGATCACCCTGAGATCGGCGCGGCCGAACTCGCGGTGGTGGCCGGCCTCGACGCCGCCGCCGAGCTGGGCCACCATGGCCTGCTCGCCGTAGCAGATGCCGAGCACCGGCAGCCCGGCCTCGAACACCCAGTCCGGCGCCCTGGGCGTGCCGAACTCGGTGACGCTGGCCGGCCCGCCGGAGAGGATCACCGCCTTGGGCTTCAGCCGCTCCAGCGCGTCCTGCGCCCTGTTGAAGGGCACGATCTCGGAGTAGACGCCCTGCTCGCGCACCCGGCGGGCAATGAGCTGGGTCACCTGGCTGCCGAAATCGATGATGAGGACGGTGTCGGTCATGTCGGCCCACTTGTCGGCCCCACTTTGTCGGCGACGGGGGCTGCCGCGGCTGGCACAGAGAATCGGTTGCACGCGCAAGCCCGATACAGCACCGGCGGTTGCGCCGGGTCAAGCGACGCCCCGGCAGGAGGGCCGATATCGCCCCACTGTCAGGAGCCTGCGAGCCGCCCGAGGCGAGGGCCTGCATGGACAGGATGAATTGCCCTACATAGTGCTCGCATGGCTCGGTGCACAGGCCCCGGGATGGCAACCTGGGCATGGCAACCTGGGGGCCGCCCCGGAGCGCCCGCCCGGCGGAGCGGAGAGAGGAGCCACAGAGGAGCGCCCATGAGCGAAACCGCATCCACCCCGCAAAGGGCCATCGTGGCGGTGATTGGCCTCGGCAGTATCGGCGGCGTGATGGCCGGGTGCCTGCGCGCCGCCGACCACCACGACGTGGTGGCGTGCGTGCGCCGGCCCATCGAGCGGCTCACCGTGGAGCGTCCGGAAGGGACGGTGGAGGTGGCCTTGCGCGCGTTCACCGACCCACGGCAGGCCACGCCGGCCGATTGGGTGCTGCTGGCTACCAAGGCGCACCACACGGCCTCCGCGGCGCCCTGGCTGGCGCGGCTGTGCCGCCCCTCGACCAGGGTGGCGGTGCTGCAGAACGGTATCGACCACGCCGCCCGCGTGGCGCCGTTCATCGGGGAGGCCGCAGCCGTGCCCATCATGGTCTACTTCAACGGCGAGCGCCTGGCCGAAGACCGCATGCGCCTGCGCCACGGCGGCAATGCCGACCTGGAGGCAGCCGGCGACGCCAACGGCCGGGCATTCGCCGAGCTGCTGGCCGGCACGCCCCTCAGCGTGCGGCTGACGGCCGACTTCAAGACCCAGGCCTGGCGCAAGCTGCTCATCAACGCCGTCGCCAATCCGGTCACCTGCCTCACCCTGCGGCGCCAGGAGGTGCTGCGCCGCCCGGATATCCATGCGCTGTGCCTGTCGGTGCTGGACGAGGCGGTGGCTGTGGCGCGCGCCGACGGCGCCAGGCTGGCCGACGACGAGCGGGCCCGCGTCATGGCCACGCTGCTCACGTTCCCGCCCGAGGTGGGCACCTCCATGTACTTCGACCGCCTCGCCGGCCGGCCCCTGGAGGTGGAGGCTCTGACGGGCGCCATCGTCGCCGCCGGCCAGCGGCTCGGTATCCCGACCCCGCTCAACGGGGCGCTGCTGACGCTGCTTCGGGCCGTGAGCGATGCGGCCAAGGCAGGTGTCTGACCCGGAGGGTCAGACACCTGCGCCCTACTCTGCCGCCACCGCGTGGCCGTGGCCGTTGCCGTTGGCCACCGGCTGCGCCGCCGGCTTGGCGGTGACGCCGACGCGCTCGACCGCCGCCTGCAGGATCTGGCCCAGCATCTCGGAGTAGCGCAGGCCCTGGAAGACGGCCATGAGGTTCATCTTGCCGTCCCAGCACCAGCCGGGGTTGGGGTTCACCTCCAGGAGCTTGATCTCACCCCTGGCATCGGCACGGAAGTCGAAGCGGGCGTAGTCGCGGCAGCCCAGCCGCTCGAACAGCCGCGTCGAGCTGTCGATCACCTGCTGCTGCTGCTGGTCGGGCAGCGAGGTCTCGCGATAGCCGATCTGGGTCCAGTAGGGGCTGTCGGGCAGCCACTTGGATTCGTAGCCCAGGATCTTCGGCAGGCTGGGATCGAGGCGCGAGTAGTCCACCTCCATAATCGGCAGCGCCCTGAGGCCCTGGTCGGGGTTGCCGATCAGGCCGACGGAGTATTCGTTGCCGGTCAGGAACTCCTGCACCAGCACGCCGCGCTTGGGGAAGTCCGCCCGGAGCCGGTCGAGGTAGTCCAGCAGCGCCTTCTCGTTGTTGACGACGGCTTCCTTGGTGATGCCCTGGCTCGAGTCGCCCTGGTTCGGCTTGAGCAGGGCCGGGAACACCGACGGCAGCGTCGCGCCCTGGTCGCCGGGGCGCACGTAGCTCTCCAATGGCACCGGCACGTCGAGCGTCAGGGCGACTGCGCGCACCAGCCCCTTGTCGTAGCAGGCCGCGAGCGCGGAGGGACCGGCGCCGGTATAGCCGATGCCCAGCACCTCGAGCAGGGCCGGGACGTGCAGCTCCTTGAAGGGATCGTTGTTCCAGCCCTCGTCGCAGAGGTTGAACACCAGGTCGGTGCGCAGCTCCGTGAGGTCGCGCTCCAGCGTGCCGTGGTTGTCGAGGAAGCGGAACTTGTAGGCGGGCAGCTCGGCCAGCGCGTCCTTAAGCTTGCGGGTGGTCTCGAGGTCCTCGGGATTGAAGGCGCCGTCGCGCTTGACCTGGTCTGGAAGCCGGTGATCCCCCAGGAGCACCGTCACGTCCAGCGCCTGCAGCTTGCCCTTGCCCTTGCGCACCGGGAGGTGGGGAGCGTCGGCGCTGAGCAGGATGCGCCGCGCCATCATGCCCAGGTCCTGGTCGCGCTCGGAGTGCGCCTCGGCGTGGCCGTGGTGACGGATGTTGCGGAAACCGGCCTTATCGAGCAGCTTGCCGATGCTCTCGCGGGTGTAGAGGCGCTCGGCATAGAACTGGTCGGCGATGACCCCCATCTCGTCATGCACGATAACCTCGCGCGAGATCAGTCGCTCCCCGTCCTGGCTGATGGAGCGCTCGCGGCATACGAAGTGGTGGTCGTCGATCCACTCCCACGAGCGGCGATCGAAGTTCTCGTGCATGTGCCCGCCGTCGGTGATGTCGAGCACGAGCTGGCCGCTGGGGCGCAGGATCTTGCCCACCGCGGTGAGCACCTTCTCGTCGTCCTGCTTGTTGGAGAAGTAGCCGAAGGAGTTCCCCATGATGGCGACGCAGTCGACGGTGCTCTCGGTCAGGCGCGGGTTGCGGGCGTCGCCCTCCTTGAACAGCACCTGCAGGCCCTCGCTCTGGGCGCGCTTCTTGGCGAGCCGCACCAGATAGCGCGAGCGGTCGAGGCCCATGACGTGCTTGAACCCGCGCCTCGCCAGCTCCAGGCAGTGCCGGCCCTGGCCGCAGCACAGGTCGAGGATGTGGCTGTGCGGCTGGACGGCCGCGGCCGAGACGATGAAATCCACCTCGCGGCGGGTGTTCTCCAGGTTCTCGACCACGTCGCCGTCAGTCTTGACGTAGAGCGCGTTGAAGAGCTTGCGCCACCACTCCTCGGGGAGGTGCGCCTCCAGGTCGGCGACCGGGCCGAGGCACGATCGCGTAGCCAAGCGCCGAGGACGCTTCGGCTTGGGGGGAACGATAACCATGTGGGACAGCTGTCCTCTCGTTGCCGGCCGCAACGGCCGCGCGTGGCGACCGGCTCTTCGCGCACTCGACGCGCCGTCTACTGGGTCCGCGGCGAAACCTCTTGTGCCCAATGGTCCGATCCTTAGTCGGGCCATTGCCCCTGTCAAACACTTATCTGTGGACGGTTGGCGCGTGCCGCAAGCCGCTTGGCGAAATGGCGCGGCCCCACGC
>Ga0207712_10001649_pt1 | contig 15014 bp, 14 predicted proteins | sample KBSS44metaG_FD_184402 | JGI IMG/M metagenome (GOLD analysis project Ga0207712, IMG submission 184402) | Switchgrass rhizosphere microbial communities from Kellogg Biological Station, Michigan, USA - KBS S4-4 metaG (SPAdes) (version 2) | ecosystem: Host-associated > Plants > Roots > Rhizosphere... | reverse complement strand
GACATAAATTTACCGACTATGCCCTGCATGAAACCGATCGGCACAAACACCGCCATCAAAGAAAGGGTCGTCGCCATAACGGCAGGACCGATCTCACGCGTTCCCTCGATCGCCGCCTGAAACGGATTCATGCCTTTTTCTTCGACAAATCGGAAGATATTTTCAAGCACGACGATCGCGTCGTCGATCACGATACCAACCATCAGGGTTAGCGCGAGCATCGTGATCGAATTGAGCGTATAGCCCATCGCGTAGACAAGCGCGAAAGTAGAAATGATCGAGGTAGGAATTGCGAGGGCCGCAATAAATGTTGACCGAAAACTCCACAGAAACAGAAACACCACGATCGAGGCCAGTATCGATCCCACGATCAAGTGTTCCTCGATAGAACGCAGCGAGTTCTCGATAAATATCGAGTTATCGCCGATGATGCGCATCTGAAAACCCTTGGGCAGGGTGGGCTCGATCTCCTTCAGCCGGGCCTTTATGTCATGTGCGACGGCGACCGTGTTTTGACCGGATTGTTTCGAAACGATAAGGGTCACCGCCGGTTGTCCGTTAAGCCGGGCTTCGGATCGGACCTCTTCGCCGCCGTCCTCGGTGTAACCGAGGTCCTTTACCTTAACTTGATAGCCGCCGCGGGTTGCAACAACGATGTCATTAAATTCTTCCGGCTTTTGGATCTTTCCCATTGTCCGGACGCTCGTTTCTTTCTGGCCTTCGTCCAGACGGCCGCTGGGAAATTCTTGATTCTGGATCTTCAACGCGGCTGAAACTTCGGCGGCCGTCACGTTATACGAACGCATTTTGTCGGGATCGACCCATACATTGATCTGCCGTTCCTGCCCGCCGATGATCTGGATCTGCCCGACGCCGTTGACCGACTCGATCTTCTCTTTCACCCTATGTTTAGCGATCTCGGTGACTTCGCGAAGGGCGATCGGGGCCGAGATAGAAATGCGTAGTACGGGAGCGGCGTCCGTATCAAGCTTTTGGACGGTCGGCTGATCCGCCGTCTCCGGCAGATTTGGAATTACAGTCTGTACGCGATTTTCGACCTCCTGGGCAGCTACGTTAACGTCCTTTTCCAAAACGAACTGCACGAAAACCTGCGAAATACCCTCGATCGATGTCGAACGAAGTTCATCGATTCCGCTGATCGTATTTACCGCCTCTTCGACCTTATCCGTAACCTCCGTTTCCATCTCCTGCGGTGAGGCACCGGGGTTTGTCACCGTAACGGTGATGGTCGGAAAGTCGATCTTTGGAAACAGGTCGACCCCTAGACTAAGGAATGAGAAGGCGCCGACGACAACCAGGGACATCACCAGCATCGTCGCGAACACCGGACGCTTTACACAAATTTCAGCAAGCCACTGCATAGATCAAAACTCCGTAAAATCCAACTGTCTCAAACGCCCAACTATTGCCTGACGAGAATGCCGTCGATCAAAACATTGATATTGCTTGTCGCCACTACGTCGCCTTCGACGAGTCCCTGCTTTATCTGGATCATGTCGTCTTCAAGCAGGCCGAGTTGCACCAGTTTTTCATGGGCTGCACCGTCTTTGATCACGTATACCCGGCTTACATCGCCATCAGTTCGAACAGCCACAGCCGGGATCATGACCGCCGGCTCAGGCTTTGATTGGGCGATCCGAACCGTAGCGAACTGACCTGGTTTAAGCAGCCCTTCGCTGTTTGGAACGTCAGCCTCTACCGTCATCGTTCGAGCGGCCGCGACAAGACTCGGTGATATTCTTGCTACCGTTCCCGCAAAATTCCTGTCAGGATACGCCGTCGTTTGAAGCGAAATGCTTTGTCCGGTTGCGATCTTTCCTATCGACTGTTCCGGAACGTCGATCTTCATCCGAAGGGTCGATGTTCGGAGAATTGTCGCGATCTTCGAGTTGGGCGTGTTTGGTGAAATATATTCACCGACATCCGCCACACGTTCAGAAATGTAACCCGTTATCGGGGCGAGCACCGCCGCATCATTTACACCTTTCAAGGCCGAATTGACTTGCGCCTGGGCAGCACCGACAGCAGCCTGAGCGGCCTTAACCGCCGCTTGCGCCGTTTGTACTTGGGCCGTGGCAGTTCGAATCGCCGCAAAACGCTGGTTGGCGCCATTCAACGCGGTCTGATAAGCCGACCGGGCCTGATCTCTCTGCGCTTTGCGCTGGTCAAATTGTGACCGCGAGATATCACCGGTTTCAAGGAGCCGCGCAGACCGGTTATATTCTGCTTCTGCCAGATCGAGTGCCGCCTTGGCGTTACGCACCTCGGCGACCTGGGCGATCGAGAATTTTTCGTTCTCGCCCAGTCCGAGCTGCGCTAGTGCCTGCCTAACGTTTGCTTGTGCCTGTTCTACCTGAGCTTGATATTGTCCTACCGCTGCCTGCGACTGCTGCATTTGAGACTGGTTCTGTTCAAGCCTGATGCGGGCATCGCGGTCGTCAAGTCTAATAAGGACGTCGCCCTTTTGAACATAGCTGCCGACATCAAAATTTACCTGCACGATCTTTCCAGCGACCGCCGGCGCGACGTCGGTCTGCGCGTCGCTCGCCAGATTGCCGGTCGCCTCGAAGTATGTCGGAATCGGCTTGACGATCGCCGCCGCCGTAGTTACGTCAACGGTTGGAGGCTGATTGTTTGCGTTTGCACTGTTTGTCGAACCATCGCTCCGCCGGCACGCTCCAGCCAGTCCCGCAATCGCCACACACAAAACAAAGATGAAGATGACCGCTTTTCGATTTCTCATTGAAAATTATGGTTTTTCCGTCGTCGGAAATGATCAAATGAATTTAGTTTCTTATTTTGTAATACCGCGAAGAAATATCTCGGCGAAATTTTTCGCAGCCTGTTCGTTAGTAATATTCAAAAGCGTCCGCCCCTTGTCCCATAAAATATTGTTAAGGGAATGATGTATCATCATCCCGAGAAAGGCCCTGACAGCGACCTGCGGTTCAATTTCCCGCATCGCTCCTTCTTTTTGTCTCTTTTTGATGTACGATCCTATAAAATCGTATATCCGTGTTACAAATTCCTTAAAGAACCGGTCAGCAAGATCATGTTCCTCCAGGGCTGAAAAGAACAGGAGCCGCATAAATCCGACATCCGCGTGGTGTTTATTCATTGCTCGTAGTGCCAGATTATAAAACACTCCGAAATCGTCGCCTTCGTCCATCGCTTTTTGCAGTTCTTCGTTTCCGGTCCATGGAAATTGCATTTCTCCCTGGCAAGCCTTGTTATCGAGGATCGCCCCGTAGAGCTCATCCTTTGTTGCAAAATGCTTGAAAACCATCGCTTCCGAGACGCCTGCTGCACGGGCGATCTCCTTTGTTGTTGTTCCGCGAAAACCGTTCTTCGAGAAAAGCTCCACGGCTGTCTGTATGATCTGTTCGCGTCGCGCATCACCTGACATACGGCTTTGTGGGCCGCAATTTATTAGATCCTTGATCAATTCGCTCTCCTTTGAAGCCATAAGTAAGTGCTTACTAACTTCGATAATGCATAGATTCGCATTTCGGCTTTGGCCGTGTCAAGCGGGTTTGATCTAAAACGGGGTCGGCCCCGATCTTTTTTTGGTGGGCTGAGTTTTATACGCGCCTTCCTGGTCCAAGAGTTCCGCTGATTTACCCGATAGTGGAAACTTTTAGTGCGCTGATTCGTTACAACTAAATAAGGAGCGAGCCGCATCGGAGAAAGTCGTGCGGCGAGGGCGCGGAAAAAGGTTTTCGGAGGAATAAAGAGAAAATGTCGGAATTTGAAGCAGAGGTTAAGAAGGCGGAAAAGGAACTGGAGCAAAGCCTTGTTCCTTTGAACACGGATGATCAGGTAACGTCGCCCGGTGACGATGAGTTTTTAGGAGAATTGAAAATGCAGGCTCAGGAATACGGACAGAAGGTGCAGGACGCCGCCGTTAAGGCAAAGGACTTCGCCGCCGAGAAATTTGCTCAGGCGGGCGATAAACTAAAGGAGCTTCAGGGGAAGGACCCGAAAGAGCTTGTCGAAGACGCAAAGGAATTTGCCCGGCAAAAGCCCGGCCAGACAATTCTTATTTCTGCGGCCGTTGGCCTGATCCTGGGATTATTGCTCCGGCGTAAGTAAACGAAAGACGTCGGCTTCGAAACAACAAAGGCGGCTCGTTTTATCGAGCCGCCTTTTCTAGTGCCAAGTTGATTGAAATATCAGTTTTGAGCGTGGATCAATCGCCGCGTCTGGTCTCCGAATAGAACATCGATCTTCTGCGGTTCAATTACGGCCGTGACCTCTCCCTGTCCGAATACTGAGTGGAGCATCGCCTGGCCCTTGCGGTATTTCCGCGTTCGGTCATACGGTGACGCGGTCTTGTTCTTGCCCATCGAAACGGCGGTTTTTACGCCGCGCGTAAACGTGCTCACCGTCGAGCACGTATTACAGGTCGCCTTTGAGATCTTACCTTGTTTAGTTACGGTTTCGATGGTATGCGGCTGTTCGACATCGCACGCCGAACAGAGCATTTCCAGCAGATCCCCAACTGCATATTTCTCTATTTTCATAATTCTCGCATTCCTCTCTTATCGCGAACGCCTTGGGCGAAACGATCGAAAACTCTTTCGCGCGCCCATCGGAGCCTTCGTAACCGCAGTAGGTGCCATGCTTACATGACCACCAAACTCCGGATGCAAAACACGTTCGACTTTCTGGCCCGTTAGCCTTTCTATCGCCCGCATCGAGTGTTCCTCAGCAATCGTGAATAGGGTGATAGAACGTCCGACATTACCCGCACGACCTGTTCGGCCGATACGATGAACGTAATCTTCCGGGGCTTCGGGTATATCATAGTTTATCACATGTGAGACAGAATCGATATCGATCCCTCGGGCCGCCACGTCCGTAGCCACTAAGATATTGGTTTTACCGGACTTAAAGGCACGAAGTGCCGCTTCACGCTGCGATTGCGAGCGGTCGCCATGGATACGGTTCGACTTATGCTCGCGTTTCTCGAGGATGTGAGCCAGGCGGTCTGCTCCGCGTTTCGTTCGCGTGAAGACCAAGACCCTCTCGAACGATTCTTTTTCAAGAAGATCAAGAAGCAGGCCCATTTTCGAGGCTTGGGCGACCGGATATGCGAATTGCTCAATCGTTACCGCGGCCTTTCCTCTAACGTTGACCTCGATTACTTCGGGGTCTCTAAGGATCGTATATGCGATGTGTTCGATCTCGGGCGACATTGTCGCGGAGAAGAACAGTGTTTGGCGTTTTTCCGGCAGTGCTTTCAGGATCCGTTTGATCGGCGGCAGAAAGCCCATATCGAGCATCCGGTCCGCTTCGTCCAATACGAGGGTCGTCAACTTCGAAAAGTTAACCATTCCCTGATCCATGAAATCGATCAGGCGGCCCGGCGTGGCGATAATAATATCTGCCCCGCGGCGAAGCGCCTGTATCTGTTTGGCATAGCCGGCACCGCCGATGATGGCGGTGCATAAAATACCTTTCGGTGCGAGGTCGCGGCAGGCGGCCTCGGTCTGATTTGCCAGCTCGCGCGTCGGTGCAAGCACCAGCACGCTCGTTCCGCGACGGTTCTTGTCAGCGTCGAGCTTTTGTAATATCGGCAGCAGGAATGCTGCCGTCTTGCCAGAACCGGTTTCGGCACTGGCGATGATGTCTTTTCCTTGTAAAACAACAGGAATAGCCTTCGTTTGAATGGGTGTAGGCTCAGTAAAACCCAATTGCTCGCACTTGCCCGTCAAAAAGGGCAGCAAGCCTAGATCTTTAAAATTCATTTAATCTTTTTCTAAATTCTCTCGACCGAGGAAAATGTTTTGAGTTCACGCTGAAGTGTGCATTCTTTGAGAAGAGGCAAACTAAAGCTCGAACCGCAGAATGCCGACTAAGCCGGATTCTGAACAAACAATTCTTCAGGATTTTTTAAGAAGTTATCTAACGGTGGGTAAAACCAATCGTGAACGGTAGCAGCGAAGGACCAACGTGAGAAGGCTCAAAATCTATTGAGCCGCTTCTGACAGTTATTAACGAACCATCTCTCGAAGTACCAAAACGCTGTTCACAATGAAGGCGTGTTTACCGTCGACAAAAAGAGAGAAGGAATTATCAAATTGCGAGATTACAACATTTACAGAAAATTAGCAAGCTAATATTCCAGCCCAGCCAGTGTAACAGTTTTGAAGGAAGCTTGCCGAACGGGCTTGCCGTCGTCATGATGCTTCGTCCACATAATACGATTTTCCAGCATTTTTTCTATCGTTTTTGCCTCTTTTTCACGTGAATCCAGGAGTTTTTCACGTGAAGTTAGGAGTTTTTCACGTGAACTTAGGAGTTTTTCACGTGAACTTAGCAGTTTTTCACGTGAAGTTAGGAGTTTTTCACGTGAACTTAGGAGTTTTTCACGTGAACTTAGCAGTTTTTCACGTGAACTTAGCAGTTTTTCACGTGAATCTAGCAGTTTTTCACGTGAATCTAGCAGTTTTTCACGTGATTTACGCTTGCTTCCAACAGACGTCGATCGGCGCGAATTCGATGTTGTGTGTGATTTGTGAGTTTCGAAATCGACGGGCTCGGGTCCGGCCAGGCAAAAGGAGTTAGTCCGGAACCTCTGTTTCCGATCGGACGACAGCCGCAAATCTGTCGCGAAGAATGGCAAGGGTTGCCAGATGGATCTCTTGTGCAGGGACCACGTTTCCGTATCCGTCGGAAAGATCGCGCGTTGTGCATGCATCGCCGACAACTGTCGTCCGGAATCCTCGCTCAAGCGCGGCGCGAACCGTCGCGTCCACCGCCATGTGAGTCATATATCCGAATACGACCAGATCTTTTCTGCCGGTTTTCCCGATCTCCTCGTCAAGGCTTGAATTGAAAAAGCAGTTGGCCATCGTTTTGGATATTACGACCTCCGAATCGAGCGGCCGGAGAGCATCGATGATCTCCACGTATTTAGAGCCGGGTTCGAACAGGGCCGCGCCAGCCTTGTTTTCGTGGGTTACGTGGATCACTGGCGCTCCGATATCTCTCGCTCTCTGCAAAAGCCGGCTGGCCTCGGCCAGAGCGGCATCAAGACCGGCAAGCGGCACCTTGCCCTCCGAAAATTCTTTCTGTGCGTCGATTATTACGAGAACGCTTTCCGAAAGTCGATTCGGCTCAAAGCGGACTCCCGCAAAATCGAGAAGGGTTTTTGGCGGATCGGACTGTGCCTGCTTAACACTCATATCTAGTAAATTGACGAAGCCTGGGCGAGCACCATTACCTTTGGAGCATTTCCGAGGGCTTTCATCATACCCGGACCAACAAGCTCGTGAAACATCTTGTCCATCTCCTCGGAGGAGTAGGGCATATTTTGGTCGAGCCACCATTTTAGCGTTGCGAATATCTGGACCGCAAGGTAATGGGCGCAAAGGGCGGGTGGCACGCTGGGCGACTTCTTTTCGTCGGCTGCGGCAGTCATCTTGGCCTCGATTCGTTCCGTCAAATAGGCCGTGCCGACGGCGAAAAGTCTTTCGCTCTTACCGGATTTGACCAAGGCGCGGTAAAGCGCGTGATATTCCTTCAGGTGGTCCATCAGTTCGCGGATTGGTACAAACCTTTCAGTCGCGGTCTTTTCAAGATCGATATGTCCGACCATCATATCCAGAAATCGTTTCCAGTCGCCGAACAGTACGTCTTCCTTATCACGAAAATGCGTGTAAAAGGTCGAACGGCCGACGTTGGCACGATCAATGATGTCCTGAACGGTGATCGAATCGTAATGTTTTTCCTGGATAAGTTCGATCAAGGCACTTCGTAACGCGGTAACCGTACGGTCAACCCGACGGTCATTCCTAGCAGGGGCAGGTTGCATGCTTTGCATTATGAAACAAAATAGTGGCAATTGTCCAGTATTGAATAATCACCCTTTCGGTGTCTATTGACGGCCCAAGCTTTCGCCCAATAAACTCGACTTCGTTAAAACCAAGGTCACAGCGTGATCAATATGATCAAAAAACAGGAGAACTAATGTTAAATAAAACCTTCGCAATCATCGCAATCTTAATTATCGGGATCTACTCAACGATCACCGCAGCCGGTCAAAAGTCCGACCCGGTCTCCGGCGAATGGCAAGTCGTATTCTCTATCGCCGGCCAAACCGCCGAAGGCAAATTGAAACTCAAGCTCGACGGAGATAAGGTAACCGGCACCATCGAATCAGCCCACACCGGACCAGGGACCGTCAGCAAAGGCAAATTTGTCGACGGTAAATTAAGCTTTACCGCGGATTTCACAGATCACGAATCGATCAATATCACCGGCACGGTCAAAGACGGAAAATTGTCGGGCGAATTTGCCACGGAAGGAATGACAGGAACGTGGGTCGCGACAAAGTCCTAAGTACATTGTCCCGGTCAACTACCAAATTCGCTTCAACCGCTTTCCCTTTAGGTATTTGTCGAAGATCGGATCAGCACTGACTAAATCCATGTCCTGGACAATCGCCTGTGAGATCATCATCCGGTCAAATGGGTCTCGGTGATGAAACGGTAAACGATTTTGTTCGACGGTGTGAGCGAAACTTATAGGCAAGATTTCTATGGAGTTTTCGATCACGTCTTCGATGACCGACTTGTAATCCCCTTTGATCTCAAGTTTCCGGAGGGCCGTCTTGATCGAGATCTCCCAAAGGCTGGCGATGCTCAAGAATATCTCGTTACTTCCATTCTGAATAAGGTCGGCCGCGGCTTTGCTAAGTTGTTTGGGGTCGGATACGAACCAAAGAAATGCGTGGGTATCAAGGAGATATGCCATCAGACATACTCCTTGAAATCTTCAAGTGGTGCATCGAAATCCGGGGCGAGTTTGTACTTTCCCGTCGACATTCCGGGCTTTCGCTTTTTAGGCTTTCCACTTTGGCGCGAGTATTTCTTCTGCAGAAACTCAATGTAATCGAGCACCTCCCGCTTCAATTGATCGGGAAGCTGCTGGATGCGTGCCAAGATTGTCTTCTCCTCAATCATATCGGTAATATTTTCGCTTAAATCACGTTAAATGCCAACAAAATGTTAAATTTTAGGACTTCCTTGCTCACTAGAACGAGCCACCATTATAAAACTATCAACAATCTTATCTTCTCGATCGAAAACTATTCCCCATCTTTCCATTAAAGATTGGATGTTCCTGGTCTCAGACGGTCATCTTTGCTGGCCAATGCTTCCCAGGATAAACACTCTCATAATTCTTGTTTTCTCTGTCTTAAAAACCTTTGAAACGAATCCACTCCACCGCAACGTCCTTTGGCGTGCGTTTGTTGCCGTCGACCTCATAATTTAATTTCCGCATATCCTCCGTTGAGATCGCATTGTTAAGCTTGGCGAACGCCTCCGAGAGCATTGGCATTGAATCCTGCCGTGCTATGAACACGGCCTGGTACGGCGGGAAGTAATGTTTGTCGTCCGCGAGTTGAAAAAGATCAAGCACAGAGATCAGTCCATCGGTCGAGTTGCCGGCGATGATGTCGAGTTCGCCGGATTGCAACGCGCGATAGGTGAGCGAGAGGTCCATCTCGCGCGGCTGTTTGGCGAAATTGAAACCGTAGGCTTTTGAGAAGCCCGGATAGCCGTCCGCCCGCGACATAAAATCCTGCCCGAAACCCGCTTGCCAGTTTTTTGCAATTGGCACAGCGTCGGAGATCGTCTTCAATTTATTCTTTCGCGCAACGTCGCCGCGGACAAGGATCGCAAAATCGTTGGCAAAACCCAGCGGCGGGCTTAACGCAAGTTTGAATTTGTTTGTGTATTCAGCTTTCGTCTGATCGTAGACCGCCTGCGGATCGGTTATCGGCGGATGCTTCAATATCGAGGTGTACGCGGTGCCTGTGTATTCCGGATAAACGTCGATCTGCTTTGACAGCAAACTGTCGTGCGGAATGTTGCCTCCCAGCTCAAAGTTTCTTTCAACTGCCACACCCTGTTTTTCAAGCATCTGCGCCAGGATCTCCGCCAGAATCACCGATTCGGTAAAGTCCTTTGAGCCGACGACGATCTGTTTACGCGACGCCGTGATCCCAGGCAACAAACTGAATGCTGCCACGCCTATTAGTAAAATGGCCGCGGCGATCGCAACAAGCTTTCGTCGCAACTTGGAGGAACGCTCACCGATCGCATAGCTCTTTTCAAATTGGCCCAAGGCGAAGTCACACAGAAGCGCAAGAAGAGCCGACGCGAGAGCCCCCGCGATCAAAAGATTATTATCGTTCTGCCGAAGCCCGCGAAAGATATACGTTCCCAAACCACCTGCTCCGACCGCCGCGGCAACGGTTGCAACCCCGACTGAGATTACAACCGCAACACGGATGCCCGTTAGCATGACGGGCATCGCTAAAGGCAGTTCAACCATTCGCAGGATCTGGCCGTCGGTCATTCCCATCGCGGTTGCTGCCTCGCGGATCTTTGGATCGATCCCTAAGATACCCGTTACCGTATTCCTGATCACTGGGAGCAAAGCATACAAGGCAAGAGCAATGACCGCAGTCCGCGCGCCGATGCCTCCGATAAAAGGGATCGGGATCAGCAAACCAAACAGCGCCAGGCTCGGCACGGTCTGCATGATATTGGCAAAACCCAATATCGGGGTTTGTAATGACTTGACCCGCGTCAGCAGAATCCCGAGTGGAACCCCGATCAGTATCGCGAGCCCGGTCGAAAGAAAAACAAGAAAGATGTGCTCGCGCGTTAAGGTGAGCAGTTCCAGCCAGTTTTGTTTGAGAAATTCGAAGAACGACATCTCAAAATGGTCGGCAGTTAAATTTCTGAAAAGATCCTACCCACCCGCTCATTTGTTTTTTGAATATGTGGGCAGGAACTGTGGCGTGACACGGGCCTTTGTCATTTGCTCGAATGCGTAGGCGTAACTTATCAGCTTAGGTTCGCTCCATGCTGTTCCGAAAAAGAACATTCCGGTTGACTGGATCGACGCCGGGGCGGCAGGCAGATTTCCCGCGGCGGCGGCGGCTGGAACATCTCGTAAACCGAGCGGAACAGTGATCGACGGATATCCAGCGACAGCCGCCATCCCCCAAGCTTGACCGCTGGTCGGGCCAACAAGTGCGTCTAATTTGTCCTTTGCCATCAAGGCGTCGATGCCGTCCTCACGCGTTTGTTTCCTGATGCGTGCGAGCGCGTCGAGGTAATCTTTGTCCGATAGATCTCCTTTTGCCTGGGATTGCTGAAAGAGCTCCTGCGCAAATTTCGGCATCTCTTTCTCCTTATTGTCGTCGTTGAACTTGATAAGGTCGGCAAGAGTTTTATTGGAGCCACCACGCGCAGCCAGATACTTGTTTAGGTCAGCCTTGAATTCATACTCCAAAACCGAAGTGCGGTCTGTTCCGGCATTCGGCCCGAGATCGGGAAACTTTACTTCGACAAGGGTTGCACCGCCGTCACGCAGCTTGTCGATAAACGGCTGAAAGTAGGCCTTCCAGGCATCAGTGTTTCTCTGCGGAGGAAACATGATCAATCCAAGGCGAGCACCTTTTAATCCGGCCGGATCCAGAAATTTGGTGTAATCCTTGGCGCGCTTCCTGTCCGCGTCGGCCGTGGCGGGATCGTTCTTGTCGGTGCCGGCCATTGCGCTGAGCATGATCGCGGCGTCCGAAACCGTTCGTGTCATCGGTCCGGACGTATCCTGCGAGTGCGAGATCGGGATTATCCCGCTCCGGGAAATGAGGCCAACCGTGGGTTTGATGCCAACCACGCCGTTAGTGACCGCCGGGCAGATGATCGAGCCGTTCGTCTCCGTGCCGACTGCGGCGGCACAAAGATTTGCTGAGACCGACACACCGGAACCCGAGCTTGAGCCGCACGGGTTTTGATCGAGAAAGTATGGATTGTTTGTTTGCAGCCCGCGCCCCGACCACCCGCTAGTCGATCTGGTCGAGCGGAAATTTGCCCACTCGCTTAAGTTCGTTTTGCCGATGATCACGGCACCTGCCTTGCGAAGCTTTTGCGCGACAAACGCATCCTGCTTTGGCGTCGGTGCATCAAGCAGTGCAAGCGAACCGGCGGTCGTATGCATCTTGTCGGCCGTGTCAATATTGTCCTTGATCAAAACAGGAATGCCGTGAAGCATCGAGCGCACTTTTCCTTTTTTTCGTTCTTTGTCCAGTTGATCCGCTATCGCAAGCGCGTCCGGATTGATCTCGAGCACGGCCCGCGTTTTTGTATCGACCTGTTTTATCCGCTCTAGATACATCTCCACCAGTCGCCGCGACGTGAATTGGCCCGACTTCATTTTTGCCTGCAGTTCGCTGATCATTACCTCGACCAGTTCCGGAAAAGGATCGCCATCTGCAACACTGACAATTTCTCCCTTTGCGTTTCGTAACAAAGTGATCGCGGCAAACCCCGCGGCACCAGCCTTCAAAAATTCACGTCTTGTCGCTTTGTTCTGTCCGGAATTCCTGGACGTCATAAATAGAGTCTCCAAATCGCTAAGAATAGATTATTCAGGTTAATACAGCTTCGAATTGTAGCAGAAATAATCTTGCGACAAAGCAACGAACTGCGAAAGCCCGGTCTCTAGTTGGGCGAGGCTCTGACGGGCGTAGTTGTGTTGGACGATTCGGAACCACAGTTCTTGCGAGTAACCTGACAACTCCCAGCCGTACGGAGATCACACGGCGGAAGAAACCGTGACCGTTTCAAGATAAGCTCTAACGAGAGGCAATTCAGATTTACGAAAGTTTTCCGGAGTATCGAGCAGTACGATGCTCCCTTTATCCATAAGCGCGATGCGGGAACCAAGGAGCATGGCTTCGTGGAGATCATGTGTGACGAAGACGGCGGTCTTTTTCAAATCGCGGACGAGGCGGGCGAATTCTTTTTGGAGATTTGTTCGAGTGATGGCGTCGAGCGCACCGAAAGGTTCATCGAGCAGGACGATTGAGGGGTCAGCGGCTAGAGCTCGGGCGACGCCGACACGTTGGCGCTGACCACCGGAGAGTTCATGCGGAAAGCGGTCCGCAAATTTCGCGGGATCAAGTCCTACGAGATCGAGCATTTCGCGGGTCCGATCCCGTTTCCTTGTCTCATTCCAATTTTCCAGACGCAGAACCACTGAAACATTCTCGGCCACGGTGAAGTGCGGAAACAATCCGGCCTCCTGCAGCACGTAACCGATATGGCGCCGCAATTCGATAGCATTCCACTCGCGGGTCGATCGGCCCTCAACGATCACGTCGCCGGACGTCGGATCGATCAGGCGGTTGATCAGTTTTAGCGTAGTGGTTTTGCCACAGCCGGATTCACCAAGAAGGATCAGTATCTCACCCTGCGTGATCTGCAGGTCTAGATTATTTAAGATCGTCGACCCCGCGATGGAGTATTTAAGGTCGCGGAGTTCGACGATCGGTGATTGAGTATCCGGCATAAAAGGCGGCTACGATTCTACCATCAGCGAACCTTTTTCCGCATCAGGTGTTTTCGTCGAACCGCCTTTTATTACCAAACCTGCCCCTTGCTCGTTCTTGTTTTCTAACCCAGCGTCATCTTGCCGCCGAGATAGCCCTGGTACATCAGCGCCGCGACAACAATTGCGGCGACCGCGAAATAAACAATTCCCGGTTTCTTTGCCAATATAAATATGCGGCCGCGCCAGATCGCTAACACCAGGAACCCGATAACCAGGCTTATTCCCAGCCACTGATGAATCGCCATTGTCGATCCCGCTCCGTCACCCATATCACTTGCCCACATCCAACCGGCAAGAGCTGTCAGCGGTGTTGCGATCGCGCCATACAGCAGCATCCACCACGCAGCCGGTGTCAACGAATACCGGTCCGTGAATTTGCCAACGGCGTCGCTAAAGAACGAAACCGGGAGTAATGCCGTCGTAAAATGAACGAGTATGGGATGAACGTGATTCCATGAAAAAGGGGATGATTGCAAAAACATTGAGTTCTCCTTTGATGAATATTGTTCAGAAAACCACCCGCGTGCGGCGGGCGGTACTACAAACCCTTGATCATGCAAGAGCGTTATCAACGATCGCCAGCGACTTGTCCTTCTCGACATATCTTATTTGTGTGACGCCGATCATTTTGCCCAGTTGACCTGCCGGCACATCTTTCATCGGGCCAGGTGCAGGTGCTGAACCGGGTGCCGGCTGCGGATAAGCGGTCGATCGAGCGGTGTGAAACGTGACATTTCCTTCGACCTTTTGCATGACCTGGTGAATGTGGCCATTGAGAACCGTTACCGAGCCGAACTTCTTGAGAAAGCCGAGTGCCTGCTCAGAATCTTCTGTCCCCCAACCCCATTGCGGATAAACGGCCCACAACGGAACGTGGGTAAAGACGACGATCGGCGTACTAGCGCTTAGATTCGCTACGTCCTTTTGCAGCCAGTCAAGCTGGTCTTTGCCAAGCGAGCCGAGCCCTTCGTTACCGCCGTTCTTAAAAGCGCCCGGGGCAGGCGAATTTGCCGCAACCACGTTGTTCAGCCCGATATAGTGTGTCCCGCTATGGTCAAAGCTTTGCCAGCCTTGTCCTTGCGTTCCTTTGCCAAACCGTTTTAAGAATTCCGCTCCCTGATCCGAGAACGTGTCGTGCTCGCCTGGTACATAGAAGATCTGATCGGTCTTCAGGCCTTTTAGGATCTGTTCGAGCGTGTCGAATTCCTCGGGTTTCGAAAGATGAGTCAGATCGCCTGTGTGAAGCACAAAGGGCGGCCGCTGCGGCAGCGCATTGATCTTATCAACTAGTGCCTGCAGCGTTTCGGCGACCTTTGGATTTGGGTCCTTGCCAAAGCCTATATGCGTATCGCTGATCTGCATGAAAGAAAGGACGCCCGGCGCTGCGTCTTCGAGCTTGCACGACGATAGAATTCCTCCGCCCATCGCTAGGACCAAACCTGTCCCGGCCCAGGCCCCAATACACTTCATAAAGTCACGACGGTCCCAAGCGTTCGGGGCAGCGTCACTGACTTCTGAAACTTCAGTTTCGTTATGTTTTTCTAAGAATTTCATTTTTTTCCTTGCGTGATTTT
>Ga0207712_10001647_pt1 | contig 15026 bp, 10 predicted proteins | sample KBSS44metaG_FD_184402 | JGI IMG/M metagenome (GOLD analysis project Ga0207712, IMG submission 184402) | Switchgrass rhizosphere microbial communities from Kellogg Biological Station, Michigan, USA - KBS S4-4 metaG (SPAdes) (version 2) | ecosystem: Host-associated > Plants > Roots > Rhizosphere... | reverse complement strand
AAAAATTATTTGCTTACTGGCTGCTCAATCCTTCTTCTCCTGAAATAATTTTACTTCGGCAGCAAGCAGTGAAAGAACTTACACAACAGATCGAATGGCGGCAACAATTACAATCTTATGGGACGATTCAGTCTATTTCACTTGCCACTGAAAATAAAATTGAACACTGGTCACAACAACCGGCACGATTTATCAATAAATACCATTGGCAAATTTTTCGCTGGCTTCTCCCCGCAACCAGTTTAACTTTTTTAGGATTACATGTTGCGGGCACTTTAGAATCCAGGCTGTTTTATTCATTAATTATTTTAATGCTCATTATTTCGTTTGCAATATCCAAATTGGTAATGCCATTGTATTTGCAGGTAAATAAAATTGCACCGCAGCTCGAATCCTTATCCGACAGTATCCGCTGGATCGAGAAAGCTAATTTCAAAACCCAGCTGCTCAATGATCTGAAAAATAAATATATTGTTCATTCCGAATCTTCATCAAGCGTAATCAGGAAACTAAAAAAGATTTTAGACAAATTTGACCTGCGGCTGAACCCCCTGGTGTTTCTTCCCTTAAATACTTTTTTATTCTGGGATCTGCAGCAAGTACTGATACTGGAAACCTGGAAAAAACAAAATGAACAGCATATCGGCAACTGGTTTCAGTCATTAGCAGAGATTGAATCACTCTCCTCTTTGGCCAATCTTTCCTTTAATCACCCTGGCTGGGCTTTTCCGGATTTAGATGGTAAGACAGGAATCGTAATTGCCGATACATTGGGTCATCCATTGATCTCAAAAGAAAAATTAGTCAGCAATTCTTTTTCCACTGATACAAATGGCGGATTAAATCTTATCACTGGTTCCAATATGGCAGGCAAGAGCACATTTTTGAGAAGTGTTGGAGTAAATATCGTTTTAGCTATGATGGGCTCTGCTGTTTGTGCAAGATCATTTACCATTTCGCATATGAAGGTTATCAGCAGTATGCGGGTAAGTGACAATCTGGAAGAAAATACATCAACATTCTATGCTGAATTAAAAAAATTGAAAGAGGTTATTGAAGCCGTTTATCGCAATGAAAAAGTTTTTTTGTTACTGGATGAGATATTAAGAGGAACAAATTCCGCTGACAGGCATACCGGCTCAAAAGCATTGATAAAACAATTGATACAGCATAATGCCTCCGGTCTTATTGCTACGCATGACCTTGAACTGGCAAAGCTGGCGGATGAATTCCCCAACAAACTCCACAATTATCACTTCGATGTGCAGGTAACAGAAGGTGAATTATACTTCGATTATAAATTAAAGAAAGGCATTTGTACAAGCATGAATGCCTCTTTGCTGATGAAAAAGATTGGGATTGAGTTATAGCTAAGAGGCAATTCTGAATGATGAAGTAACTTCCTTAATCCGCTGAGCGTATCTCTTTTTCTCCTTCTCCTCTTTTAAACTCTTAGTTTTATTTAAACACTCTCCAAATATCAAGACCCAACGCATAAGCCATCAGGGCAAGTAATAAAACCATTCCCACCATTTGCGCATATTCTAAAAACTTATCACTTGGTTTGCGGCCTGTGATCATTTCAGCTAATGTGAATAAAGCATGTCCGCCATCTAATCCCGGTATAGGTAATATGTTCATGAATGCAAGAATGATACTGAAGATCGCAGTAAGTGTCCAGAATATCTGCCAGTTCCATTTATCAGGATAAATACTGCCAATGCTTAAAACACTTCCGACAGATTCACTTGCTTTTGCTTTACCTGTAAATAACTGTCGCAAGCCTGTAATATATCTTCCCAATGTTGACCAGCATTCTTTGAAACCTGCCGGTATAGCCTGTAAGAAATTAAAACGCTCTGTTTCAAATTTAAATCCCAGGTCTTCCAGTGATTTAGGATAAGCACCAATTTTCCCATTTTCATCCAGTTGTACCTCTTTGATTAAAGTATCCTGGCCCCGTACAAGCTGCAACCTTACAATTTCATTTTTCTTTTTCTTCATGAACTTTTGATAGTCATTATAGAATAATGTGGCTGTATCGTTGACACCTATTACCCTATCATTTATAAGCACACCTGCTTTTTTAGCTCCGGACTCTTTTGTAAAAGTATCGATGACAAAAGGCGCCCTGACTGTAGCAAAGCTGCCGGCATTCCTTGTATTTAATTTCCGGATCAGTCCTTCATCTAATTTCAAATTGAAAATACTGTCGCCCCGTTTTACGGTTAAAGAACTCGCTTCATGTATAACGATATAGCTCCTGATTGCATTAATATCTTTTACAGGCGTTGTATCATATTTTAAAACCAGGTCTCCGTCTTTTAATCCAACTGTCTGCGCTAAACTATCGGCAGCAACGCCATACGTAGCGTTTGCAGGTGGCATATATTCTTTACCCCACACCCAAAGGATCATGATGAAGATGAGGATCGCCAAGATCACATTAACGATTATACCACCCAGCATAATGATCAACCGCTGCCAGGCCGGCTTGCTTCTGAATTCATAAGGTTGAGCCGGTAATTTCAATTGCTCTTTATCCATACTCTCATCGATCATTCCTGAAATTTTTACATAGCCTCCCAGGGGTATCCAACCAAGTCCGTATTCAGTCTCTCCTTTCTTTTTCTTCCATAAAGAAAACCATGGATTAAAGAATAAATAGAATTTTTCCACCCGGCAGCCAAACCATTTGGCTGTTATATAATGACCAAACTCATGTAAAACGATCAGGATAGAGAAGGATAAAATAAATTGCGCAGCTTTCACACCGATAGTAGTCCAGTCAAAGGCTAATAAATAATACATAGATGAATTCTGTGATTAAAAAACATCCCGCCATCGGCGGGAAAATTTAGAGTTTTATAATATCGGCGACAAAATTACGGGCCTCGCCGTCGCTTTCAAAATATTCTTCCAGTGATGGTTTTTCGATGAAAGGAACTTTCTCCATTGTCTTTTCGATCAGGTCTGTCATCTCTAAAAAACCAACACGGTTCCGGAGAAAAGCATAGACAGCAATTTCATTGGCAGCATTCATCACACAGGGTAAATTACCGCCTTTATATAATGCATCCTGCGCCAGAGCCAGGTTACGAAATGTCCGCACATCAGGTTCTTCAAAAGTCAGCGTCGCATATTTTTTAAATTCAAACCGCGGATAATTATTTACAAACCGAAGGGGAAAACCCATGGCATATTGAATCGGTAATTTCATATCCGGCAAACCCAGTTGCGCTTTGATACTTCCGTCTTCAAATTGCACAAGGCTATGAACAATACTTTGCGGATGAATGATAACCTGTACCTGTTCGGGTTTTAGATTGAATAACCATCTCGCCTCTATCATCTCCAGTCCTTTATTCATGAGTGTAGATGAATCAATGGATATCTTCGCTCCCATATTCCAATTTGGATGTTGGAGTGCATGTTCCCGTTTTACATTAACAAGAAAGTTGGGCTTCTTTCCTAAGAAAGGACCACCCGATGCCGTAAGAATAACTTTATCGATCCTGTTCCTTGATTCACCAACAAGACATTGAAAAATTGCAGAGTGCTCCGAATCGACAGGAATAACAGGCACACGATTCTCTACAGCTTTTTGCATTACAATATCACCAGCAACGACCAATGTTTCTTTATTCGCCAATGCAATTGTCTTTTTATTTTCAAGGGCCCTGAGTGTAGGTTTCAATCCCGCAAAACCAACAATGGCCGCAAGCATCAGGTCATAACAATCCATAGCAGCTACTTCTTCCAATGCCTTTTCACCTGCAAAAACTTTTATACTTGTATTGGATAAAGCCTCCTTTACTTTCTCATATTTTTTTTCATCGCCTATTACAACAATATTGGGATTGAACTTTAACGCCTGCTGTATTAAAAGATCATCACTGTTTTGTGCAGTAAGAATCTCTGCAGAAAATTTATCCGGGTTTGCTTCAATTACCTCAAGAGCCTGCGTACCGATGGACCCGGTAGAGCCGAATAAAGCAATACGTTTTATGTTGGTGCCGTTATTCATTTGAAATCATTCAGAATATTTGGTCAATTCTTCAGCAATCTTCCTGTCATTACTTAACCGGGGTACTTTATTTTGACCGCCCAATTTACCTACTGATTTCATGTAATCAATAAATCCATTCTTGCGAATTGACGTAATTTTTAATGTTGATAAAATATTACCACTGATCAGGTCATCGTAATATACGTTCTTCTTCCGGAGATTATCATCTACTTTTTTGACAAAGGCAGACATATCCGCCGGTTTATTTTCAAATTCAACAAACCATTCATGATAAGACTTGCCATCTTTCTTGTTCACATATGGTGCAACAGTGAATTCTGTAATATGCACATGGTCTTCCCGGGCTGCTTTCAACAGGCTATATTCAACTTCTTCCCCAATAACATGTTCGCCAAATGCTGAGATAAAATGCTTGATCCGTCCTGTCACTACTAACCGATATGGATTTATGGAGACAAATTTTACCGTATCACCAATATTATAGCCCCACAACCCTGCATTATTATTAATTATTAAAGCATAGTTCTCGCCAACCTTTACATCTTTTAAGGAAAGCCTTGTCGGATTATCGTTATAAAATTCTGCTGTTGGAATAAATTCATAAAAGATGCCGCTATTTGAATTGAGCAACAATCCTTCCGCATTTTGAGAATCCTGGAATGCAAAAAAACCTTCACTGGCCGGGAATAATTCTATGCAGTCAATTTTCTTTCCAATACTTTCATACAGTCTTGACTTATAAGGTTCAAAATTCACGCCACCCTGTACCATCACGCTGAAATTTGGAAATAATTCGGAGATGCTTTTACCGCTGCGTTTCATCAGTTCATCAAAATACATTTGCATCCATGGAGGAATACCACTGATCAGTGTCATATTTTGATTGATCGTTTCATCAACTATCTTATTCAATTTGGTTTCCCAGTCTTCGATGCAATTCGTTTCATAGGACGGCAATTGATTCGTGCGCAAATATTTTGGCACATGATGGTTTACAATACCACTTAGCCGGCCTGTTGGAATATTTCCTATTCTATCCAGCACAGGTGAGCCTGAAAGAAAGATCATTTTGCCATCAGCAAATGCAGTGTTGCCTGTTTCAGCCATATAACACAACAATGCATTGCGTGCGGTGTTGATATGATTGGGAATAGAATCTTTAGTAATGGGAATATATTTTGCACCACTTGTAGTACCGGAAGTTTTGGCAAAATATATCGGACGGCCCTTCCAAAGCACATTGTGTTTTCCTTCTTTGATCCTGTCAATGTAGGGCCTCAATTGTTCGTAATCCCTGAGCGGCACAGCCTGCCTGAAATCTGTATAGTTGTTTACGTCAGCCAGTTTCATTGCCTTACCGATTTCCGTTATCCTCCCCGTTTTGATCATGGATTTCAGGATATTTTCCTGGTCGGCCACGGCTGTAGCCATATCCCTACGGATACCTTTATATATATAAGAAGCAAATGGTTTTGCTAAAAAAGACTTGATTTTCATACATTAACTCATTGGCAAGATAAGGAGTCCCGGTGAGGGCGGGATGCAAATATAAAGGAGGCCGTTTCAAAATATCCACGGCTCCCATAAAACTTTGATAATGTGTTTGCCAGATGACCATTTCCCCTTACCTTTGCTGCCCTTAATTTTTTGTATATGATAGCAGTAGTTAAAATTGCCGGACAGCAATTTAAAGTAGAAAAAGACCAGACCCTTTATGTACCACACCTGGAAGGTAAGGCAGGCGATAAAGTGAGCTTAGAAGTTTTGATGGTTGATGCTGATGGTAAACTGGGTTTGGGTAAAGATGTCAAATCAAAAGTTAGTGCAGAGATCGTTGGCCAGGAAAAAGGTGACACAGTGATCGCTTACAAACAAAAAAGAAGAAAAGGCTTTCACAAAAAAAGAGGTCATCGCACAGCTTATACAAAAATCAAGATCACAAGCATCGCTTAAGAAATCCGAGGGCTGAGCGAAGCCGAAGCCCGAATCTGAATTTCAAAATTCGAATTTTAAAAAATTATTTGTCATGGCACATAAGAAAGGTGAAGGCAGTGTAAAAAATAACCGCGATTCACAAAGCAAAAGACTCGGTGTAAAAATTTATGGCGGACAACCTGCTATTGCCGGTAATATTATCGTTCGTCAAAGAGGTACACAATATCATCCGGGAAAAAATGTTGGAGTAGGAAAAGATTTCTCAATCTTTTCAATGATAGATGGTGTTGTTGAATTTAAAAAAGGAAGAAACAACAGAACTTTTATTTCTGTTAATCCTGTTCAGGCATAAGCATTCATTTTCTTCGTCGTTTGTTTTTTGTTGAAATATTTTTGTTAGTATAAAATAATTGTTACTTTTACTAACGTTAACCCATTTACTAAACATTAAATTCAACAAAAATGGCAACAAAGAAAAAAGCCGCTAAGAAAAAAGCTGCTCCTAAAAAGAAAGCTGCTAAGAAGAAAAAATAAACAGCTAGTTGAAAGTTATAAAAAAAGTCCCCCGAACCGGGGGACTTTTTATTTTACCCCATCGCCTTAATGAGAGTATACATCACTCCGTATGAAATATTAACTTGCAGGTATGGACAATTATGCAATTGCCGATAAGTTTTCACTCCTTTCAAAATTGATGGACATCCATGGCGAAAATTCTTTCAAAGCAAGAATTTATGGCGCCGCGGCATTCAATATTGAAAAGCTTCCTATGCAATTGGCCGACACTCCCCGTGAAAAAATTTCCGCAATAAAAGGAATTGGGGATAGTACAGCAAAAAAGATCGCTGAGATGCTCGATACGGGTGAGTTGAATGTTTTGAACGAGATCATCGCTAAAACTCCGCCCGGTGTTATTGAAATGCTCAACATAAAAGGTATCGGTCCGAAAAAAATCCAAACGATCTGGAAAGAGATGGGTATAGAATCAGTTGGGGAATTATTATATGCCTGCAATGAGAACCGTTTAACACTGTACAAAGGTTTTGGCGGAAAGACACAGCAGAATGTACAGGAAGCAATTGAATTTTATCAAAGTCAGCAAGGACATTTTTTATATGCAGAAGCAGAAGCGATCTTTCCACAGATCGATGGGTACCTGAAAAAAATATTTTCACCCGATACCGTTCATGTTACAGGCGCCTATCGAAGACAAGCGTTGACGGTCGAAGAGATGGAATTCGTGGTGCTCGAAAACAAAGATGTAATAAAACCAAAATTTCAAACTGCACAGCCGCCTGAACTGCTGGAAGAGAAAGAAGATACCATTTTATACAAACTAAAGAATGGTTTGAAGCTCCGGCTCCATACGGGTAAAGGCAGTATGGATGAGCGATTATTCAACACGTCTGCATCCGAAGAGTTTCTGACAGCATTTCGAAAAACATTTCCTTCCATAAAATTTAATGGCGGAAAAGATGATACGCCAATTTTTGAACAAGCGAAAATTCCTTTCATTCCACCCTTCCTGAGAGAAACGGCTGCTGTTATTGAAAAAGCTAAACAAAAAAAGCTGTCCGCTTTAATTCAACCTGAAGATGTAAAAGCTATCATTCATAGTCATAGTAAATGGAGCGATGGTACCAATACCCTGGAAGAAATGGCTGAAGAATGTATTAAACGGGGGCTTGAGTATTTAGTCATTTCCGATCACTCAAAAGCAGCCGCCTATGCAAACGGTTTAACGGAAGAAAGGATTCGTGAACAGCATAAACAAATTGACCAGCTAAATGATCAATACAAAACCCTGCCTACCGGCAGGCAGGCATTTAAGATCTTTAAAAGCATTGAATGTGATATTTTGGGTGACGGGGCAATGGATTATTCCAATACCATTCTTTCAACATTTGATCTTGTTATTGCTTCGGTTCATAGTAATTTAAAGATGAATGAAGAAAAAGCAATGATGCGATTGATCAGGGCGATTGAAAATCCGTATACAACAATTCTCGGTCATCCTACCGGGAGATTGTTACTCAGCCGTAACGGCTACCCTATCGATCATAAAAAAATCATCGATGCCTGCGCTGCTAACCATGTTGTAATAGAGCTAAATGCACATCCGAGAAGATTGGATATTGACTGGAAGTATATTGATTATGCTATTGAAAAAGGAGTATTGATTTCTATTGATCCCGATGCCCATGCACTCGACGGATATGATGATATTAAATATGGCGTGCTGGCCGCCCAAAAAGGCGGGTTAATGAAAGAACAAAATTTAAGCAGTTTTTCATTGAAACAATTTGAAAACTTTCTTGTCGAAAGAAAAAAGAAGAAAAAAATTTAATCTCATTTATTATGGAAAAGATCCGGATCGCTACTGCGCAGTTTGAACATAAGAGTAATGATAAGGATTACAATCTTGCAGTAATCGATAAACTTTCAAAGCAGGCAGCAGACCGGGGAGCGAGAATAATCGCCTTTCATGAATGTTCTGTTACGGGCTATACTTTTGCACGGCATCTTTCAAAGCCGCAATTATCAGAACTGGCTGAAAACATTCCGGGCGGTAAGAGCATTGACGCTTTAATTCAAATAGCGCAAAGGAATAACATTGCTATCCTTGCAGGCTTGTTTGAAAAAGATAAAGACAATAATTTATTTAAAACCTGTGTATGTGTCGATAAAACCGGGGTTATTGCAAAACACAGGAAATTGCATCCATTTATTAATCCCTATTTAACACCCGGCGATCAATATACCATTTTTGAATTGGATGGCTGGAAATGTGGTATTCTTATTTGCTATGATAATAATGTAATAGAAAATGTAAGAGCAACTGCTTTGCTTGGCGCTCAAATAATTTTTATGCCACATGTTACCATGTGTACGCCTTCAACACGGCCGGGTGCAGGGTTCGTTGACCCCGTGCTTTGGGAGAATAGAAAGAATGATCCTGTTACACTTCGAAAAGAATTTGATGGACTAAAAGGAAGAGAATGGCTGATGAAATGGCTACCGGCAAGAGCCTATGATAATGGAATATATGCTGTCTTTTCAAATCCTGTCGGTATGGATGATGACCAGTTAAAAAATGGATGTTCAATGATCATTGATCCTTTTGGAGATGTAATGGCAGAATGCAGGTCATTTGACAATGAATTTGTAATTGCCGAGCTGGAACCTGAGAAACTTATATTAGCAGGAGGATATAGATATGCTAAGGCAAGAAGGCCGGAACTTTATAAAGATATTATTGGCCGCGATCATGAGACCGAATTAAAAATTGCCTGGCTAAATGCTGAAAAAGAACAGATCAGTTAGATACGGGTAACTCAACATGGAATGTAGTTCCTTTACCCATTTCCGTATCGAACCAAATCTTTCCTTTTGCCTGTTCAGCAATCCCCTTGCACATGGCCAATCCCAATCCGGTGCCCGAAGTTTTAGTAGTGAAATTTGGTACAAATATTTTCGATTGCATTTCGGCAGGTATCCCCTCTCCATTATCCTTGATACTGACGCGTATCACTCCGTCTTCTCTCATTTCATCCACCGAAAGGTTGCATGCTGTTTTACCATTGCATGCTTCTACAGCGTTAGCAATAAGGTTTGTAAATAAGCGATTCATCTGTGTACGATCGGCAAAAACGATCACTTTATTATTAACCGGGTGCCATGAATAACTGATCGCAGGATCAGCCTGGTACAGGTCTTTCAATGAACCTAACACATCATGCAAATCAAAAAACTCGGCATTTGTATTGCCTATGTTTGCAAATTGTGAAAAGTCCAAAGCTATTTTAGAAAGATGATCAATTTGTTCAATAAGTGTTTTGGCAACGTTTGCTGAAAGCTCTTTAACATTGGGCTGATTGGTATCGATAGCTTTTTGCAGGTATTGCATACTCAATTTCATTGGGGTGAGTGGATTTTTGATCTCATGTGCTACCTGTCTTGCCATTTCACGCCACGCACCTTCCCGCTCGCTTTTTGCAAGTATTGCTGCACTCTCACCCAATTTAGCTACCATCTTATTATATTCTTTTACTAAATCTCCAATTTCATCTTTACGATCCCATTCTATCTCTTCATTTTTACCACCCAAACTCATGGCTTTCATTTTGTCACTGATAACCGCAAATGAATTGGTAATACGATTCGTAACGAATAAGGCGATCACACCTGCAATAAGAAAAATAAATGCATTCAAATTAATGATCGTAACAAGAAAATTAGAAATATCCTGGTTCAATTCCCGTTGCAGTGCGAAGTAAGGAATATTTAAATAGGCATACACTTTACCGTAATCATCACGAACAGGCGCATAAATACTCAGATAATTAAGCTTGCTTATTTTTTCTTCCTGCACATAATGTATCAATCGCTTCCTGGCCAACTCAAAAAAAGCAACAGGATGCATCTTTCTGCTTAACACACCCCTGTTATATACATAGGCCTGTGAAGATACCTGGAGGTTACCTTCCATATCATACACATTTACATCTATATCATGAATATCAGAAACCTCTTCGACAAGATTTTGCAGTTTGTGCAGTGAAACAGAATCATAGACCTTCACTACATCATCAAATACACTTAGATCGGCCTGTTTTTTCTGCATTTCATTTACCATGATACGCATGGTGCGGCTCAATTTATCGCTGTTATTACGCAGATAACGTTCTTTAAAGAAAGAGATCGTTGCAAAACCAATAATCACAAAAGAGAGCAAACTGACAAAAATAACAGTGCTGTGTATTTGGGTCCGGATATTCAGCCGGAATCTTTCTTTAATCTTCCGCCATCGTAATTGCGTAGTTAAAATAAAAGAAACCAACTCTACTATTGAAACGAGTAATAAAAATGCGCAGAACAAATAAGAGAATAGTGAGATCGCTTCGATCAGTGACTCCCGTTTCCGGGCCATGACCACGATCTTTTGAGCATCGGCCCGAAACCACAACTCATCATATTCTTTTCTTTTGATCTTTTTGTATCCTGTCCCCGTATTTAACAGATCATCATCCGTTAAGTTATAAGCGAATTGATATTTATTAGACTCGGTGATCAGTTGCTTGTCTTTATAAATAGCCACTGCATATAAAGGCGAGTTTTGCGGATCGGACTTATTACTTGATTTGAATAATTCAGGAAGTAAGGCATCAGGTCCATAACGTTTGGGGTCTGAAATAATGAACAATGTTCCTAATAATTTCCCGCTCCCATCAGTAATTACTTTTTTAATAAGATAATTAAACTTATCATAAGAGGTTTCATGGTACCTTATATAAGGTTCCAGCGTGGTGTCAGATTGAGAATAGACAAGGTCAAGAGATTCGTAATCCAGGGGATCATTATTATTTACCGGTTTCTCATTCGAATCGAACAGGTATAATTTAAGTTCAAAATTTCGGGTATAGTTTTTAAAATTACTATTAACAATGCTATCCTTTAACTTTTGCCCCTGTACAGGATCGGTAAGCCGGTAATAATTTTCGGACAAAAAATCACCATCGAGGTAGTCAAAGGCAATATTCAGAGTACGTACATTCGAGGGATCATCCTGGCTGGCTATTCTTTCCGCATAAGATTTTCGTCTCTCCCATTCCATTTTGCCGTTCTCATACAACATAATAATAGATATGGATAACGAAAAAATAAAGATCCAGAATAATATGCCGGCAATATTTATCCCGAACCGGGAAAAAAGAAAATCCTGTTTTTGTACAATCCAGGTATAGATCAGCAACCACCCTAATGCAGGCAAGTAAAATAAGATAGAAATACTTCCAAATTTGAATGTAAGCAAAAACAAGCCGGTCAGGATCATTATAAAGTAGATCATGTAAGGCTGTTGATTTCGAAATACATAAAAAAGAATACGAAACAAAACCTGTGATAGATAATAATAAGCCAGCGATAGACTTGCCAGGACAATAAACCCGATAGCCGAATAAATAGTAAGGCTGAAAAAATCAGTAACATCAAACGATATTTTTGAATCAGCCACAAGACTCCTGATAATTGAGGATAAAAAGAAAGTGGCAACGATCAGCGCAATGAGTGCAATGATACCAATGACCCATTTTTGCGTATTATTCCGAATTCCTACTAACGGTTCCTTGTTTTTTGTTTTACTGCCGATATAAACAACAATCCAGCAGAACAACAGTGCATTGATCAACAGATCACCCAACGAATTTTGCAAGGAAGATGTAGAGCCATAAATGGCGGGGTCAAACAATTTGAACTGGCGGAAATTAAAAATAACCGGGAAGCTGACCATTATAATCCGCACAGCTGATAACAGGCAAATAAGAACAAGAATCCCGGCCCATACTCCATAGCGTACAGATATCTTTTCGGATAAAAAATGAAAAAATATAAGTAAAAAAAACAAGCCGGCCAGTCGTAAAAAGATCGTAAGCCAGCTATTATAAGGAACAGCCGCTGCTGATGCTTTAGTGATGTAAAACAGATCTTTTCCTGATAAAGATTGTATAGGAAAATCTGTTGCTTCTAAACTAATCGTGATTCTCTTTACTGCCTCTTTACTGTAAAAAAATTCTTTTGGCAAATAATCATTGGTGATAAAATAAACAGAATAAACAGGGATCAATGCAAAAACAAGCGCCTTACCATTTATTCCATTCAAATTGACTGTTTTTTTTATCTGCACATAGGCCCCGTTTGAAAAAGAGTTCTGAAATTTTTCGCCATCTGCTTCAAAGAAATCTGATTCATTTGGCATCGCTAACTGGTTGCTCCAGAATTTCGCTTCCGTGACACCATATACGTTGGTATAAAAAACATAGAAGCCAAAAGGTTCATCGGCCAATTTTTTTATTTCATCTTCGCTGGTTTTACCAACAACCAGGTTTTGAACAAGCGCCGTATTAGCGGCTAATTTTTCAAATCTTTTTTCACTTTTTGAGATATATTCCTGTAGCAGGTCTGCTTCTCTTTTTACAGAAGTTTTGTCTGAATAAAGACTATTAAATATATAAGAAAAGGCGAAGAATAGAATTGCAAAGAATAGCAATCCGTAAAAGGAATAGAGTCTATTTAAAATTTTATAATTCACGATGGCCTTTGTAATTTCATTGTATTCCAGATGGCATCCATCTCTTCGAGAGTCATGTCATGTAAATTTTTATTCTGCCTCAGTGCCTCCGCTTCCATCCGGGTAAAACGGCTGATAAATTTTTTGTTGGTCCGTTCCAGTGCATTTTCGGCATCTATCTGCAAAAACCGTGCGTAATTAATTAACGAAAAGAATACATCTCCTAACTCATCCCCAATGTTTTGATCGGCATTATTGATCTGCTCATCTTCTATTGCTGACTGCCGGTTGTCAACTGCCGACTGTAATTCTCTCACTTCCTCTTCGACCTTCTCCCAAACCTGTTCTTTATTTTCCCATTCAAATCCTACTTGCTTAGCTTTTTCCTGTAATCGCATTGCTTTTACCATAGCAGGCAACGATTGAGGAACACCCCCCAAAACAGATTTTTTACCTTCCTTCAGTTTGAGCTTTTCCCAATTTCTTTTAACATCATTCTCATCATTCACCTTAATATCTCCATAAATATGCGGATGACGAGCTATCAATTTGTCACAGATACCATTGATAACTTCGTCCAGTGTAAATTTACCTTGCTCCCGGCCAATCCTTGCATAAAAAATAATATGCAGCAGGAGGTCTCCTAATTCTTCCTTTATTCCTTTCCAATCTTCTTCTGTGATCGCATCAGTCAGTTCATAAGTTTCCTCAATCGTTAAATGACGCAGCGATTGAATGGTTTGCTTTTTATCCCATGGACATTGTTCTCTTAATTCATCCATTATTTTGACAAGTCTTAAAAACGAATCGGTTGTTGCTGACATAGTAAAATTTTATACCTGGTAAAATGAAAAGAATAAAAATAAAGCAAAAAGAACGGTAGCTGTTATGGTGCACATAATATTGAACAGGATGAACTTTAAAATGGTTTTTCCCCAGCCCTGCCTGTAAAAATTACGCATCGCTTTTATTGCATAAAAAACACCTGTCAATAAAAGAAGTCCCTGCAGAATATCAATTGCTGTCCAATGGACAACTTCATTTATTTTATCCAATAAAAAATAAAAAAGCATTAAAAGAAATGTGAAAATGTATAAATGAACCAGGAAAACACCATGATCAGCAAAATAGAACTGCTTTCTCCTAACGTACAGTAATTTCAGGAATAAAGCATATAAAGGAAGTGACACAAATAAAAGATAGGGAATACTGTGAAGGAATTTATCGATCAGCTTTACTTCTATCATTTTCTCATCACCATGATATTTTTCATTTAATGAAATTGACTTTCGTCTAACCATGTGTACAAACCAGTTATCACGATCATTTTCCGACATCTTTTTTTGTAAAGAATCATATTCTTTAACAGACCTGTACTCCGGTACATGATTTCGAAAGCTGATATTAACTCCTCCTTTCTGTACAATAGTGTCATTTTTATTTAAGCCGGTTGGTCGCGGGGGTGTTGAAGAATCGGCTATTTTAAAAATATCAGATGCAAGATTAATATTCAATGTGTCTTGTTTTGTTTTAGCATCTTTTAATGCTTCTTCTTTTGCCTGGATTAAGGCGGGATTATTACCTGCTGCAGTAATCTCTGTTTCTTTAGTTTTAAAAAGCGAAAAGAATATCAAAAAGAAAACGGCTGACGTAAATACGTACATCCGAACAGGATGTAAATAAGCTTTTCTCCGGCCTTTTACATATTCCTTAGATAGAAAGCCCGGTTTGAAAAGCAGATCCTTCAACGTTATAAAAAAGCTTCCGTCAAAATGTGTGATATCATAAAAAAAATGTGTGACCATATGCCAGAAAGTTTCTTTCGGTTCAACATTCTCCTGCCCGCAATCCTGGCAATAATGACCCTGTACAATGGCCCCGCAATTCAGGCAATCCTTTTCTTTCCGCTGAGGTGAATGGCTCACAATAAATTTTTCTTAAAAATACTTAGCAAAAAGCACAATTCTGCATTCTTTGTTGTTGTAATAGATAATT
>Ga0207712_10001645_pt1 | contig 15036 bp, 9 predicted proteins | sample KBSS44metaG_FD_184402 | JGI IMG/M metagenome (GOLD analysis project Ga0207712, IMG submission 184402) | Switchgrass rhizosphere microbial communities from Kellogg Biological Station, Michigan, USA - KBS S4-4 metaG (SPAdes) (version 2) | ecosystem: Host-associated > Plants > Roots > Rhizosphere >... | reverse complement strand
ACTTTATTTCGGCTGGATCCGGATCGTGAAGTTGCAGATTGCGATCTTCTGATCGGGTGTGACCTCGGTGGCTTCTTCGCGGATTAATTCTTTGCCGTTCACGAGGGTCGGGTTGCGGCCCTTGGCTACGAGCCAGTAGCGGCCCTCGTTATCACGCGACAAGACCGCATGCACGCGACTGACTTCCGGATCGCCCTTGATCGGCAGATCTACTGAGATGCTTCGCGAGCCGCGCCCGATCGTGATTTCGCTTTTCATGATCGGCACCACCGCCTGGCGTACGCCGCTAAGCCAGATCTCAACCTGGTAAAGCGCTGTTGCCTTCGGCCGCACGACGGTCTGTTCACTCTCGCTCGTCTCCGACGAAGCATGCTCGACAATCGTATCGTTTGGACTGAACGCCGGCGCCGTTCGCGAAGGATCGACACGCGGCGTCACCATCGTGTGCCCGCTCTCCGTCTCATCCCAAACAGCCTGGACGCGAAACTCACCTTTGTTCAGCGTCCCATCAACACGCAACTCAACCGCAAACGACTTGACTGCAAGCTGCGTCGTCCCGCTCAACTCGCGCGCGCGTTCCGATAGAACGTGAAACAGTCCCTGCTCGAGCCCGCGACGCTTGTCGCCCTGCCACTCTTTATCGTCATCGGCGCTGAGGTAAACAATGTACTCACGCGGAATGTAGGTTGGACCACCTGGCGGCGTGAACATCTCGCGCTGCATCGCCGCTTCGACTTCGCGCGCGATCTTCACGAGAAACTCTTCCCAAACGCGACGTGGTTTCGCGTGCTCGTCGGCGGCTTCTAGTAAATCCTCGCCTGTCTCACCGTCTATCCATTTTCTAATCGATTCCAGCAGGCCCAACTGTCGCTCCTTCTTCTCCGCACGCATCAATCAAACTTTACATACCGCTTGTTGACCCACCCACGGTCCGATGAATATGGATCGGTTTTGGGCCGTGCGTGTTCCATTATCTGCACTTCGTACCAGTTGTTATCAGCACTCAAGACTTTCACTTTCGATCCCGATTCGGCCAAACCGATGGGCCCGTTCGCAACATTCGCACCGGGTCGCAAGTTTACGTCAGTCGTCGTCACACCTTGCTTGCCGATCACGATCGGCTCGACGTTTTGCGTGATAGGCGCGAGCGGGTTCCAACGCGTCGTAACGTATTTGTGCGTCGCGAGCAGCATTCCCGAAAACGCCAGTATCAGACCCACGGCAACGAGCGCGCGTCGCTTCCTGCTCGCAGGCAGGACTGAATCAACTGTCTGCCTGGCCCATTCCGGCCGTCGCGCCGGTTGAGTTTCCGACTCCTGACGCGCGCGCATCTGTCGTCGCGCTTCGAGATTGATCGGAACCACGATGCGCGGCCGTTTGATATCCGGTATCTCTTCGCGCTGGGCCGGCACCTCGAAATGCGGGCGCGGCGGCGCGGCTTCAGTGAACTCGTCTTCAGGCTCGACTGACAGATCTTCGCTCGGCTTGCGACGCATCGGCAGCACGTTCGTGGGAACCATCTGTAGCGGACGCGTCGGCGGGAGGCTCGCGTCGGCGATGTCGTCCCAGAATTCTTCGACCGTTTGATAACGCGCTTCAGCTCGATTCTGCGTCGCTTTCTCAAGCACACGGAGCACCGACTTTGCCCACGGCGTCTCACTGATGTGCGGCGGCAACTCCGTCAACGAATGCTGCGCAAAGCGACGCGGCGACTCTCCGGCGAGCAGCGTGTACATTGTCTTTGCGAGCGAGTAGACGTCAGCGGCCGGTGTCAGATTAACGTGCGGCATTCGCAAACCGCCCGTATCGAGCTGGCCGGTTTGCATCAGCGGGTTGTGCTCTGGTGCGGAGTAGACGTTTGTGCCCACGCGCGTGATCGCGCCGTCCATAGCATCGATGCGGGCCACGCCGAAGTCAGCAATCTTCACGATCTGCTGGTCGGCAGTCAGCAATAGATTCTGTGGCTTGATGTCGCGATGAATCACGCCGCACTTGTGTGCGTGTGCGAGTCCGGAGCAGACCTGTTCGAGATAGAAGAGCGCTTTCTGGAGCGACAGCGGCCGTGTCTTCGTGAGTGCAAAAAGATCGCCGCCGGGCAAGTATTCGAGCACGATGTAATGGAAAGTCGTTCCCGAAAGATCAATAGCCGTGCCGTGTCCTAAGCGATTTATGACGTTTGGATGGCGAACGCGATCGAGTGCGACTGCTTCGTTTTGAAAGTTCGAGACGAGCGTGCGTTCTAATTCGACGTCGGGCGCATCTTGCAGGTTAAGATTGAGGGCCTTGATGACGATCGTGCGCGGCTCACCTTCGCCCGCGGCATTGTCATTCGCCACGTAGATCTCCGCGTAGCTGCCACCTCCGAGACGGTCAAGGATATCGTAGCGGCCATCGAGTCTACTCTGTTGTAACTTCAGCTCCGACATATTTTTTAGCCACGAAAAGTCACAAATGACTAAGAAAAACTTTTGTGTGCATTTTTGTGGCTCATCATCATGGCTTTAGATGCGAAACGTTAAGGGGCGTTGCTGTTGGCGGGAGGTTTGGTTAGCTCTTCGTAGTGATTGAGTACTTTCCATCTGTCTCGCTGCGTCTGCGTCCTGACGCTGATCAAGCTCAAGCCCAGCACTGACTCCTTCTTGATCGTGGCGTTGGCGGGTGAAGGATTGCTGTCCGCCTTCGCGATTGCTGCGTCAAAAGCCTTCCCGGCCTCGTCAGTGTTTCCCGTCAGCAGATTTGCGCGACCATAAAGATACAAAAACTCCGCATTCGGGGAATCGAGCGGGTTCTGAACTCCCGCAGTCACGAGCTCTTTGCCGATATCATCCTTGAGCCACGCGCGCGGATCCTGATCGACCTTCCGCCGCGCTCTCTCAAACTGTACGAACGGTTCTTCGGTCGCGGGCGTCGCGGTTGGCGCCGCCACTTGGGCCGGCTGAGGATTATTCGACGCGAGGAAGGGAATTCGTTCCTTGTAACGCGCACCAGCGTAGAACGCGCCAGCGATCAGCAACAACACGACGAGCGCTATAAACACGCGTCCGGCGCCGCTGCCTTTTGCTTTTGGATCAGCGACGTTTAGTGGTTCTGAGCTCAACGTAGTTACCGGAGCAGGTTCTGCGGGACTACTTGGCGGACCGGGAAACGCGATACGCGATGCAGGCATGAAAGTCGTATCAGCCAGCGCAGAGCCGTTTCCTGACTGCGCCGCGGCATAAACAGGCGTGGACTCGGGACTGATTGTCGGTTCGAGATCTGCTAAGCGCTCGCCAGCCTTGAGATGTTCGCCGACACGCACCGCGATCACCGTCAAATTGTCTTCAGCGCCACGCTCGTAGCAACGTCGCTTCAACTCGCTGCACAGCTCATCGAGGTTGTTGCTGGTGACCATCAACTGTCGCAGCTCGTTATCCGGAACGTGACGCGTAATGCCGTCAGTGCACAGTAAAAACTCGGTACCGTCTTCAACCTCCATCGTCTTCATGTCGACTTCGACGCCTTGCTCGGCGCCAAGCGCACGACTGATCACGTTCTTGCTCGGATGATTTGCGGCTTGTTCCGGCGTCATGCGTCCGGCGCGCACTTCCTCTTCGACGATCGAGTGGTCTTCAGTTTCGCGATGCAGTTGACCGTCAGGTGTGAGACGGTAGAGTCTGGAATCACCGACATGACCGAACGTGGCGACGGCGCCCTTGATGTGTAGCGCAACGATCGTCGTCGCCATCATTGAAAACCGCGCGTGTTCCTGGGCCATCTGGTGGATCGAAGCATTCGCGCGCTGAATCGCGAGCTCCATCAAGTCTTCGATATCAGCGTCGCTTGTCTGGTGACGAAATGCTTCATCGAGAACTTCGATAGCAGTTTGCGACGCGACTTCACCAGCTTCGGCGCCACCAACGCCGTCTGCTACAGCGAAGATCGTGCGCCCCGGATCGTGCAAGAAGGCGTCTTCATTTAGCGGGCGACGCTCGTTGAGACCGCGATCCGACAGGGCTGCGGATTGGACCTCGAGGGTTTTGGTTTCTTCGCTCATTGCACAGCCTCCAGCTTTAGGGGAGAAGAACTCTTAGCCACCGGCCTATCCGCTATGACACGATCGCGGGCATTTCGGTTTGAAAATGCCATCAGCATCCCCAACATCGCAAAGCTCGTAATCAGACTGAAACCACCATGGCTCACAAACGGGAGCGTGATCCCAGTCATCGGTAAAGCTCTCAAAATACCGCCAATGTTCACCAGCGCTTGAAAACCTACAAACGCCGTCAGACCTGCTGCGCACAACTTCGTAAACATATCACGCGCCTCCAGCGAAGTGCGAACCCCTGCGACCACGAAGATAATGATCGCGAGGATGATCACAGCGCCGCCTGCGAGGCCGGTTTCCTCCGCAATTGCCGCGTAAACATAGTCTGAGTCGGCAATCGGAATCACTTCCGGAAAGCCGAGTCCGAAGCCGCGTCCGGTTGTTCCACCTGAATCGATCCCAAACTGCGCCTGCGCCGGTTGAAACGCGAGACGGTCAAACCATATATCGACGTTGACAGTCTTCTGCATCGCGGGACTCTGCTCGGCCAGTTGTTTCATACCCGGATCTCGCGAGAGCGCATCGTCGTAGTCTTTCTTCCACCATGAAACTTCAGGCGACGGCGGATCAAAGCCGTCGAGCCAGAGGTGAAAGCGTTGTTGAATGCGCGCCGGAAGAGCAGCGCTGATCGGGCGTGCGATCGTCGGCAGTAACGGCACTTGCTCCTGAATATCCCGTGGCAGGGCCCCGACGACGAGAATACCGATCACGATCACAACTGAGCCGACGAACAACAGCAATTGCGGCCAGCGACGCACGGCGACCAGATAGAGCGTCGTGTAAGCGCCGCTGAAGATCAGCATCTGTCCGAAGTCTTTCAGCGCGAAGAACGGAATGAACGGCATTATCGCCATCACGAGGAGGGGAATGATGTCGCGCGCGCGTGGAATGCCCCAGTAAGTTTCAGAAAGATCTTTGTAACGCGCAGTCAGAATGCCTGCGAAGCCGACGAGGAAGGGAATCTTCGAAGGCTCCCACGGCGTCATGTTGCCAAGCGCCTTACCCGCGCTTGAAGTAACGACAGCCATCGCGAGGGGCAGCAACGTAAACAAGACAATGATGAAGCTGTTGCGTTGCAGCCATAACAGAAAACCATCCTTCGCGCACAGCGAGTAGGCGATTGCGAAAGCTAAGAACGACAACACAGGGATCCAGGTGTAACTGGAAGTGATCGCGTTCCAGAGCGAGTAGTTCGACTCTTTCTTCGGAAGCTGGCTGATGTCGATCGGCTGCGCGGGTGTCGGCGGCAATCCCATCAACTGCTTCTTCACCGGATCGTAGTTTTCCATGATGTAGCGCGTGCGTAGCGCCTGCATCTTTTCTTCGCGCGCCTGGGCTTTGTTGCGTGCGTTGTATTCCGGATCGCTGTAGAGGCGATACTGAATTAACATGCCGAACGAGAAGAGGAGAATTGCTGTAGTGAAGAGGACCCAGTTGCCGGCGAATCGTTTCGCGCGTGAAAGCCAGAGGACGAGGAAGATCAGCGGGACGAACATCATCAGATCGCGCACCGCGCCGATGAGCGACGTTTCGTAGCCGCGCAGCAGTCCGGCGCGATGCACGGCAAAGTACCCGGTGATCTCGAGCCCGAGGATCAGGATAAGAATTAGTAAATGTGACGACGCCCTATTTTTCATTTTTTATTTGGCCGCGGATTTTCGCAGATGAACGCAGATCAGCGTTTATCTGCGTTCATCCGCGGCTAAAAACTATTTGAAGTAGCCAAGGTCCCTCGCTTTCAATACGAGTGCTGCTGCGATTGGCGCGGCGGATCGCGATCCGTAGCCTCCACCTTCGACGATCACCGCCATCGCGAGTTGTGGTCTCTCGATCGGAGCGAGGCAGAGAAACCAGCCATCGATCCGCGGGTTGTCGTTATCCATGATCACTTCATCGTACTCGCGGATGACATTGCCCTTGTTGTCCTTCTCAATCTTGTGACGCGTCTTCATCTCACCCGTCTTCGGATCATAAAGCGGGACGACTTTCTGCGCCGTCCCGGTCTTGCCACCCGTGTTGATGCCCGCTGCTTTGACTGGCCCAAAGACTCCACGCGCCGTCCCGCTCGGACCGCCAGTCACGAGCCCCATGATCTGTCGCATCCTGGCTGCCGTCGAGGCCGGCATCACCTGATTGAAAGGCTGTGGCGCTACGTTCATCTCAATGCGCGGCTTCATCAACTTGCCTTCCATGTTTCCAATCGCCGACGCCGCGAGCGCCATTTGAAAGGGCGTCATCTGTCCGGCATAACCCTGGCCATATCCCATCAAAGCCAGATCGTATCGAGTCACTTGTTTACCAGTGACGATCGTCGCCTCTCTCGGCGCCAGCGCGCGCTTCACTGCGTCCGTGCTCGCGTCCCAGATCTGCGGCAGCTTGCGACCACGCAATGCCTCGGATGGCGTGTCGTAAGCACCGATGCCCAGCAACTGCGCGGCGCGTTTCAGTTTTTCCGCGCCGAGCTTCACACCCATTTGCGCGAAGTACTGGTTACACGAAACTTCGTACGCCTCATCGATCTTAATCCGGCCGTGTACTTCGCCCGGGCCACCATCGTCGAAGATCACATTCGCGCCGGGTGCGGCATAGTAACCGCCACCGCTGCACGTGAACTCAGTATCCTGTTCGCCTGCGAGAAACGCGGCGGTCATCGTCACGGTTTTGAAAGTCGAACCGGGAATGTAGTAAGCGCCGAGCGCACGACTCACGAGCGGCTTGTCGCGCTCGTTTGCTTCGAGACGAATCCAGGTCGCTTCATCGTCGACTTCCTCGAGACTGTAGGAAGGCTCACTGTAGAGCGCGAGCACGTCGCCGGTCTGCGGATTGAGTATGACAACCGCGCCGTGTTTGCCCTTCAACTGATCGACAGCCGCTTGTTGCAACCCGCGATCGATCGTGAGACGCACATCCTGGTTGCCTCTAAACTCGACCTCTTTGCCTCTAACGACTTCGAGCGCTTCCGGAAGTACGCCACTCTCGACACCGAAAAGCGCACGCTCCAAACCCGGATCGCCGCGGTCCGATCCGAAGATATGGGCCATCGCCTTGTCCATCGGGTACTCGCGCTTGATGGCGCCGCTGGAATCGCGTCTGTAGTAGGCGAGTGGCTGGTCCACGCGACCGCTGCGATCGAAGATCCAACCGCGCAAGGTTGACTCAGACAGACGACGGCCGCGCAAGTCTTTGTAACTCAACTCCTGAAACTTCTCGTTCTTCTCAGAAGCGTAGTGCGCCCAATAGATGTGAAATGAGAAGAGCCCGATCGCGAGCAGTACGAAGAGCCAGCGCAGCGCGCGCAGACCGCGGTTAGTCGAATGCGATCCGAGTCGTTTTCTGACTTCCTTCGGCAGGTCTACTGGAATTGGCGGCGCGGTTTGTTTACGACTGCGAAGTAGACCGAGCAACAGCAGCAGAATTATGAACCCGAGGCCGCCGACGTAGATTAACGTGAACAGCGCAGGCGTGCGCTCAGGCACATGCGGAGTTGGAAGGGGAGAAGCGGTGGGAGTTTGAAAGAGAAGTAGAAGAATTGTGACCAGGTTCATCCAGTTCGCTACTCACTTTTACGCAGTCGTACTTCTACATCTCCAAAGCCAACTACATCACCGTCTTCGATCAATCTGGATTCGCCGTATGAGATGCGTCGCCCGTTGAGATAAGTGCCGTTGGTCGAGCCGGTATCGGCGACGAGGAGAGTGCCTTCGCCACTCATCAATAGGGCTGCGTGGATCTTTGAGACGCTTGTGTCGTTCAGAGTTAAATCATTGTCGGAGGCGCGCCCGACGTTGAGTCTTCGGCCACCAGGCTTGAAGATTAACGGTATCTCGCGAGTGCCGTTTGGCAGAGTGACGCGAGCGATCACCTGGATGTCAGGCATTGGCGGCGCTGCGCCGGGAATCGGCACGCCCAGTTTCGCCGCGCGCACCTCTTCGTCGTGTCGCCTGAGATCATCCTCAAATTCGCCGAAGTTTGGATCGACCGAGATTCCGGTTGTGAAGATGTCGACTTCGGCGTCGACAGTAACAGGCGCAAGCGTGCGATAACGATGATCGTTGATGTGATCGATTGCGGCGGCGAGTACTTCGTTCTTGAGATCGCCGAGAATCTCGGGCGGCGCTTCTGAATGCGTGCCCCACTCGACTTTCAAAACCATGTGATGCGGCGCGATTCGTCCTTTATTCCCCTCATCGCGGACGCGCTCGTCTATCAGGCGCTTCATGCGCTCGATGAGCTTGGAAGTGGTGAGCCCGCTTCGCGGATCGACAGTGCGGCCGAGCTTGCGATCGACGACGGTGCCCATTCCTTCAAGGACGCGACGCAGGAGGCGTTCAGGTAATGCTTCCTCGCGCTTCTTCTTTACAACCTCTTTCGGATCGTCAGCGTCAGTCATGAATTAGCAATACGAGTTTTCTCGTCAGTGGTTCAGGTGGCATTTTAGCTGAAAAGCCACAAAGAAGCACAAAAGACAGCAACTGGCTGACAGGATTGCAGGATTTGCAGGATGAACAAGATGAATCTTACCAATCCTGAAAATCCTGTGAATCCTGTCAAGTCTTACCTAACAATCAGGCCGCGAGCGCCTCTGCAATTACCTCCGCCTCGATCACGGCAATCTGCCCATCGACCATGCCGCAAAGATTCAGTTCACCGCAGCGAGTAAAAGCAAGGTGCTTCGCCATGTTTGCCAGCTCTTTCGGATACGCTGCATTTTCGAGCGTCGCCATCAAAACGAGCAGCGCCGCCGATTTGATTTCCGGCTGATCACCAGCCCGACAGATCAGCTCCGTCAATGCTTCAATCTTCGCTTCGCTTAAATCATCTTCGAAACGGGTCACAGGCATTTCCGAGAAATTCACATCCACGATGCTTTCACCAGCATCTACACGGCGCACGAGTTCAGTAAGCAACGGATCGTTTATCTCCAGAGCATAACGGATCAATGTCCTGCTCCCTGTGTCAATGGATCTATCGTTGATGACAGACTCAGCCCGTCGTTTTACGGCTCTGTTAATTGTGGTTGTTTCAGTTACGTGAGGTGTTTCTTCACGCGCTGTTACGCTACTATGCGTAGTCATGATCGTCATCCTTTCTTGAGAAGGTTGATGGTCTAGGGCTGGCTTTGTGTCCTACCACAAGTCGGCCCGCTTCATTTTGTTTGAGGGGATGCGCGCACTATAACACAATTCTTCGTGCACACTCTTCTTTTCTCCGCTGCTGTTCACAACTCTTGACCGTTGGCGAGACTTCGTAAAGAATCCTATCCGTTAGACACCCGTAGTTCTTCACATTCGGTGACTCGAAAATAACTCAACTGAAACCTGACTATGGCACAAAACAATGCTTATCAACGAGCGGAACAGAAGATTGAAGAAGCGCGGCGGTCGGGGGCAAAGAAACTCGATCTCAGCGTGACAGTGGAAACGGAAGAGTCGGACAGACTCACCGAGTTGCCAGAGTCTCTCTTCCAACTCACGCAATTGCAGGAGCTGAACGCTTCCGGCAACCGACTGACGTGGTTACCGGAGTCATTGGGACATTTAGTTCAGTTGGAATCACTCGACCTCTTCGGCAGCGACTTGAGAGAGTTACCGGAGTCACTGGGCCAACTCACCAGGCTTAGGTCTTTAGATCTCGGGAGCAACTATACCCTCAAGAGCGTACCTGAGCAGCTTCGAGCACTACGTCAATTAACATCGCTCAGACTGTCCCAACTCGAGGTAAAGATACTGCCAGAGTGGTTGAGCGAACTCATCGAGTTAGAGTCACTGAACATCGCAACCAATTATTTGGAGGTACTACCCGCTTGGTTTACTAAGTTCACTCGTCTGAGGTCTCTAGTAGCCCGACATAATCACATTAGAGAGTTGCCCGAGTGGATCGGTGAACTCACCCAGTTAGAGACATTAAGCCTTGAATATAACCGGCTAACAGAATTGCCTGAAGCGCTGGGTCACTTACACCTAAACAGACTGCTATTGACTGGTAACCCGCTGAACCCAGAACTCGCCGCCGCCTACAAAGAAGGTCTAGATGCAGTCAAGCGCTATCTGCGTGCCAAGGCAGATGCGCAGGTGGTGTTGAATGAGGCCAAGTTGATCTTGATCGGTGAGGGAGAGGTGGGGAAGAGCTGCCTGCTTGGTGCGTTACGTAATGACCCATGGGAAGAGGGTCGCCTGACGACACACGGCATCGAGATTAAATCAATTAAGGTAAATGATTCCGCATCGGGTACAGAGATCACGCTCAACGGGTGGGACTTCGGCGGTCAGCGTGTTTATCGGCCCACGCATCAGTTGTTTTTCAGTTCCCCTGCTGTCTATTTGGTGGTTTGGAAGCCACGTGAAGGCCCACAGCAGGGATTCGTGAAGGAGTGGATCGATCTGGTGAAGCACCGCGAGCCCGATGCAAAGATCCTCGTCGTCGCCACACACGGTGGTCCCAAGGAGCGCCAGCCTGATATTGACCGGCAAGAAATCTGGGACCTGTTTGGCAAAGACACGGTGATCGATTTCTTCCACGTTGATAGCAAACCACTGGAGGACGAGAAAGGAACGTGCAAGGGTATTAATGAACTGAAGGAGGCCATCGCAAGAGTGGCCGCGAGCCTCCCGGAAGTGGGGCGATCAGTTCCCAAACGGTGGCAGGAAGTGCGTGAGGCGTTGAAGAAGACTGGTGAAGCTTACCTGCCCTTGGACAGAGTTCTCAGTATTTGCAGCGAACACAAGATGTCAGAGGATGAGGCGCAGGATTTTGTTCGCATCTTACATCGCCTGGGACACCTCATTCATTACGGCCACGATCCCCGGTTAAAGGAGTTGGTCATCCTCAAACCGGACTGGCTGGCTACAGCAATGAGCTTCGTGCTGGATGACGAAGAGACGCGGAACAAACACGGGTTGGTGAAGTTTACGCGTCTCGGCGAATTGTGGAGCGATAACGAGCGCGCCAAGGAGTTTCGCTATCCACCCAAAGTACACCCGATCTTCGTGGCGTTGATGGAGAGGTTTGACCTGTCCTACCGTGTCGCTGGATCACCGCTAGGCGGGCTAGCAGAAGAGACGAGTCTGATTGCGCAACTCGTACCTGACGTCCGTCCCGAGGCGGATATCGTTCGTGAGTGGCCTGAGCAAGTCAATCACGGAGATGAGCAGCAAGTACAGATTTGCCGGATCGTTGATGACAAAGGACAGTCCGCTTCTGCGGAGGGGTTGTTTTACCAACTCATTGTCCGTCTCCACAAATTCTCACTGGGATGCGAAAACTTCAATGCGAGCGTCCACTGGCAACGCGGGTTAATCTTGGACGATGACTACAACGGACGTGCCTTGCTGGAACACATTGGCAACGACGTGCGGATCACCGTTCGGGCAGCGTATCCCGGCAACCTGCTGGCGGTGTTAACCCGAGAGGTGAAGTGGCTGGTGGAGAATTTTTGGGAAGGGTTGAAATGTCAGGTGGTAGTCCCGTGTATCGAACCCTGCGGCAAGAATCAGCCGGGAACGGGACTGTTTGAAGTGCAAAAGCTTGTAGCGTTCAAACGTCAGGGCATGATGTTGTTTCCGTGCAACGTATCCGGCTGTGACCAGGCACACAACATTTCCTCCCTCTTGCAGAACGCGCCAGCCGCACGTCGCCCTTCAATTGAATCTCTCCTCGCAGACGGGTTTGGTGACATGCGCACGAGACTGGACGAGTTGCGCCAGCAGAATCTTGTGTTGGATCAGAACCTGCGACGGATCATGAGCCAGGTGGAAGATGCGTTTCGTGGCGTGATGCAGACAATCACAGACGAGGGTAAGGACGGACCAAGGTTGTTCAGCCTTGAGCCGGTCAAGTGCTCGACGTTCAATCCAGACGGATGGGTGAAGAAGAAGTTTCGTGTCACGCTTTGGTGCGAGCACACGCGACTGCCACTGCCCTTGCTAAACAACAACAGCCAGGAAGGCGTGTACGAGTTTGACGTGACGCGGGAATGGTTCGTGACGGCAGCGCCATTTCTTAAGGTGTTAGCAGGAACGCTGAGTCTAGTGCTGCCGGTTGCCGCATCAGCAACAAAATTGGCTCTCGACGAAGTCACCTACAAAGGATTGGAGAAACAACTAGACTTCGGAAAAGGCTGTGCCGAGGCGATGCTGAAGGCAACCGACAAAACAGCAGACTGGCTTATCGAAAAGGATGGACCTGAAACCGAACGCACGGGTGTCCTGCATGCTCACGGAGGCGTATTGCGGGAGTTTCAAACGTGGCTGAAGAAAGAGGACCCCGGCTTTGGCGATCTGCGTAAAGTTCTGAACAAGCAAAAGGAGTTTCTGTGGGTGCACAGAGACTTTGAGAAGGAATACTAGGCGCGCCTTAGCGAAGCTCCTCGGCAAGCCCGAGAATGATGCCCTCAGGGCCACGGATGAAGCAGAGCCGGTACTTGTCTTCGTACTGGGCGATTTCGCCGACGAGCTCAGCGCCATGTTTGCGCAAGCGCGTGACGACGTCATCGATATCCTCGACGGCGAACATGATGCGACGTATGCCGAGGGTATTCGATGGTGCGTTCTTCGGCTCAACTCTGACCGCTGCCGGCGTGTGAAACTTGCTCAGCTCAACCTTACCGTGGCCGTCCGGGGTCCGTAGCATCGCGATCTCGCAGCGAACGTTCTCAAGCCCAACAACTCGGTCCACAAAAGATCCCTCGAGTGGCATCTCGCCCTCTAGCTCCATACCAAGCTCGAAAAAGAATTCCTTCGCAGCCTCAAGGTCCTCGACCACGATGAGGACGTTGTCCATCCGTTTAAGTGTCATAACTTAATTTTTACGCAAAGGCGCAAAGAATCGCAAAGACGCAAAGGCGGGCTAACTCCCTTTTAGAAGATAAGCTTCACAGACAGTCTCATCGTCCTTGGCCCACCGAAGCTGTAGAACGACGGAAAACCACCACCCGACAGACTGCGCCCGCCCATCGACGTTGATTGCCCGAACGCGAGGTTCTGCCTGATCGGAGTCGCCAAAACTAGATCGTTCCGGACGGGGTCTTCGAAGTTCGGATGGTTGAAGACGTTGAAGGCGTCTGCCTGGATCTGTAATCCAACTGCTTCACTGAAATTGAATCTCCGTCGCAAGGCCATATCCACCTGGTACAGGGGGAAGCCGCGCTGGCTAACATCCTCCAGCACGTATCCGACTCCGAATGACGTCGGAAACATCGTCACGAACTTCAATGGTCGCGCTGAGCGAGCGTTGAAGATCGAGTCGATCGCCCAGTTGCGAAACAGCTTGTTGCCAACGCCTTTAGAGAACGGCGACGGCAGCTCGTAATTTGCAAAGCCGGTGAGTTGATGACGCACGTCGGAATCTGATGGCCTGAAATCGAACCCCGCCATCACCACGCGACGCGCTGAGTCGTTCGTGAGGTTGTCCACGGAGCGCGCCAGCGTGTAGGAGAAAAGTGTCCCGAGGTGATTTGTGAACGGACGCTCAAACTTGAGCTGGAGCGCGTCGTAGTTCGACTTGCCGCGATTCGTAGTCACGCGGAGGAAACTGAAATCCGGATTCTGGTCCAGCAGAGTTTCCGTGTACAGAAGTCTCTTTCCTGACGAGCCCAGGTAAGTCGCAGTGATCGATTGTCGTCCTAAACTCTGTTGCAGCGAGACGTCCCAACTAATCACGTAAGGCGTTTTGAGTTGTGGATCGAAAGCCAGCAACGGTGAAGCCGGGATGCCAGAGACGAACGGAATAGAGCTCGCGAAGACGTCGCCGGAACGATCCCCGCCCAGGTCGTAGAAGATGCCGGCCCCGCCCCGCACTACCAGCTCGCGCCCGCCTCGACTCAAAACCTCATACGCAATTCCGGTACGCGGCGCGAAGTTTAAGAACCGCGTCTGCCACAGCGAGCCGGTAGAAGATGCGAGCTTGAGTGTAGTCGGATCGTTTACTTGATCGACGGCGAATGCCTGCCCGTCAGTCGACGGTGGCGGCGCGAGCTCCCAGCGCAGACCGTAAGTCAGAGTCAATCGTGGCGTCGTCCTCCACGTGTCCTGTGCGAAGAGCGACAGGTTATGAAATACAGGATTCTGCGGATCACCGAAGTGTAGAAGATTGACGCGCGTCGGGGTGCCTGTGCTCGCCTGGCCTGTGCCGTCAAAGAGTGTATTGACCTCGGAAGCTCGCAGATCGATCGAGGGCGATATGCGACGGTAATCACCGCCATACTTCAGCGTATGTTCCCCGCGAACGCTTTCGACTGACCCGAGAAGATTGAACTGTCGCTGCAGGTTCGACTGCTCGTCGCCAATCATCCACGCCGCGTTTCGTGAATTCAGATCGAACGTGAAAGCAGAAGCAGGGAAGAGAGTGTCCGGGACGACAGCCCCACCAAAGTTGTCTAACAAGTACGATCCATTAACACGCGAGCGGCCGTAGTTCGCGCGTAGATCGATAACGATCGTTGGTGAAAGCGTGTGAGTCACCGATCCCATGATCATTTGTGAGCGGTCGTGAATGCGATTCAACGTATTCAGTGAAAACCCGTTTGCACCACGTAGCGTCGCCTCAGAGTCGGCGAAGTGATAACGGCCGCTCACTGTCGTTTTAGAATTCAAATTCGAATCGATGCTGATGCTGCCGACGTCGTGCTGCGCGGGATTTGCAAAACTCGCCACAAACTCCGCGAAGCCATCGGACCTCGACGCGCCGTTCGGAACCGGAAAGACGTCGAGGAACGATCGCAACGCTCCAGTCCTCGAAGCGAGTGAAGGCACATCAGTGATGCCGACCATCGGTTGTCGCAGACGCATTCCTTCATACGAAGCAAAGAAGAACGTTTGGTCCTTCTTGATTGGTCCGCCAAACGTGCCGCCGAAAGAGTTCAATCTCTTAGCCGGTTGTTTTAGAGCACGACTGTTAGCAAACCAGTCGTTCGCATCGAGAGCGTCGTTGCCGAAGAAGTGGAAAAGAGAACCGTG
>Ga0207712_10001642_pt1 | contig 15070 bp, 9 predicted proteins | sample KBSS44metaG_FD_184402 | JGI IMG/M metagenome (GOLD analysis project Ga0207712, IMG submission 184402) | Switchgrass rhizosphere microbial communities from Kellogg Biological Station, Michigan, USA - KBS S4-4 metaG (SPAdes) (version 2) | ecosystem: Host-associated > Plants > Roots > Rhizosphere >... | reverse complement strand
CCACGACCTCAGTGCCACGGAGGCGCGTGTTCCACGCCATCGGTGCGCCGCCGAGCGTGGGCAGGATGCTCTTGGCCACCATCGGCTCGAGCACGAAAAGCAGGAACGCACTGAGCAACAGGGCGCCGGCAAAGAGGGCCGTCACGATGCGGCCGTTCGGCAGGGACGTCGTCGCAGTAGAGGCAGCGATGGTGGTCTGACCGGTCACGGATGCGCGCGCTCTGCTGAGATCGTAGGACGCATCGTTTTTCGCGGCCACCCCTTGCATGCCGCGAACGCTTGCGTTAAATACTGAACCATATGGTTCAGTATATGACGACCCGACTTGATACTTCGTTCGCCGCGCTCTCGGACGCCACGCGGCGTGGCGTTCTGGAGCAGCTCGGACGAGCCGACGCTTCGATCACGGACCTTGCCGAGACGTTCCGCATGACGCTCACGGGCATGAAGAAGCACGTCGGCGTTCTGGAGCAGGCGGGGCTCGTCAGCACGAAGAAGATCGGGCGCGTGCGGACGTGCCAGCTGGGCCCGCGCCGATTGGAGGAAGAGACGGTGTGGCTCGAGAGGTACCGTCAGCGCTGGGACGAACGCTTCGACGAGTTGGACAAGGTTGTCGAGGAACTGACACGAAAGGAGAAGAGCGATGAACGCAAGAATCGAAAGTGAGCCCGGCGCCGTGAAGAACCGCACCACGGTGGAACGGAAGTCGGACCGCGAGGTGGTTGTCACGCGAACCATCAACGGCCCGGCGCGCATCGTGTTCGAGGCATTTTCCAAGGCCGAGCTGCTCAAGCGTTGGTGGGTGCCCAAGTCGATGGGAATGACCCTGCTGTCCTGCGAGGTGGATGCTCGTGTCGGAGGCAAGTACCGATTGGTATTCGACGCTGTCCCCGAGCCTGCCGCGTTTTTCGGCACATATGTCGAAGTTCAGCCGTATTCGCGCCTCGCGTGGACCAATGACGAAGGTGGCGAAGGCGGGTCGGTCACCACGGTGACCTTCGAGGAAAAGGGCGGCAAGACGCTGGTGGTCCTGCGCGAGAGCTATCCTACGAAGGAAGCGCTCGACGCTGCTGGCACCGGAGCAGCCGATGCAATGGTCGAGACGTTCGATCAGCTGGACGAGCTTCTCGTCGCCCTGGGTGAGAGCTCGGGACAGTAACGGAGACGTGGATCTCGCAGTCGGTCGTCCGATAGTCCCGGCTCACACTGGCCGGGGCTATCGGACGGAGTCGCGAATATTCCATCGACGATGCGCCGCTAGCGGGCCTTGACAAGCCGGTACGCCAAGTGAGTGTTCCCATCGTCTATCGATGGGAGCACCGATGGTCGGCCGGGTCATGCGTCTCATCCGTCGTGTCACGCTCTGGGTCAGATTCCGATCCCACGAAGCAGATCTCGCCGACGAGCTGGCGTTCCACCGCGAGATGATCGAGCGCGACCTGCTCGCCCGCGGCGCGTCGCCTGCCGACGCACGGGACGCCGCGCGCCGGGCAATGGGAAACGAAACGCTCGCGCGCGAAACGGCGCGGGGGATCATCCTGCAGCCGTGGCTGGAGGCGCTCTGGCGTGACGGCAGGTACGCCCTGCTCAGCCTAACGCGCACTCCCGTCCGTCGAGTGTATTCGCTGCTGGCCGTGCTGACGCTGGCGCTCGGCGTCGGTGGAACGGCTGCCGCGTTTTCCGTCACGCGGAAGCTGCTCTTCGACCCCCTGCCGTACGCGCACGAACGCGAGATCGGTGTGTTCTGGAAGAAGACCGACTGGCGGCACCAGGAGTTCCTGTACATCCGCGGTCGCGTCCCCGGGTTCCAGCAGGTGGCTCTCTACCGTCAGCGTGACGTGACGGTGCGAGACGGTGATGCGCCGACTCGGCTCATACCAGGAATTTCGGCGTCCGTCGAGCTCTTCACCGTTCTCGGCGCGCAGCCGACGTTAGGCCGAGGCTTCCAGTCAGGCGACGACGTCCAGAGGGCCGAGCCCGTCGCCGTGTTGAGCTACGGGCTGTGGCAGGAGTTGGGTAGTCGTCAGGCGGTCGTTGGAACACGCCTGACGCTGGACGGTCAGCCGCATACCGTCGTCGGCGTTATGCCGCGCGGCTTCTGGTTTCCCGATCCGTCCGTTCGAGTTTGGACCGCCGAGCCATTGAACCCAGAGGGTGTCAGCTGGAATTCCACGCTCATTGGGCGCGTTGCCCCAGGCTACGACGTGCACGCGATGGCCGCACCGGTCGCTCGACTCGTCGCGATGCTCGACGAGCGCTTCGACTACCCGGCACAGTGGGACAAGAGAAAGGGAGCCGTCATCACGCCGCTGCGCGATGACCTGATGCGTGGGATGAAGCCCGCCTTGCTGGCGACGCTCGGCGCGCTGGCGCTCGTGCTGGTCATCGCGTGCGTCAACGTGGCGGCGCTCATGCTGGGGCAAGTCGACGCGCGCCGTACCGACCTCGCGGTCCGTTTGGCACTTGGCGCAACGCGACGGCGGCTGATCGGTCAGCAGCTCGCTGAAGTCTTGTTTCTCGCCGTCGCCGCGGGGACGGTGGCCACGGTGGTGGGCATGGCTGCGGCCGGGGTGCTCGCGCGGGTACTACCACTCGGTCCATGGAGCGAAGTGACGGCGCCAGGCTGGGCCGTCTTGCCGTCTGCAATGGCCATCGCTGTGGCGGCCGCGCTCGGCGTCGTCCTCGTGCCGACCATGACGCTGTGGCGCAGCGACCTGCAAATGGCGTTAGGCGCCGGCCGCACGGGTGGAATCGACGGACGTGGCGGGCGTCTCGAGCATCGGCTCGTCGTCGTCGAAGTGGCGATCGCTGTTTTGATTGCCGTCAGTGCCGGGCTCGTCGCGCGAAGTGTCGCGACTCTCTATGCGATCGACCCCGGCGTGCGGACCGACGGGCTGGTCGTTGCAGACGTAGTTGTCAGTGGCCCAATGGGCGACGCCGAGCGCCGGGAATCGATCACGCGACTGGTCGCCGCCCTGGCCGATATCCCGGGTGTCCGCACGGCTGCTGCCACGCAACAGCTGCCGTTGCGTGGCGGTGGGTACAACCTGCCGATCGTGATCGAAGGAAGGTCCGACATTCAGGGAATGTCGACGGAATACCGCATCGTCACGCCCGACTACCTCGAGGCTCTGGGCGTCGTGCTGCGGTCCGGTCGTCTGATCGCGGAAACGGATCGGCGCGACACGGAGCGAGTCGTGGTCATCAACGAGGCGCTGGCGAGGACGTTCTTTCCCGGGATTGACCCGATTGGCCGCCAGCTTGGTGATGATGCTGGCAGCGCACGAGTCATTGGCGTCGTCGGCAACGCCGTGGAACGGTCCCTCACTGACGCGACGCAACCAGTGCGGTATGTCGCGCTCTCGCAAATGCCCTGGGTGGACGCCACGCAATCGCTCCTGTTACGGGCGGCGCCTAACGTCGACCCGGATGGACTGCTCGACCTGGCGCGGCGCAGAATCGCGGAGATCGCACCTGGAGTCGCGGTGCAAGAGCTGACCACGATGCGGCGAATCCACGACCGGGCGGTGGGCTCGGCACGTCAGGTCATGGTCCTGCTGTCGTTGCTGACGGGCCTCGCGCTCACGCTTGGCGGCGTCGGCATCTATGGCGTGCTCGCACACTTCGCCACACGCCACCGCCGCGACTGGGCGATCCGGTCAGCGCTCGGGCTTTCGAGTGCCCGCGTGATCCTCCATGTGGTGCGACACGGTGCCGTGCTCGTCGGATCGGGAATCGCGATCGGCGTGGCGGCGGCTGTGGGGCTGACCCGCCTGCTCTCGCGACTGTTATATGGAGTGAGCTCGCTGGATCCGGTCGCGCTGTCGGGGGCTGCGTTGGCGTTATTGGCGGTCGGGCTGCTGGCGACGTTCGTCCCGGCCTGGCGTGCTGGAACAACGGATCCTGCGGCGGTGCTTCGCGATCAGTGAACCTGCCACTCGACCGTGTCGCGCCAAACGGTGAACGCCGCGCTCACGCGATCCGGCCATCCCGGCGGTTCGACGATCGCCGCCGGCAGGAGCTGGCGCAGCTCCGACCCCGACCCCGCCGCCTCCGCGTTAGGCCGCCCGCCCCGGTTCACGACAGGCACTGTCGCTGGTCGGGGTCGATGGCGGGCAGGCGATCGAGAACTCGTTAGGTACGCTCCGCATGCTAGACGACGGCCAGTCCGACAACATGAGCAATACTCGCCGTCCCCTACACAACCGTGTTGTGGCCCGAGTCCTGGCCAAATCCGGCGCACCTACCCTTTCTTGTCGTATACCACCACGTCGGTGAACGCCTGTCCTTTGGCGTTGGTGCCCTTCGTCGTGATCGTCATCGATTTGCCATCCGCGGCGATCACTCTGGTTCCGGTCACGACAACCTTGTTCCCTTTCTTCTCGCTGAACTCGTAGTGGTGGGCGTCCACACGCTTCACTGACAGCGAATCGGCGTCCTCATCGCCGGTCATTGCGCGGTACTTCGAGTCATACACGACTGTCCAGGTTCCGGGAACCGATTTACCCGTGGCGTCCACGATCGTGTTGCTCGCTGTGATGACGCCGCCCGAGATAACGTACGTTCGCGTCTCGCTCTTCGGACCCGGGCCCGGCGTGTACTTCGATTTGGCAACGTTGAGTATCCAGGTACCAAGGATGGGGTCCGGCGTCTGAGCCGCCGCGGCGGTGGTGACGCCTGTGGCCAGGAACGACAGGGCCAGGAAACGGTGGAGGGTGAGCGAGCGCATTGGCCAGCTCCTCGAAGGTGCGGGGTGGTGCGGCTGCCGAGGAGGGGATCCTTCGGCCATGGGGCGGCAATCATAGCTCCGGCGGGGCGAGCGCGGCAACCCGGGCAGAGCCGGGCTAGGCAGACGTCTCGTCGGCAGCCCCACGGAGTCGATGGGTTCACAGCATCAGTTGACGGCTGGGGTGGCATCCACCTCGCAGCGAGTGAGCCTAACGCCATAAGTTCAGTTGCAAGCGGCTAGGAAAAGAGCGCGGGCGCAGCCCGCGCCATCCTTCGATCGCTTGGCAACTGCGACGTTCGATATGCCGCAGCGACATCGGAGCCGAGCAGCTCGCGGAGGAACTCTGGAGCAATCCGGATCCCGCTCGTCTGCTGCAACGTCTGTTATGCCGCGGCTGGGAGTCCATGGTATCCAGTCGCCGATATCAAATCGTCGCGGCGGCGGCCGTCTCCGGAGCGCGTGACTGCATAGCTGTGAACCGGTAAGTGAGGAATCTCCAGAGCCACTCGACGGGACCGGAGCGAAACCGAGCAAGCCAGGCGCGGCACGCTACTATGAGAACGGCGGTGGTGATGACGGTGATTGGGATGTCCCACCGATAGCTCAAGTTCTGGAGCCCAAGCCCCCAGTCGGAATAGATCCAGCCCAAGACGAAATTCTGTAAGATGTAAACTGTGAGCCCCATCCGGCCTTGCCATGCGAGGAGCGACCAGAATCGTCGCAGAATGCCGGCGCGATGGAGCATCAGGACGATTGAAGCGTAGCCCAGGCTGAGCGACGTCATCGTCATGAATTCAAGACCTCGCCGGGTCGCATCGCTCGGCCAGGAGCGCGCGGTCGCGGCATGGCCGGTGCGCGCGGCCCAGATTTGCCCGGCGAGGCCGATGCAGAGCGCGAGGACCGTGAAGAGCACGAGCTGTGGGCGAAGCTTTCCTGACGGGTCGAACACGTGCTCGCGCCAGAAGAGGACACCAAGTAGGAAGAGCGTAAACGTGCCGAGGCTGGGCAGCAGCAGTCCCATGCTGAGGCGCTGAACGTACGCTTGGATCCAGAGGCTCCGTGAGTGAAAAAATGACTCCGGCGATTCGGTGCGCGACCTGAGGACGAGCGCCCTCATCCGATCCAGACGTTCTTTCGCCGCCTCGTGTCGAAGGGTCGCGGTAATGGAATCACGATTCCTCCATGCCTGTACTCGCGAAAGTGCCGCCTGGTCGGCTTTGACGGAGTACAGCACGAAGAAAGCCGCGGCCCACATCAACAGCGTGCGTGGTGTTGCGGCCCGGAAGAAGAGCAAGCCGAGCGCGGTCATCGCATACACCGCGACGACATAGCTAGGGGAGCCGAGAAACTCTGCAACCCCGCCGATCAGGAAGAGTACGATGCACCTAACGACGTAACGGCTCACCACGTGACTCGTAGGGCCAAGCCAGCGGTCCATCTGGATCGCGAAGCCAACACCGAACATGAGCTGGAAGAGCGTCGCGAACTTGCCGCCGGTCAGCGCCCCCAGCGTCTGGTACCACAATGGGTCGAGTCCCTCGTGGCTATTTCGCGTGAAGTCGCCGGTGTTGACGAGCAGCACGCCGACGAGGGTGAATCCTCGTAACACATCGAGCGAATGCAGCCGCTGCTCAGGTCGAACCGGAGCAATGGTCGCTCCCGCCTTGGCCTCGCCGGTCATAGTGTCACCCACTGTCGTGGTCGGAGTGCGTGCTTAGTCGTCCCGATGCGTTCAGGCATAGAGGCCGGATCGCAGCATAACGCCTAAGCTCACCTGCAAGGGGATCACAATAAGAGCGCCGGGTGAAGCGCGGGCGCAATAACCCTTGTCAGTTGCAGAGTTCGTTAGATGGCCAGCCGCGACCCTGCTCGCATGATCGGCTTTATTCGCCGAACGTCTCGTGCTTCTGGCGAGTGTAGTGCGCCATAGAGGTCCCATGTCTGGCGCAAGTTCAGCCAACGCTTCGACAGCGCATCGAGCCGCGTGGGCGACGCGACTTGTCCTTGACCATCCGAAGCAGTCAATCTACGTTCTCCTAAACTGACTAGGAGAAGGTGGTCACATTGTCTCTTCTCGCCCGAATCCGTTCGCTTCTGCGCGGCATTCGCCGAGGCGACGCGCTGAACGACGACATGGAGGCGGAGTTCCGCCTTCACATGGATCTGCGCGCCGAGGAACTCGTGCGAGCGGGGTTGACGCCGGCGGAAGCCGCGCGTCGGGCGCGCCTCGAGTTCGGCAGCACGGCGACGTTTACAGATCGCGGCCGTGATGCACGCGGCTTGCATGCATTCGACAGTCTGCGCTTCTCGGTGCTCGACCTCAAGCTCGGCGGACGCATGCTCGTCAAGCATCCGGCTCTCACCGTGATCGCAACGATTGCCGTAGCGTTCGCGATCGCCGTCGGCACCGTCGGGTTCGAGATCGCACGACAGGCGCTCTGGCCGACGATTCCGCTTGCCGAGGGCAACGCGATCGTTGCGCTGCGGAACTGGAATGTCGCCGACAATGCGTCGGTCCTCGCATCGCGCCGTGACTACGAGCTGTGGCGCGGCGGTCTCACCGCGATCACCGATCTCAGCGCCGTCGAGGTGGAAGAACGCAGCGTCGCCGTTGGCGCCGGCACCGGTCAGCCGGAGACCGTCGCCAACGTGACCGCGTCGGCCTTTGCGCTCACGCGGGTTCCGGCGTTGATGGGACGCACGCTGCTGGAAGCCGATGAACGGGGCGAAGCAGAAGAGGTCGTGGTGGTCGGATACGACTTCTGGAAAAACAAGCTGGACGGCGCGAGAGACGCCGTTGGTCGCGTCATTCGCATCAGCGGCACCCCGGTCACGATCGTCGGCGTGATGCCGCGCGGCTACGGATTTCCGCAGCGGAACGGCATCTGGCGCCCGTTGCATCTCGAGCGGATTCCCGAGGCACGCCCAAGCCTGCGGTACGTCTTTGGGCGGCTGGCGCCGGGCCATCCACGCGAGGAAGCGACCGCCCAGGTGGCGGCGATCGGCGGCCGAGCAGCGACGGCGTTTCCGGAGACGCACAAGAATGTGCGCCTGCAAGTCCTCTCTCTGCCCGACGCTGTCAGTGATTTACCAGGCGAGGCGGCGGTGGTGCTGGCGTCGATCAACGTGTTCCTCGTGTTGTTAGGCGCGCTGTTGTGCGGCAACGTCGCGATGTTGTTGTTCGCCCGCGCCGTCAGTCGAGAGCGGGAGCTCCTGGTTCGCGCCGCACTCGGGGCCAGCCGTGGGCGCCTCATCATGCAGTTCTTTGCCGAGGCGCTCCTGCTCTGCGCTGCCGGCGCAGTGGTTGGTCTCATGGTTGCGCGCTTCGTGCTCGCGCGGACCTGGACGATGATCGAAGGGCAAACGGGTCCGTTGCCGTTTTATATCGACACTTCGCTTTCGTCGACGACGATTCTGTATGCCGTAGGGCTGACGCTGTTCGCGGCGGCGATCGCCGGCTTCGTTCCCGCGCTCAAAGTGACGTCGGGTAGTGCAGGTGCCAGGCTCCGAGCCGCGTCGAGCGGCGGCGGCGGGTTGCAGTTCGGCGGTGTGTGGACCGTAGTCATGGTCGTACAGATTGCGTTCACGACGCTGCTTCCGTGGCCGCTGCTCGGCCTGGGAGGGGGCTTGGAGAAAGACACGCCCGCAGGATTCCCAGCCGAAGCCTTTGTCACGGCCACTCTCGCAATGGATCGTTTTGACGGCGTCGCGGCGAGTGGAGACACGGTGCCGGCGGTACGTGCGGCGCGACTCGAAGCCCGCTACCGCGCGCTCGTCGACCGGCTCCGACAGGACCCAGGCGTATTGGACGTCACGTACGCCGACCAAATGCCGCAGCTGACGGACGGGCGGAACTTCATCAAGTTGGACCCCGGTCCAGCCGCTGAGCGCGATGAGCACTGTGCGGATGGCTACTACTGCGTCGGGTTCGTGTCCGCCGATCCGCGATTCTTCGACGTGGTCGGTGCACCGGTGATCCGCGGCCGGGCGTTGACGACGGCCGACGCGGAACAACGGGCGCGTGTCGTGCTGGTGAACGAGACTTTCGTCGATGAGGTACTGCGCGGCAGTAATCCCATTGGCCGCCGGTTTCGCTTCTCACAAACAAGCGAACCCAGCGCCGAGTCGTGGTATGAGATCGTCGGTGTCGTGCCCGATCTCAGCGTAAGCGACGAGGGAGCCTCGTACGACCGCAAACGCATCTATCAGACGACGCTGCCGCGCGAGACCGGGCCGCTTCGGGTCGCCATTCACGTTCGCGGCGATCCGCAGAGTTTTGCGACCCGTCTCCGCGAGCTCGCGCAGGTCACCGATCCCGCGCTGCGCGTGATCGATCCGAAACCGCTGCCGCGTCTGGTGAGTACCTCTTCCGCAGGAATGTCATACGGGTTCGAGCTCTTGGTCAGTCTGACGCTCGTGACGCTGATGTTGTCGCTCGCCGGTGTCTATGCGGTGACGGCGTTCGCCGTCGCCAAGCGGACGCGGGAGATCGGCGTGCGCGTCGCGCTGGGCGCGCGGCCGCTGCACATCCTGACTACCGTCTTCAGGCGTCCACTCATTCAGATGGCGCTTGGCATTGGCATTGGTGCCATCCTGGGGTTCGGTCTCGCTAACGACGACCTGGCGAAGGTGCATCTCGATGTTTTGGGCAACGCGGCGCTCTTCGCGCTGTCGACGATCCTGTGCTGCGCACTCGCATGCATCGTCCCGACGCGACGGGCACTTCGCATTCAGCCGACGGAGGCGTTGAAAGAGGAAGGTTGAGCGGAGGCGCGCGTCATTCGACCACCGCCAACCCCGGCGGCACTCGGCAGAGCGGCCCCGCGTCGAGCCCGGGCTTGAGTGCGACGGCCACGCCCGGCGTCATGACGCCGCCGTGCACCTGCCGCTCCTCCGGCGCGAAGCCCGACGCGCACACCGACAGCACCGCGTCGGGCGGGAAATAGAAGCCGTACAGGATCGCGTGGAATCGGCCCGCGCTGTCCGTCCGCTGGGCGTAAAGCGCGTCCTCAGGCGGCCGCCCGGCGCGCCGCAGGAGGACCAGCGCGCCGCGGACTGGCTGCCCAGCCTGGTTGACCGCCCGGCCCTCGGCCTCCGTGACGGTGCCGCAGCCGGCTAGCGCCGTCGCGGCGACGCCGGCCAAGGCGGCTCGCCAGCGCCGCGGACTGCTGCTCGCGTGCATACGGGTCAATGAATGGGGAGTGCCGGACTTCGCTGATTCGACAATCTTTGCTTTTCCATGCTCGACGAGAAGCTCGGCGTGGGTCATCGGTAAGGGCGTGGTCAAGGTCGCACGTTGACCCTAGCCCCCGATGGCGTGTGGGTCCAACCCTTGTGTAGGCTTGCCCATCTCAACCCCAACTTCCCGAATTTACATGTCTGTATCCCGTCGGAAGTTCGTGAGCACCGCGGGGGCCGCGGTCGCGTTGACTGCCATCGGCACTCGCGCCGATGCTCTCGGTACCTCGCCAGAGGTATTTGTCCGCAGCGGCCCGCCGCAATCGACCAACTATAAAGAGCTGGTCATGGCCGGGGTCAGCGCCGCGAAGGACGCCGGCGCCCAGTACGCCGACATCCGGATCGGTCGGTACCGGACCCAGGGAATCCAGACGCGCGAGCGACGCGTTCAGGGCCTGAGTGACAACGAAACCGCCGGCATCGGAATCCGCACGCTCGTGAATGGTGCGTGGGGCTTCGCGGCTACCGCGGAGCTCACGACCGACGCCGTGGCGAATCTCGCGCGCACCGCTGTGGCGCAGGCACGCGCGAACCGGGCGGCGCTCGCTCGGGCGATCACGCTCGCCCCGTCCGGGCCGGCGCAAACAGGGACGTGGCGCTCGCCGATCAAGACCGACCCATTCACGATCCCGATCGCCGACAAGGTGCAGGTGCTGCTCGCGGCCAACGCCGCGGCGCTCGCCGTGCGCGGCGTTCGCTTCGCGAGCGCCAACGTCAACTTCCTCCGTGAAGAAAAGTGGTTCGGCAACACCGACGGATCCTACACGGAGCAGGTGCTGTATCGCTGCACGCCGAACATGACCGTCACGGCGGTGTCAGCGGACAACTCCGATTTTCAGTCGCGCAACTCGACCGAGTTGGCACCGCGCGGGCTGGGCTACGAGTACTTCCTGAGCTCCGACCTTCCGGGCAACGCGACCAAGTGGGCCGGTGAAGCGATCCAGAAGCTGTCGGCGAAAGCGGTCGAAGTGGGGCGCTACGACCTGATCCTCCACCCGACACACCTCTGGCTCACCATCCATGAGAGCGTCGCGCACCCCACAGAGTTGGATCGCGCGCTCGGGTTCGAGGCGAACTACGCGGGGACGAGCTTCGTCGCGCCGCCGGAGAAGGTGCTCGGTAGCCTCAAGTTCGGCTCCGAGCTGATGAACATCCGGGCCGACCGCGACCAGAGTGGCTCGCTCTCGGAGTGCGGCTGGGATGACGAAGGGATCAAGCCGGAGCCGTACGACATCATCAAGAACGGCATCTTCGTCGACTACCAGACAACGCGCGAGCAGGCGCCGTATCTCGATTGGTATTACAAGAAAGTCGGCAAGCCGACCAGGTCGCATGGCAACTCGTACGCGCAATTCTGGAGCGACGTGCAGTTCCAGCGCATGCCTAACGTGAACCAGCTCCCGGGCGACAAGGACACCAGCTGGGATGACATCATCGCCGCCACGGATCGTGGGATAGCCATCGTCGGAAGCGGCTCGTTCTCGATCGACCAGCAGCGGTACAACGCTCAGTTTGGCGGCCAGGTGTTCTATGAAGTCCGCGGCGGCAAGATCACCGGGATGCTCAAGGACGTGGCCTATCAGATTCGCACGCCCGAGTTCTGGGCGGCGCTCGACATGATCGGCGGGCAACGCAGCTACTGGCTCGGTGGCACGAATGGCGACGGCAAGGGCCAGCCGGCGCAGAGCAACGCCGTGTCGCACGGGTGCGTGCCGTCGAGGTTCCGCAACATCAACGTCATCAACACCGGGAGGACGGCGTAAATGACACCTAACGACTCCCGACACTCGGCTCGCGGCGAACCGCGTTCGCTCTATGAAGAAACCGCCGCGGCGCCGTCGACGTTGCTCACGCAAGCCGATTGCGAGGCGCTCACGAAGAAGATCCTTGGGCTTGCGACGGCTGATGAGACGCGCGTCTCGATCACAAGTAGCAAGGCAGGCAACATGCGCTTCGCCGTGAACCAGGCATCGACGTCCGGCGACAGCTACGACACCACCATCACGGTCCGCAGCGTTTTCGGAAAACGCTCGGCGACGTCCACAACGAACGCGCGTGACGACGCGTCGCTCAAAGCCGTGGTCGAGCGCGCTGAAGAGCTGGCCAAGCTCGCGCCGGAGGATCCGGAGCTAATGCCGGAGCTCGGCCCGCAGACGTACAAACAAGCGGGAGGCTGGAGTGACGGCACCGCGGCGCTCACCGCGGCGCAGCGCGCCAGCGCAGTCAACGCGATCACGTCCGTTTCGAAGGAGGCGGGACTCGTCTCGACGGGGTTTCTCGAGGTGAACGTCGCAGCGAGCTCGGTCGGCAACAACAAGGGACTCTTCGCGTACAACCGCCAGTCGATCGTCGCGCTCACGACGACCGTCAGGACGCCCGATGGTACTGGCAGCGGTTGGGCGGGCACCCAGGCGAACGATTTCTCGAAGATCGACGCAGGAGCACTGGGACGCCGCGCAGCGGACAAGGCACGTCGATCCACGAATGCGGTCGCGATCGAGCCGGGTCGATACACGGTGATCCTGGAGCCGACGGCTGCGGCGAATATCGTTCAGCTCATCGCCGGGTCGCTCAGTGCCAGGCAGGCCGACGAAGGTCGCAGCTTCTTCTCGAAGCAGGGGGGCGGCAACAAGATCGGCGTGAAGGTCGTGGATGAGCGCGTGACGATCCTGTCCGACCCGTTCGATCCCGAGACTCCGGGGGCGCCGTTCAGCGGCGACGGGCTCCCCACGCCGCGTCGCGTGTGGATCGAGAACGGCGTCGTGAAGAACCTCCAGTACGATCGCTACTGGGCGCAGCAGAAGGGCGTCGAGCCCACTGGTGGCGGTGGTGGTTTCGGCGGTGGTGGAGGAGGCGGCGGAGGCGGTGGCGGTGGGGGACTCCGGATGCTCGGCGGCACGGCCACGCTCGAGGAGATGATCGCGAGCACGCAGCGCGGCATCCTGTGTACCCGCTTCTGGTACATCCGCGGCGTGGATCAGCGCACGATCCTGTTCACGGGCCTAACGCGTGACGGGACCTTCCTGATCGAGAATGGCAAGGTCACGCGTCCGATCAAGAACATGCGCTGGAATGAGTCGCCGATCTTCGTCCTCAACAATCTCGAGATGCTTGGACGTCCCGAGCGCGTCAGCTCGAGCGAGAGCGGCAGTACGGGAGCGCCGGTGATCATGCCACCGATCAAGGCGCGAGAGTTCAACTTCACCAGCGCTAGCGACGCCGTCTGACATACGCCTATCTTGTTCCGCTTCCGCGACGACCTTCCTCCCGGAGTGTGCATTTGACCTGCTCCCGCCTTCTCACCGGCGTCGGGCTGCTCGTGGCCGCCAACGCCCTCCACGCCCAGCAGACCTCACGCACCGAGCCCGTGACAGGGCTCCGCACCAACGGCACGGGCTTCCACGCTCTCGTCGGCGCCCGGGTCGTCACCGGCCCTGGCCAGGTGCTCCCTAACGCGACGGTCGTCATCCGCGACGGGCTCATCACCGCCGTCGGCGCGAACGTCCAGCCACCCGCCGGCGCGCGCGTCTGGAACCTCGCCGGCCAGACCATTTACCCCGGCTTCATCGACGCACACGCAGACCTCGGCGTGGGCGAGGTGCCGCAGGGCGGCGACGTCGGCCCCACACACTGGAATCCACAGGTGCGCGCGTGGTTCAGCACTACGGCGAGCCTGAAGGACGACACCACACGTCGCGCCGCGCTGCGCTCGCTCGGCTTCGGCACGGCGCTCGTCGTGCCGAAGAACGGCATCTTCCGCGGCAAGGCGTCCGTCGTGAACCTCGGCGACTTCGGCGCACGCGAGCGGGTGCTGAGGTCGGACATCGTTCAGGCGATCGGCTTCAACAAGTCGTTCCAGCTCGGCGGCGTCTACCCGAACTCCTCGATGGGCACGATCGCGCTCATGAAGCAGACCTTCATGGACGCGGACTGGTACATCCGCGCGCGCGATGCGTACGAGAAGGGCGGACGCGCCGGGCTCCCGCCGGAGACCAGCGAGGCGCTCGACGCATTGGGCGACGCCGTGCGCGGACGGCAGCCCGTGATGTTCCAGACGGAGAGCGAGGAGGACTACCTCCGGGCATACCGGCTCGCCACCGATTACAAGCTGACTCCGTGGTTCCGCGGGAATGGGCAGGAGTATCGCCTGCTCGACGTGCTGCGCGGTCGCACACAGCCGTTGGTGGTTCCGCTGAACTTTCCCGACGCACCCGACGTCTCGACGCCCGAAGCGGCGCTCGACGCATCGTATGCGGCACTCCGCCACTGGTACCTCGCGCCGACGAATCCCGCGCAGCTCGCGAGTGCGGGAATCAACTTCGCGCTCACCACGGACGGCCTGTCGTCGATCGGGCAGTTCCTGCCCAACCTCCGCATCGCGGTCGCACGCGGGCTTGCACCCGACAAAGCACTCGCAGCGCTGACGACCGTGCCCGCCGCGTTGCTCGGAATCGAGAAAACCCACGGCACGATCGCCGCGGGCAAGGTCGCGAATCTCGTTGTCACCGACGGCAATCTTTTCACTGAAGAAGCCGGCGTGCGAGACGTATGGGTGCAGGGCACGCGCTATGGCGTCACGCGCCCGCCGCAGATCGACCCGCGCGGAACGTGGACGATCACGACGGCCGACGTGAACGGATTCCCTGCGACGCTGCGCATCGAGGGGCCACTCAACCGGATTCGCGGCACGATCTCAGCGCCGAACGGTAAACCGATGCAGCTCACGTCTGCGCGGATCATCACGGAGACCGGCCGCCTCGAGGTGACGTTCGACGGCGAACCGCTTGGGCATCAGGGCCGAGTGTTGCTCACTGGGTCGTCGCAGGGCGAGAACTTTTTCGGATGGATGTCGCTCCCGAACGGCGCCGACGTTACCTACCGCGGTACGCGCACGGAGCAGTTCGAAGGCCCCGCGCGCGGCACGGTGGCCATGAAGGTTCCGAATCTCACGCTCCCGGCTATTCGGCCGGCGATGGAGTTCGGACGCGCCGCGCCGCCGACGCAGCCGCCGGCCGTACTGGTGCGCAACGGTACCGTCTGGACGCAGGGACCGCCGGGGCGCCTCGAGAACGCCGACGTGCTCTTCCGCGCGGGCAAGGTCGC
>Ga0207712_10001640_pt1 | contig 15074 bp, 10 predicted proteins | sample KBSS44metaG_FD_184402 | JGI IMG/M metagenome (GOLD analysis project Ga0207712, IMG submission 184402) | Switchgrass rhizosphere microbial communities from Kellogg Biological Station, Michigan, USA - KBS S4-4 metaG (SPAdes) (version 2) | ecosystem: Host-associated > Plants > Roots > Rhizosphere... | reverse complement strand
AGGGCCCGCGCGCGTGCGCGAGCTGCAGACCGCCGGCGCACGGTTCGACCTGGGCTCCGACGGGAAGCTCAAGCTCGGCAAGGAGGCCGCACACTCGCGGCACCGCATCGTGCACGCGCACGGCGACCAGACCGGCGCCGAGGTCGCGCGCACGCTGAGCGAGCGGGTGCAGGAGAGCGAACGCGTGGCGGTCTTCGAGAAGACGCGCGTCCTCGATCTCATCGTCGATCGCGGCCGATGTTGCGGCGCGCGCGCGAGCGTCGCCGGCCGCGCGGTCGAGATCATCGCCGACGCGACCGTGCTCGCGACGGGTGGTTGCGGCCAGGTCTATCGGTACACGACGAACCCGGTCGTCGCAACGGGAGACGGTTTCGCCATCGCGCATCGCGCCGGCGTGAAGCTCGCCGACATGGAGTTCGTGCAGTTCCATCCGACGGCGCTCGATACGCCGGAGAATCCGCTGGCGCTCGTGTCGGAAGCCGTGCGTGGGGAGGGGGCCGTGCTGCTCAACGCCGAGGGCAAGCGCTTCATGCGCGACCGGCATCGCCTCGCCGAGCTCGCGCCGCGCGACGTCGTCGCGCGCGAGATCTTTCGCGAACAGGCCGGCGGCCGAAAAGTGTATCTCGATGCCCGCAAGCTCGGCGCTGGCTTTCGCAAGCGGTTCCCGGGGATCTACGCGTTATGCAAGGCGCGCGGCATCGATCCGTCGCGCCAGCTGATACCGGTGACACCGGCGGCGCACTACATGATGGGCGGCGTCGTCGTCGACCTCACGGGGCGTTCGTCTCTCGCGCGGCTCTACGCCTGCGGCGAGGTGTCGCGCACTGGCGTGCACGGTGCGAATCGCCTCGCATCCAACTCGCTGCTCGAAGGGCTCGTGTTCGCCGAGCGGGTGGCGCGCGATCTGATGCAGACGCCGAAGCTGACCGCCGTGCCACGGAAACAGTCGTGGCGCGTGCCTCCGCTTGGCGATCGCGGCGCGGCGCAGGTGGCCGCGGACGAGATCCGGCTGGTGATGTGGGAATACGCCGGCATTGCACGGACGGCCAAGGGGCTCAGAAAGTGCATCACGCGCCTCGACGAGATCACGTCGCGTCTCCCCGTCGGCGCGACGGAGGAACAGAACATGGCCGATACGGCTCGACTCATCGTCGAGGCGGCCCTCATGCGCAAGGAATCACGGGGCGGGCATTATCGCAGCGATTTTCCACGGTCCAAGCGCAAGTGGACGGGTAGGCACATCGAGTGGTAAGCACCTCTATGAACTGGTTACTGTTAACTGGAACTGGTTACTGCAGGGTGAAAGGCGAGAACCCTTGGGATGCCTCTCCACGCGAGAAAAGCGTCCCGAGGGTTCTTACGCTGCAGCAACCAGTTCCAGTTAACAGTAACCAGCGTTGTTCTGCAGTTTCTGGTTCCAGCTAACAGTAACCAGCGCAGTTTCTGTTAAATTTCAAGAATGGCTCTACCTGTCCAAACCCACCCCGATCCGGAACTTCACGAGCGGATCCGCTCGCTCGCGAATGAGCGAAATGCCGTCATTCTCGCCCACAATTACGAGCGACCCGAGGTCCAGGACGTCGCCGATTTCGTGGGCGACTCGCTCGGACTGAGTCGCGAAGCCGCGAAGACCGAAGCCGAGATCATCGTCTTCTGCGGCGTGCACTTCATGGCCGAGACGGCGGCGATCCTGTCGCCCGGGAAACGCGTGCTCCTGCCCGATCTCGCCGCCGGCTGCTCGCTCGCATCCACCATCGACGCCGAGCAGCTCCGCGCCTGGAAGGCGGAGCATCCCGGAGCCGTCGTCGTGTCGTACGTCAACACGACGGCCGATGTGAAAGCCGAGAGCGATTATTGCTGCACGTCCGGGAACGCTGTCGAAATCGTGAACTCGATTCCGGCGGAACGAGAGATCCTTTTTCTGCCTGACATGTTCCTGGGCGCGCATGTGCGACGGGTGACGGGCCGCGAGAACATCCACGTGTGGATGGGCGAATGCCACGTGCACGCCGGCATCGATCCCGAGCACATCTCGCGGCAGCGCGCGGCGCACCCGGGTGCGGAATTCCTGATCCATCCGGAGTGCGGGTGCGCGACCAACGTCGTCGAGGCCGTGTCCGCAGGCGACATCGATCCGAGCGGCGTCCAGATCCTGTCGACCGAGGGCATGATCAGGCGGCCGGCTGAATCACCGGCCAGCACATTCATCGTTGCAACCGAAATCGGCATCCTTCACCGCTTGCGGAAGGCGAATCCAACGAAGACGTTCATCCCGGCAAGCGAGCGGGCACAGTGCGCCTACATGAAGGTGACCACGCTACCCAAGGTGCTGCGGTCGCTCGAGCGGTTGGAGCATCACATCACCGTCCGGGGCGACGTCGCCGCACGGGCGCGGCGGGCGATCGAGCGCATGGTGGCGATCGGAGGTCAGACGCCGCTCTCGCCGGCACCCGCATCCACGCTGGACCCGGGTGAGTGATCGGCCGGGCGCACAGGAGCAAGAGATGACGACGCCAACCCCGAACCCATCCTCGTCGGGAGACTCGTTCCGCGCCCCGCGGACGGTCACGCCGATGTCGATGCCCGCGCTGAACTACGATCGGCTGCGGTTCCCGCTCACGCACGACCAGCTGTCGTCGCTCGTCCGAAGCGCGCTCGAGGAGGATCAGGCGTTTAATGATGTGACCACCATTGCGACAGTTTTATCGTCGCGTCGCGCGCGGGCGTCGCTCGTCGCTCGGCAGGCCGGGTGCATCGCCGGGGTCTCGTTGGCGCTCGAGGCGTTCCGTCTGCTGGATCCGAAAATCTCGATGCGCGTGGATGCCGAGGACGGGACGCGCGTGGAGAAGGGCGGCACGCTGCTCTACATGACCGGGCACGCACGTGGGATGCTCTCGGCCGAGCGAACGGCGCTGAACTTCATGCAGCGCCTGTCGGGCATCGCGACGCTTACGGCGAAGTTCGTGGACGCGGTGAAGGGCACGAAGGCGAAGATCCTCGACACGCGGAAGACGACGCCCGGCTGGCGCCGCCTGGAGAAATACGCAGTCCGTGCCGGCGGCGGCGTGAACCATCGCCTCGATCTCGCGCGCGCGGTGCTGATCAAGGACAACCACCTCAAGGCCGTGGACGGAGACGTCGCCGTCGCCGTCAAGCGCGTGCGAGAGCTGGCGCCGCCGGGTGCGAAAGTCGAAGTCGAATGTGATAAGCTCGAACAGGTCCGCGCGGCCATCGAGGCCGGGGCGGATGAAGTGCTCGTCGACAACATGCCGCTGGAGATGATCTGCGAGGCGGTGGAGCTGGCCCGGGGACGCGCGGCGGTCGAGGCGTCCGGCGGCGTGACGATCGACACCGTGCGGCGCATCGCGGAGACGGGGGTCGACTACATCTCGGTAGGCGCGCTCACGCACTCCCCGCCGGCGATGAACCTGGCGCTGGACTTCGACTAGTCGCTCAGGGCCCGTTAGGCTTCGCCGTCCACTCCATCCGCCACTGCTTCACCACCCAGACGGAGTCCGTCCGCTCGACGCTGAAGGTGAAGCCGCCCGCGCTGTAGCCGTCGTAGTTGTAGCCGGCGCCGGCTTCGGCGCGCTCGGAGGACAGCATCTCGATGGCGCCCACACTGTAGAGCAGCGCCCGTCCGGTCACGGAGCGCGGCGTTGACGCGTTAGGCGCGAACGTGCACGTCGAGGCGCGCCGCGCGGGCGCACGCGGCGATGCGAGCCGGCGCACCATGGCTTCGGGTGGGTCGGCCCGGTCGGCCACGGCGTCGGCGTGCTTGAAATCGCTGGTCGAGAGGCCAAGGCAGAAGGCCGAGGCCAGCGTCGCGAACCCGGCCCGGTCGCGATCCAGCAGGTTGCGGAAGACGACTTCACGAATCGAGTCGAGGACCGGGGACTGCGGTATCACGGCTGGTGCGGGGGCTCCCGGCGTCGCCGCGGCTGTGCTCGTGCCCGGTGCGGACGGGCGCGTCACCTGCGCGCGCGTCGTATCGCGGCGGGGTGGTGGTGGCGTGAGGACCTTCGACTGCGCCAGTAGCGGCGAACTGCCGAGCGTCGCAGCGATCGCGACAATGGCACTCGTGTGGAGGAGCCCGGTTGAGATAGCGCGGTGGTGCATTCGAAACTGCCTTGGAGAAGGAAGCGCGCTCGAGCGCGCCGGGCTTACGAACGCCGCTGCGGCGGAGAACTCTCCGCCCCCCGCGCCCTACGCAGGATGACGCCTGTCCACCCTCCCTTCAAGGGACCTGATCACATTGGCCTTCGTAACTACCGCCTCCCCGGGGAGACGTCGCAGCGCCGGCGGCGCGCCGTCCCTATCTTGGCCGTGTGCCCAATGACCGCCCGCCAGGCAAGCCCAGAGCCGAGACGCCGGATACCTCCGGGCCCACCTCGCACGGCAATGACCGATGCGAGGTCTGCGGATCCGACCGACTGTCCTGGCGGAACTGCAAGCTGGTTTGCGCGAACTGCCGGTCGATCGTAAAGAGCTGCGCCGACCTTTGACGCCGGCTCGACACCGCCCGCGCCTCCCCGCATCATCGACCCCGTGGATTACCGCGAGCTGACGCCGGCGCCGCGCCTGCGCCCATACGTTCGATGCTACTGGACTCTGCACGCGCCTGCCGTCGCCGGTGCGGCACCGCAGCGCGTGCTCCCCGACGGCTGCGTCGAGATGATCATCAACGTGGGCGCGCGGTTCACTCGCCATACGCCTGACGGCGGGACGGAGGCCCAGCCGCGCGCACTCCTGGTGGGTCCGACGACCCGCCACATGTCCATCGCGCCCACGGGCGCGATCGGGCTCGTCGGCGTACGCTTCGCGCCGGGCGGAGCGTTGCCTTTCCTGTCCGTCTCGCCAAGTGAGCTCCGCGACGCCGCGCCCGCGCTCGAGGACGTCACTCCGCCCTTCGAGCCGTACCTGGCCGAACGGCTCGCCGACGCGACTGACGGGACCGAAGCGCTCGTACTCGACGCCGCGCTCACCCGACAGCTGGAGAAGACCAGACGCCCCCTGGACCGCCGGATCCGGGCGTCGGTCCGCGCCGCATTCTCCGGCGACCCCCCGCTTCGTGTTGACGCGCTGAGTGCGCTGACCGGCTTCGGTGCTCGACAGCTCGAGCGACGCTTTCGCGACCAGGTCGGCTATGGCCCGAAGACGCTCTGTCGGCTCGCGCGATTTCAACGCGTCGTCCGCGCCATGGAACCGACCGGCGAAGTCAGCTGGGCGCGGCTCGCTGCCGAGAACGACTACGCGGACCAGTCACACATGGCGCGGGAGTTTCGAGAGTTTTCCGGGACGACCCTCACCGCCTACCGACGCGAGCTTCACCCGATGTCCGATCGGTTCCACGCGGCGCCGATCGACCTCGAGCCGGACGGCGCCGAAGAGGGCTCGGCCCTGTCGGATTTCTCCAAGACCGGACCTCGCTCGGCGCGGTAACCTGTCACAGCGCGCATATCCTCCGCGTCGCCGTCGGCGAACGATGTTGGTTCGCCCGTCCGAGCAGCCGCCGTCCGAACCCGCAACTCGAGAGCCCGAATGCGCCAGGTGTCCTCGCTCGTCGCCGTCCTCACAGTTGCCACCGGGGCGGCTGTGCTCCAGCCGGCCTCCGCCGCGCGCCACGCGACGCCCCCGCTGTCCGCGATCTCTTTCATGGCCGGATGCTGGACCGGGCCCTCGTCGAACGGCGCGACGATCGAGGAGCAGTACACGAGCGCGTCGGAGAACATGGTCATTGGCATGACGCGATACGTCCGAGACGGCCGCGTCGTCGACTTCGAGTTCACGACCATCGAGCGGAGCGACACGGCGTTCTTCATGACGCCGCACCCGAACGGCGTCCGGTCGGACTCGTTCGCGCTCAAGGAGGTCGCAGACGGCCGCGCGATGTGGGAGAACCTGAAGCACGATTTCCCGCAGCGCATCATCTACCGGCGGGGCGCTGACGGGACGCTGGTCGCGCGCATCGAGGGGACGACGCCACGCGGCGACCGGCACTCCGAGTGGACGATGCACCGGTGCGAGGCGCGTTAGGCGCCAACGCCGAGGGGGGAGCGGGCCGCTCGCTCGAGCTGGGCTGGAAGAGCCGATGGATCCGTCGTCGGCTCGTCGCAGAGATGCTGGCGGCAGACGTACGCCGTCGCGCGACTGTCGCGCGCGACCTTGTCGGCGAGCAGCGGGACGTCCACTGATCCGTCCGCTCGCACTGCCCCACCGGCGATGACGAGCGAGGGTACGTACTCGCCTCCCACCGCATCCGCGAGCGCGCGGAAGTCATAGGACGCGGGATCGCCGGCCAGCGCGACTTCGACCGCGCCGTGCACGGCCATGTCGGCGGCGCCGAGCAGGTGGCCGAACGCGGATGCATAACGAGCGACGGGCTCGCTGAGCGAGCCCAGCACGCGCAGCGCGCGTTCGCGGCGCGCGGCGTCGCCCAGGAGCTCGCCGAGTCGGAGCTGGAGATCGACGGCGAGCGAGGTGCCTGCGGGCACCGCGTTGTCCGTGACGTCGCGCGGACGCGTCAGGAGTGTCTCGTGGTCGCGTGCGGTGTCGAAGTACGCGTTCGCCGACTCATCCCAGAACCATTCGTCCACGGCGTCGGCGATGCGATGCGCCGCGGCGAGCCATCGATCGTCGAACGTGAGCGCATACAGGTCCAGGAATCCGAGCGCGACGGCGGCGTGATCCTCGAGGAATCCCGGAATCCGGGTGACGCCGGCCGTGTGGGACCGCATCACGCGGCCGTCGCGCACCATCTCGCGGAGCAGGAATTCCCCATTCGCGACGGCCAGCGTGCGGTAGTCGTCGCGCGAGAAAGCGCGAGCGGCTTCCGCGACGCCACGGAGCATCAGCCCGTTCCAGGCGGCCAGGATCTTCTCGTCGCGACCCGGCCGCTCGCGCCGCGCACGGCGCGCGAGGAGGACCGCCCGTGCGTTCGCGACGGATTCCGCGACGTCGTCGACCGTCACGTCGGCACGTGCGGCGACCACGCCGATCTCGTACGGCGCATACAGGATGTGCTTCCCCTCGAAGTTCGGCTCACCGGTGACGCCCCAGTAGGCCGCCGCGAGCGCGCCGTCGTCGCCTAACGCGCGATCCAGCTCCTCGCGCGTCCAGACGTAGAACGTGCCCTCGTGGCCTTCGCTGTCGGCGTCGAGCGAGGAGTAGAAGCCGCCGGTCGTCGCCGTCATCTCGCGCGCCACCCAGTCGATCGTCTCCTCGGTGACGCGCCGGACTTCAGAGTCGCGCGTCGCCTGCCACAGGTGCGTGCCCAGCCGTGCGAGCAGCGCGTTGTCGTACAGCATCTTCTCGAAATGCGGCACGAGCCAGATGGCATCGACCGCATAACGATGGAAGCCGCCACCCAGATGGTCGTAAATGCCGCCGCGCGCCATCTTCCGAAATGACGTGGCCACCATCTCGAGCGCGTAGTCGGTGGTGGTACGGCGCCAGTAGCGGAGCAGGAAGTCCAGCGTCATCGCCTGCGGAAACTTCGGCGCGTCGTCGAACCCGCCGTTCCGGGCGTCGTAGCGCTGCGCGATCGCGCGATAGGCGCGGTCCAGCGTCTGCGCCGTGAGCTGCCCGGTGGCGGTGCCCGGCAGCGTTGTGTTCGCGTACAGCTCGCGCATCTTCGCTGCGGTCTCTTCCACGCCACTGCGGCGTGACCGATACGCGTCCGCAACGGCGTGGAGCACCCGTCGGAACGACGGCATGCCGTGGCGATCCTCGGGCGGGAAGTACGTGCCGGTGTAGAACGGCACGGTGTCCGGCGTCAGAAAGACGGTCATCGGCCACCCGCCATGCCCCGTCATCGCCTGGGTCGCCTGCATGTAGATGCTGTCGAGGTCGGGGCGCTCTTCGCGGTCGACCTTGATGTTCACGAACATCTCGTTCATGACGCGGGCGGTCTCGTCATCCTCGAACGACTCGTGCGCCATGACGTGGCACCAGTGACACGCGGCGTACCCGATGCTGAGCAGGATAGGCTTGTCTTCCCGTCGGGCGCGGGCGAGCGCTTCTTCGCCCCACGGATACCAGTCCACGGGATTCTCGGCGTGCTGCGCGAGATAGGGGCTGGTTTCGGACGCTAGGCGATTGGCCATTGACGGGAGACAGGAGACAGGAGACGGGAGACGGGAGACGGGAAACGGGAGACGGGAGAAGGCAAGCCAAGCGCGTAACTGAAGCGTGCGCTGTCCGTACGCCAATCTGTGGTTGTGCATGCAGCACGCCGAGCTGTCCAAATGTAGAGATAACGCCTGCGGTTCTGCCGGCCCGGTTGGTTGACGTCTCCCGCCTCCCCCTCTCCCGTCTCCCGCTATGGAATCCCTCCTCGACGACCTCCGCTACGCGCTGCGCACGTTCGTGCGCAATCCCGCATTCACCGTCGTCGCCGTGCTGTCGCTCGCGCTCGGCATCGGGGTGAACGTCGTGATCTTCAGCGTCGTCAACGCGGCGCTCGAGAAGCCCATCGGTGGCGTGGCCGACGCAGGCCGGCTCATGCGGGTATACCGCGGATCGCACAGCCCGCTCGCCTATGAGGACTTCCGCTACTTCCGGGACAGCGTGCGGGCGTTCTCGGGGCTCGTGGCGGAGCGACTGCAGGCGGTCACGACGGAGCGCGACGGGAGCGTCGCACCGCTTCAGGCGGCCGTCGTCCCGGGCGACTACTTCTCCACGCTCGGGGTCGCGCCAGCGGCCGGGCGCCTGTTCGATGCCGCGTCGTCCGGCGATCCCGTGGTCGTTCTCAGTTACCGATACTGGCGGCGTGAGCTCGGAAGTGATCCTGCCGTCGTCGGGAAGACCATCCGACTCAACGACAGTCCGTTCCGGGTCATCGGTGTCGCGTCGCCGGCGTTCACGAGCTCGGTCTCCCTGTGGAACCCGAGCGCATTCGTTCCGTTCGCGGCGGCGCGTCCGATACTCGGCGTCGACGCCGAGCGGTGGAACGGCAGTGTATACACGACGGCGCGGCTCCGTCGGTCGGTCGAGCGCGACGCCGCGCAGGCGGAGCTCGACGTGCGAACGCGGCAGCTCGTCGAGTCGAAACCGCGTACCCGCGACGGCATGACGACACGACTCGACGTCGCGCGCGGCGTCGTGGCGGAGGTGAGGGCGCCGGCAACGATCGTGTCGGCGTTTCTGATGGTGATCGTCGGTCTGGTGCTGCTGATCGCGTGCGCAAACGTCGCCAATCTGCTGCTGGCTCGAGCGACCGCCAGGCGTCGTGAGATCGGTGTGCGGCTCGCGATCGGCGCGAGCGGCCCGCGTCTCATTCGGCAGCTGTTGACGGAAAGTCTTATGCTCGCGGTGCTCGGTGGCGCTGCGGCGCTGCTCGCCGCCTTTCAGGCCACGCGAGCGCTCGCTTCGGTGCTCGCGGCGAACATTCCGATCGACCTGGCGCTGAGCTTCACGCCGGACGGGCGTGTGCTCGCGTTCACGATCATCCTGTCCGTGGTGACGGCGACGCTGTTCGGCCTTGTGCCGGCGCTCCAGTCGGTTCGCCGCGATCTCGTCACCGCGCTACGGGACGATGCCGATCGCAGCGGCTACCGGCGCTCGCGGCTGCGGTCGGGACTCGTCATCGGTCAGGTGCTGCTGTGCACCGTGCTCGTCGCCGGTTCGATGCTGTTCCTCCGGAGCCTCGCCAACGCGCGCGAGATCGATCCCGGCTTCTCGACCGCAAACGTCGTCGACGTTCCGATCGACCTCGGACCGCGGCAGCTCGACGAGCGTGCGGGCGGTGCGTTCTACCAGCGCGTGCTCGACGAGACACGGGCGATTCCAGGGGTGGAGTCCGCCACAGCGGCCAACGTCATTCCGCTTTCGGGCTCGAACAACCAGACGGCGATCTGGGTCGAAGGCGTGACGCCGGTGCCGGGGCAGCGGTTACCGCAGGCGTACTTCAACGTCGTTGCGACGCACTATCTGCGAACGCTCGGGATCCCACTCGTCCGGGGCCGCGATGTCGGCGTCGAGGATACGGGTACGTCCGACCCGGTCGTGGTAGTCAACGCGACGATGGCACGGCAGCTGTGGCCGAACGGGGATGCGTTCGGCAGGCGACTCAGCATCGCGGGGCCGACGGGACCGTGGGCGCGCGTCGTCGGCATCGCGAAGGACACGCGCTACAACTCGCTCGGGGAGACGACACCTCCGTTCATGTACCTGCCGTTGTCGCAGCATCATCAGTCCTCGATGGTCGTGCAGATCCGCGTCGCCGGCTCGGCCTCGGCTATTGGTGACGCGATCGCGCGGACGATTCGCACGCTGGACCCGCAGCTTCCGGCGGCGCGTGCCGTCGCACTCGAGTCCGACATGCAGCTGGCGCTTCTGCCCGCACGGATCGGCGCGGCGCTGCTCGGTGTGTTCGGCGTGCTCGCACTCCTGCTGGCGACTGTCGGGATCTATGGCGTGGCATCGTTCGCCGTCGCGCGCCGGACGCGCGAGATCGGCATCCGATCCGCGTTAGGTGCCCAGCGGAGCGATGTCTTCCGGCTCGTCGTGGGCGAGTCGATGCGGCGCGTCGCCATCGGACTGGCAGCCGGCCTGCTTGGCGCGTTGGGGCTGGCGCGCGTGCTGGCGTCGCAGCTGTACGGGGTCGGTGTGGCGGATCCGTTGACGTTCACCGCAACCCCGCTCCTCCTCGGTACGGTCGCGCTGGTCGCGTCATGGATCCCAGCGTGCCGGGCCGCGCGCGTCGATCCGCTGGTTGCGTTACGGAGCGACTAAGCGTGGGTGTACGTACCGCAACCTCTCACTGGTCAGTCAGTCATCAGTCGAGAGTCGACAGTATGAGTGATCCAGCACATCATGTCATCCCGAGCGAAGCGAGGGATCTTGCGTGCGATCATCGTGGCCACGCTTCCCACGAGTTCCTTCGGCAAGATCCCTCGTCGCTGTCGCTCCTCGGGATGACAGCGGAGGCAGTTTCAGTACTCAGACTCTGCTGCCCCCTCGGCACTGCGACTGGCGACTGTTGCCCGATGACTGACTGACTACTGTCAGCGGTACACGCCGGCTGGGCGGCCGGTGAGCGGTCAGGCCGGGTCGGCGTCGATCACGATACGGCGCATTGTGCGGCCGAGCCTAACGCGCACGCGGGCGAGCAGGATCAGTGCGACGGCCCCGAGGCCGACGACGATGCCCCACCAGAGGCCCACCGCGCCGCCGCCCTCGCGAAAGGCCAGCCACCAGCTCACCGGGAGTCCGATCAGCCAGAAGCCGACGACGTTGATGATCGCCGGAGCATGCGTGTCGCCGATGCCGCGCAGCACGCCCGCCGCGACTGCCTGCACGCCGTCGAACACCTGGAACACCCCGGCGATCGGAATCAGCGTCGCCGCCAGCGCGACGACCGTAGCGTCACCCGTGTAGGCGCGCGCCAGCGCGCCCGGAAACAGCCGGAACGCGAGCGCGCTCAGAACCATGAACGCCGTACCACTCATGATCCCGGCGATCGCCGACCGCCGCGCCTGCGCCTCGTCACCGGCGCCGATCGCGTGGCCCACCATCACCGCCGTCGCCGTCGAGACGCCGAGCGGCACCATGAACGTGAACGACGCGAGGTTGATGGCGATCTGGTGCGCAGCCATCTGCGTCGTGCCGAGCACGCCCATGAGGAGAGCTGCCGCGGCGAACGCGCCGTACTCGAGCAGATACTGCAGGCCGATCGGAATGCCCAGCCGCAGCATGCGCATGAGCGGCGCAATCGACCCCGACTCGGCGCGCCATGGCTTGAGTCGATGGCGGATGTCGTTCCCGGCAATCGCGAGCAGCACCAACGCCATCGCCCAGCGGCTGATGCTCGTCGCCAGCGACGAACCGCCGACTCCCATCGGTGGAGACCCGAGGTTTCCGAAGATGAACACCCAGTTCAGGCCCGCGTTGAGCAGGTTGGCCGCGAGCACGGTCCAGAGGACCGGGGCGACACGGCCGAGTGCCTGTAGCGACTGTCTGAAAACGATGAACGCGTAGAACGGGAAGACGCCGGGGATCGCGACGTGCACGTATGTCGCGGCGTCCGGAATGACTTCCGGCGGCTGGCGGAGCAGAGCGAGCACCGGGCGCACCGGAATGAACGTCGCGCATGTCACGATCGTGAGCGCGAGTGCGAGCAGGAGACCGCGCTGCAGCGCACGGGTGATCGCATCCTCGTCGCGCGCGCCCACGGCCTGCGAGACGACCGGATCGAGCGCCATGAGCGTGCCCTGTCCGAAGATCCCGGCGATGAAGAAGTAGAGATTGCCGAGCGCGGTGGACGCGAGCGCCGCCGGCGAGACGTGTCCGACCATGATCGTGTCCGTGACGCCCATGGCCATGATGCCGAGCTGCACCGCCGCAACGGGCAGCGCGAGCCGGATCATGGCGCGCAGGTCGGACGAGGATGGGCGAGACACGGAACGGAGCGCGGTGGTGGACGTGATGCGGTTGGGTCAGGAAGCTAACGCGTCGCGATCGGCCATCGTCGCGCGGTGAGGATCCCGCATACACCTTCTCCCATCGAGCGGCCACTCGCATCTTCCGAGCGACGCGCGTCCGTATGCTCCGGTTGGGGTCAGAGTCCAGCGGCATCATTCGTACGCGTTGCGTACGAATGATGCCGCTGGACTCTGACCCCAACGAAACCATTTGGTCTCAAGGCACATGTCCGACCTCGATCGTTATCTCACCGAGCACGACCGCCGCATTCACGACGAGCTGTTCGATCTTCTGCGGATCCCGAGCGTGAGCGCGCGATCGGAGCACGCGGCGGACGTTCGCCGCGCGGCGGAGTGGGTTCGCGATTCACTCGCGCGGATCGGGTTCGAGGCGTCCATCAACGAGACGCCCGGCCATCCGATCGTGCTGGCGGAGTGGCGCAATGCTCCGGGGGCGCCGACGGTGCTGGTGTACGGACACTACGACGTGCAGCCCGCCGAGCCGCTCGATCTCTGGCTGTCGCCGCCGTTCGAGCCGACGATTCGTGACGGGCGCATCTACGCCCGTGGCTCGGTGGATGACAAGGGACAGCTCTTTCTGCACGTGAAGGCGCTCGAAGCCCATCTCGCGGTGCGGGGGAAATTGCCGGTGAACGTGATCGTCCTCGCGGAGGGTGAGGAAGAGGTGGGAAGCGAGAACCTCGAACGATTCATCGAGGAGAATGCGAAGCGGCTCGCGGCGGACGCCGTGGTCATCTCCGATTCGTCGATGTTCGCGCCGGGACAGCCGTCCATCCTCTCGTCGCTGCGCGGGCTCGCCTACTTCCAGATCGACGTCGTCGGGCCGACGGTCGACCTGCATTCGGGGAGCTACGGCGGCGCCGTGGTGAATCCCGCGACGGCGCTCGCCCGCATCATCGCGACGTTCCACGACGCGAACGGCCACGTCGCGATTCCGGGCTTCTATGATGCGGTCCGCGACTGGGGCGCCGAGGCTCGCGCGGCGATTCGCGAGCTGCCGTTCGACGAGCACGGGTTCCAGCACGAGACGGGTGCGCCGGCGTTAGGCGGCGAGGTCGGCTACTCGACGCTGGAGCGGATCTGGACTCGGCCAACCTGCGAGCTGAACGGACTGCTGAGCGGCTACACGGGTGAGGGCGCGAAGACCGTGCTGCCATCGAAGGCCATGGCGAAGGTGAGCTGCCGGCTCGTGCCGGACCAGTTGCCGGAGGAGATCGAGCGCCTCATGGACGCACACATCCAGCGCGTGGCGCCGAAGGGGATCACCGTGACCGTGCAGCACCTGCACGGCGGGCGCCCGTGGCGCGCCGAGCTCAACGGGCCGCTGTTCGACGCCGCACGGCGAGCGCTTGCCGCAGCGTTCGGGAAAGACCCGGTGATCGTTGGTGAGGGCGGCTCGATTCCCGTGGTCGGCGATTTCCAGCGGATCCTCGGCACGCCGGTGCTGCTCATGGGGTTCGGCCTCCCGGGGGAGAACGCCCACGCGCCGAACGAATGGATGAGCGACGAGAACTTCGTGAAGGGTGGTAAGGCCGTTGCGGCGTTCTGGGACGAGCTCGCCGGCTCCCGTCGGTGATGCGGGTCGACGAGAACCGCTGGTCGACGTCAGCGGGGCCGTCTATGCAGCGGGAGCGCCAAGTGTCCCCACACGTGGACAACCGAACACGTAGACTCCGGCGCAGCAGTTTGTAAGTCAATACGCGGCAGTTCGTTATAGCAAACTGCCGAGATCGTTCTTCCCGGCATCGGGCCTGCTTTAAAGGGGCGTAACGTCAATCGCCTACAGCCCGCATCAAAGGGAGGAATAGATGAAACGCTTCGTTGTTCGCACCTCGATCATTGGCCTCGCCGCACTCGCGTCGGCGCTTCCCCTGGCCGCGCAGTCCGTCAAGCCGAAGGTCTTCGACGTCACGCCGTACGGCGGCTACATGATGTTCGGGAAGATGTTCGAGGGACCCATCGGGACGAGCATCTCGGCCGGCAACGGCCCGCTCTACGGTGCCCAGGTGAGCCTCACCATGGCCAAGAACGTTGCGCTGTTCGGTAACGTGGGGTATTCGAGCTCCGACCTGAAAGTCGGTGTGCCGATCATCGGGGGTCTCGATGTCGGCTCGAGCAAGGCGCTCCTGTATGACGGTGGCGTCGAGCTCAAGATCCCGATGCAGGCCGCGTCCATGGTGACGCCGTTCGTCCAGGGTGGCGTTGGCGCGATCCGCTACGAAGTCGAGTCCAGTATCCTGAGCACGACGGCGACAAACGTCGCGTACAACTTCGGCGGTGGGGTGGACGTTCGGCTGACCCCCAACTTCGGCATGCGCTTCATGGCGAAGGACTACCTCGGCAAGTTCGACTCGAAGGAAGCGACATCCTTCGACCTCAGCGGCAGCAAGCTGACCAACAATGTCGCCTTGTCGCTGGGCGTGACCTTCGGGTTCTAATCCCCGGCCGTCATTCCGAGCGAGGGCGAGGAATCGCAAGACCGTGTCATTCCGAGCGGGGACGAGGAATCGCAAGACCAAGTCATTCCGAGCGAAGCGGGCGTCAGCCCGCGGAGGCGAGGAATCGCACTCGTCCCGACCGGGGGCTCGACCCTCTACCGGGAGGATGGCGATTCCTCGCCTCCGCGGGCTG
>Ga0207712_10001628_pt1 | contig 15134 bp, 9 predicted proteins | sample KBSS44metaG_FD_184402 | JGI IMG/M metagenome (GOLD analysis project Ga0207712, IMG submission 184402) | Switchgrass rhizosphere microbial communities from Kellogg Biological Station, Michigan, USA - KBS S4-4 metaG (SPAdes) (version 2) | ecosystem: Host-associated > Plants > Roots > Rhizosphere >... | reverse complement strand
TATTCCATCACGGCGACAACCGGGCTGATAAAGCGATTGAACGACGCCGAAATGGAGGCCGTGCTCGGCCACGAGCTCACCCACATTCGCAACGGCGACGTGCGCTTGATGGTGATCGCCATGGTCATCGCCGGCGTAATCTCGTTCTTTGGCGAAATGATCTTCCGCATGTTTACGAACAACAGCGGTTACAGAATTAGCGGCGGATCGTCGTCTTCGTCATCGTCGTCGTCTGCCAGCGACCGGAAGGGTGGCGGCGGGGCTGTCGCCGCAATCCTGATCGCGGTCGTGCTAATTTTAATCGCCTGGTTGCTGTCGCAGGTCGTCCGTATGGCGCTCTCGCGCTCGCGCGAGTATCTCGCCGACGCGGGGTCGGTCGAGCTAACAAAAAATCCGGATGCGATGATATCGGCGCTGCGCAAGATCGAGGGCCGTGGCGAACTGCCAGGCGCAATTTCCGCGGTGATGGAAATGTGCATCGACAACCCACGCGAGGGCTTTTCCGATCTGTTCGCGACCCATCCTTCGGTCGATAGCCGCGTCGACAAGCTGGTGCATTTCGCAGGCGGGCATGATCCCGGCCCGATCGCCCTGCCCGCGCCCGAAGACGACGAAAAGGAAGCAAAAAGTAATGATGATGAGGGGGAGCGCGATTCCGAATCAGTGGGGGCGCGGAAACCCAACCCATGGGAAGACCAGCCGCAGCCTCGCCGTGGCCCATGGGGAAGCCGGGGCGCCTAAAGCGCCTTCACGATACTCTCGACCATCTTTTTCGCGTCGGCAAAAAGCATCATCGTATTGTCGCGAAAGAAAAGTTCGTTCTCGACTCCGGCATAGCCCGAACCCATGCCCCGCTTCACGAACAACACAGTCTTCGCTTTTTCCACATCAAGTACCGGCATACCGAAGATCGGCGATTTCGGATCGGTTTTTGCCGAAGGATTGGTCACGTCATTTGCGCCAATGACAAAGGCGACGTCGGCCTGAGCGAATTCCGAATTAATGTCTTCTAGCTCGAACACTTCGTCGTAGGGCACGTTCGCCTCGGCGAGCAGCACGTTCATGTGGCCGGGCATCCGGCCCGCAACCGGATGAATTGCATATTTTACCTCGACACCTTCTTCCTTGAGTTTATCCACCATCTCGCGCAATGCGTGTTGCGCTTGCGCCACCGCCATGCCGTAGCCCGGCACGACGATCACCTTCGACGCATTCTTCATGATGAAAGCAGCATCTTCGGCGGAGCCCTTCTTGACGGGCCGCGTTTCGATCTTGCCTGCCGGACCCACTGTCTCGCCGCCGAAGCCGCCGAGGATCACCGAGAAAAAGCTCCGGTTCATCCCTTTGCACATGATGTAGGAGAGGATCGCGCCCGATGAGCCGACGAGTGCGCCGGTGACGATCAGTGCGGTGTTACCGAGCGTGAAGCCAATGCCGGCGGCAGCCCAGCCGGAATAGGAATTCAGCATCGAAATCACGACCGGCATGTCGGCGCCCCCGATGGGGATAATGATCAAAATGCCGATCAGAAATGAAAGCGCGGCCAATACCCAGAACAGCGAGTGGTTTTCGGTGCGTACGAACATCACGACGGACACGATGATGGCGAGCGCGAGCAGGATATTAACGACATGCCGCGCAGGCAGCATGATCGGCGCACCGCTCATATTGCCGTTCAATTTCAGAAACGCGATCACGGAGCCGGTGAAAGTGACGGCGCCGATAGCGGCACCGATCGACATCTCGACGAGGCTTGAACCATGTATTTGCCCTGGCGCTCCGATGCCGAATGCTTGCGGTGCGTAAAGCGCGCCGGCTGCAACCAGCACGGCGGCAAGGCCCACGAGGGAATGGAACGCAGCGACCAGCTGCGGCATGTCGGTCATCGCAATCCGGCGTGCGGTTACGGCGCCGATACCGCCGCCGACCGCCAAACCACCGATTACGAGTGCCCAGCCTATAGGACCTGCGGGCGGCGACGCCGCGAGTGTCGTCGCGATCGCGATCCCCATGCCGGTCATGCCGAACAGATTGCCTTGTCGTGACGTCTCCGGATTCGAAAGTCCGCGCAGCGCGAGAATGAATAACACGCCTGCGACGAGATAAAGCAGTGCGACGACGTTTCCGCTCATCGCCGCCTCACTTTTTCTTTTTCTGGTACATCGACAGCATTCGCTGCGTCACCAGAAACCCGCCGAAAATATTAACCGCCGCCATCGTGAGCGCAGCAAAGCCGAGCCCGCGCGCCCACCAGGTCGCTGTTTCGTCGCCAGCGACTGAAACGCCGACCGACAGAAGCGCACCCACCACAATCACCGAAGAAATCGCGTTCGTCACCGACATCAGCGGTGTGTGCAGCGCTGGCGTCACCGACCACACGACATAGTAGCCGACGAATACCGCCAGCACGAAAATCGAAAGGCGGAAGACGAAGGGATCGATATTCGTCATCTCGTGCATTTATCGCCCTCCCTTGCCTTGAAAATTCGGATGCACCACCGCGCCGTCGCGCGTCAGCAACGTTGCTTTCACGATCTCGTCGTCCCACGGAACTTCCACTTTCTTCTCTTTGACAATCACGTCAAGAAACGCGAGTAGGTTTTTTGCATAGAGTGCCGATGAAGTTGCGGCCAACCGCCCCGGCACATTCAGAAAGGCGACAATCTTCACCCCGTTGTGTTCGATCACTTTGTCGGGCTGCGACAGCTCACAATTGCCGCCGCGCTCGACTGCGAGATCGACGACGACCGAGCCGGGTTTCATCGACTCCACCATCGCCTTGGTCACGAGCTTCGGCGCGGGGCGGCCAGGGATCAGCGCAGTCGTGATCACAATGTCCTGCTTCGCGATATGCGAGGCCACAAGCGCCGCCTGCTTCGCCTGATATTCTTTTGACATTTCCTTGGCGTATCCGGCCGCGGTTTCGGCCTGCTTGAATTCCTCGTCCTCGACCGCAACGAATTTTGCGCCTAGCGATTCTACTTGTTCTTTTGCCGCGGGCCGCACGTCGGTCGCAGTCACCACCGCACCGAGCCGCCGGGCTGTCGCAATCGCTTGCAGGCCCGCGACCCCTGCGCCCATAATGAATGCGCGCGCGGCCGGAACGGTGCCCGCCGCCGTCATCATCATGGGGAAGGCACGGCCATATTCCGCCGCGGCATCGATCACTGCGCGGTAGCCGGCGAGATTGGCTTGCGACGACAACACATCCATCACTTGCGCGCGCGTGATGCGCGGCATCAGCTCCATCGCAAACGACGAAACTTTCGCGCCTGCCATATCGGCAAGCGCCGCTTCGTTGCCGTATGGATCCATGATCGCGACCACGATCGCGCCAGGCTTGTAGTTCGGAAGTTCTGCTTTCGAAGGCCGCTGCACCTTCAGAACAATGTCGGCGCCACCAACCGCATCTTTCGCACCGGCCGCTATCTTAGCGCCCGCCGCTTCGAAATCCGTGTCGCGAACGCCCGCCTTGATGCCCGCGCCTTTTTCAACCGAGACCTCAGCACCCATGCCGACCATGCGTTTGATGCTATCGGGCGTGGCGGCAACGCGCGGTTCGCCTGGATCGGTCTCCGCGGGGATCGCGATTTTCATGTTGGTTGGCGGCTCGCGCCGGTCAGGTCAGAAAAATGAACATCAGAACAAGCACTGCAGCGACCAGAATCACCACCCACTTCGTAAGAGTCAGGAAATCCTCATACGTTCCCTCGTGCTGCGGGTAGTCATTGCCGGGTGCCGTCGAATATTTTGGTGCGCCGTGATCGGCCATCTTCATCCCCATTGAAACTGCACTGAATCCGTAGCTCACGTGAGGATTACCGGAAAGGCCCCTGTCCGGCAACCGCACTCACGCCGCGGCGTCGAGCTTTGCAGCCGCCAGCGCGTCACTTTGGCGTCGAGCAACCTCGTCCACCGAAAAATTTCCGATTGCGGCCTCGAATAACTGGTGAAAATTGAGTTCCGCTGCGAGATGCAGAAAAACCCCGCCGAGCCCGACCGCGGCACGATCCATTAGTACGAATTCGCGCGGCACCGTTACCGGCCCCTGTTTCTTCAACGCCATATGCACTTGATAAGCCTGCCGCCTCCCGTACTCCGAAGGCGCGACACCGTCAGCAATCGTTCGCACCCGGTCGTCCATCAGCGGACCATAGATAAACCGAGCCCAAATATTGAGCGCGTCTATGAGCCCGCGCGAGAGGCCTTTGAAGCCCCAGGTCTCGTAGGCATGGATAACGCGCGCCTCTTCGCTGTTTCGAAGCCCGCGATAAAGATCAACCACGCCGCCAACGAAGCTCGGCGAAAAAATCCGGATACAGCCGTAATCGAGCAGATTTATGCCGCGCGGTTCGCCGTCATCCTCAAACGAAGTGTAGTTTCCGAGATGCGGATCGCCATGAATCACGCCGAAGCGTGAAAACGGCAGCCACCAGGCCTTGAACATCGCCGTTGCGAGCCGGTTGCGAATTTCAAGCGGCGCGTCCTTGTGGACAAGTAATTTCTTTCCCTCAAGCCAGTCGAGCGTCAGAAGACGGCCGGTCGATAGCGACGGCCACACATTCGGCACACGCACCTCACAAACGTCCGCGAGGATCTCGCGATAAAGCGCGACGTGCTTCGCCTCGCGTCGGTAGTCGAGTTCTTCACGGACGCGTTCGCCGATTTCCTTTGCGATCTCGCGCGTATCGATCGCGGGATCCATGCGGCGGCGGATAGCGAATATGATCTCAAGCTGGTGCAAGTCGGCTTCGACCGCCGACTGCATGTCGGGATATTGCAGCTTGGCCGCAAGCATAGCCCCTTGATGCGCTGTCGCACGATGCACCTGACCGAGGGACGCGGCAGCCGCGGGTGCATGCTCGAACGACGTGAATTTCGTTTGCCACTCCGGCCCAAGCTCTGCTGCCATACGCCGCTTCACAAAGGCCCAGCCCATCGGCGGCGCTTCACTCTGCAGCTTCATCAGCTCGGCAGCGTATTCGGGGGGGAGCGCGTCGGGAATGGTGGCGATGAGCTGCGCCACCTTCATGATCGGTCCTTTGAGGTTGCCGAGTGCTGCGGCAAGCGCGATTGCATTTGCCCCGCGGTCTAGTGCAAAGCCGAACATGCGCGAGCCGATCATTTGCGCGGCGACCCCGCCCACATTCGTACCCACGCGTGCGTAGCGCGCCGCGCGGGCGGAGAAGCGGTTTCGTTCGTTATCGGTCACGGCGCGAGTGGCTCTCGACTGGTCTTTCAATCAACATAGGCAGTCGACACCGAAACACCAGCCATTCGACAAAACAGGGCACATTCAGAGCAAAGCTTCGCGAACGGCTTTTACTGTTGTGTTTTTCTTGTCCATCAACGTCACAGGTTTCGGGGCCCCCTCAACCTCGACGATTTCGCTGCCGCCAAAGGCGCCGTTGGCTACATGAAACCCGAGCGCCCGATAAACTTCGAATTGCTCCTCGCTGAAGAACTGATCGCCCGTCGACTCATGCGGATACTCGTTGTAGCGGCGGCGGTAGTCGCGCACATAGTCGTTTTCATCACCGGTGACCGAAGATTTCAGATAAACAAGAAATCCCTTGGCACCCCCGCCATAGTCAATAATTCCGATGGACGCATGGGGTCCTTTTGCCGGTTTCGGCGGCGACGAACCTTTTTCATCGCGGCGATACCGCATGAGAGCAAGTGTTGTTTCGCTGACCCTTTCCCAAGGCATTTCAATCCGCACACCCAGATCAATGCGCGCGTAGCGTTGCAGCGTCACGAACGAGCCATAACGCATTTCCGGATCGGCATCCGCGTCAACGGCGATGATCACGCGACAGCGGCGGCGCAGCAGCTCGTAAATACCAAGATTTTCGATGTGTCCGCCGTCCGTGAGATACACATCGCTGCTATTTTCGTAGAGGCGGCCGGTGATTTCGGACCACAGAAACGAACCAGGTTTATACCAACGGGCTTTGAGCATTGCGCCAACTCGTGCAAGCCCTCGTGCAGGCACACCGACATACTTCGGATTTTTCAACCAATAACCCAGCCGAAAGTTGAGAAGTGCCAGCGTCGGCGTCAATGGCCGGATCGATTGCGCGCCCATGTTAGACGAAACGGCTGCGCCTGAGATCGCCATCGCGGTTGCGAGATCCAGCGCAGGCGCGATTGCTTCCAACTCACGCGTGCGCGCGTAGCCAGTCGCCAAACTTCCCGTATAGAGCGGTGAGAACAGAAAAAAATCGGCATCGCGGCCGCGTCGGTTCGCGTAGTCGGAACCCTGAATGTTCAACGCCGCATTGATCAGGTGATAGGGCGTGAAAACTGGCGCGATTTCGCTAAGCCGCATCGTATCAAGCTGGTCAAAGTCGCGCTTCTGATCAGGACTCGGATCATCGCGCGTGATCAAACGATCATCGGCATGCGCATTCGGATCGAATAGGAATGCCTTACTCAACCGATCGCGATAAAGCCGGTGCAACGAATTCGCATTCGGTTTCAGCAACCACGAAACGACCAGCAGAGCCAGTCCCGATGCAAGATAGAGCAGCGACATTGGCCGCGCGATCAGTGTCGCAAAGAGAACCGAGTCCGCGCATTTGCCAAGCCAAGCCGTCACATGCTGGCTGAATATCGTTGCACCCGTAAGCAGCCATTGCGGCGTATGAATTCCCTGGCTGCCGGGGACGGCCTTATCGTTGATGATGCCCCAGTAACAGAGATAGAGATACCCAAGCCAGATTAGCAACGGCAACGCCAGAGCTGCAATCCAGATCGCAGTTTTTCCGAAACCGGCGAGGAATTTTGTCGAGAGATTCGACTCGGCACTTGTATTTTTCAGAACCGCAGCGAGCTGCTGGCGAAATAACGTGACGACGGCCGCTATCGGCGTTGCGACAGCAGCAAGCGTCTTAATCAGCCCCGCAAAGAAACTGAAAAAACCACCGCTATCGGCGATATCGAACATGCCGTCGATGAGAAAAGGCTGCAATTCGCAAAAGAAAACAATCGCGAGAAAGACTAAATAGGCGGCGGCAAGAAACGGAGCGCTGGCGCGAAACTCCGCCAGCATATCGGGGCGAAGAAGCGAACGATAAAGTGCCCACAGGAAAAACAGGACAAGCCCTGTCAAAGCAAAGAAAAGCGTCAACCCGAAGCTCTCTATTGGAAGATATTTGCACAGCGGATAGCCGAAAAAATCCGCGCAGGTGAGTGACGTGCGGTTAGGATTCGACCATACCGTGATCGCCGCCAGCAACAACACGATCGGCAACAAAAGCCCGAGATTGGCCACAAGCCCACGCACTACGATAGCGACGCCCGTGAGCACGTCACGAAATCCTCGCGGAATCAGGTAGTTCGAATAATTGCGAATATGGCCGACGGCTTCCGTGTCGCTGATTTCGGAAGCGAGCCCGGGCGCGACGGTATTTTGACTTTGTTCTCCTCGCTCAAAAACAAATTCGCCTCTGCTCATCGACATCGTCGCACTTAGCGACGTACCGATATAACCGCCGCCGGAAACGGTCGAGAGGTAATCTATTTTGTTCAGAACACCCTGGTGATTGAGTGCCTGCAAGACACCAAGCGAAAACGCCGCCGAGCGAATGCCGCCACCCGAGAGAGAAAGGGCAACCGTGTCATAAACCGGCACGCCGCCCTTCGCAGAAATCTGGCGAACCTTATCCCGGCCGATGCGGCTGCGACGCTTGTTGATGCTTTCGTTTTCCGCCCTCTGAATATCGGCAAACTGCAGTTTGCCGGGATCCTGTTCGCCGATCGCCGCTTTCGCCAGTTTTTCCATGCCGCATACTCCAGCGAGAGGAGAATGCTAGCGCGGTTGTCAGGGCGCTACAAACTGTTGCGATGATTGGGGCGTCGCAGAAAACTCAGCGGTCAACTCTTCGCGTCGAGGGTCTCAATCTCGGTAATCATGCGGTCAATGAGGTCAAGGCCAGTCTGCCAGAATTTCGGATCCCGCGCGTCGAGACCGAAGGGTTTCAGCAATTCGGAGTGATGCTTCGTGCCGCCGGCTGCGAGCATCTCAAGATAGCGGTCCGCGAAGCCCGCATCGGCACGCTCGTAAACCGCGTAGAGCGAGTTCACGAGACAATCGCCAAACGCATAGGCGTAAACGTAAAATGGGGCGTGCACGAAATGCCCGACATAGGCCCAATAGGTTTCGTATCCCGAACCTAGCCGGATTGCGGGTCCTAGACTTTCACTTTGGATTTCGAGCCAGATTTCGCCAAGACGTTCGGACGTCAGCTCGCCCTGTTTCCGTTCTGTGTGGACCTTGCGCTCGAACATATAGAACGCGATCTGCCGCACGACCGTGTTCAACATATCCTCCACCTTTTGGGCGAGCATCACTTTTTTCTCGCGCGCATCGGTAATTTTGGATAGCAGCGAGCGGAAAGTGAGCATTTCACCGAAAACACTGGCGGTTTCAGCAAGTGTAAGCGGTGTCGGTGCCATAAGCGCGCCGTTGCGCGCCGCCAACACCTGATGCACACCATGACCCAGTTCATGCGCTAGCGTCATCACGTCGCGCGAGCGGCCCTGGTAGTTGAGCAGCACATAGGGATGCGCCGAGGGCACTGTCGGATGTGCGAATGCGCCCGGCGCCTTTCCGGGGCGCGTTGGCGCGTCAATCCAACGGTCATCAAAGAAGCGCTTCGCAACCGAAGCCATCTTCGGTGAGAACGCGCTGTAGGCGGAGAGAACTGTTTCGCGCGCCTCATCCCATTCGATCGAGCGCAGTGGTACCTTGGGCAACGGCGCATTCCGGTCCCAATATTCCAGCTTATCCTTGCCGAGCCATTTTGCTTTCAGCGCGTAGTATCGATGCGAGAGCCGCGGAAAAGATGCGCGCACCGAAGAAACCAGCGCTTCCACCAATTCACGCTCGACACGATTCGAAAGATGCCGCTCGTCCGCTATATCCTCGAAGCCCCGCCAGCGGTCTGAAATCTCCTTGTCCTTCGAAAGAGTATTCATGACTAACGTAAAGGTTCGCAAGTTCTTACGGAATATATCGGCAATCGCATCGGCTGCGGCGTGCCGCCGCGCCTCCTCCTGATCCATTAAGAGATTTAGCGCCGCTTCAAGCGCAAGCTCTTCCTCGCCAACTTTAAATTTCAATGACGCAAGCGTCTCGTCGAACAACCGATTCCAAGCGCTGCGACCCGTGACGGATTTTTCGTGAAACAATTGTTCGATCTTGTCCTCGAGCTGATATGGTCGCTCTTTACGGACGTCTTCGATCCAAGGCCGGTAATGGCCGAGTGCGGAAGATGCCAATGCCTCTTCGACCAGGGCATCGTCAATACGATTCAGTTCGAGCGTGAAAAACAGAAGATGCGAAGAAGCCGCCGTGATCTTTTCCTGCACGTCGCCATAAAATTTACCGCGCTTCGCGTCGGTGGTATCGCCCGCATACATAAGGCCTGCATAAGAGATCAACTTTCCAAGCAAGTCCTCGATTGCCTCAAAGCGTTTCACCGCGATGGCGAGATTTTCCCCTGCATTCGGCGCGTTTGCGATTACGGCAAGCTTGCCTTTGTAGGTTTCCTCGAATGCAATGCATTCGGCATCCCCGCGCGCAAGGTCGGCGGCGACCTCGGGGGCGTCGATTGCCGCATAGAGATCGCGAAGGTTCCATTCCGGTAATGATCCGAGTGCGTCGCTCTTGCGGGCGGCACTTCCGGACGGAACGTGAAAGACGGGGAGCATGGTTTCCTGTGCGCTGGATCCAGTGGCCGAACGATTCTCTCGTTCCTTACATCTTTACATATGTAACGCACCGGGCAGCGGATCAATCCGTCCTTACAGGGCCTTCTGGCAGCGGCGATTCAGGTTCCGTTAACGGCAGTCGTCGAGAGTGACCCGGAATGGGACGGGCAATCCGTGGCCCGTCAGGAGGTTCAATGACCATGCGCGTACTTGTTGTCGACGACGATCCGGTTCAGCGCCGGTTGATCGACGCCATGCTGAAACGTTTTGGCTACGAGCCGGAACTGCTTGATAACGGCGATGCAGCCGTGCGCTTGTTGGAGAGCCCCGAAGGCGCGAGCATCGCTTGCATGATCCTTGATCTAGTAATGCCGGACCTCGATGGTCTGGGTGTTCTCGGCCGCCTGAAAGAACGTGGCATAAGCATTCCGGTGATCGTGCTCACAGCGCAAGGGTCGATCGATACCGTGGTCACAGCGATGCGCGCGGGCGCCGTCGATTTCTGCGTTAAGCCTGTCGGCCCCGAGCGCATACACGTCTCGGTCGGTAACGCACTCGCGCAAGCGGCGCTTGCCGGTGAAGTACGTCGCATGCAGCGCGCCGTTTCCGACACCGTTGCATTCAGCGATTTTTCGACGGCGAGCACGCGCATGCAAGCAGCCCTCAAGCTCGCGGAAAAAGCTTCAACATCAGAAATTCCTGTATTGCTTGAAGGAGAATCCGGTGTCGGCAAGGAACTCCTGGCTCGCGCAATCCGCGCTGCCGGTAGCCGCGCGAACAAAGCATTCGTCGCTGTGAATTGCGGAGCGATCCCTGCCAATCTCGTCGAGTCCATTCTTTTTGGCCATGAGAAGGGAGCTTTTACGGGTGCCTCCGACCGTCAGGTCGGAAAATTTGTCGAAGCTGACGGTGGCACCTTGTTTCTCGATGAGATCGGAGAACTTCCCGCCGAGGCGCAAGTAAAATTGCTCCGTGCCCTTCAGGAGGGTGAGGTCGATCCGGTTGGTTCGCGTAAACCGGTGAAAGTGAACTTCCGCCTGATCTCAGCGACCAATCGCGATCTTCTGCAATGCGTCAAAACGGACAGCTTTCGCGAAGATCTATTTTATCGCCTTCACATTTTCCCGATCACGGTGCCTCCGTTGCGCGAGCGTACTGAGGATGTGCCTGATCTCGTCCGCCGTTTCGTCACACGCTTCGCCGCGGAAGAGGGAAAGCGCGTGCGCTCGGTTTCTGCCGACGCAATCAAGATGCTCACGAGCTATCGCTGGCCCGGCAATGTGCGCCAACTTGAGAACGCCGTTTTTCGTGCCGTTGTCCTAGCGGAAAGCGACGAAATAGGAGTCGCCGAATTTCCGCAGATCGCAGCGCAAGTGCCGGGCTTCGAGGGCTTCTCGATTCCGCAACCAGCATCGATCCCCGAAGGCCTACAGCCGGGCATCACACCGCTCATCCTCGACGCGCCTGCAACCTCGCCTGGCACAACCTACGATACACTCGGGCTTTTAGGCCATGACGGGCACGTGAAGCCGATGGAGGAACTGGAAGCCACTGCTATCCGTTTTGCAATTGCACATTATCGAGGCCGCATGACCGAGGTATCGCGCCGCCTTGGAATCGGGCGCTCGACGCTCTATCGCAAGCTTAAGGATTTAGGCATTGCTACCGAGGCAGACGGCGAACCAGCGGAAGTGGTCGGTTCTGGCGTGGCCGGGAAGTGACACTTATTGGCGGAATACCTGACTAACGCGGTTGTGCCTTGATTTCGAATGGCCGGGTCTGTCAGAACCTACCATCCAATGGAGGTAGCGATGCGGCGGTTGCACAAAGGCAAACTATTGGCCGGGGCCTCGATTCTAGCTCTTTTGAGCTCGGGAATTATTCTAGCGCCGGTAATTGTCTCCGCTCAGTCAGTTGCTCCCGGTGAACCTTCAGCCCGTGCCCCGATAGCGCTCGCCCAAGCTTCCGCGGAAGCAAAAACAAACATCGATAAGCTGGTCCCGGTCCCAGAAGAGGCCAATGTTATTCCTCCCGGTCCAGCCGACATTGGCAATGTATCGTTGCCGAGCGCCCCCTCCGTTACTGTCGTTACCCCGACCCCGAATCCCGCACCTGCTGTCGACAGCAACCCGCCGGCGGCAACAGCAAGCGTGCCCGCCCCGAGCACTGCCGCAGCGCCGCAGCCGGAAACTAATGTCGCTCCGCCTCCCCCTGCTTATGTGGGCAAGGATCTTTCCAAGGCCCCGATCGCGACGTCGCTTTCGACGACCGACGCCGCAATCGCGGAAAAGATCCGCGATCTACTCGCAACCAAGAGCACCAAATATCAGGACCGTAAGAAAGAGCGCGACGCACTTGAAGCTTTTTATCGCGATCGCGGCTTTGCGCCGCTATGGATCGACAACGGTCAAGCAAATGCCCGCGCTTCGTCGGCTGTAAACTATTTCAAAGGGGCCGACGCCGACGGACTTGAGCCCACCGAATACGCGAGTCCGGAACTAAAGGCGGGTCTCGAGCCCGACACGCTTGCCGACGCAGAACTGAAACTGACGAATGCAGCGCTTACCTATGTACGCCATGCTGCCATTGGCCGCGTTTCATTTACGCGCATAAGCAACGATATTTTCTATGACCAAGATGTACCGGAGCCTGCCGCAACTCTTGCGAAGCTGGCACTCACCAACAACCCAGCTGATACGCTTGCGTCGTTTTTACCGCAGCATCCCGCCTATAAAGCGTTGAAGGTAAAATTTGCCGAAACGCGCTCGAAAAAAGGCGAATTAGGCCCGATTCGCATTCCCAACGGACCGATACTCAAGCTTGGCAAAGACACGATACAGGATCCGCGTTTGCCGCTCCTGCGCGAGCGTCTTGGCGTCAAGGAAAATGCCGACGACACCACATATGACAAGGCCGTCGCCGACGCGGTCAAGAAGTATCAGGCGGAAAAGAAACTTCCCGCGAACGGTGTGCTGAACCAAGCCACGATAGACTCGATCAACGGCCCGCGCCGCGATAAGGACGCCGACGTCATTCTTGCCAATCTCGAGCGCTGGCGCTGGCTGCCGCGTGATCTGCGTGGCGATACCTATGTCATGGTCAACATTGCGGACTACTCGCTGAAGATCGTGAACAACAGCAAAGAGTATTGGAAGACACGCATTGTCGTGGGTAAGCCCGGCATGCCGACGCCTATGATCAGCCCTGATATGAAATTCATTACGGTCAATCCGACGTGGAATGTGCCGCCGTCGATCATCGCGAACGAATATTTGCCCGCGCTCCGCCAGGATCCGGGGGCGCTTTCGCGTATCGGCCTAAAACTCGAGCAGAACAAGGATGGCACGGTTCGCATTTATCAGCCACCAGGCGAAGCCAACGCCCTCGGCCGTATCCGTTTCAATTTCCCGAACAAATTCCTTGTCTATCAGCACGATACTCCGGACAAACAGTTATTCGCGCAGGATAAGCGTGCGTTCAGCCACGGCTGCATGCGAGTGCAGAACCCGATTGAGTACGGGGAGAAGCTGCTTTCAATCCAGCTTCCGAACCAGGGCTATACGCAGGATAAAATCAAGAAAATGTTCGGCGGCGCCGAGATCAACATAGATTTCCCAAAACCGCTCCCGGTGCACATCACCTATCAGACAGCATTTGTGGACGAAGACGGCAAGTTGCAGATTCGCGAAGACATCTATGGCCGCGACGTCCGCCTACTTCAGGCGCTCAAGACCGACGAGCGCAAGGTCGCCGACATTGCCGTTGAGCAGCGCTCGGTCGGCAGCGCGAATGTGAGCCGCGATGCGCTAAGGTATTCGGTGGGGGGAGGCGGCATGAACTTTGAAAATCCGTTCCTGTTCTTCTTCCAGCCCCGCGCCGAAACCCGTGACGATCGTCGGGGCAGCAAGAACAGCCGGCGGGAAACGAATTCCGGCAATTTCTTCGGCCTTTTCCGCTAAATTCTGCCGCTTTTCAGCGTCCACCTCCTGTTTACCAACAGGGGGTGGAACTCGTTCAGCGGCCCGATTTCGCCATGTTCAATGGTTACTCCAAGCCTGAAATCGGTGAGGGGGCGGTAACTTTCGATTAACCCTTTCCGACAACGAATTGAGTAATTTAGCCATACGCGGCCCGGGGACGCCGCGCGCGCGATGGCCTGACTCGAGCGGAAAAAGTCGCACGTGCCAGCTGACACAGCGCGCAAGGCCAGATTTTCAATTGTATTTCGTGCCGGGCGGCGCATGAGCCTTGCGGCAGCAATTTTCTTTTTTGGATCCCAAAGCCTACAGAGCGTGATCGCGAATGGCGACACGCGGACGATCTCGTTCCACCATCTGCACACAGGTGAAGACCTCACAGTCACTTTCAAGCGCGATGGCCGTTACGACGAAGCTGCGCTAGTAAAGATCAATCATATTTTGCGCGATTGGCGTGAGGACGATCCTATCAAGATGGATCCGCACCTGATCGATCTGTTGTGGGAGGTTCATCGCGAGGTAGGTGCCACCGATTCGATTCATGTTATTTGCGGTTATCGCGCGCCAGGGACAAACGCCATGCTACGCGCGCGCAGTCGCGGTGTTGCTCAATTCAGCCAGCATATGCTCGGCAAGGCGATCGACTTCTACATCCCTGGCGTCGAGCTTTCCCGCCTGCGCGAAATCGGGCTCCGCCTGCAGCGCGGCGGTGTCGGCTTCTATCCTACCTCCGGCTCGCCTTTCGTCCATCTCGACACCGGGGGCGTGCGTCATTGGCCGAAGGCTTCGCGCGAACTACTCGCCCGCATTTTCCCAGACGGTAAGACCGTCCACGTACCCGCCGACGGCCGACCTCTGCAAGGTTACGAACTCGCGCTCGCGGAGATAAGGGCACGCGACGGAAAAGTTGATTCATACGCGGTGGCTTCGCGAGGCGGCGCGGACGAGGAAAATTCCGGAGCGAACGCCAGCAACACACGCATGAAGCAATTCTTCGCCGGTCTTTTCGGTAAGAAGAAAAAAGAAGAGAGCGAGGACCAAGAAAGCAATATTACGACCGTGCGCTCGCGTCCGGCTATGGTCGCTGCGGCTTCGAAAACGATCGAAACCGCTAAGCCCTTGGCACTCGCCGCAGTCGATACGCCGCAGCAACGCGGCCCGCAGCTGCAATGGGTCACAGGACCCGGCGCAAATCTCGCCGAAGCAGGCGCCACTACACCCATTCCGCGCCCGCGTCCCGCCAACAGCGTCATCGCTTCGCTGAATTCTCGTCAGTTGGCATACGCAGGCGACGTCACCGCTGCGCTGCCAGCAGCCATCACCGGCAGCAATGGATTACAAACTAAGGCTTTGGGTTATGCAGCAACCGATAGTGGTCTCGTTCGCAATAACCCGGTCGCCTTACCTGCTCAGCAATCAACTTCACAATCCGCACCGCGT
>Ga0207712_10001625_pt1 | contig 15154 bp, 8 predicted proteins | sample KBSS44metaG_FD_184402 | JGI IMG/M metagenome (GOLD analysis project Ga0207712, IMG submission 184402) | Switchgrass rhizosphere microbial communities from Kellogg Biological Station, Michigan, USA - KBS S4-4 metaG (SPAdes) (version 2) | ecosystem: Host-associated > Plants > Roots > Rhizosphere >... | reverse complement strand
TTCCAGGTTGTATCATTTCGTTTTTTCGATCCGCTCTTCGATCAACCTGTTATATTTTTCAAGCAGCTCCACATACTTATCCTTCCACAGTTCCAGTATTTTGATCGCTTCTTCTATTGTCTTAGGCTTACCATAAGCTTCCTCGGGTTCTTCCAGCATATATTTGGGCATATCAGGAAACTCTTCTGTAAAATCATATTTAATCGCTTTACCATATGCAATTAAAATATGATGATCAAGATTAGGGTTTTCAATATGTTTATAATAGGCAGAACGTGTGTAACCAGCCCTTCTTGCAGCTTCCTCTTTTCCAAGCCCTGAAGCTTCAACAGCAGCCGCTAATACTTGCCCCCGGTTCAATTTGGTTTTTTTCTTTGTCACCGGGGGTAAAGAAATCAATAAGTATGTGTAAAAAAAGATACAAAAAATATACACAATTCAATAAAAAATGTATAATATTGTTTACTTAAATAGATAATCCGGTTTCTATGATATACAAATAATAGATCTTTATCCTGCGATACTTCAAAAATTTATTGAAGCATTCGCTTAGAGTCTCGTCTTAGAAAGCTCGGAATTTCAGGACACGAGATGATAAGTTGAATGCCCACGTTACGGCGTGGGCTCTTCTTATTCGTGTCCGGGCACCGAGGGCCTCTAAGACGGTAAGTTGCAGTTCCACGCCTAAAATTTTTAAAAGGGGAACTTTCATATAAGACTCCGGGCGGCCAAATCTTCGAATATGAAAGCTCAGTACATTAACAAGGCTTTGCATTTATTGCAAATGCATTTTGCCGAAAAGCCAAAAAACCCGGTCTAGCAACTTATTAGGTTGGCGCATCTCAAATTAGGGCTCATCTCAGTTAAGGCTCTCTTAGTAGCAATGAATCATTAAAGGTTCCGATTCATAAAAACTTGTAGCAATCACTCATAACACATTAATATGACCCCACTTTTCACCATCGGCCAATTTTAATCAGGGGTTCATCACAAGGTGTTTCATTGGCTTGTTGAATGATTGATTTTGTAGGCCAGAGTTTTGAAACGACCTCTTAGTATTATATATGATAAATTTTTAGTCAGACTTAATAATTCTGATTTGCTGATTTTTGTTTTTATCTAAATTGCCCTGGTTGTCATTATAGGCCAGTTCAACAATATAAATACCGGCTGTATTCCTGCTAAGATCCACATCTATTATTTTTAAAGCATCGTTGTTGTATTGTTTACTCCAAACACGCTGACCGGCTGAATTGTAAATATTGATATACCGCAGATTCGATGGTGTTTGCAGATGCCAGATCTGGAATGTGTTTTTGAACGGACTTGGGAATATTTGTATGCCATCAGCCTTGAGACTTGCAGGCAGTATCCGTGTTCGCAGATTTATGTTATCAATAAATATATTATTACCAAAACCATTTTTATTTCTGAATACGATCTGCAAAGGACCATTTGGTGTAAAAGATGTAAGATCGACTGTTTCAGTTCTCCATTGAGTGCCATCCTGGGGGAAGAATTCAACAGTAAGCGGGCTATTCGGACTGTTGATTGTTTGCAGTTCTATTCCCCATTTTTTATAAACAGATTTATAGGTGTTTCCGCAATTAGTGGTAACAAGGATCTCCAGCGTATCCAATGGAAGTTGCTGACTTCCGGGATAAAGCCTTGTGGCTGCAGACAAATCAAAGCTCAACAGGAGCGAATCGATACCAGTGTAACTAATATCCGGCGTATGCAATTCATCAACCTGCCCGCGACCGGCATTTCTGAAATTATTCATAAACGCAGAACCAGCATTGTTGTTTCCTACGGCGCTTCTTGACCAGGTAAGATCATTATTTACATTAACAATACCCCACCCGGCCGGTGGAAATGCAGCGTTTGTAAAATCTTCGGTTAAGGGTGCAGTTGCAGTACCGATCACTGAGAAAGAACGGGCCAACGTATCATTTAAGAGGTATTGATCACCCGATCCGCTTGCGGTGACAGGATTGAATGTAAATGCCTGGATAGAATGAGAGCCTACTGATAAGGCTTGTGAAGCAGGTATCAATGATACAGTTACTTCTCCATTTCTTGGAATATTTTGGCCGGTAATATTAGTGGTTTGAATTGCGCCATTATTTATACGATAAGAAATGCTGAAAGCCGTTATGTTTTCTACACCGTTGTTTCGCACGGTTGCGGTCGGAGTGAAATTGCCGGAACAAACAGCTTCAGGTTTATTGATCGACACCAATTCAAGATCACGTTTAAACAAGAGCGATATATTAATATTATCAAGGAACATGTTATCGCCAAATTCATTTTTATTTCTAAAACCAACCAGTTGCGTACCGCCGGCAATAGCTGCGCCCCCGATCGCTACTCTGCGTCTTTTCCAATCTGATTCGATCGGCACCAGAAAATCATTTACTTCAGCTGAGCCGATTGTTGGGCCTCCTGCATTAAATAAAATATTAGGAAACGTATTACCACAGTCAGCAGATGTTCTTACTGTAAATGTATCGTAAGGAGCTAAAGGATAATAACGGGCAGCCAGGTCCCATGTTATGATCAGTGAGTCAGCCGGCACTCCTCCATTACCTGTTGTTTTGAATACAGGTGTTTGCAATTCGTCTGTCTGGTCAAACGTATTGAAATTGTAATTATCAATAAATGCAGCGTTATTGCTGAGATAGCCCTGGTTTTTTTTCACCCATGTATTATTGCCGTTCGGGTTAATGATCGTCCAGTTGGCTGAAGGAAATACAGGACCCTCAAATGTTTCTATTGGAGGAGGAGTATTAGTTATGTTTCGTATTAAAATATTTTTTGTCTGTGCATCATTACCTGTATTTTGATCACCCGTACCTGAAGGACCGGTTATATTAAGTGTAGCAGCACGAAATACATGATTACCTGCCGCCAGGATACCTGATGTTGGCAAAGTAATAGTTGTGGTTGCTCCCGAAGCTAATGGAGTAGCTACATTTGTTTGCAAAGGATTAACGCCATCAACAGTGTATTCTACTGTGAACGTATTTACTACTTCAGCACCAAAATTTTTTACGGTTACTTGTGGCGTTATCGTATTGTTACATTCATTTGTCAACGGGCTGTTGATAGCAGTTACCCCCAGGTCTCTTTTAAACTGGCCGCTGATATTAATGTTATCGATGTAAAGATCATTTCCATACCGGTTAGTGGACTTGAACATTATCCTGGCAATGGATGAAGCGCCTACGGCGGGCGAAATATCAATTACTTCGTTTAGCCAATCACTGGTTAATGTAGGAATATATTGAGCTGTTGTGTTAATGGTAACTGTGTTTAAAGAATTAGGGTCTGATATTATTGCTGCATATTTTTTCCAAACACTTGTATAGCTGGCGCCGCAATTGGTTGAAACTAATATTTCGAGTGTGTCGATTGCCGGCGCTATTGGAGGATATCTAAAACTTGCATGCGCCCTGTCAAAACTAATTTGTTTAGGACCCAGGGGGTTTGTCATATCTATATCCGGCGAGATCAATGAATCTTTTGCCTGGTCTGTCGAATAGTTAAAGAATTCAATACGACCGGATTTTGTACCTGAAGGAGAAGTAAAAGTTCCTCTTTCCCAGCCAAAACCAACCTGTCCGGGTATGCTCGGCGGACCATCAGGATTATTTGCAGTCCAACCTGTTGAAGGGAATGATGCTCCTTCAAAATTTTCAATGACCGGAAGAGATACCGTTGCGATCCTTGTAATATTTACTGTAGATGTATCGTTTGCCGGGCTTGTGTCAGGAACACCGTTTGGCAAGGTCGTATGAATTTTTATCACATGTGCACCTAAGCCGGCAATATTCAGGCTGGCTAAACTAATATTGGTAGTTGCATTAGGAGCCAGGTTTCCATTAAAGTTCTGTGTAGCTACCGGGTTTCCATCCAGCAGTATATTAATTACTGCCGATGTGAGATTATTTGTTCCAAAATTCCTTAATGTTACCTGTAAGGGAATACTTGTACATGCAGTTGTTGAATTATTTACGGGCTGTAAAATAGCTGAGATGCCTGCATTATTGAGCCCGACTAGTACGGTTTGACATCCATTAGATGTCGTTAACCCAACCCGGTCTGCCAACGTAAGAGAAGCATTCATTCTTGTACATTGGTTCACGGTGAACAACATCATGCATGCATCATCAGCATAATCCATGTGGTTCTGGAACATGACTCCATCAGGCAACCCCGAGCATGCATCTGCAACCGGGGATGAAGGACAGCCAAAGGTGGGTCCTGCTGAAGGCGGAGTATCTGCACAACCATCGCTCAATGTACAGCCGGGATTACTTGATGCATTACTGGCATCACTCCAGGGATGATTGAGATTGAAAAAATGTCCAATCTCATGAACAGCAGTTTTACCTAAATTATAAGAAGGATAGAGGTAAGCAGCACCGGCGCCAAAAGCACGGTAATCATTTACAAAACCATTTCTGGGATCGTTGGGTGCGAATGTACCCGGCAAAAAAGAATAACCTAAAACCCCACCGCTTAAACGTACAACCCAAATGTTGAGATACTTTGTCGGATCCCAAGCGCCAAGATCGTTGCTGGGATGGGTTGTACTATAAATTATTGAACTGACGGTTCTGTTGATACCGGTTGTCGGCAGATCGGCGGGTGTTCGCTGAGCCAGGCAAAAGCGTATTTCAGTTCTTCCATAAGCCGGGCGGAATGGAGTGTATACTCTTAAACTATCCCCTATCGGTTGCAAGCCATAATAATAGTTAAGTGTGTCAAGCTGGCTTTGAACAGTAGCATCTGTAACCAGGTTTGGATCTGGTAAACCAATATGTACAACTACAGGAATCGTCACGACAGCCTGGATCCTGTTAACCTGGTTATTGAGAATAGTATTGAGACGGCTTGCAAATAATCGCTGTGTGTTTTCATAACGTGCCCTTGCTGCCGGATCATTTTGGAATATTTGATTCATCATTTCGTCCGTCGCACATTTATGCAGTATGGATTCTCCCTGGGCTTTCAAATGGGTACCGGAAATTGAAGTTGAAAGAACTACAAGAACAAGGACTATATATTTTTTCAAATCAGATAGTTTTTTGTTAATAATGTTTAAAGAGCGCATACAATTATACAGATTTCAGATTAGAAGCTGAAATAAACAATGAAAAAGAAACCGGTTTTACAGCGGTTTCTTCTATTTCTCCCAACGAAATATATTCACCAGATGTTGCTTTTATTCTTTGAAAATTTAATTTTCCTATCTTCCATGCAATAACCAACTCTTTTTTTATTTTATAAACATAGCTTATGACTTTAAAACTCCGGCTGACGTTGCTCAGCTTTATGCAATTCTTTGTGTGGGGTATCTGGCTTATTTCCCTCGGAGGTTACATGTTTGCAAATTTTAATACGCCGGTTGATCCAAACTTAGGTTCCAAAGTAGGAAATACATATGGGACAATGGGTTGGGCTGCATTGTTTATGCCGGCGTTGATGGGTATTCTTGCAGATAAATACATGCGGGCTGAAATTGTATTAGGCATTTGTCATATTATATCCGGAGCCGGTCTTTATTATGCAAGTACGGTGACTAATTCGGCCGATATGTATTGGGCAATCTTTTTTGTCAGTTGTTTTTATATGCCGACTATTGGACTGAGCAATACGGTTTCATATTCTTTATTAAGTAAAAATAATTTTGATGTTCAAAAATCATTTTCACCTATCCGCGTTTGGGGTACGGTCGGTTTTATTGTGGCGGAATGGGCAGTTGATTTAATGGGTTGGACGCAGAGCAATAATCAATTCTATTTTGCAGCCGTTGCAGGAGTGTTAACCGGTCTCTATTGTTTAAGTTTACCCAGAATTGAAATCAGTAAATCAGGAGAAAAAAAATCAATTGCAACGCGGCTGGGGTTGGATGCTTTTCAATTGTTCAAAACTTCAATGATGGCAAGGTTCTTTTTATTTGCCATGTTCCTGGGTGCAGCATTGCAAATAACAAATATGTTTGGCAATCCATTCCTGTTTGATTTTGGAAAGGTGCCTGAATATACAGACAGCTTTGCCGTAAAACATAGTAATATTCTCATTTCATTTTCACAGATATCTGAAACATTATTCATACTCGCAATTCCTTTTTTCTTACGACGATTTGGTATAAAACAAGTCATGCTCATAAGTATGCTTGCATGGGTATTGCGATTTGGATTGTTCGGCGTAGGTAACCCGGGTGCAGGCCTACCATTGCTTGTGCTTTCCATGATTGTTTACGGAATGGCATTTGATTTTTTCAATATATCGGGTTCGTTGTTTGTTGACAGGGAAGCAAAACCAGGCATCAGAGCAAGCGCACAGGGTTTGTTTATGTTAATGACTAATGGCCTTGGCGCTATCTTAGGAGGAATCTTCGCTGGTGCAATTGTTGATTATTTTACGGATGCAATGGGGAATAAGAGCTGGCAAAATATATGGTTCACATTTGCAGGCTACGCATTAGTAATTGCTGTTTTATTTTTAGTTTTTTTTAAATACAAACATAATAGAAAGGATATGTTGGATATAAAACATTAATCACATCAGGTCGATAAACTATAAATCCCAAATTCCATCTGAGAATTTGGGATTTATAGTTGTTATTTATTCGTATTACTGAATATGCGCTTCGATCTTTTTTACAAAATTACCTTTAGGTTGTGCACCAACTAATTTGTCTACTACCTGCCCGCCTTTAAAGAAAAGAATAGCAGGAATAGAGGTGATGCCATAATTCATGCTTACATGCGGGTTATTGTCAACATTCAATTTACCGACATTTATTTTGCCATCATACTCTTTTGAAAGGTCTTCAATTACAGGTCCGATTGCACGGCAGGGACCACACCACTCAGCCCAGAAATCAACCACCGTTAATTTATCTGAACTTAAAACTTCATTTTGAAAATTACCATCTGTAAATTCTTTTGCCATCGTATTATTTTTTTATTGTTTTTAATAAGGGGGAGCAAATTTAAGTCCGTTGTATGAAATATGCATCACTGACACTGCAATGTGCAAAAAATGTCGCAACGATTAGTCAATTCTTTGACAAAATCTGCCTAAACGTCTTACCATTTTGGAAATTTTTAAGGATTAAACCGTAGTTATCTGGACCTCAAGCTCTGGCTTTGATTGCAGGAATTCTACCATCTCGTCATTCATCTCAAAACCACTATCCATTGTTAACAAACTTATCTTCCAGTTTTGTTTAGGTTCAATAAGATTGAATCTCAACGATGATTTTCCGGGATGATTTTTAAGATTCTTTTCAACAAATTGAATGACCTCCTGCGTTACAATGGATGGATGAATATCGATACATAATTGTTTGGTCATATTCCGTTTCATTGTTTCAACCAATGAAACACTCGTTACTTTGAAATCAAATTCATCACGATTGAATCGTTGCTTAAAATAGCCGGTCATATAAACCGTTTGTCCCTGTTGCAAAAAAGGAGTGAAACGTAAATAATCTTCTGTAAACAACAGGATACTTGTTTTGCCTGAATAATCTTCAATGATGAAATTGCCATATTTATTACCATTCTTGGAAATTTTATGTTGTGCTTCTGCAACTAACCCGATCAGGCGAAATGTTCTGTTGGGATTTGGATGCAACGTGATCACTTCTTTGAACTCGTTAAAATCAGCAAGGGAAATAATGCCGTAATGTTTCATTTCAAAACGGAAATGATCCAATGGATGACCACTTAAAAACATCCCGGTCACTTCTTTTTCTCTATCCAGCTGAACGATCAATGGCCAGGGATCACACTGTGGAATTTTTGGCGGCTGCAGGTCATAAGCAATCGGCAGATCACCAAATAACGTATTGACGCCATTTGATTTTTGTGTTTGATAGATTTGCCCAAAGCGAATTATTCTTTCTAACCCTGTTATGGGTTCTTCAGGAGAGGTATGAAAATATTGTGCCCGGTGAAGTTCCGGGAAACAATCAAATGCACCGGCATAAGCAAGACTCTCCAATGTTTTTTTATTCACCGCACGTTGATTAATTCTTTTGATCAGGTCAAACGGACTCGTGAAGAATCCATTTTTTTCTCTTTCAATAATAATATTTTCAACGGCAGCTTCACCCACACCTTTTAACCCGCCTAAACCAAAACGTATTTCACCGGCTTTATTTACTGCAAATCCATTGAGTGATTCATTGATATCCGGACCAAGCACTTTTAGTCCCATCCGTTTACACTCTTCCATAAAGAACGTGATCTTTTCAATACTGCCGGCATGATTCAATACTGCGGACATATAGTCGGCAGGATAGTGTGCCTTTAAATAAGCAGTTTGATAAGCAACATAGGCATAACAGGTAGAGTGTGATTTATTGAATGCGTATTGAGCAAATGCTTCCCAGTCTGTCCAGATTTTTTCCAATCGCTCCTTCGGATATAAACGTTCTGTCGCACCGGCTATGAACTGTGCTTTCATTTTATCCAGCACTGATTTTTGTTTTTTACCCATTGCTTTGCGCAACACATCTGCATCCCCTTTACTAAAGCCGGCAAGTTTTTGTGCCAGCAACATAACCTGCTCCTGGTAAACCGTGATACCGTAAGTTTCTTTCAGGTATTCTTCCATTTCAGGGAGATCATACGTGATGGCTTCACGTCCGTGTTTACGGTCAATGAAATTTGGTATATAAGCAAGCGGTCCGGGGCGATACAAGGCATTCATTGCAATAAGATCGTCAAACTTGTCAGCCTTTAATTCGCGTAAATATTTTTGCATACCGGCACTTTCAAATTGAAAGGTCCCGATTGTTGCGGCATGCTGGTAAAGTTCAAAAGTTTTTTTATCATCTAATGGAATTGCATCGATATCTATTTTTATTCCATGGTTTTGTTCGATCAGTTGTAACGCATTTTTAATGATGGTCAATGTTTTTAAACCCAAAAAGTCCATCTTGATCACACCGGCCTCTTCAATTACATTTCCTTCAATTTGTGTAACCCATAGTTCAGAATCTTTTGCCGTCGCCACCGGAATTAATTCTGTCAGATCTTTTGGCGCTATAATGATTCCTGCTGCATGAATACCGGTATTACGGACGGATCCTTCCAATTTTTCTGCTTCGTGTAAGACTTTACTTTCAATCGTATTTTCCTTCTTATAGATCTCCCTCAGTTTTTTTATATTGTCCAGATCTTCATTTCCCAGTCCTTCTTTTTCTTCTAAAGATTTTTCACCGTCTTTAATTTTTAACGGCGCATGTAAAACACGTTTCAGCTCAATACCCGGTCGCTCGGGTACAAGCTTCGTCAATACATTTGATTCAGGCAATGGCAGGTCCATAACCCTGGCTACATCTTTAATGCTCATCTTCGCAGCCATGGTGCCATATGTAATGATCTGGGCAACCTGCGCCTTGCCATATTTTGCCACAACATATTCTATCACTTTTTGCCTTCCAATATCATCAAAGTCAGTATCAATATCTGGTAATGATTTACGATCGGGATTCAAAAATCTTTCAAACAGGAGATTATATTTGATTGGGTCGATATTGGTGATACCAATACAATACGCAACAACAGAACCTGCAGCTGATCCGCGACCCGGTCCAACCAACACGCCAATATCACGGCCAGCCTTTATAAAATCACCGACAATTAAAAAATAACCGGCAAAGCCCATTGTTTTAATTGTGAATAATTCGAAATCGATCCGCTCTTTTAGTTCATCGGTAATTTCAGAATAGCGTTCTTTTGCACCTTCATAGGTTATATGCTTAAGATATTCCCACTGGTTCAATGATTCAATACTCACCACACCCTTATCCGTTTTTTCTTCTCTGGTATGTGTTTTAAATTTTTCAGGGATCGGAAAATTAGGTAACAAAATATTGCGATGCAGATCAAGTGTGTCTATTTTAGAGACAATCTCATTCGTGTTATCTATTGCATCAGGCAGATCATGAAACACCTTGCTCATTTCCGCCGTTGTCTTGAAATAGAACTGGTCATTGGGGAATGCAAAACGTTTGTCTTTCGTATGCACATCATCATCTGTAAACTCACGAATGGCAGGGGTTGCTAATTTTTCCCCGGTATTGATACAAAGTAAGATATCATGCGCAGTAAAATCAGTTTGATCCACATAGTGTGAATCATTGCTGGCAATGATCTTTACATTGTATTTTTTCGCAAATTTGATCAATACCTCATTTACTTCGTCCTGCTCTTTCATACCATGTCGTTGCAGTTCTACATAATAGTCTTCACCAAACAGGGCCAGCCACCATTTAAATTCTTTTTCAGCTTCTGTTTCAGATTTTTTTAGAATGGCCTGCGGCACTCTGGCGCCCAAACAACAAGTTGTTGCAATCAGGCCTTCATGATATTGTTCTACCAGCTCTTTATCGATACGGGGATACTTACTGTACATACCTTCAATAAAACCCAATGAAGTGAGCTTGATCAGGTTGCGATATCCCTGTTCATTTTTTGCCAATAATATCTGGTGACAACGGGGGTCTTTTTGTTCTTTCGTAAATGTTTTTTGATGGCGGTTTTCTGTGATATAAAACTCACATCCGACAATCGGTTTTACTTTCAATTTTCCATTTTCATCCTTATGCTTGTGCGCTTCGGCAACAAACTCGAATGCTCCAAACATATTTCCATGATCGCTGATCGCTAAAGCAGGCATGCCATCATCTATTGCTTTTTTGTAAAGGCTTTGAATAGATGCTGCTCCATCCAGTAAAGAGAATTGTGTATGTACGTGAAGATGAGAAAATTTCATTTTTGAATTTCAGTTGATCAGCTATTGAATATAATTTGGATGAATGCCTTATTGCATCAAATTTTATACGACCACGAATGTTCAGCTATCTTTTAACAATACTTAGACATTCAAAACCAATAACTATGATGCAAATAAAAGATAAAGACAATTTTCGCAAGCAAAAATCGTTATTTAATATCCACATTCTAAAAAAAGGCTTGTACTTTTGCGATTCGTCAATGTTGGATCAGGGACCAGGGTATCAGCCTGAAGATTGCCTCTAATTAATAAATGATAAGAAGTTTTATCTGTTTTGTATTGTTGGCTTTTGCATTGTCAAGCTGCGAAAGTCTGAAGCAGTTGTCATTTTCAGACAGCCGCCAAACCAATGGCAGCGCTTCTAACACGGCTGCTTCATCTAAAACATCCGCTTCCGGCAATAAGGAAATTAAATTCCTCGAAAATATTGAAACGAAGCAAACCGCTGAACCTGCTAGCAAGAGCATTGCAGGCAAAACTGTTGAGAAGCCAAAAACAGTAGCTGAAAAATCAAATACTTCAGGTGGTTCTCTTTCTAATAAAACGAATACTGTCGAATCTTCATCTTCTTTGCAAATGAAATATGCAATTTTGATGAATACAGAAGTTGAAGCAGTTCAAAATATTGAATTATTTAAAAAAATCGATGAATGGTGGGGCACAAAATATTGTTTGGGCGGCACCACCAGTAAATGCATCGATTGCTCCGCCTTTATGCAGATACTGTTCGCTTCTGTGTATGGAATAGGCCTGCCACGGACAGCCAGGGATCAGTATAGCTTTAGTTCAAAGATCTCAAGAACAGAAATGAAAGAAGGCGACCTGGTTTTTTTTAACACTCGTGGTGGTGTAAGCCATGTAGGCTTGTATTTACAGAATAATAAGTTCGTACATGCTTCAACGAATGGCGTTACCATCAGCGATCTCTATGATCCTTATTATATCCGCCGCCTAGTAGGTGTAGGCCGTGTAGAAAAAGTTATGACAGGTTCGAGGCTGGCCAGCAACGCTAAGTAACTTCATCTATTGACGGTTTAATCTTAATCTTTTTTTGATCGATTGCAAGACCGGAATTATATCGGGGCTTAATTTCATTGCGATCGTCCCGCTGATAAATAGTACAAAGAAAGTTATGCTTCGTATGAACAGCCATTCGATCCCTTGCCTGTCATTAAATAAAAAATAAGTGATGACAAAAGTAACGATTGCTAACAGGATCGTGTATGCTGATTGCTTTGTAAAAGGCTGAAGATCGAATTTTTTATACAAGAACCAATAGCGGATCCCATTGTAAATACTAAAAGAAATAAGATTGGCAATAGCGGGCCCCGTTACACCAATTTGATAAGTCAGAATATAATTAAGCGGCAGTGTTATTAATAAAAGAAAAATGCCGGTAAAGAAATCAAAACGCCATTTAGTGGATGTGGCAATGATCTGCCCGCTTACTCCTGTTCCCATATCGACGATTCGGGTGAGCCCGATAAAAAGAAAAACATTGATTGCAACGAGATAATCTTTATTGAGATGAAAAGTATAAACAGCATCCGTGAAATTCAACCAGATCAAAGCAAACATTGCCGTTGAAAAGATCAGTTGATTGATGGAAGAACGGTGATAGATCTTATCGATGAGATGCATATTCTTATCTTTCCATGCCTGTGACAGTGATCCGAGAGAAGATGAAATGATGCCCCGTTGCGGAGCCTGCACCAGGCTCGCCATATTTTGGGCTAATGTATATACCGCAGCCATATCGATGCCAATAACAGATGCAATTACGAGAGTGTCGAAAACAGAAGAAAGTGTGAATACTAATGCGCCTCCATAAACAAACGAGCAAAGGCTTAATATCTTTTTGAAATATTTTTTAGATACTATACTTAACGAGAATGTAAGATGAAATTGTGAATGGCTAATAAGATAGATCACCAGCGTCAGGGCTATCGTAAGATAGGTGAATGAATAGAGTTTAATAAAGAGATCAAAATCTTTAATGATGCCTGTAAAAGACAACATGATCAAAATAGTTGTCAGAACCCGGAAAAGTATTTCTTTTAAAAAATTTGTGAATACCGATCTTTTTAGTTGCCACGCATATGCTTCCAGGATGGAGAACAGGGTTAGCCCTAATCCAAAAGGGAATATCCACTTATAATAGATCACAAGATCGTGCGCATTAGCGCCAAATTTCCGTATCACGAGGTCCTTCAATAAAATTCCTGCTATGATCACCAGGCAATAGCCGGTCAATGAAACGATCAACGCAATGCTTAAAAGGTCATTTTTCTTTTTTGACAGGTTATCCTTATAATAGGGATAAAATTTGTAAACATAGGCTGTCATTCCCAACTGTGATAACGAGAAGAATATATTGGAGACGGCGATAAAGATCCCGGTTAATCCATATTGTTCTTTTGTAAAGCCGCCTTCACGGGCAAAAAGATAAGTGTTGATCAAACCGAACGCAAAGCCAATATATACCACAACAGAGGATATGATACTTTGGCGGCGTATTTTGCTCATGCAGTAAAGATAGGGCGGACGGACGATTGTTGTCAAGAGTGAAAAGCTAATACTTTATTCGAGTTTCTTCACCTGGACAAAGAAGTTCCTGTCAACCTTCATTTGATTAACTAAAAAATCCTTTGTACCGGTTACGCTTTTCCATTTGGTAGTTGGATAGAGCCATGTTTTGCCGCTGTCAGCCAGCATTACAGGCATATTGAATCCTGCTATGCAATTGGCCCACCGGTAAGAGATCCTGTCTCCTTTGACTTTATATTCAAGAACAGGGATCTTAGTTGTGCGGAGGTATTGATCAAAGATCTTTGAAAGATCTTTCTTTGCCATCTTAGAGAAATAATCCTCTACTTGTTTTGATGTTACGGTTTGATGATAAAATGTTTTGTTTAAACCCCGCAATATTTCTCTGAATAATGTATCGTCATTGATAACATGGCGGATCGTATGCAGCATATTGCTTCCCTTATAATACATATCTCCACTGCCTTCCTGGTTCACACCATATTTGCCGATCACCGGTTTGTCATTATCTATTTCTTTGCGGGTGCCGATTACATAATCATTCCCTGCTTCTGTGCCGTAATAGTATTGCGTAAATAGGGTTTCAGAATAAGCAGTGAATCCTTCGTGCACCCACATGTCAGCAAGATCTTTTGTAGTGATATTGTTACCAAACCACTCATGTCCTGATTCATGAACAATGATAAAATCCCATTTGAGTCCCCAGCCTGTATGCGAAAGGTCCATACCGAGATAACCATTTTTGTATTGATTGCCGTATGCCGTTGCACTTTGATGCTCCATTCCCAGGTGAGGTGATTCTACCAGTTTATACCCATCTTCATAAAAAGGATAGGGCCCAAACCAGTATTCAAATGCCTTGAGCATGGGGTGTACATCACGGCCAAATTGAGCCTTTGCTTTTTCCAAATTATAATCAAGTACCCAATAACTGCAATCAAGTGTTCCCTTTTCACCATCGAATGTATCAGACCATGTAGCATATTTACCGATATAAGGAATGATATTATAATTATTGATCGGATCTTTTACTTCCCATGCCCAGGTTGTAGTTCCATTGTTATTGGAAATTTTATTTTTCAATCTTCCGTTTCCAATAGCAGATAAAGAATCGGGTACCGTAATAGTTAATGAAGCTCCCAGGTCCGGTTCATCACTTTGATGATCTTTACAAGGGTACCAAACACTGGCTCCCAAACCCTGGCAGGCTACGCTCATCCAGGGGTTACCATTTTTATCTTTTTTCCATATCCAGCCACCATCCCAGGGTGGATTTACGGCTTCGCGGGGTTTGCCCGAAAAAAATATGGTTATTGAGTCAATTGAATTTTTATTATACTCTTTAGGATAATCCAGAAAATAAGCATTCCCAATTCTATTTATTGATGCATATTTCAATTTTAGATCCTTAGCGAGGGATTCATTAACAGGCTTAATGACTTCGCCATTAGATGCATTGATAAATAAACTATCTATATTCATTGGTTGTTGCAAATCGATCTGCATCTTTTCTCCATTTCCAATTGCTTTGAATCTGATCGATATTTTGCCTTTAATTGATTTTGTATTATAATCAGGAGTTACCTGCAAGTCATATTTCAACACATCCCACCAATCTCTTCCTTTACCAACACTGCCTCTCAATGTGTCCTGGTGGGTAAATTCTTTTTTTTGATTTAAAGGCTGCGCTACGGATGACTCTATAACCAGCAATAAACAACCAGCAACAAGCAACTGACTTAAAAAATACTTCACGTTATAAATATTTGAATTGTAAATTTAG
>Ga0207712_10001615_pt1 | contig 15183 bp, 14 predicted proteins | sample KBSS44metaG_FD_184402 | JGI IMG/M metagenome (GOLD analysis project Ga0207712, IMG submission 184402) | Switchgrass rhizosphere microbial communities from Kellogg Biological Station, Michigan, USA - KBS S4-4 metaG (SPAdes) (version 2) | ecosystem: Host-associated > Plants > Roots > Rhizosphere... | reverse complement strand
CGATGGTACGACTTTTCAAACAAGTAGCCAGTTTACAGGGTTAATACCGAGCAATTATACTGTAACTGTAAAAGATGCTGATGGCGTCACCAGCTCAAAGCTTTTTATTGTTGGCGATGGCTGTTTATCAATTGCCACAAATATTGTTAATAGTACCTGTGGAAATAATAATGGAGGTATTACAGTAACAGCAACAAGCGGAACGCCACCTTATCAATATTCACTTGATGGTGTAAATTTCATAACCAATAACCAGTTTAATAATTTGGCTGCGGGAAATTATACCATCACTGTAAGAGATGCTACAGCCGGTATCAGTACTATCCCAGCAACGATCAATAATATTGCAGGTCCGACAATTTCTTCTGTTATAGCAAGTGCTGCTGATTGCATCAATAACAACGGCACCATCAGCATTGGTGTACAAGGCGGAACTTCGCCAGTTCAGTACAGTATTAATGGTATAAATTTTCAACCCGGTTCAATATTTTCAGGATTGGCGAATGGATCCTATACTACGACTATTAAAGATGCAAACGGATGTAGCACTACAGCGGCTGTTATTGTTCCATTAAACAATACTCTTATTGTAAATGCAGGTAATGATGTTACCATTTGTGAAGGACAAAGCGGTGTGTTAGCAGCCAGCTCAAACGGAAACAATTTTTCATGGTCGCCTTCTACTGGTTTGAACAACTCTTCCATATTAAGCCCTTCTATAAACGCTGTAATTAATACGACGTATACAATTACTGCAACAAGTGGCGTTTGTAGTAAAACCGATATGGTAACGGTATTTGTTAATCCCGCCCCTGTTGCCAATGCAGGAAGAGATACAACAATTTGTTTTGGAACAAATGCACAATTGAATGGATCGGGTGGGATGAATTATCAATGGACACCTGCGAACTATCTTAATTCTTCTACCATCTCCAACCCAGTCGTGATTAATCCATCGGTGGGGTCGTTTGGATATTCTCTGGTGGTAGAAGACAATAATGGATGTAGTTCTTTAGGTGTATCATCAATCAGGGTAACTGTGATCCGGCCTTATGTATTTGCAGGAAGGGATACTGTTATACTGGCCAACCAGGCATTTCAGCTTCATCCTGCTGATCCGGGAAACTATGGATTTACAAACTATAGCTGGTCCCCTGCTTTTGGACTTAACAATCCAAACACCAGGGAGCCTGTTGTGATGTTAGACAAGGATATGACCTATATGTTAACTGGAAAGACGGCAGCCGGATGTACTGCAACAGATGAAATAACGATTAAGGTAGTTAAGACAGCAGATATTTATGTGCCTACCGGGTTTACTCCAAATAATGACAGGCTTAATGATATATTAAAAGCTATCCCGATCGGCATTAGAGAATTTAAAAACTTTAGTATTTACAACCGATGGGGACAATTGATCTTCCAAACCAATGACCCAACGCGGGGGTGGAATGGAATGGTAAATGGTATAGTGCAGCAAACTGGTGTATTTGTTTGGATAGCAGAAGGCATTAGTATTGATGGTGCCGTAATAAAAAGAAAAGGAACTGTGCTACTGATCAGATGAACATTAACCATTTTGTAAAGGCGAAAGCATCAGTGCAACATTTTTAGTTCCTTTACGTCAAATTATCATTATGAAAAATTCAGCGATTTTTTTGTGGGCATTATCACTATGCATAGCCATTATCTCCTGCGGCTTTCCAAATGGAAGTATCAGTATAAAACACAGCGAATACGATCACTACTATGAAATGACCGCAAAATTCAACCCCGATAGAACAGCGGCAGTTGAAAGATGGTTGGGTAAAGAATTCACCGCTGGTGATGTATCCTTCACCAATACTGAGATCGATGGAAATATAACGCTGGATAACCAGGCCACATTCTATATGAAAAAATCACCCGGGTTTCTGAATATAAAGTTAGACAAGGAGAAAAATTCAGATGCGATTTATCGCAAGATCAGAACTGCGTGCGAAGGAATAAATGATGTTGTGCGATAAGATCATTCAATATAAGCTAAACGTGAGCAAATAAAAAAAGATCCCGAAGGATCTTTCTCATTTACTAACACCGTCCTCTTAGTTAATTGCAATCGGCTGTTTGTTCTATGTTGCTAACCGTTACACTGCCGTCCTGACTAATCGTGATATGATGTTTATATATTACTGTGAACTTATTATTCTGACCAACGAGCCTCATTTGAGTGGTCAAATTTGCTACCCATTGAGTACTATACCATACCCCAACAACTGTTTCATTGTTTCCGCCGGACGCCACAAATGATTCACCGCTGGACAAACCAACACCAGTTACCTGGTGAACATTGTCATGATACACCAATGTGAATCCACGATCGGTATATACGAGCCCATAAATAAAATTTGTGAACCCGGTCAATCTTACATCTTCGCCTGCGCCGCCATTGGCACAAGGAACAAACACTGTAGTTTCAAAAGGAACCGCATGAATGATGTTGTCATTCTTGCCATTGGGATTTTCATCCACTGCGGTTGCTTCTTCTGCAGCTTGATTTGGAACAGTGGCTACATTTTTAGTACAAGAAAATAAAAGGGCTATTGTTAATACAGATAAAAAGCCCAGGATCATCGATCTCAATCTGATAGCTATCGGATTTGAGGATTGCATTGTGTTTTGCATGATAAGGTTTTTGGTTAATGATTTAATTGATTTTGATTTGTTACAGGAACGAAAATAAAGTTGTAAAGCAGCGTAATCAATAGCTAATGATCAGCGGGATGCTGTTCTTGTGTAGAATAGTTTGTTTGTTGAGTAGAGAAGAAAATTATTGCCGGTAAGTTGATCTGATCGCCTTTACATTAATGACATCGAATTAAAATCTATAACTTTATTATTCAGTTCTTAATTTCAAATTAATTAATCATGGAACGCTATTTAGTGATTTCATCACACACTTTAGAAGATTGCCAGCTGGCAAAGGACCATTTTGCAAAGTACAATGCAGGCTTCATTACTCATTTCGAATGGGGTTGTTATGATAATGATCATAATGCGTATGCTTTTATTGAAGCCGACAGCCATCAGCAGGCATTATTGGCCGTGCCGCCATTTCTGAGAAATAAAGCCAGGGCGATCAAAGTAGTGGAATTTTCTCCGGCCGGGGTAAAAGACGATATACATAAACGAATTTCATGATAATTCATCGTTTGTATTTATTTATCATTTCGAAGTCTTTGTACACAATTAGTTAATGATCGAAGCTGATGATAAGTTGCTTTCCAGATATGACCTTTTAATGCGGTCTTTCTTTCCGGACTTTTATCAAGGCCTTCTTCATACCAATCGCCATATTCATGATCGATCAAATAAGTCTGTATATACTTCCACATCAATTTAAATTTTTCAAAATACTGTATGGGATCGTTGGGGAAAAGATCCGCCATCATTAATAATGTATTTAACCCTTCTGCCTGTGCCCACCAGTTCTTACTGTCTTTTATAATAGTGATGTCTTTTTTATATTTGAAATAATATCCTTCATCATAAAAACCACCGTTGATCTTATCCCAACCATTTTGCAATGCATGATCCACCATGAGCTTGGCTACTCTCATCGTAGTTGTATCATTTTTTAATCCCAGTACATGCGAAGCTTCCAGCATCAGGTAAGCTGTTTCTACATCATGACCAAAAGATACATGATCAATATACCGATGCTGTAAGATCACGGCCTCTGATGAATCCCTGAATGATACTGGTGTCCAGTCAGGTTGTAAAAAAAGTGTGAGACTGCCTTTCTTAGTAGTAATAACATCGCGGATCAGCAGCAACATTTCCTGTAACCGCTGACGAACTAATGCATCGGGCCATACGGAATATAATTCTGTAAAGGCTTCCAGCAAATGAATAGAACTGTTCTGATCTTTATAACCAACAGTTGAAGTGGAAGGATCTGCAGCGGTACGTTTAACAGGAGTGCCATCCGGTAATAAATTCTGATAATATCCTTTGAGGATGGGATCATGAGCATGCTTTTCCAACCACTCAAAACAATCTTTTGCTAACTGCAAAGCATTCTTATCACCTGAAGCCTGGTACCATGCTGCCGATGCATAAATACCAAATGCATTTCCGTATGCAGTTTTTCCCTCACTATCCTTTACATTTCCTTTGCGGTCAACGAGTGTATAAAAACCACCATTTGTTTTATCCCACATTTTATCTTTTAAAAAACTAAAACCCTGTGCTGCACATTTTTTATAATGATCAACACCAGGATATAAACGTGATGCCAACGCATTTGACCATACATGTCGTGCCTGTGTAACGATCATTTTATCCTGTGGTCCTGTTGGTAAAAAGTTATAAGTAAATGTGGTGAGAAAACCACCATACAAACTATCCACGCTTTGCGGGTACCATTTATTCAACAGCTCTGTGCGGATCGAACGGTCAATTTCGCCAGCCAGTCGTAAACGTTCCGCATTATTTTTAGCTGCTTTGTTTTGCGCAGAAGCAGCCACCGTCGTCGTTAATAAAACAACAGTGGATATTTTTTTAATAAAATGGGGACAGGCCTTCATGTTTTAAAGATAGAATGTTAGTGACTCAGCTTGAAATAAAATTAAGCCACCCTTCCTTCGTCAGGGCATGCTGTGACACTAAGTTACACGGGCCTAATCTCTGCGTTTCTTTGTAAACTACCGCAACCGCCCCGAAGAAAAATCGGGTTTAAAAGAAAAAATGAAGAGGAGTAAATGCTTCTCTTTTTTTTATTTATCTGGATAGTACACTGCAATGTGTGAATTATACAACTAATTCATACAAGTATATAATAATAATCGCAATAATAAATACACCTTTAAGCATGACACAAAAGAACAAAAAACAATTTGGTGTATGGATGGATACTCATCATGCAACTGTAGTGGGAAGAGCAACTGCGGAAGCGGAAGATTTTACTGTACTTGCTGTTGCTGACAATGCCGGAGCTGAACATAATACCAGTGAAAAAAACGAACACAATGATGAAAGAACATTACAGCACAAATTCTTTAAAGAGATATTATCTCACATGCAAAACGCAGAGGAAGTACATCTGACCGGCACAGGTACTTCGCAGGAACAGCTAATGCGCTACATGGCAGATACACCACAGTTTAAAAATACCGTTACACAGGAAAGCACTTCCAACAAAATGAGTGACGAGAACCTGGCTGCATATATTGCCGCTAAGTTTAATTAAAAAGTAATTAGATCAACCGCTTTATGGCAATTGAACTTTATGTTGATTCATTAAATGAGGCCGAAACGTTGGGTATAACAGCCAATGAATTATCCGTCTCCTATGATCTTGAACTCTTAAAAGGATTTAATGCTGCCACATCAGGAGTATTTACAGCAGGAAGATATTTCTGCATGGTGTGGGAAACAAGCCCCGCTTCAATCACGTTTGTAGATATCTTAAAAAACCCGGATGTTGTTAATACTATAATTTATGCCCCGGAGGTTAGCGATTCATTTCGTGAAAAATTTAATTCTCAATTGGAGATCTATAATTCAAGCTATGAATTAAAAAAGAACGAGGTTAAATTAATAAGGGGAGAATCACCGGCTAAACTTTTTTAGTTTTAAAGTATACCGGCAATAGGAAGTTCAGTTCCGGAATATCCAGGGATAGCCCTGTTACACAGGCCCTTAGTACGCTATCATGAAATTTTGCATTTGAGAAAATTTTTACCTCATAAGGCTTCGCAAACACAGAAAGGAACGCTTATTGCATCTTATAGCGATATGATGTGCCTTCGTCACTTGCCTGTATTTAAAAGAATCGTCGGTGTATTATTCTTTTTATGTACTGCCTGTACATCTAATGCCTATTCTATTTTAACCCATGAAGCGCTGATCGATGTAAATTGGGAGAAAGTTTTGCTTCCACTTTTAAAACAAAAATACCCGGGAAGCACAGAAAAGGAACTAAAAGATGCACATGCCTATGCCTATGGTGGGGCAGTAGTTCCCGATATGGGATATTTTCCCCGGGGGAGTAGACTATTCACAAATTTAATTCATTATGTGCGCAGCGGCGATTTCGTGATGGCGCTATTACAGGATGCACAAAACTTAAATGAATATGCGTTTGCATTAGGTGTCTTATGTCATTACAATGCCGATAAGTATGGTCACAGTATTGGCATCAACCCGGGTGTACCAATGACCTATCCGAAAGTGGAAAAGAAATTTGGCGATACAGCTACTTATGGAGAAGATCCCGTTGCACATGTGCGTATGGAATTTTCTTTTGATGTGTTACAGACTGCAAGAGGCAATTACGCCCCCGATACTTATCATGATTTCATAGGTTTTAAAGTAGCCCGGACCTTACTTGAAAAATCTTTTTTTAGAATTTATGGCATTAACGTAAATGATTTGTTTAATGACCTGGGCCGTACGATCGGCACATTCCGATGGGTAGTAAAAGATCTTTTCCCGGTTATCACAAGAGCGGCATGGGCCAGTAAAAAAGGAGATATCAGTAAGGCAACACCCGGTGCCACCAGCCGTAAATTTATTTATACCATGCATCGTAAAGATTATCATCGTGATTTTGTAAGCAAAGATGAACGGCCACCATCCTTTGCCAATGTGTGGTCACTGTTGTTCCGCATTGCCCCGAAGATCGGCCCCCTGCGTGTATTAAAATTCAAAGCGCCTGGAGCAGTTGCAGAAAAGCTATTTATCCAAAGCTTTGATACAACGGTTAAATATTATACCTGGTATATTTCAAACCTGCGAAGCGGCCCCATTGTATTAAACAATATAAATTTTGATACCGGTCTTAAGACGGCCCCCGAAGAATACCAACTCGCCGATAATACTTATACAAAGCTATTAAGCAAACTAAGGGACCGGCAGTTTGATTCGGTTACAGTTTCTTTACAACAGAATATCCTTTCCTTTTTCAGGGGTTATAAACCAGATACAAATACAAGAAGAACAAGAAAAGAATGGCAACGAACTGAGCAGTCATTGTCACAATTGAAAACCCTGCAGGCTGAAGTGAAACAAGGAAATTAATTTTTGACAAGCGCAAATCATACAATGATTCAGTGAATGCAATTTGTATTGGTCGGGCCGATCAAAATATTTCTAGGCTTATTTTTTTTCCATTGCAAGACCTACAGGCACTCCGATCGTTTTTAAAACGCCGGTCATGATCGTGGCCCATATATATGATACAAAATTGAGGTGGTGATCACGGACAACAACATATTCTGGTTTCCTTAATTCTCCTCCCTGCGGATTTTCATTTTTAATATAGATGGTATTCGCTAAAAGACTTTTCAGGTGATCTCTTTTAAGCTGGCCATTGCTGCTGTCACTTTTCAAAGGAGTAATATGAAGATCATCATAATAAAGTTCAAGCGTTCCATGAAGATTATAATTGTCTCCGTCCACATGGGCGATCCCTTGTTGCATTTTCCCTTTCTTAACGGTAAAGCGGCCTAATGGCTCAGCGATAGGATTAATGATAAGATTATCCAATGTATCCATTCTCACATCTGCAGCAAACTGTCCTGTCTTCACTTTTGCAAGATCGAATTTAAAGGAAACACTTATTGGCACTTTGTTCATAAACAAACCTTTTGCAGATAACAAAGTAACTGGAGATCTTTTTATTTCAGCAGGTATATTGGTTATGTGCTTCGCAACGCCATTAATATTATTGAAAGTTGCCGTACCCATCGATCTCGTTGCAGGATTGTATTGCGTGAAAACAACTTTGAGATGATGAATCCTCAGTTCAGCTACGGAAACGGGCTGAGGTATCATCATTATTAATTGAGGTGGAAAATGATTTAAAGGTACTGCATCATCTTTTGGTATAGTTAAATCAGAATACACAGAAACTGAGCCTCCATAAATATCTGCGGTCTCCGAAACTATTTTTTCTTTATTGATCAATTGCCACCAATTAAGACCAGAAAAAATAATTTTGGGCATAACCACATGATACATTTCATCCCGGGTGGTTAGCTTTTTTACAAATTCCTGCCTGCTGCCACGGGGTTGTAATTCTGCATTTGAAATTGTCACTTCATGCTTTTCACCAACGAGGCTTAGTTTACCTAACTTGACAAAATACAAACTATCCGGAGTTGCAAATGAATAATTGCTTATTTCGATCAATGCATGTTTTGCAAACAGGAATCGTTTATTATCATATTGCGTGGAAGAATCAATTAAGATATCATTCATCTTTATTACAATGTCATTAAACTTTGTCGGGCGGCTATGTTGCTCACCATCATGGATCACCAGGGTTCCGTGTTTTTTGGTGATGGAGCCAATAACGATTTTTTCCAGCTGACCCATTAGTCGCTGGTACAGTGTCAGGCTATCAATGATCTTATTTGATTTTTTATTATAAGACCGGGCTTTGTGATAAACATGTATAACAGGATCGTCTAGATAAGCAGTTTTAATGTCAATATTCTTTTTGTTCATTAAGTCATTGATCCCAATGCCATCAATATGAAGTGAATGAAAATTGATATGAAAAACATCATCCGGTAATCTTTTGGATGCATCAAGTCGTTGCATGGCAGCAGTATCAACTGCAATGACGCCGTCGATTACATCCAGTTTTGAGGAAAGGAGGTCCGGATCTATTTTTTGTATGGATAAATTATACAAGCCATCCGAACCATCTTTTACCAGTTGCTGAATTTTTGCAATAATAGCCGGCCGCAGATCGAGTACTGAGGATTCTTTCGCGGATGACGCCTCAGCTTGCGACGCACTGGAATTAACCGGCTTAACGTCTTTGGTTTTTAATATGCCATATTTTAAATAAAGAAAGCCACCGCTGATTATTACAACAAGGGAAATAACTACTATTAAAATTACTTTTTTCACTGTATGGAAAAGACAAATATCAATCCAGATAATCACTGCCTGGCAGAGCTATTACTCAAAGAGTTAGTTATTCATATAAATTAAAACCAGTTGCACATTGAATATGACCATAGAAAGCAGCAATAACTTCCCCGATCATTTCCAGGAAAGCCGCATATGCATGGAATATATAAATTAAAAAAGCCCCATCCCGCCTTAAGGGGATGAGGCTTTATCAAGCTGACTACACTATTTTTTTAATAATGATGATTTGAATCATAACCACGATCATGTTGTCCTTTTCTGTTGTTCCTTGCATACAACATCGCTATTTCCTGCTGACGTTGTGCTTCTAAAGAACGGATCACTCTCATTTTTTCATTACGTCTCATAAAGTAATCGTTCTTTACTTTTTGAATTTTAAAATCATACTTCTGGTTTACCTGGGCGATCTGCATCCTTATGTTTCCATTGTAAGAACCGAAGTTGTTATCAAAACGATTGTCATTATTGTAGCGACCATCATTTACAACAACATCATTGCTTTTGTTGTTGCCTCTTTGATCGGTTTGCTGATCACGGGTATCGCGGTTATCACGATCTCTTGAACCAGACTGTGCATTGATAGCTGTTATAAAACCAACAGCAACTAATAAAGTAAAGATCTTTTTCATAATTGTATTTTTTAATAATTGACTAATGCTATAAAGAGCAGCAAAGACAGGAAAAGGTGTACCAAAAGAACGTTAATACCACTCATGTGGCTCTGTTGCCGTTCCCGAAAGAGAAGGATGCTATTTTTGTTTTTCTTAAAGCAGAAGTATACAATAAGAAAATCCCCAGTTATAATATGTCCCAGATTAACTACCTCCTGAACTACCTTTTTGTGGTATTTGTTGATATAGTAAGCTTGTTTATTTTAGAGGTGGTCACAAATTGTGACCAGTTTGGAGATATCACAATTTGTGATTTCCAATTTCCTTGAGGTCGCAATTTGCGTTACCGCAAAAATGAAAGAAGTATGGCAAAAAGAAGCAATGAACTAATGATACCCGATGAACTGGTGATGAATAAAATCTACATCATCCGTGGAAAAAAAGTGATGCTGGACGAGGACCTTGCAGAATTGTACCAGGTCGAAACCAAAAGACTGAATGAACAGGTAAGAAGAAATAATGACCGGTTTCCTGATGATTTTATGTTTAAATTGACCAAAAAGGAATTCGAAAACTTGAAGTCGCAAATTGCGACTTCAAGTTGGGGAGGTCGGCGTAAACTGCCTTTGGCGTTTACCGAGCAAGGTGTATCAATGTTATCCGGTGTATTAAATAGCGAAACCGCAATCAGGGTTCATATCCAGATCATAAGAATATTTACCCGGATGCGGGAAATGATCATGACACATAAAGACATTTTATTGCAACTGGAAAAGATGGAAAAAAAACTTGCCGGACACGATGAAGATATCACTCTCATATTTCAATATTTGAAACAATTATTGAACCCACCACAACCACCCCGAAGAAAAATCGGCTTTAAAAGAAAAGAGGAGGAGGAGTAAAGCTTCTCTTTTTTTTTATCCATCTATTAATACTCCATGATCTCGATCTTCCGAAAATCCATAGGATGGCTGTTTGACTGCAGTGAGATATAACCTTCTTTTACTTTATCATCACCATTTACAATAAATGTTTTACCAATTGGATGATCTGGATTGTACCTGGGATCTTCAAAATGCAATATCTCTTCTCCATTTACAAAATGCCGGATCGAATTGCCCTTCACTTCAATTTCTAATGTTACCCATTGATCGCCATGAAAAGTTTTCTTTAAAGTTGGTGGTGTGCAATAAGATGAATTTCGTTTGCCATCAATGGAAACATAGGTTCCCGAACAGCATATCTCCCCTGTTGGTCGATCATCTTTGCCATTACCACCAAGCAAATTGTATTCAAGACAAACTGGAAATGACTGATCGATCTTCATCGACTCCGGTGACTGGCAATGATATTGAATGCCGCCATCACGAAAGCCCCATGATGGTGCGCCGGGAGTTAACTCGCCGGTAAAACGGTATTCAACTTTTAAGCGATAATTGGAAAATTTATTTTTGTAGTACAAAGCACCAAAGCGAACCCTGAAACTATCATACGCATTATATCTTGTCTCGAGAATTCCATTTTCAACACGAAATGTATTTCCGAAATTTTCACCCAATGGATAGCCGGCAATTTTTACTTGCCATCCATTCAGATCTTTCCCATTAAAAAGTGATTTCCATTTGGGTTTATTTTCTGAACCTGTCAACATAAAAAAACAAACCAATATTAAAATATTGCGGAGCATGAGCTGTATATTTCCTTTTTGTCTTTGCACTTGTTATTGAGTAAACCGAATTCTGAATTTTATATTTTTTTATCTTGTGATTCCGGCGTTACAATTTAAATCTCTTTTCACTTTCTTACCCGGTCAAAAAATTCTTTTTGCAGCTTCAATGTTTTATCGTCGCTTTTAATAGCCTTAATTGCATCAATTAACTGGTTGATGGTATGATCCGCTACCAGTTTGCCAAGTGCTACTGTGGCTTTATCTCCTTCACCTGCATAATGATTTGGAAAATCAGCGTACCACCAGATGCCAGTATACACATTTGGTATGGATAACCGGTTCAGATTTTTACCGGATTCATTTTTGGCGCTGTCTAATTGCACCAGGTCGGGCCGGAAATACAATACTTCCGATGTTTCTTTTTCTCCAGCATGCTGATCGCCTGCTGCATCGGAACGGCGCAGTGCAGTTACCTGTTTATTAAAAGCAGAATCGGAGGATGGCTGGAAAAAATACACGGCATAATTCCTTTCTTTTTCAAGTCTTGTTTGTATAAAATATTTTATCAGCTCAGGATTGCCACCGTGACCATTTACAATAACGATCTTATTAAATCCATTCCTCGCAATTTCATCGCAGGTATTTTCCAAAAGATCCCATACCACTCTTTCAGGCAACGCAAATACACCAGGCTGGTGTTTGGCTTCGTTTATCTGTCCATAAAAATAATCGGGGAATACTACAGCGTATTCTTTTTGTGTAGCACGTAAAGCATACTCACGTACACGAATCAGGTCGCTGCCTACGGGCACATGCGGACCATGTTTTTCTAATATGCCAATAGGAAGGATGCAAGTTTTATTGCTTTTGGTTAAAGCATTATTCCAGTCGGAGGCGGTTATTTCATCCCAACGTGCAGGAAGTTTTTGAGCGGTGGCTTGCAGGCAACTAATAATGACAAAGCATAATGCAGGCAAGAACGTTGTAATTCTTTTCATTGCAAATCGTTTTACCAAATATAGTAATGTTGAGAAATTGCCAACACTCAGGTTTCAGGAAAAACTCGATCTCTTTTCTTTTTCCCTTGCATTCTTTAAATATGTAATAAACAGAAGTTAAGGACGGAACAAGGCGATAGAGCATCAAAAAATATTCGAAAGAAATTCTTGATCAAAATGATTTTCCCAGCGCCTTCTTTTTCGTCTTTCATAAAAAATCAACATCGTTAACAAAAGCAAACGAAAAAGACAGCGCTTCCATGAGTTACGGATAAACACGACGCAACAGCTTTCAAACTATCAGCTCGAAAGCAAAATGTATTTACATTCTCTGATGACTGTTCATGTGCGTTGGCCTGCCAAAAACAGCGGAGCTTTTGTTTTTGGCTTGAACTTTTGGTTCTTTTGGTTCAAGCCAAAAGAACAGATAAAGAAATCCATTTCTTTATCGGAAGATCTTGAAACTACCTTTCTTTTCTTTGTCTTGAAACAAAGAAAAGAAACAAAAGAAAATTCAAGGACAAACGAATGGCTCCGCCCGTTTGTCCGGGCCAACGCACATGAAGAGTCATTATGATTTGAAAATCCCTTTAATAATGTAATGTTAGGACGAAGGATTTGCTTCGTGCTTTGCAAAAACCTTGAAGGCGCGGTGTTCCACCCTGACATTCTTTAATAATGCAAGTTGTTTCAAATAAGGGGCGGAACAAGGCGCTAGACCATTCGTTGAAAAATGAAACCGTTTTATAAGAGTTTGAAGGATTTACCAGCGCCTCCTTTTTCGTCTTTTATAGGAAACCAACATCATTAAGAAAAGCAAACGAAAAAGACAGCGCCTCCATGAGTTACAAATATAAGAGGTAAGATTTTCAACCTTTCAATTCGAAGGCAAGAGGTATTTGCATTCTTGATGACTATTCATGTGCGTTGGCCTGCCCCGCCGGCGGAGCTTCGGGCCGGGCTTGATTTTTTTGTTACTTTTTGCATCAAGGCAAAAAGTAAATTATACAATGAGCAAGCAAAAGAAAGAAAAGAAATGAAGGCATGTTCTTAATTTTTCCTAAGGACCCACCTACCAGGCAGGCACAAATCAATACAGGCATCATATTTGCCCCGCAGCACTAATTCTATATTCGTAGCAATCGCACCCCACGGATAACTTCCCCGTTCTCTATTGCTCTTTATTCCTAAAATTTAAACTCCTTAAAATGAAACCAGTTAAATTTTTAGCAACATCGTTTGCTGCCAGCATGCTTATGCTTTTATCGTCCTGCAATTCGGGCGATGATAAAAAAACAGAAGAAACAACTACCAACACAGCTACTGAAACCACAACTGCTCCTGAAAAAGCTCCGGAAACAACTCCTCCTCCCAAACTTTCCAATGTAATGATCATGCATTTCAAAGTGGCTGATTTTGCTAAATGGCAATCAAAGTATGAATTAAAAGAAAGGGATTCAATTCGTCGTGCATCCGGCTTAACCAATTATGTAGTGGGCAGAGGATTGGATGATCCCAAAATGGTTATCGTTTTTTTAAAGATGGAAGATGCAAATAAGGCCAAAGAATTAACAGCCTCAAAAGGTATGAAGGACAGGATGAAAGAAGCTGGTGTAACCGGGACACCTTCTTTTATTTATATGGAAGTGGTAATGGATGATAATTCACCCATTGAACAAACAAACAGGCTGTTGATGCTGGAGAAGGTAAAAGACTGGGATGCCTGGAAAAAAGTATTTGATGAAAACAAACAGCTAAGAATAGATGGCGGTCTTATAGACAGGGGGATTGGTCACGCCATTGATGATAACCACAAGGTATCAGTCGTTTTTGCTGTTACTGATATGAAGAAAGCAAAAGCATTTATTCAATCGAAGGAGCTAAAAGATAAAATGGAAAAAGCCGGGGTAGAAGGAAAGCCGATTCCATTTTTTTATAATATCGTGAAAATGTATCAGTGAGTTATCTCATTAATTTCAAACTGAAGTGATTAATATCCGTCCCGATAGCCATCGGGACGGATATAGGTACTAAATAAAAAATCGAAAGGGAGTGGATTAAATTGTTAACTCAAAGTCCACCCCCATTGCAATATCATTCTATTTGAACCGCTTCCCCAGTCCCACCTTAGGCGGGAGGGACAATGGACATTCCTCTTAATCGCTGCCTTATCTTTTTAGGTTTATGAAAAGCTCGTCATACTCACCCGGAACATAGTCCTGGTGAAAAAAGAGTGTAACCTGCGAAGCTGTTAAATCTCTGATCTCAAAAATGTCACCATCGATATCAACTTTGGAATTAGGCAAAATCGAATACGGATGGGTTGAACTGTTGAGAAAGCTTGAGATCACCAGGTTGCCGTTTGTTTGAAAATCATACTTGTAACCATCTCCCGGTTCGGTGTTTGTATTTATTAATGCCGCATTTCGATATTCTTTTGTTACAATGGTTTCAACATTCCATTTTGCGGTTAACGAAGGCTCCGCAACGGGTTTTTTCGTACAGGCAGTAAATAAGACCATTCCGAGTAAGCTAATTGCTAATAATTTTTTCATGTTAATTTTTTTAATAGTTTAAAATGATTGTTTCAGACACCAAACTACCCCGGCAAAAAGGGTATTAATAATCGAATTATCCGTTAGCATATTGGTGATTTGCAGTTTCTGCAACTGTATCTGTAGTTTGAATCTTAGAAGAATTGATAAAGGCCTGGCCACTAACACCTGCCAAATCTATATTGCTGGATAGTTCTGAAAAGGCCGGCGTAGAAGGAAAGCCGGTTCCCTTTTATTATAATAGCGTGAAAATGTATCAGTGAATTATTCAGGTGAGATTATTAATAAGCACCAGAAATTTTAATTTATAAAGGGGCTGGCATCGCCGATTCTTTTTTTATTTTCAAACGATTTCTTTAAAAAATTTTATAAACTAAATTTTTATCGCCCCCAAAGGGCCTATTTAAAACATGAACGTA
>Ga0207712_10001605_pt1 | contig 15205 bp, 10 predicted proteins | sample KBSS44metaG_FD_184402 | JGI IMG/M metagenome (GOLD analysis project Ga0207712, IMG submission 184402) | Switchgrass rhizosphere microbial communities from Kellogg Biological Station, Michigan, USA - KBS S4-4 metaG (SPAdes) (version 2) | ecosystem: Host-associated > Plants > Roots > Rhizosphere... | reverse complement strand
GAGTCACAACCCGATCGAGTGGAACGCCCTCAAGTTCGTCGGTCCCGACGGGATCTTCCTCGACGGCGCCGCCGGCAATGCGGTCCGCGCGCTCGCGGAACAGGGGCCGGCTCGCACCGGATGGGAAGGAGTTGGCCAGTATCGCGAAGATCGTGATGCTATCAAGCGGCATCTCGAACAGGTCTTGGCGCTTCCCGGTCTGGATGTCGAAGCGATCCGGGCGAAAAAGTTCACCGTGGCGCTCGATTGTGTTCGCGGCGCTGGTGGAACCACGATTCCCCAGCTGTTGGAGCGGCTGGGATGTCGAGTCTCCGGAATCAATCTGGAGACCGACGGAAAATTTCCCCGGGCGCCCGAGCCACTCCCCGAGAATCTGGGTGAGCTTTCCCGGCTGGTTCGCGAAAGCGGTGCGGTGATTGGTCTGGCGGTGGATCCCGATGTAGACCGACTGGCCCTGGTGGATGAAACGGGGCGTCCGATCGGTGAGGACTACACCTTGGCGTTCGCGGTACGCTCAGTCCTCGACGGCTCTGCCGAGCCGCCGAGCCGCTCCCTCGCTCCGCTCGGGACAGGCTCTGCCGCTGAGCCGCCGGTTGTTGTCGCGAATCTCTCCACCAGCCTCGTTGTCGAGGATGCCGCCCGGATGTGTGGCGCCCGTTTCGTCCGCGCCGCAGTGGGTGAGGCGAACGTCGCTCGCGCGATTCGGGATGAGGGGGCGGTAATCGGGGGTGAAGGCAACGGTGGTGTGATTCTGCCCGCACTCCACATTGGGCGTGACGCACCAGTGGGTGTGGCGCTAATTTTGCACCTGCTCGCCCGATCCGGGCAGGCTGTTTCCCGGTTGGTCGCCGGGCAGCCGCAGTACCGGATAGTTAAGGCTAAGGGACAGCGGGGCAAGGACTTGGCTCCCGTGTACGCGAAGCTGACCGCGCGATTCAGTGATGCGGTAGCGGACACTCGCGATGGACTGCGGCTCGCGTGGGAGGACCGATGGGTACACATTCGGCCTTCGGGAACTGAGCCGATCGTGCGGTTCATCGCCGAAGCGCCAACCGCCGAAGCAGCCGAACAACTGGTGTCGGCTTGCCGCGAACTCATGGTATAGCGAGGCTCCTCAGGATGTGTGGCATTGTGGGATATGTGGGCCCCCGCCAGGCTGCGGGCCTGTTGCTGGAGGGGCTGAGAAGGCTGGAGTACCGCGGGTACGACTCTTCAGGAATCGCGGTGGTGAACGGGGCCGGCCTCACGGTCATGAAGCAGGCCGGGAAACTCTCCGCACTCGAGAAGCAGCTCGAAGGAGCCATGCCGAAGGGAAGTCTCGGCATCGGCCACACTCGTTGGGCGACGCATGGTGCTCCGACCACGCCGAACGCGCATCCTCACACCGACCAGACCGGCCGCATCGCGCTGATCCATAACGGGATCATCGAGAACTCCGGCGCCATCCGCCGGGCGCTCGAGCAGCGCGGTCACACCTTCAAGTCCGAAACCGATACCGAAGTGCTCGCCCACCTGGTTGGCGAGTGCTACAACGGCAACATCGAAGAAGCCGTAGCCCAGGCGCTGAGAGAAGTCGACGGCGCCTACGGCATCGCGGTGATCTGCTCCGAAGAGCCCGACGTCCTGGTCGCCGCCCGGAAGGGATCTCCCCTCCTGGTTGGAGTGGGAGAGAACGAGTGGTTCGTCGCCTCCGATGCTTCCGCCATCCTGGCCCACACCCGCTCGGTCGTCTATCTCGACGACGGCGAGATGGTGGTGCTGAACCGGAAGGGCTATCACGTGCGGGACCTGGCCGCGACTCGAATCGAGAAGACGGTCAACCGCATCGAATGGGACATCGCCACCATCGAACGTGGCGGGTATTCCCATTTCATGCTGAAGGAGATCTTCGAGCAGCCCGACACCGTTCGGAACACGATGCGGGGTCATTTGCTCGAGGAAGAGGGCACGTCACGGGTCTCGGGCCTCAACCTCACCGACGACGACATCAAACGGATCAACCGGATCGTCATCACCGCCTGCGGCACTTCGTGGCACGCCGGCCTGATTGGCGAGTACATGCTGGAGGAGCTGGCCCGCATTCCGGTCGAAGTGGAATACGCCTCCGAGTTCCGTTACCGGAATCCGGTGGTGGACGATCACACCCTGGTCATCGGGATCTCGCAGTCGGGTGAGACGGCGGACACGCTCGCCGCCATCCGCGAAGCCAAGCGTCGCGGCGCCCGGACCATCGGAGTCGTGAACGTCGTGGGTTCGACCATCGCCCGCGAAGTGGACGGCGGTATCTACCTGCACGCCGGCCCCGAGGTGGGTGTCGCGAGCACCAAGGCGTTCAGCAGTCAGGTCATCGCACTCTCGCTCATCACGCTGCGCTTCGCCCGGCTTCGCAACCTGAGCATTCTGCAGGGCAGGCAGATCATCCAGGCGCTCCGGGCTCTGCCGGAGCAGGTGCAGACGATCCTGGATCGGGCGGACGAAGTCGAAGCGCTCGCCGAGCGGTTCTGGCGCACCAACAACGCGCTCTACCTGGGACGGGGAGTCAATTTCCCGGTGGCGCTCGAGGGTGCCCTCAAGCTCAAGGAAATCTCCTACATCCACGCCGAGGGGTATCCGGCGGCGGAGATGAAGCACGGGCCCATCGCGCTGATCGACGAGAACATGCCGGTCGTATTCATTGCGCCGCGCGACGCGGTGCACGGCAAGATCATTTCCAACGTCGAGGAAGTCCGGGCTCGCGGCGGCCAGGTCATCGCCATCAAGAACGACGGGGACGATCAGATCAGCCGTCTCGCCACCGCAACGTTCACCGTCCCGGAGACGATCGATCTGCTCACGCCGATCCTCGCGATCGTCCCGCTGCAGCTCTTTTCGTACTACGTGGCGCTCCGCCGCGGCTGCAACGTGGACCAGCCCCGCAACCTCGCCAAGTCGGTGACGGTGGAGTAGCGGTCAGCCATCAGCCGTCAGCCGTCAGCCAAAAACTCAAAGGCCCTGAGCTCGGGTAATAGCTTAGGGCCTAAGGCTTACGGCTTTGCGGCTTTTCGCTGACGGCTGATGGCTGACGGCTGCTCTAGTCCTTCATCATCTTCAGCAACCCGGACTTCAGAGACTGCCATACCATCCCGAAGAAGCTGTCGCTGTTCTTCAGCTCGTACTTGATCGGGACCTCGGGCCGGTAGCTCTTCTCGCCGGGACGGTTCGAGTTCCGCACCAGGGCGTTCGCCGCCTTGCCCATCAGCTTTTCCTTGAGCCCGCGCTTCTGGCTCACCCGGTTCACTATTTCGAGACTCAGGCTGTCGAAGGTCGAGGAGAAGCCGCCGGCAGACAATCCGTTCGCCACCTTGAAATTGAAGCTGACGGAGTCCATCCGCCCGCTCTTGAGTTTCACTCCCGCTGCATAGAGCAGCATCGTGTTGAGCTCAGGACCCTGGAATGTGCCAAGACTCCCCGAGACGCTGGAGACATGAGTGCCGGGTGTCTGGGGTATCTCCATATGGGCTTTGACGGCACCCTTGCCCATCAGCTTGGCAGTAGCGTCAATCTTGGCAACGGGGGCGGTTTTTCCGCCGTAGCCTTCCTTGTTGCCGATATTGGTCACCATGGCGTTGACATCGGAAAAGTAAAGCAGTGCCACCTCGGGACGCCCCGCGTTGATCTCCCCGTAGCGTATGGTGCCCTTTTTCAGGGAGATGGTGTCGACTCGCACCGCCCAATCCAGGTCGGCCAGACGCTGGGACCACATCGTGCGCGGCTTCGGAGGGTTTTTCTCGGCCCGCCGGTCGGCAAGCACGTCGAGGGTCATGCTTCCCACGCCAATCCGACGAAGCTCGACCCGCTCACCCAAGACCCGACGGAGCAGCGTACCGTCGATCGTGAGCTGTCCCAGGTTGAACCGGATTCGACTTCGCCGCTTGGTGGCTCGCGCGAGCCATTTCTGATCACTGACACGAGGGCCGAACGTCAAGGTATCAAGCTTGAGCTGCCCCTCACGGCTGGAGCGTTTGAGTCCTTCCAGGAAAAGGGCCGACTTCTCGGGGTTCGACGGGGTGGATCGAGCCCTTCGCACGGTAAGCACCGTATCCTTGGGATCGAGCCGCATCGCAACCGTGTCTATCTGGACCGAATCGGCTTGCCCGGACACGTGAAGCGCCATCTCCAGGTCAACGGAGATCCCCTCGAAGACCTTCCGATTGAGACTGTCGAGAGCCAGACCTCGAAGTTTCAGATCGATGTTGCCGAGCGAGTCCCGGGTGACATCCTTGCCCCGTTTGGTAACCGACAGGACGCTGGCGTGATTGATGGCGATGAGATCAATGCGCCCCTGGCGAATTTCGTCAGGAAGCCAGGCCGACACGGCATGGTAGAGCAGGCTGTCCAGCTCAACCGGAGGGGCGATGGCGAGGGTGTCTTCGTCGGTTACTGCGACACCCTGAGGCTGCTTCTCAGCCTTCTTGGGTTTGCCGCTTGGTTCCCGCAGTTGACTCAGCACCGGGCTGTCGATTCGCACGGCTTCGAGCCGAAAGCTCTCGTGCTGAATTATGTCGCGCAGGTCGAGTCCCGTAAGGGCGACTCGCGGCGTGCTGGCCGTGAAGCGTACATACTGGGTCGAGTCGCGATGGTCGTACCTGATGCGGATGTCGTTGATGATCAGATGGCGCTGGGCAAAACTCAGGTCCAGCGACCCGAACTCCACATTCAGCCCGGCGACATCGGTTTCGTCGAGCATCGCGAGGGTCTTCTCGCGGAGATAGTCGTTGACCGTGGCGCGAAGCGCCGCCTCGAACTTGGTTGGCAGTATCCACAGGGTGACTGAGATGGTCACCACGAAGACGAGTAGTACCAACAGCCAAATTTTGGCTTTACGGCTCATTGGATGGCTCCAGGCAGAGCGGGAATTAACTACTTCTTGATCGTCTTGGTTAGCCCGCTCCTCAAGGACCGCCAGATCCCGCCCCAGAAGGTCTCCCCCAATTTGTATCGGTAGGAAATCGGTGCAGGGTCGAGCTTGCCCTTGTCGTCCGGCATGTTGCTGCTGTGCATCATAAACTTGTTGGCGAAGAAGGTCTTCAGCTTCTCGTCCAGCCCTTTCTTCCGTGTGGTCCGATCCACGATTTGGACGGTCAGGCTGTCGTAGATCAGAGTCATATCTCCGGTCGCTTTACCGTTAGCTACCCGAAAGCCAAAGGTCGCCCGGTGAACTCGGCCGCTGGTCACCCGCACCCCCATCGCGGTAAGAAGAAACCGGTTCAACACCTCCGCACGGAGATCCGCCGCTTTGCCCTCGGCCCTCATGGCGAAATGATCCGGAACGATTGGGACCTCGAGCCGGGCCTCGAGCGATCCCTGACCCATGAACTGTCCCTTGGCCAGCATCACGGCCGGAGTAGAAATCCGGGTGCTGTCGGGATGGTTGCCCAGTCCTGTGATGGTGGCCGAAATGTTCGAGAACCACACCACCGCCGGCTCCGGGCGGTTGGCCTTGAGCTCGCCGTAGTGGATGTAACCGTGCTCCAACTGTACGGTGTCGATCCCGAGGCGCCAGGAAGCCTGAGCCAGGACCTGGGGCCACAACTGGCGTGGCCTTGGGTGCGGGTCGGTCCGGGTATCGACTATGGCATCGATTCGGAGCGAATCGATCCCGACCCGCTGCACCACCGCCTGCCCCCGGGGCAATGCGGCCGCCTCGACTCCGCTGGCTTTCATGCCCTTCATGGACAACCGGACCCTGGTCCGCCGGCTGGGGCCGTGGGCAAAGAACGCCGAATCGGTCTTGAGCGGCTCGTAGGCGATGGTATCAAGCGAGAAGGTCCGTCCGTGATGCCCCCGCTTGAAGCCGCCGAGGTAAAGTGAGTGCCCGCTATCGGCGGGGAAGGTGCGGAGCGAGGTGAACTCGACAGTGGTGTCGTTGGGATCCAGCTGAAGGATCAGGCTGTCAATGCGGAGCGAGCCGCGCAGGCCGCTGGTGAGGTGAAAAAGCGAAGCGGCAGAGAGGCGGGCCGATTCGAACACTCGCCGCTCCGTACTGTCCAGCTGAATGCCTCGGATCCGGAGCGCCAGGCTGGAGGTCGAATCGCGGGAAGCCTTGCTCCCTTCTCGGGCCGTAGAAACGATCGTGGCGTCGTCCACCGCTATCAGCTCGATGCGGGCGTTGCGAAAGTCGTCCGGCAGCCAGCTGGAGACCAGGTTAAAGACCACGCTGTCGAGGGCCGGAATCTGGGCCGCGAGTGAGTCGGGTACTACCTCATTTTCATCAGCCGCCGAGGCAGGGATCGGCGGCTTGGCGCCGCTATCGATCGATTCGCGAAGCCGACTCAGGACCGGACTGGAGAGCCGCACGGCGTCGAGCCGGAGATGCCGGTGCCAGATCACGTCTCCGAGGTCGACGCCCGTCAGCGTGATTCGCGGTACCGTGGCCTGGAAGCGCTCGTAGCGGGTGCTGTCCTTGTTGTCGTAGCGGATCTTGAGATCGTTGATGACCAGCCGTCGGCGGACCAGGCTCAGGTCGAGTTTGGGGAAGGTGATGACCAGACCTTCTACGTTCTTCTCCTGGAGAAAGGCGAGCGTGCGGTCTTTGATGTAGGCATTGACTGGCAGCATGAGCGCGCGCTCCAGCAGCCAGGCCCCGCCATAGATCGCGATGACGGTGAGCAGGAACGTGATAACGCCAAACCAGCCGACCTGTTTGCGAGTGACATGCAGTTTCACGTGGGGAGGCTCCAGGTCGCGCCGACCTCTGTGGCGACGATCCTGTCGCGCTCCGGCCCAGCCGCCGCGAGGAAGCGGCGGATCGGCTCATCAGGGGGTTCACGGCTCAAGCGGAACGTGGAGTGGTGCACCGGCATGACATACCGCGCCCGCAGATCTCGGGTCATTGCCCACGCCTGCTCCGGGCTCGCGTGATTGTCGATCCACGGGTCGTAGGCGCCAATCGGGACAATGGCCAGATCCACTGGAGCCTCGGCGCCGATCTCGCGATAACGGTCGGTGTACGCGGTGTCTCCCGCGAACACGACTCGCATGCCTTGGTACTCCAGCAGAAATCCGCCGTAGCCGCGATGGCGATCGGTCATCACCCTGGCGGTCATCACCCTGGCGCCCCAATGCCGGGCAGGAATCGCGCGCACGCCGATGCCAGAGACTTCCACCCCTTCGCCCCACGACAGCTCCTCGACGTGCATGAACCGGCCCAGAAGGTCGGCGTTGCCACGGCTGGTGACGACCGGCGTTCGCCTGGGCAGGTAGCGCAGCGTGCCGTAGTCGAGATGATCCATGTGGGCATGAGAGATCAACAACACATCCAGCGGAGGGATATCTCGAGGGCGAAGAGCGGCGGGAATGAGCCGGCGAGGTCCGATGGTGCCCAAACCAAAATGCACGCCGACCCGCCGGCGCAGGGCTGGGTCGGTGAGGATCCAGCGTCCAAACAGGTTGAGAAGGACCGTCGCGTGGCCAAGCCAGGCGGTGGTCAGCCTATCATTGGACCAGGTGGAGGGGTCGGGCCGGTGGGGCGGACGACTACCGCGCCGGCGCTGGTGAATCCACCGAGTGCCGGGGAAGGGACGCAACGGCATACACCTAAGTCTACCACCCTCGCAGCTTGGGTGGCGGCTTGAGCAGGATCAGTGACTTACGGTGTAGTCTCCCTGACGCGTCCCGGGAACCAGAATCCACCCCTTGGCGAGATCGAGCGTCCAGCCCGGTCCTGAGATCTTGCCCTTGGCAATCTCCGGGGCCGGGACGATCGCCTCCTGCCAGTCACGGATCAGTCCACCGCCGTCGGTCACGTCCAAAACACCCCAACTGTCCACGATCCGCAGAGCCGCATATACCGGTCCCACCGAATCGAGCGGCTCGACCCGGTTGGGGTCGAATCCGACTCGCATGTCGCGGAGCGGCAGGCGCAACACCGGTCCGCTGACGAAGCGTTGTCGCAGCTCGGCCTGACGGGCGATTCGTGCGATGGCTCGGGCCTCTTCCTGCTGCCTTACCTGTTCATAGCCGTAGGCTCCGGCCCGCTGGACCGCATCGGTCAGATTCGGAATCGGTGTGGGTAAGAGGGCGGTTGCCAGCAGGGCCGCGAGATCCTGAGCCGGATTCAGTGAAGGGCGCCAGGCCATCCCCAGCACGTCGAGCAGTCGTCCGTAAGCGGGTCCGGTGTAATAGGCGAACGAGCGGCCCAGGCTCGACGCGGTATCGAGCGTCGCCACCTGCCTCGCGATCGCGGAATCGCTGAAACCGGCTAACGTCAAACCGGTATACTCGGCCAACCCCTCGTTCATCTCGAGCGCTCGCTCGCTGCTGTCGGCGCCGGAGATAAGCTGACGGCGATAGCGCCGGAAGAGCACCGCGTCGCTTGCCGCTGTGCGGCGCTTCTCGCCTTTCGTAACCATGGCTCGCTGTAGCGCGCGGCCTTCGAGTCGCAGCCAGAGCCGGCCATCCCGGGTATCGAGATGGTCGTTGGTTGGGCTCGAGGCGGGAAAGCCGAGGCTGTCCTGGATCCGGTGCCAGCGCTCGTGCATCATGAGTGCCGCACGAGATACCGGGTCCTGGGGCACCGGCAGCGCCACCATGGTCCATCGCCGGCCGGCCCAGTTGAAGCCGGTGTTGCTCACGTTCTGGTCCGCCGGCAGAGTTCCCACGAACACCGATCCCGCCTGCTTCAATCGCCCTTCACCATCGGCAACGTTGGCGACGATGGCGCGGGTGTCCCGATCCACCAGCATCATCGGTCCGGCGAGGGAAAGGCCCCAGAGCAGTCCCGCGTCTCCGTCCGCGATGCTGTCGGCTTCATGGAGGTACTGCCGGGTGAGCGCGGTATCGCGTGGACTCCCCTGAGCAGCACCCATCGCTGCCTGGAGTGAAAGGCAGGCAATGAAGAGCCCGAGTCGGTTACGGCGGCGGCGGACGGTCATGGATCCCTGAGTTGCGGTTCTGGGAGAGATGCCGGAGGGGCTCCCCGGGTCGCGAGCCGGGCGCCGGCCTCCTCCGCCGAGTCGCCTGGCACATTAGAATAAGCCGACTCTCAGCCATCCGAGTCCCAGCCTACAGCGGAGATCCCAGGTGCGCGTCGTCCTGCAGCGCGTTACTCGCGCATCGGTCACGATCGAGGGCCGGATTGCTGGCGCGATCGACCGCGGGTTCTGCCTCCTTGTGGGATTCACCCATTCCGACACCCCGGCCGAGGTGGACTGGATGGCCGAGAAGGTCGCGAGTCTTCGGCTATTCAGCGATGCCCAGGACAAGATGAACCTCGGTCTGGACGAGGTGGGCGGGGCGATCCTGGTGATCTCCCAGTTCACGCTCTACGGCGACGCCGCGAAGGGCCGCCGGCCGTCATTCATCGATGCCGCGCGGCCCGAAGTCGCTATCCCACTCTACGAACGCTTCGTCGTCGCCCTGCGCGCCAAGGGACTCAAGGTAGAGACCGGAGAGTTTGGGGCGATGATGCAGGTCGAGATACATAATGACGGGCCGGTGACGTTGGTGCTGGAGCGGACACCCTGACCGGTTGTAGGGAGTAAGGGGTGGGGAGTAGGGCCACTTCCTCCGCCCAATCGGTTCGCCCTACTCCCTACTCCCCAATCCCTACTCCCTCTATCCCTTCCTCATGCCCCACCCCCTCATCCTCGCCTCCGCCTCCCCTCGCCGCCGTCAGCTGCTCGAGATGCTCGGCATTCCGGTCGAGGTCCGGCCGTCGCACATCGAAGAGCAGCGAGCGGCGGGGGAAACGCCGGTGGAGTATGCGGAACGCCTGGCGCGGGACAAGGCTCGCAACGTGAAGGGGGACCTGGTCCTCGGTGCCGACACCATCGTACTGCTGGGTGATGATCTGCTGGAGAAGCCGGCGGACTCCGACGAGGCTCTTGCAATGCTCCGGAAGCTGCAGGGCCAGACCCATCAGGTGATCACGTCAGTGGCCCTGGTTTCGAACGGGACCCTTCGCCAGGCCACCGACATCACCTCGGTAACCTTTTCTCCGTGCAACGACGACTTTCTCCGAGCGTACATCGCCACAGGAGAACCGATGGACAAAGCCGGCGCCTACGGCATCCAGGGCTACGGCGCCGCGCTGGTCGAGCGGATCGATGGCGATTTTTTCGGTGTGATGGGGTTGCCGGTGCGACTCGTGCTGAAGCTGTTGGGTGAGGCTGGGGTTGGGTACAGATTTCAGATTTAAGATGTCAGATTTCAAATTTGAACTGCAGTTTTGAGCATCGGCTTCAAATCTTCAATCTGAAATCTTCCATCTGAAATTGCAGTTCCCAATCTTCAATCTGAAATCCTCAATCTTCAATCGACTAAATCTTCACCTTCCACACCGGCACCGGCGCCCCCCGGTTCTTCACCGCGAGGGGTTCGAGCGGTTCCACCGCCGGCTTGTCCTTCAGCATCTGGTACAGCGGGTCGCTGATCAGGATTTCTCCCTTCGAGGACTTGGAGCAGAGCCGTGAGGCGACGTTGACGGCGTCTCCGATCACGGTGTATTCGAGCCGCAGGTGGCTGCCGATGTTGCCGGCGAAGGTGTCGCCATAGTTGATGCCGATCCCCACGCCGATTTCTGGCTTTCCTTCCTCTTTCCACTTCTCGTTGAGTGCGACCAGCGCGCGCTGCATCCCGATCGCCGCCGCTACCGCGCGGTCAGGGTCATCGGCGTGGGGAATCGGTGCACCCCAGAGGGCCATGATTGCATCGCCGATGAATTTGTCCAGCGTCCCGCCGTGGCTGAAGACCACCTCCACCATCTCGGTGAAGTAGTCGGTGAGCAGCCCGGCGATCGCATCCGGGCTCATGTGTTCCGACATGCTGGTGAAGCCCCGGATGTCGCTGAACAGAATCGTGACCGGGCGCCTGTCGCCGCCCAGCTTGACGGCACCCTGCTGCTGAGCGATCTCCGCGGCGACGTTGGGCGCGAAGTAGCGCTCGAAGTTGGAGCGGACCATCGCTTCGCGCTGGATCTGTTCGGCGAAGCGGCTGGTCTTGATCGCGATCGCGGCGAGGCCTCCGAATGCGATCAGGAATTGCAGGTCCTCGTCACTGAACGAATTCGTCGCGGTGAGGTTGTCCACGTAAAGGATGCCCAGCACCTGCTCCGCCGAGGCCATGAGCGGAATGCACATGGCGCTGCGGACGCTCTGGATCATGATGGACTGACCGCCCTTGAACCGGTCGTCCGCTGCCGCGTTGTCGGACAGAATCGCGACTCGCTCTTCCACCGCCTTGCGGGCAATCGAACGCGGCACGTGCTGAGCCGAGGCATCGCCCAGGCGGCTCTTCGACATTCGGGGGATGAGTTCCCCGGTACCGTCGTTTCGCAGCAGCACCGAGACCCGGTCCACGTTCATCACGTCGAACGTCGTGGTCACGACCCGGCCCAACACCTTGTCGAGGTCCAGCTCGCCCGAGAGCTTCTGAGCCACTTCCAGGAGCAGCGAGAGCTTCTTGGCTTGCCGCTCCTGGGTCGAGACCCCCGCCACCTTCAGTTGTCCCACACCGCTCGGGCTTCCCGATGCCGAGGGCGACATCACCGCCGGCATCCCTCCGCTCACCGAGACCTGGCGAACGATCGTCTGATTGGGAGCCGGGGCCTGGTTGGCCGGCGGACGAACCGGTGTGGCGTCGAGAGACTTGAGCTGGAAGACGACCTTGCCGAAGGTCACCGAATCATTCGCGGCGAGCGTCCCCTCGGTGACCCGCGTGCCGTTGATAAATGTGCCGTTGGAGCTGCCGAGGTCCTTCACCGTGACGCCGGTCGTATTGGGGACCAGCTCGGCGTGGCGGCGGGAGATCGTAGGATCGAAAATCGGAATGTCGCTCGTCACCGCCCGCCCGACGATATATGTGTTCTTGGCGGAGAGGTCGAAATCCTGATCGCCGGTGAACGGGACGAGCTTGAAGGGCATGGGGATTTCTACTCCTCCCACCGCAGTCCCGCCAGCCCCATGGCTGCCAGGACGGCCCGCGCCTTGGCCTCGGTCTCCTTCCATTCACCCTGCGGATCGGAATCGGCCACTATACCGGCACCCGCCTGCACCCATGCCCGATTCCCCTTCATCACCACGGTCCGGATCGCGATCGCGGTGTCGAGACTCTTCCCGCCCCAGCCGATGTAGCCCACAGCACCAGCATACGGACCGCGCCGCACCGGCTCCAGCTCGTCGATGATTTCCATCGCCCGGACCTTGGGTGCTCCAGAAACCGTTCCGGCTGGGAAGCAGGCAGCGAGCGCGTCGAGGGCATCGAGCCCTTCCCGCAGGGTGCCGCGCACCTCGCTCACCAGGTGCATCACATGGGAGTAGCGTTCGATCACCATGAATGTCGTGATTCGAACTGTGCCGTATCGCGCCACCCGGCCAACGTCGTTGCGTCCCAGGTCCACCAGCATGAGGTGCTCCGCCCGCTCTTTGGGGTCGGCCTCCAGCTCAGTGGCGAGTAACGCGTCGGACTGCGGCGTAGCGCCCCGAGGCCGAGTGCCGGCGATGGGGCGCAGGGTGACTTCCTCATTCTCCACCCGAACCAGAACCTCGGGAGAGCTGCCCACGATGTGCAGTTCGTCGCAATGGAGGAAATAGAGATAGGGCGCGGGATTCAGCGCGCGAAGGTACCGGTAGGTCAACATCGGGTCCGGCGCCGTCAGATCCAGCCGGCGGGAAAGGACGGTCTGAAAGGTGTCGCCCGCCGTGATGTATTCCTGGATCCGCCGGACTCCGTCCTGGAATTTCCCGTCTTCGTAGGGTGAAGTCGCCTTTGGAACCGGAGCTTCAGGCGGCAGGTGAAGCGGCCCGATGGGGGACGCTTGTCCCAGTCGCTCCAGCCATTCCCCGATCTTTTCTTCGGCTCCGCGATAAAGGCTTTCCAATTGGGCCCGCGTCATGTTCTCCACGACCTCGACGTTCGCGATGACCGTGGCGCGGTTGTACAGGTTGTCGAGGACGAGGAGGGTATCCGCTACCATCAGTACAGCATCGGGCAGCGAACGGTCGTCCCGGGGCGCGTTAGGCAGGCGCTCCAGAGTCCGGACGATGTCGTAGCCGATGAAGCCGACGGCGCCTCCGGTGAAGCGGGGCAGGCCCGGAACTTCAACCGAGGGGTGTTGTCGCATCGTGGCGCTAAGGTGTTCCAGAGGAGCCACGTCCTCCCCGACCACCTGCCAGCCGGTTTCTTCGCGCCAGCGTTCCGCGGTCCGGCCTCGGTAGCGGTAAACCTCCCGGGGATTGGTCGAGAGAAAGGTGTAGCGGGCCCACTTCTCCCCACCTTCCAGGGACTCGAGTAAAAAGCCGTAGGGACCCCGGTGCAGTTTGGCGAAGGCGGAGACGGGCGTGTCGCCGTCCAGCACTACCTCACGCGTGACCGGGACCATCCCCGGCCTGGCCCGGGAAAGAAAGACTTCGAGAGAATCCATGGGGAGGTAAGGGTACTATCTGGGTGCGCCCACCACAAACCGGCCCGGCAGCAGCATGGGCGCCTCCAGATTGTCGGACGCGCGGCGAGTCGAAACGTAGAGCGCGTAACGACTATCCTCGGTTTGCCGTCCGATCTGCAGGACCTGCTCGTAACGAACCTCGCTCCCGTACTTCGCGAGGGCACCCTGTGGCGCCGAGAAGTGCACCGGATATTTGAAACGTACGATGCCGGTCTTGTCGGTTTCGACGGTCGAGGAGACGTCGAGCCCGTAGAGGCCGGGCCGGACACTTGCTTTCACCGTCACCGAATCGTCCGGTCCCTTGTTCTCGAACATGTCGGCGGGGAAGACCAGCTCCGCGAAGACTCCGTTGTCGGGCGCGGGATGCCGCATGATCACGGTGCGCGGTTGGCCGGTCTTGAAGATCACCGAGGTATCAGCGGGAGGTATCCCGCCGGCCTCGAGGAGATAGAGCTGGTCGACCGGGAGGGTCTGGGTGATGACGCTTTTGGGTCGGGGCGTGTTGGCGCCTTTGGAGCCGCAGGCGGCGACGCTGGCCAGGCAGAGGATGAAGGTTATTCTCACGGACAGGGGACAGGGGGATCGATGGGGATTAGACGTTCACGATGGTACGCCGCGCTCCTGCTGCTGCCCGGTCTCTCGACGACCCTGGCCGCCCAGCAGTGGAACTCGCCGGAAGCCCTGGATCTGGCTGCTCGCGCCACAGAAGTGAGGGCACAGGTTCAGCGCGACTCCTCCCTGCGCAGCTATCGAACGCGGGCTCACGGTTTCGTGCTATTCCTTGCCCAAGTGGGCGACGGGCTGCAAGGGGCGCCACGCCTGGTCAAGGCTGACGAGCTCGACGTCGAAGTCTATTGGCGCGCCCCGGATCTGAGCAAGCAGATCATTCTCGGTTGGCGGGACGGTCGCTGGCTGCCGACCGACATCAACTATCATCGCGATCACCTCGGCATCGTCACCAACAACTTCGGTAACCGGATCCGGATTGGCGAGGGCGACGAGGTGAGAGACGTGGTTCACCCGCTCTCGCCCGACGGCCTGACTCGCTACGACTTCGCGCTGATCGATTCGCTTCGCATCGAGACCCGGGACGGCGAGCTGCTGGTCTACCAGCTCCAGGTGCGTCCCAAAGACTGGAGTCAGCCTCTCGTGGTGGGAACGCTTTCTCTCGATGCAACGAGCGCCGAGCTGGTGCGGTTCCGCTTCGGGTTTACCCCGGCGGCGTATCTGGAAAAGGGCCTGGAAGACATTTCCATCATGCTCGAAAATGCCCGGTTCGAATACCGCTGGTGGCTTCCCTATCGGCAGGAGATCGAGATCCGGCGGCGCAGTCAGTGGCTCGACTTCCCGGCGCGGGGAATCATCCGGGGTCGCTGGGAAATCGGGGACTACGATTTCGATGTGGCGATACCTCCCGAAGTCCTGAGGGGCCCCGCCATTGGAGGGATGCTCGCGGCCTCCGACACTGGCGGCCAGTGGAGTCAACCGCTTGCCCAGTCTCTGGGCGAAGTCGCCGCGCCAGTCACGCAGCGCGACCTCGACTCGCTCCGGGTGGAATTCGGCCGCATCGCCGGGGGGCGGATTCTATCAGGTCTGGGCTCCGGCGGCCTGGCCATCCCCTCAGTCAGCGACATTATCCGGGTGAATCGAGTACAGGGCCTGACGCTCGGTGCCGCCGCGACGCTGGCCTTGGACCAGCGGAGGATTCTGCTCAAACCGCGGGTCGCCTTCGGGACTTCAGACGAGCGATTCACAGGAGGGCTTGCCATCAGCGTAGCGACGGGG
>Ga0207712_10001603_pt1 | contig 15207 bp, 15 predicted proteins | sample KBSS44metaG_FD_184402 | JGI IMG/M metagenome (GOLD analysis project Ga0207712, IMG submission 184402) | Switchgrass rhizosphere microbial communities from Kellogg Biological Station, Michigan, USA - KBS S4-4 metaG (SPAdes) (version 2) | ecosystem: Host-associated > Plants > Roots > Rhizosphere... | reverse complement strand
GTGTGGGCGTTCATGTTTTCAAAGATAGGCACGCGGGGCGCGCCCGTCACCTGCGACCCTTGCTTCAGGCCTTCGCCTTAAGCGGATCGTGGCCCCAGTTCATCAGGCTCCAGCGCCAGCGGGTGTCGGCGACGTCGCCCCACGGGCGTTGCGCGAGATGGCGGCGGCAGTAGCCGATCACCTTCTTCATATGTGCGTAGTCGGCGTCGGTAAGGTCGGCGACGTTCTTGGCGCGGATCTGCAGGATACGCCGGGCGGACTGGCGGCCGACCGACTCTGTCTCGCCCTTGCGCACCATGCCGACCTTCTTGCTCTGCAGCGTGCCCAGCCAACGCTCCAGCTCGGCCGGGGTGAGGTTCACGAGGCGGTCGAACTCGCGCCGGATCTCCGGCATGTCCTTCGGGTGCAGCACGTCGAGAATCCTTCGCTGACCAACCGAATCCGCGCCGAAAGCGCCCCGACTGCCTGCGGTCGTCCGGCGTAACGACGCTCTTTGCTCTATATGACGCAACCGCCTTGGCAAGTTCCGGGGATGCGCGTATGCACGCGCGCTGAAGGGGCGGAACGGCGCATTGGATGGCGCCTGCGCGCGCTCATTCTGTCAGGCGGCGGGACTCGGAATCGCGGCCGCGCCAACCAGACCGAGGGGACATGAAGTCGAGGTTCAAGGGGATGCGGGCGCTGGCGACTGGTGTCGCGGCGAGCGCAATGGCGGTGTTGTTCGCGGCGCCAGCCTTCGCGAGCGACGAGCTGGCGGTCCAGCACGCGCCGGGCGGCGACATGATCGGCCAGCCCACGCCAGGCGCGATCGACCTGCAGCCGGGTGTGACGCCGCTGCGCGAAGACGCGATCTTCTTCCACAACTACATCCTGCTGCCGATCATCACTTTGATCACGCTGCTGGTGTTGGGCCTGCTGGTCTGGGTGGTCGTGCGCTACAACCGCAAGGCCAATCCGACGCCGGCCCGCTTCACGCACAACACCTTGGTCGAAGTCATCTGGACCGTGTTCCCGGTCCTGATCCTGGTCGCTATCTCGATCTTCTCGTTCAAGCTCCTGTTCGCCTACCACGACATGCCCAAGCCCGACCTCACCATCAAGGCGACGGGCTATCAGTGGTACTGGGGCTACGAGTATCCCGACCAGAAGATCCCGGAATTCGTCTCGAACATCCTTCCCGAGGACCAGGCCAAGGCGAAGGGCGTGCCCTACCGTCTGGCGGCGACCCAACCGATCGTCGTCCCGGTGAACAAGACCGTCCGCGTGCTGGTCACCGGCGCCGACGTGATCCACGCCTTCGCCGTGCCGTCGTTCGGCGTCATCACAGACGCCATTCCCGGTCGCGTGAACGAGACCTGGTTCAAGGTCGACCGGCCCGGGATCTACTACGGCCAGTGCCGCGAGCTGTGCGGCATCGATCACGCCTTCATGCCGATCGAGGTGCACGCGGTGAGCCAGGCCGAATTCGACGCCTGGGTGGCCACCAAGGCGCCCAAGGCCGCTGCCGCCACGCCGACGCAGGCCGCCGCCGCTGTTGAAGGCAAGGCCCCGGCCGCTGGCGAGGCCGCCCAGCCCGCGGCTGCAACCGCTCCCGCCGCGCCGGCCGCGGCGTCCACGTCTCCGGCGCCCGCGCCGGCCGCGCACTGACCTTCGACTAGGATACGCGTACGATGGCACAAGCCGCCGCTCACGACGATCATGGCCATGGGCACGACGCCCACGACCATAAGCCGCCCTTCCTGGTCCGCTGGCTGTTTTCGACCAACCACAAGGACATCGGCACGCTCTACCTGCTGTTCGCCATCATGGCGGGCCTGGTGGGCGGCGCGCTTTCCGGCCTGATCCGCTGGGAACTGGCCGAGCCGGGCATCCAGGTGTTCCGCCCGGGCAGCCTGCTCGCGCAGATCGGCATCATCGAGGCCTCCAAGCACGGCTATAACGCCGTGGTCACCGCCCACGCCCTGATCATGATCTTCTTCATGGTCATGCCGGCGATGATCGGCGGCTTCGGCAACTGGTTCGTGCCGCTGATGATCGGCGCACCGGACATGGCCTTCCCGCGGATGAACAACATCTCCTTCTGGCTGCTGGTCGCGGCCTGGGTGCTGCTGCTCACCTCGATGTTCGTCGACGGCGGCCCGGGCAAGGGCTTCGGCGGCGGCTGGACGGCCTATCCGCCGCTCTCCACCTCGGGGCACACCGGTCCGGCGATGGACTGCGCCATCTTCGCGCTTCACCTGGCGGGCGCGAGCTCGATCCTGGGCGCCATCAACTTCATCACCACCATCTTCAACATGCGCGCGCCGGGCATGACCCTGCACCGGATGCCGCTGTTCGTTTGGTCGGTGCTCGTGACCGTCTTCCTGTTGTTGCTGTCGCTGCCGGTTCTGGCGGGCGCCATCACCATGCTGCTGACGGATCGCAACTTCCACACCCACTTCTTCGATCCGGCCGGCGGCGGCGACCCCGTCATGTACCAGCACCTGTTCTGGTTCTTCGGCCACCCGGAAGTGTACATCCTGATCCTGCCGGGCTTCGGCATCATCAGCCACATCGTGTCGACCTTCTCGCGCAAGCCGGTGTTCGGCTACCTCGCGATGGCCTACGCCATGGTCGCCATCGGCTTCGTCGGCTTCATCGTGTGGGCGCACCACATGTACACCGTCGGCATGAACATCAATCTGCGCGCCTACTTCGTGGCCGCGACGATGGTCATCGCGGTGCCGACGGGGGTGAAGATCTTCTCCTGGATCGCGACGATGTGGGGCGGGTCGATCGATTTCAAGACCCCCATGCTCTGGGCGATCGGCTTCATCTTCCTGTTCACCGTCGGCGGCGTGACCGGCGTGGTGCTCGCCAACGCCGGCATCGACTACAGCCTGCACGACACCTACTACGTCGTCGCGCACTTCCACTATGTGCTCAGCCTCGGCGCTGTGTTCGCGATCTTCGCCGGCTTCTACTACTGGTTCGAGAAGATCTTCGGCGTGAAGTACCGCGAGTGGCTGGGCGCGCTGCACTTCTGGATCATGTTCGTCGGCGTGAACCTGATCTTCTTCCCGCAGCACTTCCTCGGCCTGCAGGGCATGCCCCGCCGCTACGTCGACTATCCGGAGGCCTTCACCTTCTGGAACCAGGTGTCGTCGTTCGGCTACGCGGTCACCCTGGTCGGCGTGCTGGTGTTCCTGATCGTGCTGCTCGACGCGATGATCTTCCGCCGCAAGGCCGAAGCCAATCCGTGGGGCGAGGGTGCGACGACGCTGGAGTGGACCCTGTCCTCACCGCCGCCGTTCCACCAGTTCAACGAGCTGCCGGTCGTCGAGCCGGACGCTCACCACTAACAATCGCGAAAGCGAAGATTCCCGGGGGGCGTGCAGGAACAGCTGCGCGCCCCCCGCCTGTTTTCAGAGTATCGTCCATGGCCATGGCATCGGCCCACCCACACACAGAAGCCCGCCAGCCGGCCCGCTGGCAGGATTTCATCCAGCTCCTGAAGCCGCGGGTGATGTCGCTCGTGGTGTTCACCGGTCTGACGGGCCTCGTCGCCGCCGGCCGCCCGGTGAATTGGTTCCTGGGCGCGGTCGCCATCTTCTGCATCGCGGTCGGCGCCGGCGCGTCGGGCGCGCTGAACATGTGGTACGACAGCGACATCGACGCGAAGATGCGCCGCACCCGCGGCCGGCCGGTGCCGGCGGGACGGGTGCAGGGCTCCGACGCCGCGGGCCTGGGCGTCGTGCTGTCGCTGTTCTCGGTCATGTTGATGGGGATGGCGCTGAACTGGCTGGCGGCCGGCCTGCTCGCCTTCACCATCGTCTTTTACGCCGTCGTCTACACCATGTGGCTGAAGCGCTCGACGCCGCAGAACATCGTCATCGGCGGCCTGGCCGGGGCGCTGCCGCCGGTGATCGGCTGGGCGGCGGCGACGGGCCAAACGCCGCTCAACGCCTGGCTGCTCTGCGCCATCATCTTCATGTGGACGCCGCCGCATTTCTGGGCGCTGTCGCTGTACACCTCGGAGGACTACGCCAAGGCCGGCGTGCCGATGATGCCGGTGGTGCGCGGCGCCGCCTCCACGCGCCGGCAGATCCTGATCTACAGCCTGCTGTTCGTACCAATCGCCATCCTGCCGGCGTTCACGGGCCTGGGCGGCGCGGCCTATCTGGCGGTCTCCGGCGTCGGCGGCCTGATCTTCCTGCTGCTTGCGGTGCGCCTGCTGCGCAGCCGCGCCGGCGAAGCCGCCGATCCGCGTCGCGACGACGGGCTCTACGACGTCGCCGCGGGCGCCCGAACCGCGCGTAATCTGTTCGCCTTCTCGATCCTGTACCTGACGCTGCTGTTCGCCACCCTGCTGGTCGAACACCTCGCCGGCCTGCCAGCCCTGGAGCTGTTCCGATGAGCGATCCCTCCCGGGAAAGCGACGCCGAAGCCAAGGCCCGCCGCGGCCGCAACATCGCGCTCGCGCTCGGCCTCGTCCTCTTCGTGGTCCTGGTATTCGTCGTCACTTTGGTGAGGCTTGGCGGCAATGTCGCGCAACGTCCCCTCTGATCCCGCCGCCCAGGCGATCACCCGCCGCAACCGCAAGGTCGCATTGATCGTCGTCGCCGTGTTTTTCGGCATGGTCGGCGCGGCCTACGCCTCGATCCCGCTCTACCGCGCCTTCTGCCAGGCGACCGGTTTCGACGGCACGGTGAGCCGCGCCAAGGTCGCGCCCAAGGCGACGCTGGAAAAGACGGTGACGGTGCGCTTCGACGCCAACACCCGCGATCTGCCGTGGGATTTCACCGCCGAGCAGACCGCCCAGGACGTCAAGCTTGGCGAGACGAAGCTCGCCTTCTTCAAGGTGGTCAACACCTCCGACAAGCCGGTCACCGCTCGGGCGACGTTCAATGTCGTCCCGGAGCAGGCCGGGCCTTATTTCAAGAAGCTGCAGTGCTTCTGCTTCTCCGATCAGACCATCGGCCCGAAGCAGACCGTCGAGATGCCGGTGCTCTACTTCATCGACCCGAAGTACGCCGACGACTTCGAAACCCGCACCAAGGCGGAAGTGACGCTCTCCTACACCTTCTATCCGGCGACCGACGTCCCCGCCACGCCGGCGCCGAAGGGCTGACGATCCTCCCCCTGAGGGGGAGGTGGCGTGAAGGGCCGGAGGGGGCATCCACTCAGACGGTTTTCGAGCCCATGGTGGACTTGTGAGCGGAAGCCCGCTCACCGCCTGCGGCGGAGCTCCCCCAAACGGGGGAGCATATTCTGCCCCTTTCCCCTTGGCGGAGGCGGCGGCGCAGGTCTATAGCGTCACGCGAACCGGCCAGACGCTGACGCGCGCATGCGCGCGCTCGGGCCGTGGGGGATTTGTAGGATTAGGACCTGAGATGGCCGAAGGCGTGAAGCACGACTACCACTTGGTCAACCCGAGCCCGTGGCCGCTCGTCGGCTCGATCGCCGCGACGGTGATGACGCTTGGGCTGGTCATCTGGATGAAGGGCCTGTTCGGCCTGCCGAAGGGCACAAGCTTGGTCTTCTTCGCCGGCCTCGCGGGCATCCTCTACACCATGTTCGGCTGGTGGCGGGATGTGGTGAAGGAAGCCAACGCCGGCGATCACACCCCGGTAGTCTCGATCGGCCTGCGCTACGGCATGATCCTGTTCATTGCCTCCGAAGTGATGTTCTTCGTCGCCTGGTTCTGGATTTTCTTCGAGATGGCCCTGTTCCATGGCCACCGCACCATCTCCTCGATCGAGGAAGTGCGCACCGCCTGGGCCACCTGGCCGCCGCACGGCGTCGAGACGGTGCCGGCCTGGCACCTGCCGCTGGTCAACACCCTGACCCTGCTGCTCTCCGGCACCACGGTCACCTGGGCGCACCACGCGCTGCAGACCGGCGACCGCAAGGGCGCGAAGATCGGCCTGCTGCTGACGGTGATCCTGGGCGTCCTGTTCACCTCGATCCAGGCGTACGAGTACCACCACATCCTGGAGCACAAGTACTTCTTCAACACCGAGGCGGCGAACTCGGGCCTCTACGGCTCGTCGTTCTTCATGGCCACCGGCTTCCACGGCTTCCACGTGCTGATCGGGACCATCTTCCTGATCGTCTGCCTGCTGCGCCTCATCAACGGCGGCTTCACCCCGCAGAAGCACTTCGGCTTCGAAGCCGCCGCCTGGTACTGGCACTTCGTCGACGTGGTGTGGCTGTTCCTGTTCGCCTTCATCTACGTGGTCTTCGCTGGCGCCGCTGGCGGGCACTGACGTGGCGAGCGCGCCCAACCCATTCCTGGCGGGAGTGGCGGGGCGCTGTCCGAATTGCGGCGAGGGCCACCTCTTCGAGGGGTTCCTCGCCGTCACGCCCCGCTGCGAAGCCTGCGGCTTCGACCTCGCGAAGGCCGATTCCGGCGATGGTCCGGCGGTCTTCGTGATCCTGATCGCCGGGTTCATCGTCGCCTTCTCGGCGCTGATCACCGAGGTGGCGGTCCATCCACCGGTCTGGGTTCACCTGGTGCTCTGGCTGCCGGCGACGCTGATCATCTGTTTGGCGCTTCTGCGGCCCTTCAAGGGCCTGATGCTGGCCTCCCAGTTCAAGAATAAGGCCTCCGAAGCCCGCCATGGCGGATGACCGGACGCTCGGCCCGCGCGCCGGCTTCCCCGTCGGCCTGACGATCGCCACCCTGATCGCGCTGGCGATTCTCGTCGTCCTCGGCGGCTGGCAGCTCGAGCGGCTGCGGTGGAAGCAGGGCCTGCTCGCCCACATCGCCGCGCTGCAGACCGCGCCCGCGCGCCCGCTGGAGGCGACAATGGACGCGTTGGCCGACGGGCGCGACGTCGATTTCACCCGCGTGCGCGTCACCTGCCCAGGTCTGGCCCGCGCGCGCTTCCTCGAGCTCTATGGCCTGAAGGGTGGCCAGGCCGGCTCGCGGCTGATCTCCGCCTGCCAGGTGGTCACCCGCGAGTACCGCACCGTGCTGGTGGACCGCGGCTTCGTCGCCGACACCATCTCCGCCCGACCGCCCGTCGACGCCGCCGACGCCGCGCCGCTGGAGTTGGTCGGGGTGCTGCGGACACCGGACAAGGCGACCTTCATCACGCCCAAGAATCAGGTCGCCGCGAACCACTGGTTCTCCCGCGACGTCCCGGCGATGGCGAAGGCGCTTGACGCGCCGTCGCCCGCGCCGGTGTTCCTGTTCGCCGAAACCTCGACCAATCCGGACTGGCAGGCGCTGCAGCCGGCGCCGCTGCCGTCGGAGATCCCCAACCGACACCTGGAATATGCGCTCACCTGGTTCGGCCTTGCCGCGGCCCTGGCCGGCGTCTATGCCGCCCTCCTCGTAAGACGACGGAAGATCTAGATGCGCTATGTCTCGACGCGGGGGGCTTCGCCCGCGGTCGGTTTCGTCGACGCCGTGCTGGCGGGCCTCGCGCCCGACGGCGGCCTCTATGTGCCGGAAGCCTGGCCGAGCTTCAGCCGCGATGAGATCGCGGGCTTCGCCGGGGCCCCCTACCACGAGGTCGCCGCCGCCGTGATCGGCGCCTTCGCGGGCGACGAGATCCCGCGCAAGGCCCTGCTCGAGATGTGCCGCGAAGCCTACGCGACTTTCAAGCACGCCGCGGTCGTGCCGCTGGTGCAGATCACGCCCGACGCCTTCATCGCCGAGCTGTTCCACGGACCCAGCCTGGCGTTCAAGGACGTCGCCATGCAGATCCTGGCGCGTCTGTACGATCACGTGCTGGGCCAGCAGAATCGCACCCAGACCATCCTCTGCGCGACCTCGGGCGACACCGGCGGCGCGGCGGTCGAGGCCTTCCGTGGGCGCAAGAACGTCAAGGTCATCGCCCTCTTCCCCGAAGGGAGGATCAGCGAGGTGCAGCGCCGCTTCATGACCACGGCGCCCGACGCCAACGTGGCCTGCGTGGCGGTGAGCGGCACCTTCGACGACTGCCAGGCGATCGTGAAGCAGGCCTTCCAGGATCATGCGCTGCGCCAGGCGGTGGATCTCTCGGGCGTCAACTCGATCAACTTCGCCCGCATCGCCGCCCAGGCGGTCTACTACTTCACCACCGCGGCGGCGCTGGGCGCGCCCGAGCGGGCCGTCAGCTTCTGCGTGCCGTCCGGCAACTTCGGCGACGCTTTCGCCGGCTATGTGGCCAGCCGCATGGGCCTGCCTGTCGCCCGCATCGTCGTGGCCACCAACTCCAACGACATCCTCGCCCGCGCCTTCGAGACCGGCCGCTATTCGCGGGGCGAGGTGAAGGCCACCATGAGCCCGGCGATGGACATCCAGTCGGCATCCAACTTCGAGCGGCTGTTCTACGAGACCGCCGGCCGCGACGCCGCCGCCACCACGGCCGCTTTCGAGGCATTCGGCGCACAGGGCGAGACTCAGGTTCCCGCGCCGGCCTTGGCCGAGATGCGGCGGATGTTCCGCGGCGTCGGCGTGAGCGAGGACGACACCGCCAAGGCCATCGTCGCGACCCTGCAGTCGTCGGGCGAGCTGATCGATCCGCATACCGCCGTGGCCGTCTCGGCGCTTGGTCGCGTGGACGATCTGCCTGGCCCCGTGGTCGTGCTGTCGACCGCGCACGCGGCCAAGTTCCCCGAGGACGTGGCCAAGGTCGCAGGCGTCACGCCGGACCTGCCGCGCGGCGCAGCGGATCTGGCCGGCCGGCCCGAACGCTTCGAGCGGCTGCCGGCCGAGAGCGAGGTGATCAAGCGCTATGTCCGGGACTTTGCGGCGGCCTGACGCCGATCCGATGGCGTCGGCCGGCTCGGCTCGCGTCCACACGCTTTCGAATGGCGTGCGGGTGATCTGCGACCCGATGCCGGGCCTGCAGACCGTGGCGCTGTCGGTCGTGGCCGGCCGTGGCGCGCGGTCGGAGGACGCCCTGCGCTCCGGCTGGTCGCACCTTCTGGAGCACATGGTGTTCAAGGGCGCCGGCGGCCGATCGGCGCGCGACATCGTCGAGGCGATCGAGGGCGAGGGCGGTCACATCAACGCCGCCACCGGTTATGAGCGCACCAGCTTCCAGGTCCGCGCACTGCGGCATGGGCTCGACCTCGGTAGCGCCGTCGTCGCCGACCTGGTCCAGCGCCCGCACATGGACCCGGCCGAGCTCGCCCGTGAAAAGCAGGTGGTCGGCCAGGAAATCGCCGAGGCGGCCGATACGCCCGACGACCTGGTGTTCGAGCTCGCCCAGGCCGCCGCGTTCGAGGGTCATTCCCTTGGCCGGCCGATCCTGGGTACGCCGAAGTCGATCGGCAGGGCGGAGCCTCAGAGCCTGGAAGCCTGGCGCGCCGCTCTCTATTCGCCGGAAACCCTGGTGGTGAGCGCCGCGGGCGCGGTCGACGAGGACGCGCTCCTGAAGCTGGCGGAACGCGACTTCGGCGCTTCTCAGACACCGTCTGCGCCATTGCAGTCAGAGCCCCCGGCGTTTCGCGGCGGCGCGCGGCCCAAGGCAAAGCGGCTGGAGCAGGCCAACATCGTGCTGCTGCTGCCGGCCGTCGGCGCTGCGCACCCCGACTATTTCGCGCTGCGTCTGCTGGCCGAGATCCTCGGCGGCGGCATGGCCTCGCGGCTGTTCCAGGAAGCGCGGGAGAAGCGCGGCCTGGCCTATGCGGTGGACGCCTATGCCGAGACCTATTCCGACACGGGCGTGCTGGGCGTCTTCGCCGGGTGCGCGGCCGGAGACGCCGTCGAGTTCGCTCGTGTCGCCGCCGGAGAAATCGCCGGCCTCGCCAAACCGGTCGGAACTTCCGAGCTCGCCCGCGCCAAGGCGCAGCTGAAGGGCGCGATGTTCATGGCCCGCGAGCAGCCGATGGCCCGCGCCGAGCAGGACGCCGCCCAGGTGCTGCTGTTCGGCCGCGCGCTGTCGCCGGAAGACCTGGCGACGGAGGTCGACGCGGTGACCGCTGAGGATCTCGTTCGCCTGGTAGGCGAACTCCTGACGCCTCGGCGGGCCGCCGTCGCGGTGCTCGGGCCCAAAGCGGCGCTGGAGGCCGCTTCGGCCTTCGAAGAGGCCCTGTTCCAGCAGGGTTGAAGCCATGCTTGACGGCCTGCGCGAAAGAGCGACCCTGCAGCCATGGCCCTGCTGGACTGGATCGCATCGGAAGGCGGCCTACGGCTCGAGCGGGACGGGATTTACCTGCGCCCGCCCCGGGCGGCCGACTTCGCCGACTGGCGTGAGCTGCGCGCCGCTTCGCGCGCCTTCCTACAGCCCTGGGAGCCGATCTGGCCCGCCGACGACCTGACGCGCACCGCCTTTCGCCGGCGGCTCACGGCCTACGCGCGTGATCGCGACCTGGGCGTCGCTTATCCGTTCTTCGTGTTCCGCGCCGCCGATCACGCCCTGACCGGCGGCATCACCCTCTCCAACGTCCGGCGCGGCGTCGCGCAGATGGGGTCGATCGGCTACTGGTGCGGCCGGCCCTACACGCGCCAGGGCCACACGCTGTCGGCGGTGCGTGCCGTGTGCGACTTCGCCTTCCGCTCCTTGGGGTTGCACCGGGTGGAAGCGGCCTGCATTCCGGACAACGGACCCTCGCGCCGCCTTCTCGCGCAGGCCGGGTTCACGGAAGAAGGTTACGCGCGCGCTTATCTGAAAATTAACGGGGCATGGCGAGACCATGTGCTGTTCGGTCTGGTTTCGCCCATAGGTGGAGCTGACAGGCTGGATCAGGGGGTGTCGGTGTGATCGGCGCCCGCAATTTCAGCGCTGCGCTTCGGGACCTTCGCAGGCCTTGGCGCGCAGCCAGGCAGGCAAGCGTACCCGATGTCAGACGTCGGCTGGAATTGGAACGTCACGGAGACGCTCGCAGCCCTTGGGGGGGGCGAGGCTGTGCTGTGGGCGTGGAATCCGGCTGAAGATCGGCTGCTTTTCACCGGCGCGGTGCGTCATCTCGGTCTGGGGCCGCTTGGGTCCGACTGCTCCTCGGCGGCCTTCCGCGCCCTGGTGCTGCCGCAGGACCGAAATCAGGCCGACGACCTGCTGGACCGTCGTGAAGCCGGCGCCCCGATCGCGGCAAGGTTGCGGATGCGGGGCGGCTCCACCTGTGTCTGGCGTGGTGAATGGCTGGACGACGGGCGCGCCGTCGGCGTGCTCGCCAGGGAAGCCGAATTGGCCGCCGGCAGTCGGGACAGCCTGACCGGTCTGCTTGACCGCAAAAGCTTCATCCGCAACTGCCGCGAGCGCCTGCAGGCGCCCGGCCGGCACCAGCTGATCGTCGCCGACCTCGACCGCCTGCGGCGGCTCAACGAGGCGCTCGGCCACGAACGCGCGGACCTGGTGCTGGCCGCGCTCGGCAATCGGTTGGCCGCGGCCCTGCCGCCGGGCACGCCGGTCGCGCGGATCGGCGAGGACGAGTTCGCCGCCCTTTGTCATGGCCAGGGCGTCGAAATCGAAAAGCTCCGCGGGGAACTGGAACGGCCGCTGCGCGTGGCCGGGTTCGAGATCCACCCCAAGCTTTCGCTCGGAGTCATCGGCGCCGAGGGCGGACGCGACGCGCTCGAGGCCACCGAGCTCCTGCGCCGCGCCGAGCAAAAGGTGGCCGCGGAGAAGACCGGCGCTCGCAGCGCCGCACCGCCGACCGAGGACGGCCTCTCGCGCCTGGCGATGGAAGCCGAGCTGAAGGGCGCGATCGAGCGCGGCGAGCTTGGTCCCTTCTACCAGCCGATCGTGCAGCTCGGGACCGGCGCGCTCGCCGGGTTCGAGGCGCTGGTCCGCTGGCGCCATCCCAGGCGCGGCCTGCTGACGCCCGAGCACTTCCTGCCGCTCATGGAAGAGCTCGGCATGATGGACGAGCTTGGCTCGATGATGCGCCGGGCCGCCGCCAGCCAACTCGTCGCCTGGCGGCGCACGCGCGCCGCGGCGTCGGGCCTTTCGATCTCGGTCAACCTCGCGGTCAGCGAGCTAGAGCGTGAGGACCTGCTGGCCGACGCCACTCAGCTGCAGCGCGCCAGCGGCCTGCCGGCCGGATCGCTCAAGCTGGAGGTGACCGAAGGGGAGGTGATGCGCGATCCGGAGCGCGCCGCCATCGTGCTGCAAGGGTTGCGCGACGCTGGCATGCGGCTGGCGCTTGACGATTTCGGCGTGGGCTTCTCCTCGCTCGCCTACCTGAGCCGCCTGCCGGTCGACACGCTGAAGATCGACGCCTATTTCGTGCGCACCATGGCCAGCGACCGCGGCTCGGCCACCATCGTCGCCACGATCATCAACCTCGCCCGTGAGCTGGGTCTCGACGTCGTCGCCGAAGGCGTCGAGGACTCCGACGCCGCCCGCCGGCTGCACGAATTGGGCTGTCAGTACGCCCAGGGCTTCGGCTTCTCGGTGCCGCTCGCGCCGGAAGAAGCCGGCGCCTACATCGCGGCGTCCGACATCGAGCGCGTCCCCGCCCGCCGGGCGATCTGACCGCGCCGCCCGTTTGGGCTTCCGCTGACCTGCGGCCTTGCGCTAACGGGGGCGGAGCAAAGGGCGGACGAGAATTGCGCATCGTATCCGGTGAGTTTCGCGGCAAGGCGCTGGTGGCCCCCTCGGGCGACGCCACGCGGCCGACCTCCGATCGCGCGCGTCAGGCGATCTTCAACATCCTGGAGCACGCCGCCTGGTCGAGCGGCGTCCGCGACTTGCGGGTGATCGACCTGTTCGCGGGCTCCGGCGCGCTGGGCTTCGAGGCGCTGTCGCGCGGCGCAGCCTTCTGCCTGTTCGTCGAGACCGGCGAGGAGGCGCGCGGCGCGATCCGCGAGAACGTCGACGCCATGGGATTGTTCGGTCGCACGCGTGTGCACCGCCGCGACGCAACACAGCTTGGCAATCGTCCGGGCGCGGACGGCCCCCCCTTCCACCTCGCCTTCCTGGATCCGCCCTACGCCAAGGGGCTCGGCGAGACGGCCCTACTGAAGCTCGCCGAGGGTGGCTGGCTGGCGCCGGGCGCCACCATCGTCTTCGAACGCGGAGCCGGCGAGGCGCCGCTGCAGATCCCGGGCTACGAACAGCTGGACGTCCGCGACTACGGCGCGGCGAAGGTGTGGTTCCTGCGGCTGGGTCAGGCTTAAGTCCTTCCCACACTCGCTCATCCCCGCGAAAGCGGGCACCCAGCCGTTTTCTGTAGCTGAGCATCGGACGCCAAGGCGCCTCCCGAACATGCCCAACGCAAAAAAGAATGGCTCCCCGGCGCTTGCGTCCAGGGCGACTGCGGGCGGCTGACCGGGGAAGGCGCTGACACCGGCCCGGGCGTTCCCGCCGATCGGCGCGAGGAGATTTTCCAGCCGTTCAGCCAGACCGAGGAGGGCGTGCGGCTGGGGGGCGCGGGCCTGGGCCTGGCCGTCTGCCGTCAGATCGTCGAGCGCATGGACGCGACGCTGAGCGTTCGTGACAATCCGGCGGGCGGGCGCTGTTCGTGTTCGAAGCGCCGCTGTTCCAGAAGCCCTGCCGGTCGATCCGTGCCCGGCGCCGAGCGAATCCCGGGCGTTGCACGTGCTGATCGTCGACGACAAGGCCACCAACCGGCAGGTCGCAGCGACGCTGTCCGAGATGTTTGGCTGCACCAGCGACGAGGTGACGGACGGCCACGAGGCGGTGCAGGCCGCCGCCATCGGCTGCCACGACATGATCCTGATGGACATCAAGATGCCGGGCATGGACGGCACCGAGGCGACGCGGCGGATCCGCTCGGGCGCCGGCTGCTGCAGCGCCGTTCCGATCATCGCCGTCACCGCCAACGCCCACCCGACCGACGAGGCCTTCTACCTCGCGAGCGGCATGAACGGCGTCGTGGAAACGCCGCTGAAGCCTGAGCGCCTGCTCGCCGTGATGAGCGCGGTGCTGCGCATGGACGAGCCCGAAGACGAGGTCTGCGCGGCCTGACTACCGTCGCCCGAACAGCCGCTCGATGTCGGCGAGCTTGAGTTCCACATAGGTCGGGCGGCCGTGGTTGCATTGGCCGGAGTGCGGCGTGGCCTCCATCTGCCGCAGCAGAGCGTTCATCTCCGGCGCGCTGAGCCGGCGTCCCGAGCGCACCGAACCGTGGCAGGCCATGGTCGAGCAGACATCCTCCAGCCGCTCCTTCAGCGCCAAAGCCTGGCCGTTCTCGGCGAGGTCGTCGGCGATGTCGCGCACCAGGCCCTGGACGTCGGTCTCGCCGAGCAGGGCGGGCGTCTCGCGCACCAGCACCGCGCCCGGCCCGAAGGGCTCCAGCGCCAGGCCGAGCTGGGCCAGTTCCTCGGCGCGGGCGGCGACCCGCTCGGCTTCGGCGGGGTCGAGCTCGACTACCTCGGGCAGCAGCAGGGCCTGGCGGGCCACTGCGCCATCGGCCATCTCGGTCTTCATGCGCTCGTAGACCAGGCGCTCGTGAGCAGCGTGCTGATCGACGATCACCACGCCGTCGCGGGTCTGGGCGACGATATAGGTCTCGTGCACCTGCGCGCGCGCGGCCCCGAGCGGAAAGTCGACCGGGTCGACGGCAGCGGCGGGGCCGCTCGGCTCGGCGACGCCCGGCGGCTCCCATGATGTTTCAGCGCGGGCGGAAACCTCGGTCAGTCCGGGGATCGCCTGCACGGCTGCGGCGCGGCCGCCGCCGCTGGTCCAGCCGCCGGCGCTCCAGGCCGAGAACCCGGCGCCCGAAGGCGGCGGCGTATAGCCCTGCGGGCGGAATCCGCCCAGCGCAGCGGCGGCGACGGTGGTCGCGGCGCGGTGCCCGGCGCCCGCCAGCGCGTGTCGCAGTCCGCCGATGATCAGTCCACGAACCAATCCCGGGTCGCGGAAGCGGACCTCCGCCTTGGCCGGGTGCACATTGACGTCGACATAGGCGGGATCGAGCTCGACGTAGAGCGCGGCGAGGGGATGGCGGTCGCGCGCCAGGAAGTCGGCGTAGGCGGCCCTCAAGGCGCCTTGCAGCAAGCGGTCGCGGACGGGTCGTCCGTTCACGAACAAATACTGATGCGCGGCGTTGCCGCGGTTCAGGGTCGGCAAGCCGGCGAAGCCCGACAGCCGCACGCCATCGCGCTCCTGCTCGATCGGCAGGGCGTTTTCGGAGAACTCCCGGCCCATGATCGCCGACAGCCGCGCGAGCCGTCCCGCCGAGCCTTTCGCCTCCGCGGGCAGGCGCAGCGCGCGGCGGCCGTCGAGGTCGAGGGTGAAGCCGGTCGCCTCATGCGCCATCGCCTGGCGCTTCAGCTCCTCGGTGATCGCCAGCGCTTCTGAGCGCTCCGACTTCATGAACTTC
>Ga0207712_10001598_pt1 | contig 15254 bp, 13 predicted proteins | sample KBSS44metaG_FD_184402 | JGI IMG/M metagenome (GOLD analysis project Ga0207712, IMG submission 184402) | Switchgrass rhizosphere microbial communities from Kellogg Biological Station, Michigan, USA - KBS S4-4 metaG (SPAdes) (version 2) | ecosystem: Host-associated > Plants > Roots > Rhizosphere... | reverse complement strand
GTAGAAATTTTTCATGCACTGAAAACCGTATTGAAGAAAAAAGGATTCAGCACCAATGTTGGTGATGAAGGTGGTTTTGCACCGAACATTCAATCAAACGAAGAAGCCATTGAAACTGTATTGACAGCGATCGATGCGGCAGGATATAAAACAGGCTCACAAATTGTAATTGCTATGGATGCTGCAAACAGTGAATTGTGGGATAACAAAAAGAAAAAATATGTTTTTCATAAAAGCAGTGGAAAAGAAATGACGAGTGAGCAGCTGGTAAAATATTGGGAAAAATGGGTGAAGCAATATCCAATTGCATCAATTGAAGATGGTATGGCTGAAGATGATTGGGATGGATGGAAGCTATTGACTAAAACGGTGGGCGACAAATGCCAACTAGTGGGTGACGATCTGTTTGTAACTAACGTAACAAGATTGCGGCAAGGAATCGATAAAGGGATTGCAAATGCATTACTGGTAAAAGTAAACCAGATAGGAACTGTAACAGAAACAATCAATGCGGTTACAATGGCTCAGCACAATGGATATAATACAATCATGAGTCACCGCAGTGGTGAAACAGAAGATACAACGATCGCTGATTTAGCAGTTGCATTAAATTGCGGACAAATAAAAACAGGCAGTGCATCGAGGACTGATCGTATGGCAAAGTACAATCAGTTGATAAGAATTGAAGAATTGCTGGGCATGTCTGCAATTTATCCGAAAGGAAAGATTAAATTTGGCAAATAGTTGTTCGATGTTTGAGGTTTGAAGTTCGAGGTTAGTGAAACTAACTACATGAAAGCAAACCAAAAACATCAACCCTCAAACTTCAAACTATGAAATACCTAAACCTCATTCCTTCCTGGATAAAAAACAAGTATTTTCTTTCAGTATCTGCCTTTATTGTATGGATACTTTTTTTTGATCCAAGAGATCTTTTTACTCAAATGGAACACCATCGTGAGTTAAAGGAATTACAAGCCAGCAAGGAATGGTACCAGAAAGAAATAACCAAGGAATCAATTGAGGCTGAACATCTTAGGACCAATCCGGCGACAATAGAAAAATATGCCCGTGAGAAATATTTGATGAAAAGGGATAATGAAGACATATTTTTGATACCGGAAAAACCCGATGTTAAGAATAAATAAGCAAATCCGGCACAATATGGCAACCTATGAGCCGTTTAAATAGCGGACATTTCGAATTCACTCTTTTTTAAGGACAAAAAATTTTAGGACATTAATTGGATTGCCAATGACAAACTTTACCCCGGAGGATCTTTTATTGTATTTGTACAAGGAGACAACTCCCGAGCAAACTACCGCAATTGAAGAAGCATTAAAGAAAAACTGGTCACTACGTGAAAAGCTTTCTGTATTGAAAACTTCGATGCAGCGGTTAGACAAGATCAAACAATCACCACGTACAGAAGTAGTGTTGAATGTTTTGAACTACGCAAAGGAAAAATCCGAACAAACAGTTTAGAAGATTCAAACAAATTATGAGCATCATAACTTAAATGTTGTGATGCTTTTTTATTTGCCCCAAACGTCTAAAAGGGCCGCCATCGCACAATGCCAGATAACCCGTATTTTTTTAATATTATTGCTATATAATAATAAGAACTATAACAAACTAAGTCTCTCCGCCCAGGCGGAGGAAAGGGGGTTAACATGACTAAAAAAGAACGCTATCAATTCGTCATTGATTATTTTAAAAAGAATTTTCCCGAGGCGGAAACCGAATTAGAATATGAAGATCCTTACGAATTAATTGTAGCAGTAATTCTCTCCGCCCAATGCACCGATAAAAGAGTAAACATGACCACACCGGCTATTTTTAAAAAATTTCCGAATGTGGCTTCATTAAGTAAAACAAATTTCGACGAACTCTTTCCATTTATAAAAAGCATTTCGTACCCAAATAATAAAACAAAACATTTGATTGGTATGGCAAAGATGGTGATGGAAAAATTCGGTGGAAAAATTCCAATGACTGTTGATGAGTTAATGCAATTGCCGGGTGTCGGAAGAAAGACTGCAAACGTTGTCACATCGGTGGTAGAAAATCAACCTAACATGCCAGTGGATACACATGTATTCAGGGTAAGCAAACGGATAGGATTAGTATCTGCATCCGCAAACACTCCATTTACAGTAGAAAAAGAATTGGTGAAAAATATTCCTGAAGAATTAATTCATAAAGCACATCATTGGCTGATCCTTCATGGCCGTTATATATGCGTGGCCCGCAGCCCAAAATGTGAAGAATGCGGTGTACGGCCAGCATGTCGCTATTTTACTACCGTTATTTCAAAAAGAATTGAATCATAAGCATGCATTAAAAAATCAGAAGAACTAATTTTCATTTGCTAATTTTACAGGTCTTATCCAACCCTTATAAAACCTGCTCCTTTTCCAGGATAACCATTTAAACCTATCATAATTAAGAAATGGAGACAAATACAACTTATACTGCTATTCATTACCAAAGCAAAGTGTCTTTTCAGCCCCTGCTGAGTGTGCTGAAAAGAGCACTGAATCATGGTTCGTCACAAGGTGTAAAAAAACTTTATTCGGGTATTTTAGAATATGCAGAACAACATCCGGAATTACAGCATGCAATTGATGACCTGGCCATATTGGAACCGCATCGTGAATGGATGGAAATGCTGCTTAGCATTATCTTCCCTCCTACTGCCAGCGAACATGAAATGCTTTATTCTGTAGGCCTTCCGTTCTCTTACACCACTATTTACACTTCACGTCTTTTTAATATGTTATTTATTGAGCCAGGAACAAATGATATAAAAATTCCGGACAATGAGACTGGCAGAGATATAGAACATGACAGGCTGATCGGTGCTTATAATCTTATTCTTAAAAAATATTGCAACTACCATGCTCCTGAATTTGTTTCATCTGTTCATCAATATCACGATCCGCATTCAGGTCTGATAAAATACATGGAATTGCAATTGGATACAAGATACATTGATGTAAAATATACTGGCACCCATTTACCCATACCTGAAGACTTTATCAATAAAAAAGATCATGGGTTACTTTCGCTGAAAGAATTACAGCATAATATTCCCATCGAGCAATTTTCATTTGAAGGAATTGTTATAGGCCGTGTGATCGATGTAACAGAGACAGAAGTTATCTCGCAAATGAAGTCAGAATTACTGAACCTGAATGCATTTTCTGAAGGGGTGGTTTATCATAAGTTGCAGGACCTTGTTCAATCACTTATTGGTTTAAAAGATATACGGATTGGTATCACTCCTTTTTTTAAAGTAAATGGACACTATGTTTTTTCAGAATTACATAACAGCAATAGTCTTTTGTTCAAACATTACAAAGCAGTAATGGAAAGAGACAGTGTGAATGATTGTTGTCGCGAATTGTTTATAGAAACTGATAAACCGATCATTTACGAAAAAATTGACGATGAAATAGTAAAGCAAATTGAATATCTGGAATTTTATTTCGACCAGGGGTACAGGAGTCTGATCCTGGCGCCATTAAAACATAATGGCGACCTATGGGGAATTCTGGAAATAGGTTCGGATCATGAAGGAAAACTTAATTATAAGCATATAGCCAAACTTGATGTGGCTATTCCTTTGTTTACCCGTGCTATTGAAAAGAGCGCAGAATCTTTGGATAACCAGATTGATAAAGTGATCAAAGAGCAGTTTACTGCTGTGCAACCATCGGTGGAATGGAAGTTTACAGAAGCAGCATATAACTATATCATACAAAAACAACAAGGTAAAGATCCTAAACCGGAAAGAATTGCATTTGAATCTGTGTATCCATTATATGGAGCGATTGATATTCGCAATTCATCTGTTGAAAGATCACAATCTATTCAACTCGATTTTATTGAGCAATTGCAAATGGCGGCGGCTGTGATAAAAAAAGCCCAGTCGAGTATGTCTTTCCCTTTATTGCAGGAAGTACAATTCAAGATCGACAAACATATTTCTTCCGCGAGTGATGTATTATTAAATGAAGAGGAAACCGTTATTCATGATTTCTTACAAAACCAGGTCGCTTCAATCTTCAAGCATCTGAAAGGAACTGCGCCGGCAATACAAAAAGATATTGATGGATATTTTGCAGCGCTGGATAAAAATATTGGGATGATCTATCATCACCGCAAAGAATTTGAAGAAAGCATTGCAAAAATAAATGAACAGGTAAGCCGGTTCGTCGACAGGGAGCAAGTTTCTGTTCAGCAAATTTTCCCACATTATTTTGAACGCTATGTTACAGATGGTGTTGAGTTCAATATTTATATTGGCCAAACCCTTTCACCAAGAAATAAATTTGATGAATTATACCTGCGTAATATGAAGATGTGGCAATTGACCATATTGGCAAAAGCTTCACGGCTTACTCATGAATTGTGCAAACAACTTAGTCATCCGATGAAAACAACGCAATTAATCCTTGCACACAGCACACCGATCTCTATTAGCTTCCGTGCAGATGAAAGAAAATTTGATGTGGATGGCGCCGGCAACATCAGGTACGAGATAATCAAAAAAAGAATTGATAAAGTGCATATAAAAGAGACCAATGAACGATTTACTCAGCCGGGTAAGATCTCCATTGTGTATAGTCAACCCAGAGACGCTGAAGAGTATGCAGAGTATATTGAGTTTTTACAAAATCAAAAATTATTAAAACCGGGCATTGAGCATCATGACCTCGAAGAACTACAAGGCGTTGTAGGATTAAAAGGATTGCGGGTAGATGTTCAATATGAAGATGATACTTCTAACACTCCCCCACTTTCTACTCTTACTGATAAACAGTTGCTAAAGGGAAAATAAATATCATTGTTAATTATAAAAAAGGGTCATAATCTAATATGACCCTTTTATTTATTTAAAAATATAATTAGCTGAACAGTTAGTTATCTGTCAGAAATGCTTAGTCATATAATTCTGAGCCCTAGTAACTGACTTTACCTATTTTATCATCTGATTTTTTTCTCACAAAAGAAAAAATTACTAAAGCAATTCCGGCCAGCAATATCTGCACTCCTATAAAAAGACTAACACCGATACCTGTGCCAATATTAAAAATCAATAGAAGCGCCGCTAGTATACACATAACTCCGGCAATAACAGTTATCCATCGAAAAGGTTGATGCTTTTTAAACACTAACCCGTCTTCAATGAAATGTAAACCCAGGAACAGCATCCATAATCCAAAAAGTATCGTAATTATTTTAGTCGTTGAAAATAAATTGAGTAATATAAGCATACCAAAAACGATCGTAAGTATGCTCCATAGAAGACCAGTATACTTCCTTGCATTAGGGTCATCAGCAAACCAGGATACTATTCCCATAATGCCAGTAAGGAATATTAATATACCGACCCAAACAGAGATGCCCTTCAATGCATTAAGAGGATTGTTGAAAATATAAATGCTTAGAATAATTAATACAATTCCCTGGATCAGCACTCCCCACCACTTCCGAATTATTGGTTTTGACATATTAAAATTTTTTGCAGTTAAAAAACAGGTTCTATTCTCTTTTAAATTTTTCTTCCGAGTTAGAAAAAAAGATGGCTTAATGGGTTGCCGGCAACTGCAGCGCCGGAAGGTTTCATTCGCAAAAATTTCGTAAACGCAGACTCTCCCATAATTGTTTTCAATTTCCCAAAAAGTACTTGTTGCATTCCGCCAAATTTGGAAGTATAATCAGTTGGATTAGTCTCAGCCAATCCTGCTATATCTTTTTTTGTTGTAAGAAATCCGTTTACAGCTACAGTAAGTGATGATCTTTTGCCAACAGGCAATGATAATTTACTGATAAGGTCATCTACTATGTGCATAGTTGTGTATTTAACATGACCGATCTCCGGCGGCTTAATAAAATCTTTTGGTGTAGCAATGGTATTTGAAGGATTTACAGGGACCTGCGCACCGATAATAAAAAATGCAGCAACGAATAAAAGGGATAAGGTTATTTTTTTCATGATTTATTTTTTATGATCATTAAAATCACTTCTTAATCATAAGGGCCCTATATATTCGACTCGTCTTCAAACATTCCCAATATTACTTATTGCTTTTTACTTTTTCAACACCTTTGCTTTACCTAATTGCTTCATTAATGTAGATGTATAGGTCCTGCTGAAACTTGCTAAAGACGAGGGATTAAAAATATCAGATTGAACTGAAAACATCTTTTCTTGCGAGGCTTTATCAAATAAATTACTCTGCATTACGTAGGTCTTGTTATTTGAATAATAACCGGGAGTGGATATCGTGGAGTAATAATGACTGTAATAACCAAAAAAGGTCCCACTCCATGAATAATCAGTCTGCGCTGTATAATGTGTGCCTCCGGCAGTAAAATCTACTGCCTGGGTTTGATCTAATAACGATGCAAGAAAAACACCATCACAATCGCTTGCTTTTATCTTTGAAATAAGATCATCTACGGCAGGCGGTTTAGGATCTTTTAGATCTGCCGGCAATACTTCATAACTTTTTACTGCTTTTAATCCTCTTGAATTGGCAAGTGCCGCCAGGTCATTTTCCAATCGTACTCTTGCTTCGATATCGGCCGTCATTACAATAATAAATAAATTGCTATATGATTTGCCCTGGATCTTTTCTTTATTAACCCATACACCGGTAGATTCTTTTGTAGATGAACAAGCTGCAAATAAGACTGCGATAGAAATTCCTAACAATACACAAACTCTTTTCATGTTGTAATGGTTTTAATTAAAAGTAATGTTTTTCTTTTACTACGAGCTATTAAAAAGAGTTGCGGTTCTTTCCTTTAGTTTTATAAAATCTTCGATAAAATGATATTGTTTTTTTCCATAATTATTAATCGTATACCTAAAAGATCAATAGTCACCATCATATAGTTCAAAATTTCTAAAAAGGAAAAAATTCAGCGATATATAAAAGATATTAGTTTTAAGTCCTGCATAGGGTTTTATACCGGCATTGTTTGTATAATCGCGGTTATGAAATTCGCTCAGGTAATATTTAAATTTCAAATTGGCCCCATAACGAAACTGGATCCCCGCAAGAAAACCATGCTGAAATAATTCCTCCCTGCTACTGAACCAGCCCGTTATCTTATCAATTTTATCTCCGCCATCATAGGTTTTTTCTTTGTAGGAAACTGCTAATTCAACTTCATAACCTCCGTAAAAAAAGGTTCTGTCAAGATCTCCAGCTTTAAAACCTAAAGGAACCCCCAGGTTATAAGACCGGAATTTTTTCTTATAGTTCAGATTATTGGATGGATCTATGTAGTCATTTGTAATGTAACCCACATTTCTTAATGCTAATCCGGTAAAAAGTCCGAAATTTTTACTCATGTCCTGGTTGAGCATTACCTGCAAATTGAAGACGGGAGAAAACCGCATGGTAGAACTTTCACTGTTTCCATTTTGTTCAAAATTTGCAAAAGAAAAAATAAGTTCTCCGCCGGTAGTCACATATGGTTTTGTTGATTTGCTTTCTTTTGACTGACTGAGGCCCTGAACTGTAAAAGACAAGCTAAATACAGCGAGGCAAATAATTGTTTTCATGATTTTATGATTTTTGATTGCCTAAATATCCTAATAAAAAAAATTTCATTACATACTTCTTTAAGACTTTATTCCCATTCCCAGGCATCATCATTGATGAGTTCTGCAACCAATGCAGTCCACCCCGTTTGGTGAGTAGCGCCTACTCCTCTTGAACTGTCGCCGTGAAAATATTCATAGAACAGGATCAGGTCTTTATTTTCCGGACGGCTATAAAATTCTGCATGATCGTTGTGTACAGGCCGCTTCCCATTTTCATCTTTCCTAAAAATGCTGATCACACGTTTTGCAAGTTCATGAGAAATTTCACGAAGGTTCAGCAGGTTACCAGAACCTGTTGGGTATTCCATTTTAAATCCATCGCCGTAAAACTGGTGATACTTTTTTAAAGCTTTAATCAAAAGATAATTGATCGGCAACCAAACCGGGCCTCTCCAGTTGGAATTACCGCCAAACATATTCGTGGTAGATTCTGCCGGGTCATAGGCGATGTCATAATTTATACCGGCATGTGAATAATGCCTTGGATGTTCCTCATGATATTTTGATAAACTACGAATGCCTCCCGGAGCAAGGAATTCATTTTCATCAAGCATTGATCTCAGAAGTTTTTCGAGTTTGTCCCTGTTGATAAGGGAAAGCAGTAATGCGTTATCTTCTTTTCTTTCTTCATTAGGTAAGTATTGATCCTTCTTTTTACGATAGTCTTTGAACCACTTGGTACGTCTTTCAAAATCCTTCAGCGATGACATGGTTTCTCCGGATATGACAGATACACCAAACAAAACACTGAGTCCTACAACAGACCTCACCTTGATTGGAAGAAATTTTCCTGTTGAATTGATAAGTACATCATAAAAAAATTCATCTTCCTGGTGCCAGAGATGCGCTTCATTCATGGATGCAGAAATGAGTACGAAGTGTTCATAGAATTTGGTAGCCACGTCTTCAAAAGTGCGATCCGTTTTAGCTATCTCAAGAGCGATATCCAGCATATTCAGAGCATACATGGCCATCCAACTTGTCCCATCTACCTGCTCCAGTGTATAGCCATCAGGTATCTCGTTCCGATTGATCACACCAATATTGTCCAAACCGAGGAACCCCCCCTCAAAAATATTATTTCCTTCTTTATCCTTTCGGTTAACCCACCAGGTAAAATTGATCAGTAATTTCTGAAATACTCTTTTCAGGAAATCAACATCGGCTCTTCCATGAAGTGTTTTTTCAATCCTGTAAATATTTAGACTAGCCCAGGCATGTACCGGAGGATTGACATCTGAAAAATTCCATTCATAAGCCGGAAGCTGGCCCAAGGGATTCATATACCATTCTCTAAGCAGTAAGATCATTTGATGTTTGGCAAATGAAGGATCGATAAATGCCATAGGTATACAATGGAATGCAAGATCCCATGCGGCATACCACGGATATTCCCAGGTATCGGGCATTAAAATAATATCACGATTAATAAGAGATCTCCATTCATTATTGCGTCCAAAAAATCTTTCGGGAGGCGGCGGCGGAGTAGCTTTATCGCCTCTGAGCCATTCCTCAATTTCATAGTAATAAAACTGTTTACTCCATAAAAGTCCGGCGGTTGCCTGTCTCATGATAATAGCAAGATCAGGATCTGCGTTAATTGGGACAATACATTTTCCAAAGTCATTTCCTTCCTGCAGACGTTGTTCAAAAATTTTTTCTGGATCCTTCAGTGGAGTTTCTAATATCGGGGTATGAGATAAACGAAGATATATTTCCTTTTTCTCAAGCCCATTAAATTTTAACCGATAAATTATTGCTGCCTTAGTACCATTTGTTTTCCCTTCTAACAAATCAGTCTTGCCATTCACGATCACTTCATGAAAAGCGTCTTTCACATAGGGATGCAGGTTGGGTATGCCATACAATTTTTCCTGGTTGGTTTCATTTTCTGTAAACAGGATGTCATCTGCAGGTTGGTTAAAATACAAGTAATAATTATCCAGCCTTGGATGATTTGCAGAAATATATTGACCGAATTCGTTTTTCGAAAGTTGCATTATTGGTTTTATCGCATCCGGATCAAATGACCAGTCATTGCGGAACCAAAGAGTTGGCATTACGGCTAGTTCAGCAGTATCAACGCCACGGTTGATAATAGTTATCCGTACGGTAATATCTGTACTGTTTGTTTTAGCGTATTCCGTATATACATCAAAATACTTGTTATGCTCAAATATGCCAGTGTCCAACAATTCAAATTCAGAATCTAATTTCCCTCGTTGCTTGTTTGTCTTTATCAGTTCTTCATAAGGGAATGCGGCCTGTGGATATTTATACAACATTCGCATATAACTATGCGTAGGCGTATTCTCGAGAAAATAATATAACTCTTTACAATCTTCTCCATGATTTCCTTCTGAATTGGTAAGACCAAACATTCTTTCTTTTAAGATGGGGTCTCTATGATTCCATAATGCAAGTGCAAAACATAAGTATTGATTATAATCTGATATTCCTGCAATACCATCTTCACCCCATCGGTATGCCTTTGATCGGGATTGGTCATGGGAAAGATAATTCCATGCATCTCCATTTGCACTGTAGTCTTCCCGCACGGTACCCCACTGTCTTTCACTCAGGTAAGGTCCCCAAAGTTCTAGTGGAGTAGATCTCTTTTCATTTTCATCGAGCCTTTTTTGTTCTTCAGTTTGAAAAATATTTTTTTTCATCTCAATTTTTTAAAGCCTATAGAAAACTCAAAACATGATATCGAATAAATAAAAATCGAGAAGCAGGAAACATGGTTCTGTCTTTCATTTACATTGGATTTTTAAACACGAAAAAGATCAAGTATTTAACCTCCTTCAGCAAAGCCTTCGAATACTGTCATACCACCATCAATGAATATGCTGGCGCCGGTTATATAATCCGACGCGTCGGAAGCAAGAAATACAGCAAGGTTGGAAATATCAACTGGCTGCCCGATCCGGTTATAAGGAATAAGTGACATAAGACTTGCCAATGCTTGTGGAGTACTCCATGCGCCAGTATTGATCGGTGTTTGTATTGCACCAGGGCAGATACTATTAACTCTTATCTTTCTGTCTCCATATTCCTGGGCCAGGCTTTGCATAAACATTTTGATGGCGCCTTTAGATGATGCATAATTTACATGTCCTGCCCAGGGAATAAGTTCATGCACTGAACTCATACAAATGATTTTACCGCAGGCAACAGATCTATCAGGTATTACGCCCCGACGCAACATTTCGATTATTGCTTCACGGGCACAAAGAAATTGTCCGGTTAGATTAACATTAATTACTTTATTCCATTGGTCAAGTGTCATTTCATGAAAAGGAGCATCTCTTTGAAGCCCGGCATTGTTGACAAGAATATCAATAGTGCCAAATTCTTTGAACATTGCCTTATACATTGACTTTACTTCTTCTTCATTGCTTACATCACCTTTCAATGTGATGGCCCTGCTGCCAAAAGATCTTATCTTATCCGCTACAGCTTCAGCCGATGCCGGATCCACTACATAATTAACTACTACATTAGCTCCTGCTTCGCCAAGTCCAATAGCAATGGCCTCACCGATACCAGAATTAGCTCCGGTAACAAGAGCAGCTTGATTCTTCAAAGAATACGATATCATGTTTTATTTCTCTGTTAGTTTTTTAATTTGATAAACCTGCAATTCTATTATATGAACCGGCTACCTGTTGTCCCTGCACCTGGCTTAGGATTAATTGTAATAACTCGTTATAGTAGCGGGCCTGGTTTTCATAAAGATCATTTTCTCCGAGTATCAGATCTTGGCTATCAGCCACACCATTTACAAAAGCCTCCTGAAGTAAATAAATATTATTTTCTGCCAGTTTTAAATTGGTTTCTGCAAACAAGAATTTCTCCTTTGCTTTCTTTATCTGGAAATATACTGTTTGCTTTTCATTTACAAACTGATTTGTAAACTGATCATAATAATTTCGCACCTGGGATGCTTGTAATTTTTTTTGCTCAACAGCCCTGTTGATATCCATTCCATTAAAAATAGGTACTATAAAGTTGACCCCAACATAGGAATAAGGTTTCCATCTTTCTCCCTGGAACATCTTTCCAACACTATTGGCTGCCGGAGTAAAACCCAGGGATCCGTCAGCGCCTATGCTGACCTGTTTTCTCGCCCTCTCCAGTTTGATCGATTCATCAGCCATCGCAATTTGGGTTTTTAGCATCTGACCTTCTATTCTTTTTTCGGGATTGCCCAATAAAAGGTCACTCATTATAGGTTCAGTTGCACTTACAATTTGAGGAATTGAAAAGTCATCCGTAAGTATCATACTGTCTTTCTCCATGTAATTCATCTGGAATTGTAAACCAATCAATGCTTCAGAAAAGCTGTTTCTAACATCTGCCAATTCACCTTTCATCCGGTTGCCGGTAACTTCAACCCGATTCACTTCTATTTTTATACCCGCACCCTCTTTGAATTTTATTTTGGTAAGCTCTATTAATGTATCGATACGCATAATATTTTGTTCAAGGAATTTTGCCTGTACTTCAAGTAACCTGCATGCATGATAAGCTTTGTAAATTCCGGTAACCAGCTGAATCTTAAAATCGGCTATTTCCTGTTGTTGCAGGTTTCTATTATGAGAGGCTATATTATATGTATTCCGATAACCTGGATCAAAAATAAGTTGGTTCAGACTCAGCGTTGGGAACCACGCATTCCTATAACCAATGGGAATTGCATATGGCTCCCCCGGAGGCACAGTTGTTGGGGCAAGGTTACTTCCACCTTCAACAAGCAGGTTCCTCTTACTAATATAATATTGAAATGCGGCTCCGAAATTTACTCTCGGGTTATAAAGTCCCGTCACTCTTTTAATATCCAAATCACTGATAGAGGTATCAGTTGATGTTGCCTGCAACAATGGGTTATGCGTAAAAGCGTATTGCACACATTGCTCTGCCGAAAAAGTTTTCTGCGCATGCATTGCCGGTGTTCCGGATAAAAATAATATCACCAAAAAGGAATTAAGTTTTTGGTGCTGCAGCTTTTGCATTTTCATTCTTTTTATTTTTGAATGTAAAAAAATCAATTAGCATCCGGTAGTTCTGTAGTACCCATAAAATAAAAATTACAATGATCAAGACCAGACAAACAACTACAGCAAGCTGGTATAACTGGCTCATACTTTTAAAAAAGGCCTGCAATTTTATCATTCCTGTTGTTCCATTCACCGCCGCCTGGTACGCTGCATCAGCATCGTAACCTTTACTAGAATAAAATGATTGCAATGCATTAAATCTTTCCTGGAAAAAAGGGTTTGAAGGATCGGTATAACGAAGCATGGAATTAAAATTTCTCACTCTTCCCCAATCTACCATCCGGCCGCTATCAACTGCTGTGATCGCAATGCCCATGAGAAAAGCAACAGACCTGAAATTGGCAACTTTACCGATCTGTTGTGGCGGTACCGATTTTATAGCAATGACTATTACTGAAAGTGCAAGCATACCGGCTCCCATCATTCCAATAAGAGAAGGAGTAACTATATTGTTAAAGCTAAACTCTGTATTCAGCAATGAAAAAGAATAGGCAGCAAACGCAATACATCCAAGCCCGGCGATCATTATCCAATAGGCGCTGATCTTCTTTACGATCATGATAAAACTGATCACTACAGAAATAAAAATTATAAGAGCCAGAAAATTGACAAAATGAAAAATATCTTTCATCGGCATTTGTAAAATACCTCCGAGCATTTTAGCAAGCATCGTCAGTGTAAAAACAAATAAAACCCCCGTTAGAAAAGAAATAATTAACGTAACGGAAAAAGTCGGGTATTGTAATAACCGGCTATCAAATAAAGGTTTTTTATGTATGGCTCCGCGGATCAATAATGTTGCTCCTGAGATCACGATAACGATCAACGATACCAGGATCTTTGGATGACTGATGCCTTGATATTGCTGCCGGTACATGAACGCAAAGAGTATTGAAATGATCAATATCGAAAAAGGGAACAGACTGATCCAATCTTCTTCTACCTCTTCATTTTTTTCAGTAACTGGAACAAAAAAGAATGCCGCTATAATCACAAAGAGTAATACAGGTAAACTCAGGTAATAGGTGAACTGCCATCCAAAATCCTCTGTGAATGCAGCATTAGCGATCAAGCTAACACTTAATCCTGCGATGTTTGCTGCAACAGTGAACAAGGCACCGATCGTTTTTTCTTTCCCGGCATAGGTAGCAAGGTAAAGCTGCGTGGCTACGGCAATCATAAATCCATTTGCAATGCCAGCAGCTATCCTCGAAGTAAGCAAGGTTGTAAAATCAGCAGCCTTAAATGAAACGATCGTTGCAATAAAAAAAAACAATGCAGCTCCAATAAAAAGCCACCGGTTACCCAACCATTTTATGAATACAAGCCCTGCAATTCCTGTAATGATGGTACCTGCATGAAATCCTCTTAATAACCAATTAGCATCCTGAAAACTTACACCAAAATAACCTTGCACATATGCAAAAGAAAGACTTTGCCCAAAGTAGTTGAAAGAACACATGAGCAGCACAACAAAAAAATAAAACCGAACCCAGAATTTGTCTGTTACCAGTGGCATACTTGTGAATTATTGAGTTACCACAATGCTAAATCCCGGTCTTAATAATTGCCGGGCCCGGGCTGAATCTTCAAATCGGATCCTTACTGGTATTCGTTGAATAACTTTTACATAATTACCGGTAGCATTATCCGGTGGAAGTAATGCGAATTTTGAACCTGTTGCACCACCAATAGTTTCTACAATTCCGGTAAAAGTTTCTTTTGGATATGCGTCTGCCGTCATCTTTACTTTTTTACCAATAGGAAATGATTCCAGCTGTGTCTCTTTGAAATTTGCGGTCACCCAGATGTCCTGGGATTGCACTACAGAAAAAAGCTGGGTACCGGTTCGCACCATTTGTCCCATCTGAATTTTTCTTTTAGAAATTATTCCATTTACAGGTGATCTTACAGTTGCATATTTTAGATCCTGACGAATAATATCGATCTGGGTAGCCTGAGTAGCGATGTTTTGATGAGCCAGGTCTACCTGTTTTTTTGCGTCTTCCAGGTTTACGATCGCAGATCTTTCCTTATCATAAGCGTTTTGAAGATTGATCGTGTTTTTTATAAAGCTCTCTTCTGTAAATTCATATACTTGTACCGATACGACTCCTTTCTCCATCAGAAGCTTATTTCGTTTGTAATTAGTTTCAGACGCATTGAGTGAAGCTTTCTGAATGTCGATACTCTGTGTAGCCATTTTTTTCTCGATCTCTGCTGCCTTTATTCCGATTTCTGATCTTTTCAGGTTAGTTTTAGAAACGTTATATGCATTTAAAGCCTGTCTTAGTTTGAGATAAAGGTCAGTAGTATCCAATTGAAGTAATATGTCCCCCGCATGTACAACCTGGTCATCCTCCACGAAAACCGAATCTACAAATCCATCGGTACGGGCAAGCACCGGAACAATATCACCGTCCACCTGTGCATCATCAGTACGGTTCTTATCATCATAATAATTAATAATGAGCCAGTATATGATCGCCAGCGTACCTGCAATAACTAATAAGATAAGAATATTGCGAACAGCCGTTTTCATTTAAATAGAATTTAGTTGTCAC
>Ga0207712_10001593_pt1 | contig 15281 bp, 14 predicted proteins | sample KBSS44metaG_FD_184402 | JGI IMG/M metagenome (GOLD analysis project Ga0207712, IMG submission 184402) | Switchgrass rhizosphere microbial communities from Kellogg Biological Station, Michigan, USA - KBS S4-4 metaG (SPAdes) (version 2) | ecosystem: Host-associated > Plants > Roots > Rhizosphere... | reverse complement strand
TGAGGCCGGAATTGATGTGCGGATTGGGCGGCAGCATGTCGAACAGCGCGGTCAGCGCGGTGAACGGCCAGGTCAGCGCGCCTGCCGGCTCGCTGACGGTATTCCAGAATTCGTGCAGGCGCTCGATGCGATGCTCGGGCGCGTTGCCGGCGAGGATCGCCGCGTTGATCGCGCCGATCGATGTGCCGGCGAACCAGTTCGGCCGGATGCCGGCCTCGTGCAGCGCCTCGTAGACGCCGCACTGGTACGAACCGAGCGCTCCGCCGCCCTGCAGGACCAGGGCGACGGTTTCGTAGGAGCCGGCCGAGTCGGCCGGACTCGGCACGGCCTTCGACTTGCTGCGTCCGCCCGCCGCGGCCGCGCGCACCATGCGCTCGCGGGCGACCTTGCGCGTAGCCGCGCTGCGCGAACGCGGCGTCGTCATTGCATGAACCAGCCGTGGCTGACGACGAGGCTCTGCCCGGTCAGCGCGTTCGTCTCGAAACCGGCCAGGAACAGCGCGCACTGGGCGACGTCGTCGACGGTGGTGAACTCGCCGTCGACGGTTTCCTTCAGCATCACGTTCTTGATCACGTCGGCTTCGGAGATGCCCAGTTCCTTGGCCTGCTCCGGAATCTGCTTCTCGACCAGCGGCGTGCGCACGAAGCCGGGACAGATCACGTTGGCGCGCACGCCGTGCTCGGCGCCTTCCTTCGCGACCACCTTCGCCAGGCCGACGAGGCCGTGCTTGGCGGCCACATACGGCGCCTTCAGCTTGGACGCTTCCTTCGAGTGCACCGAACCCATGTAGATGATCGCCCCGCCCTTGCCGCGCGCATACATCGCCTGCAGGCAGGCGCGCGTGGTCAGGAACGCGCCGTCGAGATGGATCGCGACGAGCTTCTTCCAGTCTGCGTAGGCGAACTTGTCGACCGGATTGACGATCTGGATGCCGGCGTTGGAGACGAGGATGTCGACATGGCCGAGCCGCTCGACGACTTCGGCGACGCCGGCGTCGACTTCCTGCTCGCTGGTCACGTCCATCTTGATGCCGATCGCCTTGACGCCCTTGCCTTCGAGCTCCTTGGCCGTCGCGTTGGCCGCATCGAGGTTGATGTCGGCGATCGCGACCGCCGCGCCATTGTCCGCATAGACCTCGGCGATGCGCTTGCCGATGCCGCTGGCCGCACCGGTCACGATTGCCACTTTGCCGTCGAGTCGCATGATGTCTCCTGGGTGATTTTCTGCGCCGCTTTCCGCCGGCGCGCCTCGAACAAAAAGGCGCCGCTCGTTGCGGGGAGCGGCGCCAACTTCGGAGTGTTGAAGAAAAGCCCCGTTGTATGACCCGCTGGTGACAGTTTAGTTCCGCAATGCAGCAATTTGTCAAAAACGGAGTACCGCTCCCGCATCGCCGCCACGCGCTCAGCCCTCGCGCAGCGTCGCCCGCGGATCGATATCGAGATCCTTCAGCTTTCGATACAGGTGCGTGCGCTCCATGCCGACGGCCTTGGCGAGCTTGCCGACGCTGCCGCCGGCCTCGTTGAGCTGATGCAGCAGGTACGCGCGTTCGAACTGCTCGCGCGCTTCGCGCAGCGGCAGCGAGAAATCGACGCCGGGACCTTGCGCGACCGGCGTCGGGATGGCCGCCGCGACCTGGCCGAGCGCCAGTTCGACCTCGTCCAGACCGACGTCGCTGGCACTGCCGAGCACGAGCAGCCGCTGCACGAGATTGCGCAGCTCGCGCAGGTTGCCCGGCCAGGCGTAGTGACGCAGGCGGTTCTGCACCGCGACCGGAAAATTGCGGTACGGCAGCTTGTCGCGATTGGCGAAATAGTCGGCGTGGTAGCGCAGGAGTTCGGGAATGTCGTCGCCGCGATCGCGCAGCGGCGGCACTGCCAGCGGCACGACCTTGAGCTGGTAGTAGAGCTCTTCGCGAAACCGCCCCGCCGCGACGAGCGCACCCAGGTCCTGCGCGCTCGCGGCGATCACGCGCGCGTCGATCGCCGCCGGCTCGTGGCCGCCGCAGCGGATCAGCGCGCGCCGCTCGATCACGCTGGACAGGCGCAGCTGCAGTTCGGGGTCGAGATCGGCCACCTCGTCGAGGAACAGCGTGCCGCCGTTGGCTTGCTCGATCAGCCCGTGCTGCACGCCGTTGGCATCTTCGGCGCCGAACAAGGCGAGTGCCGCGTGCTCGCGAGCGATCGCGCCGGCGGCGACCGTCACGAACGGGCCGGCGCGGCGGGCGCTGCGTTCGTGCAGCACGCGCGCGAGCGTTTCCTTGCCGGTGCCGGGTTCGCCCTGGATCAGCACGCCCGTGTCGTGCGCGGCGAGCTTGTCCAGCTGCGCGCGCAGCGCCTGCGTCGCGCGGCCGGTGCCGACCAGCTCGACGGGCGCAGGCAGCTGGCGGCGCAAGCCTTCGTTCTCGCGCTGCAGCCGACCGGCTTCGAGCGCGTGCGAAACCACGAGCAGCAGCTTGGCCAGCGAAATGGGCTTCTCGATGAAGTCCCAGGCGCCGAGCCGCGTCGCCTCGACGGCCGTCTCGACGGTGCCGTGGCCGCTGATCATGATCACCGGGCACGGCAGGCCGCCCCGTTCGCTCCACTCGCGCAGCAGGCTGATGCCGTCGAGATCGGGCATCCACACGTCGAGCAGGACGACATCCGGTCGCTGGCGCCGCCGCGCCTCGCGCGCTGCAGCGGCCGATTCGGCGACGTCGACGAGATAGCCTTCGTCGTCGAGAATGTCCTTGACGGTCTGCCGGATATCCGGCTCGTCGTCGACCACCAGCACGCGCGCCCCAGCCGTCATCTGCCACCTCGTTGCAGGTCGCTCGCGTACGCGCCGAGACGATCCGCGCGTTGCGAAAAAGAGACAGCGAGCATAGCGCAGGGCGGCGCCGCGGGAACAGCGACGGCGATCAGAAATGTCGCAGGCGCGAGCGGATCTGCAGTTTGCGCCACAGATTGGTCGGCTTGGGCGCCAGTTCGCCGAGGCGTCCGTTCAGCAGATCGTCGACGGCGGCGAGCACGCGTTCGCTGGAACAACCGTCGCGCCAAGGGTGGATCGCGTCGGCGTAGGCGCGCAGCTCCTCGGTCAGCGCCGGCGACGGGGCGAACGCGCGCGCGAGGGCGTCTTCGAGCTGATCCGGCTCGGCGATGTCGAGCATGTGCGGCTTGGGCGCGCGATTGCGGAACGTGACGACAGGCTTGCGCTGCACGACGAACTCCGACACCACCGACGAGGTATCGGACACCAGCACGTCGGCCACGCGCAGCGCCGGGATCAGCGCATCGGCTTCGATGAAGCGCGCATTCGGTCCGGCCAGCGCGCGGTAGTCGGCGACCCAGCGCGGATCCGCCTTCGGGTGCAAGGTCAGCAGCCAGTAGCGATCGCCGCGCGCGACCTGGCGCGCGATCTCTTCGTACAGCAGCGGCGCCGAACTCAGGCTTTCGGTGAACGTCGATGCATACAGCGCGATCGGCCTGCCGTCGCCGGGACGCAGCGCCGTGGCGCTGCCGTCGTCCGGTGCGAACAGCGGATCGAGCTTCGGCCAGCCGGTCTCGACGACGGCGAAATGGCCGTATTCGCGCGCCAGATCGCGAAACGGATTCGTCGTCGCGGGGCCTTGCGTGCAGTACAGATCGAACAGGCCGCGAATGCGGAAATGGCCGCGCTCGGCTTCGCGCTTCTCCACGTTGAAACCATGGAACAGCTGCACTTTTCTGCCGGGGAAGAAATGCGGAACCCAGTTGCTCGCCGAGAGGATCGCCCGCGGCGCCCAGGCGGCGACCGCGCGCGCGTCGACCAGGCGCTGCTCGTCGCGCCGCAGATGCGTCGCCGCTTCGTCAGGCAGGAACCATGCGGCATCGCCACCGCTCGCGCGGATCGCTGCGGCCAGCGGGCGCAGGATCGGCAGTGCGTAGAGCTCCGTCGCGAAAAGCAGATAGTGGCGCATGTACCCATCCATTGCCCGGCACGCCCTTACCCGGCGGCGTCCGTCGTCTTCAACGCACGCTGCACGAATCCGTGCACGCGACGGCTCCGCGATCATACGGCGCTTGCACGCCGATGACCGCCGCGGGTCAGCATGGGGACAGCCGCACCCGAACAAAAGGGGCACGTGTGGATCGCTGACGGCTCGGCTACCCTACGCGTTCCGCTCCAGGCTGCACTCCATGTCCACGCCCCGCGAACGTCCCGCCGTTTCGGCCTGCATCATCACGCTCAACGAAGCCGACCGCATCGACGACTGCATCGAATCGCTGGCGTTCTGCGACGAGGTGGTCGTGGTCGACTCGGGCTCGACCGACGGCACGCGCGAGCGCGCCGCCGCGAAGGGCGCGCGGGTGCTGCAGCGCGCCTTCGACGGCTACCGCTCGCAGAAGGATTTCGCCGTCAAGGCCGCGCTGCACGACTGGGTGCTCTGCCTCGATGCCGACGAACGCGTGACGCCGGCCTTGCGCGCGGCGATCGAGCGCGAACGTGACGGCGGCTTCGACGGCCATGCCGGCTACCGCTTCGCGCGTCTGACCGAATATTTCGGCGCGTGGCTGCGCCACGGCAACGCCTATCCCGACCGCGTCATGCGCCTGTTCGACCGCCGCCTCGGCGGCTGGCGCAGCGGGCGCGAGATCCACGAGCATGCCAGCGTCGACGGCAAGGTGGCGACACTGGCGGGCGATCTGGAACATCGCGCGTACCGGTCGCTCTCCGACCACCTGGACCGCCTCGAACGCTATGCACGCATGATGGCCGAGCACATGCACGCGAAAGGCCGTCGCGCGAGCCTGCTCAACATCCTGGTCAATCCGTTCTGGCGCTTCTTCCGCGGCTACGTGCTGCGCGCGGGGTTCCTCGACGGTTGGCGTGGCCTGATCTACGCCTACGTGAAGGCGAACTACGTGCGCCAGAAATTCATCAAGCTGTGGCTGCTCAACCGCGGCTATCCGCTCTGACGCCGCGGCGGCGGCAGAAACGATTTTCTCGATATCCGCTCAAGGCGGATTGCTGAATTCCACGGCAGCGGTGCGCCGGCAGCGCCAGCCGCGCACCAGCGTCGCGACAGCGCGTTCGAGGTTCTTGAAGCGCCCGGTGCGGCGTCGCATGACGAGGCCGGCATAGCGCCGCGCCTCGCGCCGCGAGGGCAGCGGCTTCGTCTTGAATTCGTACTTGGCGAACTCGACGCACAACTCGGTCAAATGGATGCTCGCCGCGTAGTACTCGATCAGGCAGCGCGACCGGTAGCGGTTGAGGAACTCGGTGTCGGGGCTGTGCTTGCCCCACCAGCCGTTGTTGCCGTGCGTGCGGTAGTGCACCGCGCCGGTCGGCAGGAAGTATTTGCGCGCGCCCAGGATGCTCGCGCCATAGACCAGGCAATTGTCGGCGCAGATCCGCCAGGTGCGCGCGAGTTCCGGCGGCAAGTCCAGGGCACGCCGCGCCCACGCCGTCCGCAACGACAAGGCCGATGTCGGCGCGCCGTACCAGTGCGCGAGCATGTAGGTGCTGATCGCCGTGTAGCCGCAATCGATCGCACGATCGGCGTACGCGGCCGTGCGCTGCTGCACGCCGAACAGCTGGATGTCGGTGAAGATGAAATCCACATCCCGCCGCTGATCGAATACCGCGCCCACCTTTTCCAGGTAGTCCGGCGACCAGTGGTCGTCCGCATCGAGAAAACAGACCGCATCGGCCTCGACCTTGGCCAGGCCCTGCTGGAACGCCGACAACTGCCCGCCGTTCTCGACGCACACGAGCGCGATGCGCGGATCGTTGCCGTAGCGCTCCCGCAGCAGCTCGGTCGAGCCGTCGGTCGAACCGTCGTCGACGACGATGATCTGTGATGCCGCGCGCGACTGCGCCAGCGCGCTGTCGACGGCTTCGGCGACGTAGTCCTTGTAGTTGTAGCAGGTCACGACGACCGCGAAGGTGGTGGCACGGGTGCTCATGTCGGGGTCAGGCCTGCAGCAGGTCGCGGAAATAGCGGATCGTTTCGCGCAGGCCGTCTTCCAGCGCGACCTTCGGTTCCCACGCCAGCGCACTGCGCGCCAGCGTGATGTCGGGCTGGCGCTGGCGAGGATCGTCGGCCGGCAACGGCTTGAACACCAGCTGCGAGCGGCCGCCGACCAGCCGCACGACGATCTCGGCCAGCTCGCGAATCGTGAATTCGGTCGGATTGCCGATGTTGACCGGCCCCGTGAACCCCGCTTCGGTGTCCATCATGCGCGCCATCGCGTCGATGAGATCGTCGACGTAGCAGAAACTGCGTGTCTGGCTGCCGTCGCCATACAGCGTGATGTCCTCGCCGCGCAGCGCCTGCACGATGAAGTTGCTGACCACGCGCCCATCGTTGGGATGCATGCGCGGCCCGTAGGTGTTGAAGATGCGCACGACCTTGATGTCGAGCTGGTGCTGGCGGTGATAGTCGAAGAACAGCGTCTCCGCACAGCGCTTGCCTTCGTCGTAGCAGGCACGGATACCGACCGGATTGACGCGGCCCCAATAGGCCTCCGGCTGCGGATGCAGTTCCGGATCGCCGTACACCTCGCTGGTGGACGCCTGGAGGATGCGCGCGCGCAGCCGCTTGGCGAGCCCGAGCATGTTGATCGCGCCGTGCACGCTGGTCTTGGTCGTCTGCACCGGATCGAACTGATAGTGGATCGGCGAAGCCGGGCAGGCGAGGTTGTAGATGCGCTCGACTTCGACGTAGAGCGGGAACGTGACGTCGTGCCGCATCAGCTCGAACTTCGGATGATCGAGCAGGTGGGCAATGTTGCGTTTTCCGCCGGTGAAGAAGTTGTCCACGCAGAGCACCTCGTGCCCGTCGCGGATCAGGCGGTCGCACAGGTGCGAGCCGAGAAAGCCTGCTCCGCCGGTCACAAGAATGCTTTCCAAGAGTCGTCTCCACGCTGGTCGATGGGTAGCGGCTACCGACGAGGGACGACATCGAATCGTCGCACGCCATCAGCCGCCCGATGCCGTGCCGGCCCCCGGTCCGATGCACAAGCAGATATCCATTGTCCCATGCCGGAAGGCATAGGACGCGTCGCAATCACGAAGAAACGTCTGACGGATGGATTCAGCCGACGCCTTGCGTCGCGGCGGCCTTCAGCACCTGGCGCAGGCGCGGCGCAAAGGCGGCGTCGTTGGCCTCGTACCACCGCCGCGCGGCATCGCCGCAGCGTGCCAGCTCGGCCTCGTCCAGCGCCAGCATGGCTTCGATGGCGGCCTCCATGACTGGCGGGTCGAAATAGTGCGTGGTGGCCAGGCCTTGCGTGCCGGTGCGCGCGAACGGGACCAGGATGCCACGATCCGGACGCACGAGCTCGTTCATCGGCGCCGCATCCATGGTCAGCGTCACGGCGCCGACGCTCATCGCCTCGACGAGGTAGTGCCCGAACCCTTCCGTCTCCGAAGGGCACAAGTGGAACCGGTGCGAATTCTGCAGGCGCTTCAATTCGTCGTCGGAAACGTAGCCGACGCGGTGCTCGATGTTACCGGCCTTGACGACCGTTTTGGCCACGCGCGGACTCTGCACCACGGTTAATCGGGGCCACTGCGGATGCGCCTGCCACAACGCCATCAGCGCGGCGGTTCCCTTGTTGCGGCTGCGCCCGGCCAGGTGGAAGAACGCGCGCTCGCGCGGCACGCCGCGATCGAGGCGGTCCGGGCTCGTGAATCCGATGTAGGCCGTAGGGCAGCCGAGCCCGTTGAAGAGGCTTTCGGCCATGCGCGTCTTCGCCAGCACCAGGCCGACCTGCCCGAGAACGGCGATATCGCGCGGGTTGAACCATTCCGGATTCGGCACCAGCACCGTGCGCCGCGCCCAGGATGCGTATTCGGGCCAGATGTGCTCGAGCTCGATATTGAAATCGAACGGCTCGGCGCCGAACCAGCGCTGCGCGGCCTTCCAGCACGATTGCGCGAAGACCTTCACCGGGCGTCCGTACTTGCGCAGCTTGCCGCGGCCGCGCTTGGTGTAGCTCACGGCAAAATCCGCGTCGGCGCCGAGCGCCGCACCGATCAGGGCGAGATCGCGGCTGAGGCCGACGCCGTTGTCCCAGCTGATCAAGTTGGTGCGAAGCATGACGAATCCTTCAAGTGGGCCGGGCCGCGCGCCGACCGGCAGAGCCGGCGCGCACGCGTTTCGATACGGGGTTTGGAGCGGATGCTTTTCAAACGGCCTCGAGCGGAAGGCGCAGCACGAATTCGGCACCGCCTTGAGCGCGGTTGCCGGCGCGCACGTTGCCGCCGTGCTCCTCGACGATCTTCTTGACCACCGCCAGCCCAAGACCGGTGCCTTTCGCCTTGCTGGTGGTGTACGGCTCGAACCAGCGCTCGCCGAAATCGGCCGGCAGACCCGGCCCATTGTCGGCGACGCTGAGCTCGACCCAATCCTGTTCGTCGGCGTGGGCGAGGCGCGTGGTCACCTGGATCTGCGGCTTGTGCGTCTCGCCGATCGCCTCGAGCGCGTTCTTGAGCAAGTTGTGCAGCGCCTGGCGCAGGCGCACCGCATCGACGCGCACGCGCGGCTCGCCGTCGCAGAACTGGCGGGTGAGGCTGATGCGCTGGTCGTTTTCGTACAGATCGAGGACTTCGCCGAGCAGCGCATGCAAGGCGATCGGGCGCGTCGACAGCTGCGGCGGGCGCGCGTAGTCGCCGAACGCGTTGACCATCGTCTTCAGCGCCTCGACCTGGGTCACGATCGTGTGCGTGGCGCGATCGATCAGTTCGCCCTCTTCCGGCGACAGCCGCCCGAGAAAACGCCGGCGCAGGCGCTCGGCGGCGAGCTGGATCGGCGTCAGCGGATTCTTGACCTCGTGCGCGAGGCGCCGCGCGACTTCGCCCCAGGCAGCGTCGCGCTGCGCGCGGTTGAGCACGGTGAGATCGTCGAACACGGCGACGTAGCCGGCCTGCTCCGGCAGCGCGGTGCCGCGCAGCATCAGCGTGCGGCGCCCTTCGGCCGTGTCGATGGTCACCTCTTCGCGCCACTCGCGCAGGTTCTCGCGCAAGTGCCGCGCCAAGGGATCGACGAACGCCGCGAGATCGGCGCGCTCGGTCTTGAGTTCGCCGAGATTGCGGCCGAGGTGGCGCGACAAGGCAACGCCGAGGATGCCTTCGGCCGCGCGATTGGCCACGCGCAGGTTGCCGTCGCGATCGAAGCCGAGCACGCCGGCGGACAAACGCTCCAGCACCGCTTCGAGCCAGGCGCGCTGCTGCTCGGTCTCGCGCGTGCTCTTCTGCGCGCGGGCGCCGGCAAATTCGAGTTCGCGCGTCATCTCGGCGAACGAACGCACGAGGAAACCGAGTTCGTCGTCGCTCGGCGCCGGCAGCGGGGTGTCGTACCGGCCTGCGCCGATCGCGCGCGTCGCCGCTGCGAGGCGGCCGACCGGCGCGACCAGGCGGCGCGCGACGCCGAACGCGGCGAGCACGACGACGAGCACGGACAGCAGCAGCACGAACGTCAGGATCAGCGCGAAGGTGAGCTTGAGCGAACCGCGCAGGAATTTCAGGCGCTGGAAATCGAAGCTCGCGCTCTCGATGCTGCGCGTGAGCGGCTGCAGGCGTGCCGGCAGCGGAAAAATGCCTTGCAGCAGCCGCCCCGGCAACGGGTTGGCGTCGTTGCCCTCGCCCGCACCGATCGGCAGAGCGACGCGCAGCGCCAGCGTGTCGCCGAACGGTTCGGCCGCGGCATAGTGACCGTCGCCCTGCACGCGCAGCAGCAGCGAGCTGTCGGGAATCGGCGGATCGAGCCAGCGCGGATCGGAACTGGCCGTCGCCTGCACGCGGCCGTCGTCGCCGAACACGGTCAGCTGGATCGCGCCGAGACCGTCGATCGCGTCGTCGAGCGTCGCCTGTGCGGCCGCCGGCGGCGCATCGGCCAGACGCCGGGTCAAGTCGGCGCTCGCGCTCTCCGCCGTGCGCAGGTGTTCGTCGACGACGATGCGTCCGATTTCCAGCGCGCCGTCGAGTGCCTGTTCCAGGCGCACGTTGAACCAGCTGTCGATCGTCGCATCGAGAAAGCGCAGCGCGAAGCCGTAGACGACGCCGATCGACGGCAGCGCGAGCAGGATCAGCATGGTCAGCAGACGCCGGTTCAGGCGTGCGCCGGGCGCGTCGCGGCGCAGGTCCGCGCGCAGCCGCCACAGGCGCTGCACGATCGCGAAGATCAGCACCGCCAGCGCGATTGCCGCGGCGCCGAGGACCCAGCGATAGTGCGCAGCGAAGCGGGTGCCGTCGCCGGCGGCGTCCTCGGCGAGCTTCAGCGACGCGACCAGCAGCGCGACGACGGCCAGCGCCGGCAGCGCGCGCCGGAACAGGATGTTCAGCGCGCCGCGGGCGTCCACGCGAAGTCCGCGGAAGCCAGTCTCCAAGCCGGTTCGAACAGCGCCGGCAGACGCAAGGCGCCCGGCAAGGCCGAAGGATCGATACGCGCCGACACCTGCAACGGCGTGCTCGGCGGCAAACTCGCGAACGCCTTCGGCAGGCCCAGGCGCAATGAGCCGAGCGCGGCGACGAGATAGCCGGGCGTCGCGTAGCTGCGCACTTCGGCGACATCGAGGTCGTGCAGCTGATAGCGGCGCGACAGCGGGAAGTAGCGCAGCTCGATGCGCTTGACCGCCGCATTCGCGTGCGCCCAGCTGCCGGCGCGCAGGTCGACGCGCAGCGTGATCGGGATGCCGTGGTCGAGCGCGTCCTGCATCGGGCCGCTGAGCCGGCAATCGAGGCCGAGGTCGAGCGTCGCCGCATCGCCGGCCACGTCGACGCGCGCGTCGCGCACGGCCAGCGTGCCCGGCGTCTGCTGGGCGATCGCGCCGCAGCCGGCGAGCAAGGCGCCGGCGAGCAGCGCGAGCGCGCGCTCAGCGATGTTTTTCGAGCAGCGCATAGTAGAAACCATCCATGCCGCCCTCGCCCGGCAGGTGTTGGCGCCCGTCGCCGGCGGCGTGGCCGAAACCGTCGGGCAGCGACAGCGCGCGCGCGTCGGCGTGCGTCGAAAGAAACTCGCCGATCACCCTTTCGTTCTCGTCACGCAGCAGCGAACAGGTCGCATAGACTAGTCGGCCACCCTTCGCCAGCAAAGGCCACAATGCCTTGAGCAAGCGCTGCTGCGATGCGGCGAGCGGCGCGATGTCGGCGCCGCGGCGATGCAGTTTGATATCCGGTTGGCGCCGCACGATACCGCTGGCCGAACACGGCGCGTCGACCAGGATGCGCTCGAACGGGTGCCCATCCCACCACGCGGCCGGCTCGCCGGCGTCGCCGGCCACGACATCGGCCGCCAGGCCGAGGCGCGCGAGGTTGTCGCGCACGCGCGGCAGCCGCTCGGCATCGCTGTCGAGCGCGAACAGTTCGACGCCGGCGCGTTCGAGCACGTGCGCAGCCTTGCCGCCGGGGGCGGCGCATGCGTCGAGCACGCGCTGGCCATCGGCCGGATCGAGCAGCTCGACGACGCGCTGGGCGGCGCCGTCCTGCACCGAGAATTCGCCTTCGGCATAGCCCGGCAGCTTGGTCACGTCGGTGCTGTCTGCGAGCGCGATCGCATCGGGCAAGCCGGGCGGCGCGGTCGCGTCGATGCCGGCCTCGCGCAATTTTTCGAGCAGCGCGTCGCGGCTGCCGCGGCGCCGATTCGCACGCAGCGTCAGCGGCGCCTCGCGATTATTCGCGGCGAGAATCGTCTCCGCCTGCGCCGGCCAGTCGCGTTCGATCGCCTCGATCAGCCAGCGCGGATGCGCATGCCGCGTGACCGCGTCGCGGTCGAGCCGCGCATCGAGCATCGCGCGTTCGCGCAGGAAGCGCCGCAATACCGCATTGACGAGCCCGGCGCAATGCGGCTGTCCGAGCAGTCGCGCCGCGTCGACGCAGGTGCCGACGACCGCGTATTCGGCCAGGCCCAGCACGCTGAGCTGGGCGAGTCCCACGACCAGCAGCGCGCGCACTTCGCGCGCCTTCGGCGGCAGCGGTTTCTCGGTCAGCGCATCGATGGCGGCGTCCAAGCGCAGCCACCAGCGCGAGGCCGCGAACAGCGAGGCGGCGAGCAGCGCACGGTCGCGCGCATCGGTGACGCGCGGATTCGCGTCGGCGAGCACGCCGCGCAGCGAAACGCCCTCGAAGACGACCCGCGCCAGGCCGCGCGCAGCTTCGGCGCGCAACGCCGCCCCTGGCGCCTCGGGGCGCTGCGGTTTCGACGGGCGGCGTGCGCGCGGCGGTGCCGGCGAAGCGCGCGTCATCGGACTGCCGCCTCGCGCCGTGCGTTCAGCCAGTCGCGCACCGCCACGCGGCGGCCGCCTTCGCGCTGCAGCTCGTGGATGCGCAGCACGCCGTCGCCGGTCGCGACGTCGATCGCGTCGCGACGGGTTGCGACGAGACTGCCGGGGGCGGCATCGGTCGGTTGCGCGATCGGCGTGGCCGACCAGATGCGCAGGCGTTCGCCGTGGATCTCCGCTTCGGCCACCGGCCACGGATCGAACGCGCGCACCTTGCGCGCGAGCGCCGCGGCCGCTTCGTTCCAGTCGAGGCGCGCTTCGGCCTTGTCGAGCTTGTGCGCATACGTGACGCCGTCGGCCGCCTGCGGCGTCGCGACCAGCACGTCGCCTTGCAAGACTCGCGCGAGGCCTTCGGCCAGCGCCTCTGCGCCGAGTTCGGCCAGGCGATCGTGCAGGCTCCCGCCGGTGTCGTCCGCCGCGATCGGCATGCGCTTTTCGAGCAGCACGGGGCCAGTGTCGAGACCGGCTTCCATCTGCATAAGGTCGACGCCGGTCTCGCCGTCGCCGGCAAGAATCGCGCGCTGGATCGGCGCCGCGCCGCGCCAGCGCGGCAGCAGCGAGGCATGCACGTTCCAGCAGCCCAGGCGCGGCAGCGCCAGCACGGCTTTGGGCAGGATCAGCCCGTAGGCGACGACGACGAGCAGGTCCGGCGCGTACTCGCGAAGGCGCGCGCGCACGCTCTCGTCGCGCAAGGTCTCCGGCTGCTCGACCGCGATGCCGGCGGCCACGGCCGCCTGCTTGACGGGACTGGGAGCGAGCTTGCGCCCGCGTCCGGCAGGGCGGTCGGGCTGCGTGTAGGCGGCCACGACCTGCGCGCCGCTGGCGAGGCACGCGTGCAGCGAAGGCACGGCGAAATCTGGCGTTCCGGCGAACACCAAGCGAAGCGAAGTAGACGGCATCACGGCTGACGTTTGGTGCAGAAGGTGGTGGATTGTAGAACGTGCGCCGGCGAGCGTGGCCCGATGGGCGTGGCAAACGCGATATCCGCGGCAAGATCGCAGGCCGATTCCGCAGCTTTTCCAACGGCTGCGAGGGCCCGGCTTGCTGCTGAAATGTCGATCCTTCTGCCCCGCGCCATGGTGCGGGCTAGACTGAACCATGCCGGTCATCTTCCTCTAGAAGGGCTTTCGATTCTTCTTCTACTCCAACGAGGGCAGCCCGCGTGAACCGGCACATGTGCCCGTTGAGAAAAACGCGGTGGAAGCGAAATTCTGGCTGCACCCGAACGTGCGCATCGCCTACAACGATGGCTTCGATGCGAAGACGTTGAATGATCTGCTGCCCGTCGTCGAGCAGCGTCGCGATCGGATCGAGAGGGCATGGAACGAATTCTTCGGTGAAGGCTAAAAGCGTCCGCTTCGACCGCGACAGCATGTGGGTCGAGCTTTCGGACGGCCGTTCGCTCGGCGTGCCGCTGGCCTGGTTCCCTCGGCTGCTGCATGCATCCGCAGCACAGCGCAAGGAGATGAGGATCAGTGCGCGTGGATTGCACTGGGAAGCGCTCGACGAGGACATTTCCCTTGCCGGCTTGCTCGCCGGTCATGGCGACATGGGACAGCATCGCATCGCTGCCGCATAGCATTCGATCCATCGCATCGGTGAACCGCCGCCAAGAACGGCAGCGAACTCCGAGAGGCGGCAGCGCCCTGCGTCAGGCGCTCTGGCGCCGCTTCTTTTCCATGCGCTTGAGCAGCATCGAGCGCTTCAGCGGCGACAGGTAGTCGACGAACAGCTTGCCCACGAGGTGGTCCATCTCGTGCTGGATGCACACCGCCAGCGGACCCTCGACGTCGAGCACGAACTCCTTCCCGTCGGCGTCCTGCGCGGCCACCTTGATGCGCAGCGCGCGATCGACGTCGGCATAGATGCCCGGAAACGACAGGCAGCCTTCCTGGTAGACCTGCTCGCCGTCCTTTTCGAGGATGCGCGGGTTGATCAGCACGAGCGGCTGGTCGCCGTCCTCGGACATGTCGGCGACCAGGAGCTGCTTGTGCACATCGACCTGGGTCGCGGCCAGGCCGACGCCGGGCGCGGCGTACATGGTTTCGAACATGTCGGCGACCAATTGCTTGAGGCCGTTGTCGAAAATTGTTACCGGCTGCGCCTTCGTACGCAGGCGCGGATCGGGAAATTCGAGGATGCTGAGCTTGGACATGGCGGCCAGATGCGGGCGCTGCAGGCGCCTCGCAAGGTGTTGTCGGGGCACCGATTCTACCCGTCCGCGGCCCGAATCGCGGCAGCGGCGGCGCGTGACCGCTTCATTGCCGTTTTGCGATGGCCGTCGTTTTCCATGGTTAAGCTTTCGTATACACTCGCCAAGCCATTGGGGGATCAGGGATTTGGCCGTCATGCTTAAAAAACTACTTGCGGTTTCGGCCGGGCTGCTCTTCACGCTGACGGTTTATGCTGCGACCGTCGATTGGGCCGACCACCATCCGGACCGCTACGTCGTCAAGAAAGGCGACACGTTGTGGGGCATTTCGGCGCGCTTCCTGCGCAAGCCCTGGCTCTGGCCGGAGATCTGGCAGGACAACCCCCAGGTCAAGAATCCGCACCTGATCTACCCGGGCGACGAACTCGTCCTCAGCGGCGGCCGTCTGGGCCACGGCAGGGGCTCGATCGAGCCGCATGCGCGCGTGACCTCGCTGGACGACGCCATTCCGCCGATCCCGCTGTCGGCGCTGAAGCAGTGGCTGAAGAACGTGCGCATCGTCGGCGAGGACGACTACAAGAACGCCCCGCACGTGGTCGGCATCGAAGAGAACCAGCTGCGCGGCACCGCCGGCCAGCTCATCTACATTCGCGGCCTCGATGCGCAACCCGGCCAGAAGCTCGCGCTGGTGCGTCCGATGGGCCGCTACTACGACATGCCGCCGATCAAGGACGGCGCCGCGCGCGAAGTGTTCCGCCAGGAACCGGATGCGCGCGACGGCCGCCCGGCGATGCTCTGGCGCCATGGCCCGAACGAATTCACGCTGGCCGGCGACGTGCATTTCCTCGGCTACGAAATGCTCAATTTCGGCACCGTCGAAGTCACCCGCA
>Ga0207712_10001590_pt1 | contig 15286 bp, 16 predicted proteins | sample KBSS44metaG_FD_184402 | JGI IMG/M metagenome (GOLD analysis project Ga0207712, IMG submission 184402) | Switchgrass rhizosphere microbial communities from Kellogg Biological Station, Michigan, USA - KBS S4-4 metaG (SPAdes) (version 2) | ecosystem: Host-associated > Plants > Roots > Rhizosphere... | reverse complement strand
CGGCTGCAACGCCGCCCCGAGGTCGTTAGTTTCGAGGTAAATGAGACTATCGGCCGGAGCCAGAGTTCTTAAATTGGTAGGCTTTGCGGAACACGAAGGAAGAAAGATCAGCCACAGACAAACACAGACAGCCACGGATGCGAACATGATTGCCCTCAGAATTTTACGCATTGATCCCTGTCTTAAATATCTGTGTTTATCTGAGTTCATCTGTGCTTCAAAACCGAGCTAAGATCCGTGGGCATATTGGAAAAGATTTTGCTGAGGATATTTTACAGGGTTTTCTACAAATCGAAACTGGTATTCCGTACGACAAACTACTATGTAACCATTTATGATCCCGCCTTCGCATTCTCCATTATCTCTGCTTCACCACATTTCCGCTCATACCCTTCTTGCGCCGGCTCGACCTAGTGGTTCTATCGGCATATTCGATTCTTCCACTTGACCGTCGCGACTACCTCATTCACCGAAATCTCATTCTTGTGTTTAGCGGGTAATTGGGATTGGGCACCATAGATCAGAATCGAGACATTTTCGTACTCGATGTTCGTCGTCTGGCTGAGACCGCTCTCAATGATTAGATTGTCCCCAGCTTTCGAAGGCTCACCCCTTTCGACAGCCGGCACTAGTTCATCGAGTGCTTGGAAAATCTCCTCACGGGAGAGATCGGAGTATACTCTAATCCGCGTGGGTGAGTATTGCAGCCGTTCAAGCCCGATCTCACATACTTCATTGGCAGCCGTATATCTCGGCATCATCAAAATACCGGGTCGAACCTCATACGCTTCGATCCTCCTGTATTGCCCGAACCGCTCTTGCGCGACAACGGCTGCACTAAATGTAAACAAAATGGTTAGACTCAAACTTAAGAATTTCCGCATCTTTCACTCCTTCTGTCGATTGCGATGAACCGTACCTCATGGAAGATAATCGATTTTTCGCATTGCTGAGATGCTTTTAGCAATTGCTGAGATGGTTTTAGCAATTGCCAAACTCTGTTCGTGTCTTGCGGAAATGATCTCAGCAACTGCTGAAATGGTTTTGCCGCCGGGAAAAATGGTCTAGGTCGTGGGGAAAATGATCTAGGCCATGGGGAAAGTGGTTTAGGCCAGGGGAGAAACGGTTTAGGCCGTGGCGTAAATGATCTAGGCCGTTGGGTAAATGGTTTAGGCCACGGGGTAAATGGTTTAGGCCAGGGGAGAAATGGTTTAGGCCAGGGGAGAAATGGTTTAGGCCGTGGCGTAAATGATCTAGGCCGTGGGGTAAATGGTTTAGGCCACGGGGAAAATGGTTTAGGCCGCGGGAAAAGTGGTTTAGGCCATGGGGAAAATGCTTTAAGCCGCGAGAAGAATGGTTCACGCCCTGGGAAGAATGGTTTTGTAGGTAGGAAAAGTGATTTTTCCTGTTGGGAAAATCGCCTTGACGGGGATGCGCAAGACCGCGATACTTATGCGACATTCATTTTCTACAGGCAGGTGAATCAAGCGGCGGAACATTAAAGGATGGCGGTAATTTATGATCTTTCAACCGAATATTTTAGAGAGTAAGGTGGCGTTTGTAACAGGCGGCGGAACGGGGATCACGGGCGGCGTCGCCCGTGCTTTTGCGGAGCATGGGGCAAAACTCGCCATTGTCAGCCGGAAGGAAGAAAACCTGATCGCGATGAAGCAATTCATCGAAGAAAACGGCGGCGAATGTTTCGCCGTCCCGGCCGATGTCCGCGATTACGCAGCGGTTGAAAATGCCGTGGCCAAAACGAAAGAGTATTTTGGCAAGATCGACATTGTCGTGAACGGCGCCGCCGGCAATTTTCTCTGTTCCGCAAACGAACTTTCGGCAAATGGTTTTGGGACCGTCGTGGACATCGATACAAAAGGTACTTTTAATGTTTGCCGCGCGGCGTTTGAGGAATTAAAAAGATCACAAGGTCAGATATTGAATATCTCGGCAACGCTCCACTATCTGGCAACACCAATGCAGATCCACGTCTCGGCGGCGAAAGCAGGCGTCGACGCCATAACACGAAATCTGTCGGCAGAATGGGGCAGGCACGGTATCCGCGTCAACGGCATCGCCCCCGGGCCAATAGAAGATACGGAAGGAATGAAACGTCTCCTGCCCGAAGCCGTGAAGGACAAGATCACGAAAAAGATCCCGCTTGGCCGTTTCGGCAGAATTGCTGACATCGAAAACGCAGCACTTTTTTTGTGTTCTGATGCCGCGAGCTATATTAGCGGCGTGACGCTGGTGGTGGATGGCGGACACTGGCTGCTCGGCACAAGCCTGGGATAAGAAGAATATCAATCATGAATTACTCACGTTTTGAAGATCTGCCTGTATGGCAGGCGGCAATAGAATTTGCTCTTAAGGTATTCGAGTTCACCAATAAGGCTGAATTTCGTGGATTGGGCGATACAAAAGGGCAATTAGAACGAGCGGCTTTATCGATCTCAAATAATATTGCCGAAGGTTTTGAACGCGGCGCTACCAATGAGCTTATCTACTTCCTCTATATAGCCAAGGGATCGTCGGGTGAAACTCGATCGATCTTGCGCCTGTGCGAAAAGTTACAACATTTTGATAATTTCAAATTCGAAATCTCAGATTTGACAGGCCGTGCGGTTAACATATCCAAGCAATTAAATGGCTGGCTTGAATCGCTAAAAAATAGCGATATCAAGGGCGCTCGTTATTTGACACAACGCGAAAGGGCGAAGAGACAGCAGGATCAGGAATTTGCAGAGTTTGACCGGGAAATGGCCAGATACCGGCAGGAACTTATGGAAAAACTACGATCGCGGGATGAAGCGGCGGCACGCCAAAGCGAAAATGACGGCAATGCCTAAAGCGTTGCAGCCAGTTTTCGAACTCACAAACCTAGTTTTCGAGGTCAGACATCACCCGAAGATCGTTATCCGCCTTAGAGGCGTTCTTTTCCCCCAGAACGGCCCGGAGCACCATCATCTTGGCGAGGATCCGCACTTCCGGGCGTTCAAAGCGGTAAGTCAAACTCTTTGTTTTTTCAAAATCAGCCTTTGCAAGGATCTTGATAGTTGAATCGGCCATTCCTAATTCGCGCGTCATGCCGCTGATCATTGCCCCGCCGAAGGCTCCGACCTGGACCTCGCCGTCCTGGATCATTTCCTCATTTGCGTCAATGAACTCGCCGACCTTTACGAACGCGGTGAGAGTATCGTTGACACGGCCAATAGCCTCGTCCAAAAGCGGAAAAGCCTTGTCCGGATTTACTGAGGCGTATCCGTTAACAAGCATCCAGGTCAGAAGAAAATCCCTGTAGTTCTTTGGCTGGGGATTCACAAGCGATTCCGCGTCCTTCATTAACTGTGCCGCGAGATCCTTGTCCCCGGCCTTGGCAACCTGCGCCGCGAGCATGCTAAGGCCTGTGATCTTTTTGTCGCGCCCGGGTGTGGACATTAGTATCTTGCGGGCTTGAGCAATGATGCTGTCACGTTGTTCCTTGGGAAGCTCTTTGCTTCCGACCTTCATGACATCATCCATCATCTGCTTTTCGTTCTTTGCCTTCTCATTCTCGTTGGCTGGCGCAGAATTCACGTCACCTTCAGGATCCGGTCCGGTTGAATAATTGCCCGTCGCGACCGCGTTCGCCGTGTAAACTTTGTTTGCCGGAGGAAGGTCCTTCTTTCGGATCTTTGCCTTTATCTGGAGCGCGCGGTTAGGCGCATACCTCTCGATCTGGGAGAGGTAGTTAACCGCGTCATACATCGATTCGGTAGGTTGATCCAGAATTGACTGCGCAAGCGCTTCGCTCAGGTCCTTGAGATCGCCTTCGGTGTAAACCGCCTTCTTGCCGCCATCTTTACGAGAATCATCGAGGGTTTGCGATCCGAACGAAATAAGTGAATTCACCACCCAAAAATCTTCGCGCTTTATTTTGTCGCTCTTTATTTTGCTAAGAATATCGGCCGCGAATGAAGCTGCCTTTTCCGGATCCTTCGCGTAGATCTTTTTCAATATTTCTATGTGCTGAAAATTAAATCCATTGGCGAGTGCTTTGGTAGCGAATTTGACAGCTTTGTCCGGTGCCTTTTCGGCAACCATGTTCATCAGTTGAAACTCGAAATAGCGATTCGAATTGTCGGCTTGCTTCCGGAACTCGGGATTTGTGATCACGTTCAGGCTGTCGTAGTAAAAACTAAAGGCAAGATCAGGATCGTGCTCGGCGATGCTCATTGCGATCTGCTGGCGGACTGCCATTGCTGTTCGGAATCTGCGCTCGATCTTGCTGCGTTCGGTCTGGTCACCTGTAAAGAGGCTGGGGTAACCCGCCTCCACCTCGTCGCCTTTTACTCCAAGAGCGTTCATCTGGCCATCGTACTGCGCAACAAGCTGTTGAAAATCACTGATCAATCCGCCGAACATCGTTCGGGCCTGGTGTTCATCGCGGAACCACATCAGGCCGGCAAGTTCTGAAGTGAAACTGATCCGATTTTCAAGCGAGTGCAGGTTGTTGACGTCAGACAGAGTCTCGCGGAGAAAATCCACAGCTGCCTTATTTAGTTTTTCATCTTCTGCCGGCTTTGCGGGTTCGGTTATCGTCTGCGCCCCGGCAAGAAGCGCCTGGGAAACGAAAAAAAAGAGTAGGAGCGATTTCTTGAACATCTTTGGGCCTCCGGTGAGTATCGCGATTATGATAAAGTGAATAAACTAAATAGTAAATATAAAGAACGCACTGTGTGCTTGAATTTGCGATAGATCAAAATGCTTTTAGTAATCGATAATTATGATTCGTTCACCTATAACCTTGTCCAGTATCTAGGCGAGCTTGGTTCACGGATGAAAATATTCCGGAATGACGAAATAACGGTGGATGAGATCGAAAACGATCTGAAGCCCGACAAACTTCTTATTTCACCCGGTCCGGGCACGCCAGACGATGCAGGGATCTCACTGCCTGCGATCGCCCGCTTTGCAGGACGAATACCTATCCTCGGCGTATGTCTCGGCCATCAGGCTATTGGCCAATATTACGGCGGCAGTGTTGTCCGGGCGCCCACCCCCGTTCATGGCAAGCCGGTCGAGGTCCGGCATGACGGAAAGACGATCTTTGGCGGTGTCGAGCAGAATTTTCACGCCGGACGTTATCATTCGCTGGTTGTCGAACGCGAATCACTGCCAGAGTGTCTTGAGGTATCCGCAGAATCGCCCGACGGTCTTATCATGGGGCTTCGCCACAAAACTGAAAAGATCGAAGGTGTGCAGTTTCACCCCGAATCAATACTCACAGAGGAAGGCAAGAAACTCCTGCAGAATTTTCTTGATCTCTAATGAGCATTCTTTCGCCTGCCGGTTGGCTTTACGGCCGCATTGCCGATCTTCGAAATTCTCTCTACGATCGCGGAGTCCTTGCCTCACATTCATTAGGTGCCCGGACAATTAGCATAGGTAATCTCACCGCTGGAGGAACCGGCAAAACTCCCCTGGTCGCATACGTCGCTGAGATACTCACACAAAGCGGTCAGAAGGTCTGCATCCTGACTCGTGGCTACGGACGCAGGAATCCACGCGAACGTGTATTGGTTTCGAATTTCGACGACGTCCTGGCCGATGCGAGAACGGGCGGGGACGAACCAGTTGAATTAGCAACGAGGCTTCGAGGGGGCTCGGCCGTCATTGCCAATGCGAACCGGGTTTCTGCCGCTCGAGAAGCAGTCGAGCGTCTTGGAGCAACTGCTCTGGTCCTTGACGACGCTTTCCAACACCGGCGTGCCAAACGTGATCTCGACATAGTTTGCATTGACGCCACGAATCCGTTCGGCAACAAGGAGCTTCTGCCGGCAGGAAGTTTGAGAGAGCCGATGAAAAACCTCCGTCGAGCTGACGTGGTGGTTATCACGCGATCGAATTTGGTCGACGACCAGTCGCTTCTAAGGGCCAAGATCGTCGAATGCGCGGGGAACATTCCAGTATTTGAATCCTCGAACAAGATCTCCGGTTTAACAGAAGTATCCGAATTCAATGCGGTCGCTGAGAAGGGTTCGAAAGCATTGGCATTTTGTGCTCTCGGCAATCCTTCAAACTTTTTCAGCCAACTCACCTCCGAAGGATACGATCTCGTTTCCAAAAAACCATTTCCTGATCACCATTATTATAGAAAGGATGAGATCGCGAAGCTTGAGAAAAAAGCCCGCGCAGCCGGCGCCGAGATCCTTCTGACGACTGGAAAGGACGCTGTGAAACTTGACGGTTTTGAATTTGGGATGCCCTGCTTTGTCGTGGAAACGAAGATGTCGTTCGATGATGCCGATGGCTTCAACCGCCTCATTACTTCTTTTTCTTAGGCGGCGGTTCCTTCTTATCTCCCCAGTAAAACGCCCGGATCACGAGGACATACACAAGCAGACAGATAAATAAAAGCAAGAAGAAAAATACGATGAGCCATGCCAAGGGTGACATTATACGATCTCCTCGGCTGCATTTTCATCCGGCTCGAGCCAAGCGGAAAACAAGCCTTTGTGACCGCTGTGCTCGATCGCATGTTTGTAAAAAACCGTCAGGATCGCCACGACAGGAATCGAAAGGAACACGCCGGGAATGCCGGCGAGCTGTTCACCCGCAAGCACCGACAATATGATCGCGACCGGATGCAAATGAATACCCCCTCGAACGATCCGAGGATAGATAAAATAATCTTGCGATATCCGTAACACTATAAGGAATATCGCAACGTAAAGCCCTTTCCACGGATTCTCCGAAAAGGCAGCGAGAATCGTAACAACAATGCCGATCGAGATCGGGCCGATCAGCGGGACAAACTCGAAGACACCCGCAAGAATACCGAACAGAAGAGCATATTTGATCCCGATAATGTAAAAACCGATCGTGCAAATAAGCCCGATCAGGAAACACGAGATCAGTTGCGCACGTGTGTAGGCAGCGAGCGTCCGGTTGACGTCCTTCATGATCGCATCGGAGCGAATTCGCCAACGCCCCGCCGGAAACATTCTTAAAACCGCAAGTCTGAATACATTAACGTCCTTCAAAAAGAAAAAGGCGAGGATCGGTACAAGGACGAGCCACGGAAGAAACCCAACGAGAGCTATCAGGAAATTACCTACGGCGGCCGTAATGATCTCGAGCAGCGTGGTCACTTGATTGGTAATCCTCATCTGGACATCTTCAGGGATCCGGAGCCGATTGAACCTGGTTTCAAGTTCCGCGAACCTCTGGCGAACGGAATTGCCGTAGGCGGGCAAATTCGTGCCAAATTCCTTCGCCTGTTCGACAGCTTTCGGGGCAATTCCTGCGATCGCTGAACCAAGCACCAGAAACACGATCAGATACGAAAGGACGATCGCCAAACTGCGTGGCATGAACCGTTCTATCTTGCGGTGTTTGAACGGGCGGCGAATAAGGCTGACAAGCGGTGCGATCAAATAGGCAAAGAAGATCGATAGGACGACCAAAAACAAAAGATAAGTGAGGGAATAGAGAGCGAAGCCAACCAAAACGAATAGAAGCAAGAGAAGCAAGGCAATGATGACGACTCGAACGATCGAACGCGACGGAGGTGACGAGGGATCAAGAAAGAGCCGCCGAGCGTGAACCTGCTGTTCGCGCAACTCGGCGGCGGTTGGCTCTTGAGTAGATTCGGTGTTTTCCTGATCGGTCATAGTTCTCGCGCCTTCGTTTTCCGGTCAATTGGCTTCGTCGTCGTTGTCATTATCCTCGTTATCGTTTGCCTGTTGATGCGTATTCGAGGCTTTTTCTTCTTCGTCGAGCTTTTGTTTTTCTTCGGGCGTCTCAGGAGCCTGATCGTCGACCGCGGGAGCGGACCCCTTTTGATCGCGAATCTTTACGATCCGCGCCTCGTCGTCCTCATACACGATCTCCATCCAGCCGTGATCGATCCCCTTCGCGATCATGTCATCGTTTTCCTTTGCGTCCGCAAAAATGAACCTCGCACCGAATTTTTCGCGAATGATCGGCCCGGCATCCTCAGTCTTACCGCTTGTAATATCCAACAGCAATTTATACAGGTCCGGATTTTGCGAGTAAAGGTAATTGGGGTCGAGCCCAAAGACATAAGCATGCTTGGTGTCGTAATAAAAGAGCTTCGGAAAATCATCCCAGTTGCAGTTAAAGATCCGCTCGCCAGCCGGTATATTCTCGTTTCCCTTTTCATCAAGCCCGGTCGCCCATTCCATAGTTCGGCGGTACCTGTCGCCTGCCTCGTTACCACGAATAATGTCAACCAGGCCGCTCTCGTCTATTCCAAAATGATGAAATCCGGTCAGGTTATACACAAAGAATACGGTTAGAACAATTCCAATAACCCAAACCGTTGCAAGCTTAACGGAATTCCAAAACAACTGCTCCTGTGTAGGCCTCTCCTTATCCAAGAATGGTTCAAGTTCACGCGCCAGATCGGCCGGAAGTTGTGCCTTAGTCGAAGCAAGGAACGCCTGCCAGCTGAATGCCGCAAACAATATTGCGAACGGCGGGAAATACTCAGCGAACCTCTTTGACCGAAATTGTGCCAAAAGCAGGATTGAAACGAATGCCAGGAAAAAGGTCGCTTTTTCGGGCAGCTTGCCGTTGCGGGGCATAAACAGGACGTAGCCAATGAGCATAGCCAGAAGGGCTACCGGAAAATTCATTAGCAATTCCTGTCCGGTATACGCATACCATTCGCCCCCAACCGCAACGATGAAATCGCCGCCAACCTTAAACTTCTCTGTGAAGTGTTCGATGAAGAGCGAAAGATTGTGGGGAAAATAAGGATTAATGATGTTGGCGAGCACCAACCCCGCGGCGGTATAAACCAGTGGACGCCATTCGAATCGGCGTTCGTTCCATCCAATTATGATCGTCCAGATCATTGCCGCGATGAAAAGCAAGGGGAAAAGGCTATATGTCCAGACAAACGCGAACATCAGCGGCAGGAGCCAGACGTATCTGCGTTCGAATAGTAGATAAATTCCCGCTATCGTAATGATTATCGTTAACGGGGGAGCCTTCGCCATGTTCATCCGGAAATAAAACATGCTCGAGCAGGTAAGGATCGCGGCCAGCCATAAAAGTTGATACTTGACGTCGTAACGGTAAAGCAGCCAGTAAACCGAGAAGATCGCGAGCGTTCCAAACGTAACCGCCGCGACCTTCGCCGCCATTACCGGTTCAAAGAGCCAAAGAAAAGGGATCTGCAGCAAATGAAAAAGGAAGTGATGGTCGGCGTAATTCTGTGGATTCAAAACCGTTAGCGGAAGCCAGTCGAATGACGGAAGCCATTTGCCGTGCCGAAAATTCTCCCAAAGTAAAGAACTCCATTTGATGTGATAATACCCATCCCAATCTCCGCAGCAAATGGCGTCCGTCTGCTTTTGCAGATAGATCATCACCATTAAAACGGCGAAGAATCCGAAAATCAGATAAATGACCCGAGACGCTTCTTCACTATCGAGATAGACCCTCCAGGAAGCCTTCGGCACTGCAACCGTCCGTTGGATATTGGCAACAACCTCCGCCGGCTCTGGGTTAATAATTTCTTCCATTAAGTTCGTTTATGATTTCGAGCAGGTCGCGTAACGATTCGATAAATTAACGTAAAAATACCACACATCGGGAGGCACTGTCAGCCTCCAGCCTTTTCCCACCGGAGACGGTCAAATCGGATTTTGCTAGCTTGCCAAGCCTTTTGCCAGCCTCTACAATCGGACATTCGCGGCATGTATCCTAAAGGTAATTTGTATATTCCGGCATCGCATGGCCGGCTTGAGGCGATATTGAAAAAGGCGGCCGGCACGCCACAAGGTGTCGGTCTTGTTTGTCATCCGCATCCGCTTGGCGGTGGCACCATGCACAATAAGGTCGTGTACCGCGTCGCGGCCGGGTTGGTTGATGCCGGACTGACAACGCTCCGTTTCAATTTTCGCGGCGTGGGTGCGTCGACGGGCGAGCATAGTGAAATTGTCGGAGGCAAGGAAGACGTCCAGGATGTGCTCACGTACCTTGACGAATGTTACCCTTCGGAACCGATAACACTCGCAGGATTTTCATTCGGTTCACGCGTTGGCCTCGAAGTTGGCATAAAGGACGATCGCGTCGTTCGGCTGATCAGTGTCGGTACGCCAGTCGACAAATATGCGGATTACGATTTTTTGATGCAGCTTCGAAAGCCGATCCTTTTTGTCCATGGCGACCACGACGAGTTTGGCTCGCTGGAAGCTTTAAGAAGACTGGTAGACGAGGTTTCACAGCATACCGAGACCGATCTTGTGGTATTTCCGAATTGCGGACATTTCTTTGACGATCACCTGAGCGAATTGCGCGTCGCGGTCCGGGACTGGACCACAAAACAAATACTGAAGTGAACGTCTGTTAGCTTATTCACCAGCAGCCAATTACTATAAAGTCCTAACGAGATCACAAACAATGTCCGACGAAGAATCCAAAGTTCAAGAGCTGAGCGTCGAAAGAGGTAGAGATGCGGCTATTCGCCTGACCATGATGCCGCGTGATACAAACGCTCACGGCACGGTCTTCGGCGGCGTTATTCTTAGCTATATCGACGTTGCAGGCGGTGTCGAAGCCGTTCGGCATACGAAGCACGAACGATTTGTTACGGTTGCGATGAAGGAGGTCAAGTTTCACGAGCCGGTGTTTATCGGAGATCTTGTGAGCTTCTATGCCAAAACCTTAAACGTCGGCAATACATCGATCACGATACATGTCGATGTCGAAGCTGAGCGTTTCGGCAAACGTGGTGAAAAGGTGAAGGTCACCGAGGCGGAAGTTACCTTCGTCGCTATCAACGAAAATCGTGAAAAGGTCAAGATCGGGAATTAGACGTGCCTACTTGGAAATTGGAGATCGAATACGAAGGCACGCGTTACCGCGGCTGGCAGATGCAGCATAACGCGAAGAGTATTCAGGGCGAACTTCAGGACGCGGCCCGCGAGCTTTTTACAGGAAAATTCGAGCTGTTCGGTGCAGGACGGACAGACGCTGGGGTCCACGCTCTGCGTCAGGTGGCGCATCTGAAAGTACCGGAATTGAAGGCGAATCTTACGCCGCGTCAGATCCAGTTCGGATTCAACGACATTCTTCCACACGACATAAACATTCTAAAAGTCGCCAACGCGCCGGACGATTTTCATGCCCGTAAGAACGCTGTCGCTCGTTATTACCTTTACCAGATCTCAACGCGGCGGACAGCATTTGGCAAGAATTTTGTCTGGTGGATCAAGGATAATCTCAATGCTAAGGCTATGGCCGAGGCCGCCGGAATGTTGATCGGCAAGCACGATTTTATTTCGTTTTGCGAGATCGAAGAGGGGAAGAAGCAATCGACATTGGTCAAGGTCGAGCATGCCGAGATCTTCGTGGACGGTGACCTTATTTGCTTTCGGATCGGGGCCTCACATTTTCTATGGAAAATGGTGCGAAGGATCGTAGGAATGCTGGCCGAGGTCGGCCGCGGAGATCTTACCTTTGACGGATTCGAGCGTTTATTAAAGTTCCGATCGGATGTGCCGGCAAAATTCACTGCCCCGCCGTCGGGCTTGTTCTTAGAGAAGGTGCTTTATAAAGGTGATCACCGCCCCGGCGGCCATAAGTCTTTCCTGGCGGTCGGATGAATTCTACACAGGCTTGCGAAAACCTGTCGATTGTGCCAAATTCGGTTTCATAGAAATTGCTATATTTGTGATACGGGAGACATTTGTTAATGCCGAAAATAACGGCCGAGACAGCCAGCGGCACGATTGCCTTCGAGGCTGTTGAAGGCAAGAAGCTCGTTCTAAACATTGAGGACAACGGGATCGATATTCTGCATCGCTGCGGGGGTAATGCACGCTGCACGACCTGCCGCGTCGAGGTTTTGTCGGGCGATCCGGGTGAGATAGGAGAGGCCGAACTTGCGATCCTCTCAACCAAAACGGATCTCAGCGATCACACCCGACTATCGTGTCAGATACGGGTTCACGACGATCTGCATTTGAAAGTGATCAATCAGGCCAGCGTTGCCGGAATTGATGCCGGGCCGCGGCCGGAAGACTAATTTAGGAGGAAAGGGAAGGGTAATCATGTTCGATAAAATTAAAGATAGATTCATAGGGACGCTTGAAGTTGCTGAAGCGCATTGTGACGGCCCGTGCGGCGTTTACGATCCTGCTCAAGCCCGGATCGAGGCGGAATCGGTTTTGGCAATGACCAAAAAGATCCTCGATCTGAAAGTTCCGGAGGGCGATGATGCAAAAGCTCATGCAGCCTACCACAACACGCTTACGCGCTTTATTGTGATCAAGGAAGAGCGGGCTGAGCTTGCAAAGCATCACCTCATGGTGCTGTGGACCGATTATTTCAAACCGGATCACCTGGCGAAATATCCGGATCTGCACGAGACGTTTTGGAAGGCCGCAAAGCTTTGTTCCTCGTGCAAGCAGGAAGTAAGTCTCCAGCATGCGCAGGAACTTATGGACGCGGTCAAAAAGGTTCACGAGATCTTCTGGGGCAGCAAGGGCAAGGATGTGCCCTGGTACACGGCGTCCTAAGTTTTGTTTTTGGAGTTGATCGGACGGTGAATGATCGCATGATCGTCACCGTTTTCTCGTTTATGGAAGACGAACTGCCGCGAGCGTCGTGGAAAGATTGGATGCTTTTCCTTACGGGAGTGCTTCGAGCGCTCAAGATCGAGGGAAAATCAATGGCTCCCTGGATAAATAGTGGCGACACTGTGCTCTTCGTGCCGATCTCATATTCATTCCTAAGCAAAAGAGTTCGGTTCATCCCTCGCACATCCGTTTCCTTGGGCGACGTCGTGATTGCTCGGCACCCTTACATACGAGGACTAAAACTCGTAAAGAGAGTTCGCGAGATCGACACAGATGGAAATTTGTTCCTGACGGGGGACAATGAAGCAGAAAGTACCGACAGCCGTACGCTTGGTTGGTTTGCACCAAAAGAAATTGAAGGTCGAGTGGTTTGCAGGTTGAAGTGAAAGGTTTTATCGGACAACGTTTCCCCGTCCGCGCAAAATCATTTTTCCGACAAGAAAAACCATTTTCCCCGTGGGCTAAGTCATTTTTCCCATAGACTAAACCATTTTTCCCATCGGCTAAGCCATTTTTCCCATGGCCAAAATCATCTTTCCCATGGGCTAAGTCATTTTTCCCATGGGCTAAGTCATTTTTCCCATGGCCTAAATCATCTTTCCCATGGGCCAAGTCATTTTTCCTATGGGCTAAGTCATCTTTCCCATGGGCTAAGCCATCCTTCCCATGGGCTAAATCACCTTTCCCACGTGCAAAATCATTTCTCCCACGCGGAAACCGCTTCAGCAACAAGGGATATGACGTTTACTTGGCCTGAAACATCAATATTTAGGCACCGAAGGATCGACTTCACTTGACCAGGCACCAATGCCGCCTTTGAGATTTATCAAACGGCCGGAAAACCCAGCAGCCTTGAGATTCTCGATCGCTCTCGCGCTTCGCACGCCACCCTTGCACTGAACAACGGCAGTTCGATTCGGATCGATCTCAGATGCCCGGGTAACTACGTCGCCGAGCGGGATCAGCTTTGCTGTCGGTATCCGCGCGATCTCGTATTCGAACGGCTCGCGCACGTCGATCAATTGAAAATCTTCACCACTATCGAAGAGAGCCTTTAGTTCGGTCGCTGTAATTTCCTCGTTTCCGGCGGCCTGGACTACCGGGGTCTTCAATCCGCAGAATTCTTCGTAATCGATCAGCTCCTTGATCGTTGGATTCTCGCCGCACAGCGGGCATGACGGATCCTTACGAAGTTTCAATTCGCGAAACGCCATTTTCCAGGCATCGAAAAGAAGCAGGCGATTCAATAAGATGCCTTCCGCACCGAGGATGATCTTGATCACCTCATTGGCCTGGATCGTACCGACAATTCCTGGCAACACGCCAAGCACGCCACCCTCCGCACAGGACGGCACCAGGCCGGGCGGCGGCGGTTCAGGATAAAGGCAGCGATAGCACGCCCCTTTCTCCGCCCAAAAAACGCTCGCCTGTCCTTCAAATCTAAAGATCGAGCCATAAACATTCGGCTTGCCGGTCAAGACACTCGCATCATTGACAAGATATCGCGTCGGGAAATTATCAGTACCGTCGACGATCACATCAAATTCTCTGAAAAGCTCTAAGGCGTTCTCGCTTGTCAGCCGTGTTTCGAATGCCTCGATCTTTGTATTCGGATTGATGTCTTGAAGCCGGTCAGTAGCGGATGCGATCTTCGCGCGGCCGACATCTTTTGTTCCGTGAATTATCTGCCGCTGCAAATTAGACGAGTCAACCACGTCGAAATCGACAATACCAAGCGTGCCGACACCCGCCGCTGCAAGATAAAGCCCAAGTGGCGATCCGAGACCACCCGTGCCGATCGTCAACACACGCGCATTTTTTAATTTACGCTGGCCTTCAAGACCGACCTCGGGAAGGATCAAGTGCCGCGAGTATCGCGCAAGTTCCTCGTGCGAAAGCTCAGGCAGATCAGATGCTGCCCTTGCTTCGACGACCGCGCTGCCGCCTGCGATCGACGGTACGATCATGATCGTCTCACCGTCCTTAACTTGCGTTGCAGGCCCGTCAAGATGCCGAATGTCCTCGTCACCTACGTAAACGTTAATAAAATTCCGAAGATTATCCTGCTCGTTATAAAGGTGTTTGCGAAGCTCAGCGTGCGTCGAGGTCAATGCCTCGAGTGCGTCGCCAGCCGTCGCCGCGTCCACCTCAATTTCCGATTTGCCGCCCGCAAACTGCCGCAGCGGCGTCGGTATTACAATAGTTATCGCCATAAATTATTTCCCCTTTTTCTTTTCGGAATAACTGATAACTGATAGCTGAAAACTGATAACCGAAGACAGGATCGAAAATTATCAGCTATCAGCTATCACCTTTCAGCTATTCCGAATGCGTAAAACTTTTCTCGATCACTTCCTCATTAAACTTTGTCCGGTCATTTTCCATTTCCCAGGAAAGAATATCGACGACCTTGCCGCCGGTGACCGATGCGATCACGTATGACCAAACCGGCAACGCGTGATCGAGATCGTATTGCGACGGCACAGCCGGCGATTCGGGATGCGAATGGTAATAGCCGATCACATCCAGCTTCCTCTCACGCGCGAAACGTTCTGCTTTCAATACGTCGCCGGGTAATATCAAGACCCGATTGTGCCTTGCTTCTTCCTCTCTCGCGTTCTCAAGCGGAAATGTTTCCACCACGGTCTTTAGCCCGTCAATTTCAAAGCGCCCGATCAGCATCCCTCCGC
>Ga0207712_10001584_pt1 | contig 15312 bp, 24 predicted proteins | sample KBSS44metaG_FD_184402 | JGI IMG/M metagenome (GOLD analysis project Ga0207712, IMG submission 184402) | Switchgrass rhizosphere microbial communities from Kellogg Biological Station, Michigan, USA - KBS S4-4 metaG (SPAdes) (version 2) | ecosystem: Host-associated > Plants > Roots > Rhizosphere... | reverse complement strand
CGATCCTCGGTGCACTTTTGGGGGCGATCGCCGGGCAGCCTGCGGTCGGAGTGGATGCAAGAGCTGGAACTATTCTGGTTCAGAATCGGGATGGCATCGATCTGGGACAGGGTTCACAGTTTATGATCACCTCCGCCGCGCCGAATAGCGTGGGCTCCTTGCGTTGATCCGGGCAATCCTATGCAGGAGCAGGCTTGAGTTTATTTCGAACGGCCTGCCCTGCATTTTTTCTATTGGCCAGAGTATCTCCCACACTAAGCAAAGACCACACCTTGCACTAGTGGCCAAGCGCGGTTCCGTCGAAGGATATGATGACCGGCTAGTCTGCCGCTCGAAGCTTCTTACCGATCGCAACTATCTCGAATTCGGAATCGTTTATTCGTTTGGCGTGATAGGTTGTGTTGCCAACGCGATAGCTTCGCATACCGGTTGGGGTATTTAAGGTGTCAGTTCCAAGATATTTGGTGTATTCGTAAATCACGAATTGCTGCCCGTGTTCATCGGAGGCTTCTATCTCCCGCGTCATCTCGGCTTTTCTCATGCCGCTATCTTAATTGATTTCGAAGGGAACGCAATAATAAAAAGCGAGGGCGTTTTTCTCACAACCCTTTTTTGAGATCCGGTCAATGATGAGTTACAAAACTGCCCGTTTTATCAAAGTCTAGATCGATCAACCACCGTCTTTAGTTTGCTTTCCCATGAAGACTTCCCACCGACATTCTGAAGATCCGTTCGATGACCATTGACCTTGTCTAAAAACTTCCGAACAAAGTGATCCAATATTCCGAAAAATGACGCATTAGTTAACAGTAAGGAATAGCTCGGCGGGTTGATTCAAGGTTTTCCTCGCAAGCCCCTTCAAAAAAAGAGGAGAAAACGCGGTGTTGAGGTGAGACTTCTCACCGGACCTTTCTCCCAAAAAACGAGAGGGCGCCCTCACAGCCCTCTCGATTTCCCACCTCACTTTCCGCCATAACAATTAAGTCTTTCGATGTTTTGCGATGGGGCCACAAACCTGTTTCACTCCAATTCCTTTTGCGTTTTCACATCTTTTCCTGGAAGAAGAGGCTCATTCGACATGTTGAGAGGGACAATCCCAAGTTTGTCGTGACCTCTCCGGTTGCGGCAGCTCCGAAAGGAGCGAGCCCGGACGGTGTGGGAGACGTCCGGGCTTTTTATTGCCCAGGCATCCGGCATTTACACCCTTCACTGATCTCACGCTCTTGCTAGCCAAATCGGTTAATGCTACATTCCCCGTGCGCGCATCCTCATGAACACTCTCTGCTAGCGGTGGCAATATGACACGTGCACTGATAATTACAGTTGCGGCCATAGTCTCGCTATGTGTGCTTCTGTCAAATAGTGTGTCAGCACATCCGGCGTGGGGCATTGTCGTTGACCGCAACGATCAAATCTACTTCAGTGACATTGAAACGATCTGGAAAATTGATGCCCAGGGCAAACTCTCGGTCTTCAGGGCTGGTGTCAGCGGGAGACATACGCATGAACTGGCGATAGACGACGCCGGGAATCTCTACGGCGAGGACGTCGCTTACGAATCGTCGACGCAACGCTGGAAGGTCGCCCTCTGGAAAATGACTCCGGCAGGCGCATTCTCGTACGTCATGGCTCCGACATATTACCCGCCTAACGGGACGAGTATTTGGAAGGACCACGACGGGAACACGTACCTCGCTGCGCAGAGTAATAATGCGGCGCATGAGACTTTACTATTGAAGAGAACTCCGAAGGGCAGCGTCACTACATTAATTGGTAGTAGGAAAGCCGTCGGTGCGTACCGTCAAGTTGTGTTATCCAGCCTCGGCGGAATGGCCTTCGGCACAGACGGCACAGTGTACTTCACAGATAATTCAAACATTCGGAAGATCACTCCGGATGGCAAGGCGACAATGCTGGCCCATGATCTCGCGTTGGACAATCCGTCGGCAAGCACGATGCCCGAGAGTACTGTCACCCGTTTATTCGGTATCGCGGTTGACGCACAGGGGACTGCTTTTGTTGCGGACTATGGCAATCGGAGCATTCTCAAGATTACTTCCGGTGGAGAAGTCTCGACGGTGGCCCGGGCGGAGCAACCGTGGACTCCGACCGGTGTCGCCTTGAAGGACGGCGTTCTTTACATTTTAGAGTTTGGATTTACACCTCCGGGTACATATACCCCCCGCGTTCGGAAGTTGCCACCGGATGGGAAGATCGTGGTGCTTGCAACTGCTGGAGAAAACGCTAATCCGTCGGCCGGTGAAACTACGCCTGGTGTAAGTTCCGAAAAAACTGCGGAACCGACGCGAAGCACGCCCTATGTTCTGCTTGGGACTGGCGTAAGCATTTTTGCTTTGACCGTTGTTATTTGGCGTGTTCGCAAACGAATTTCCAGCCATCAGCATTAAATCACGAAAGGACCGAGTAAACTCAAAAGGCTTCATTGCTCGAAGCTTTTTATTGCAAGGAGACTGTTGATGCTAAGTTTTCGCGTCAACCATCGCATGAATTCTCACAATTTACGGCGACAATCAGAAGATTCTGCGGGATTCCGATGATTCTTTTAAGCGACGGGCACCGTCGATGAATTTCCCACTACCAACGTGGAATAAACATGGCTAAATTCGGGTTGAAAACTGTTCGTTAGCCATTCGATGGCGTCGCTTGCCCGACGGAATGCGCGGATGATTGCCGACGTATGGCCCTCTGCCAAGGTCTGAAACTGACGAGCGAGGCCGAACTGGATGTCCGAGCTGCCAACCACCGCGATCTTGCTCGTGCCGATCTCTGCATCCAGCGGTTCCATCATCCTGGTCATCCATTCGATGTGGCATGAGCGGGCATTCGACATATCAAGTTTCGTGATGTCGATAAGAATTGAGTCGCCATTTTTCCAATTAGTATTCTCTACGATCTCCGAGCTTGCGAACCTTGCGTCCGCCAAACTAAAAATACCAAACAATTCTACCTGAACGTATTTAAGCGAATCTAGCCATTTAATTGTCCATTTCATAACAGCCTTCCCTTTATCGCCCTTGTTTTGATCTTCGTGTGCTGAGATGTTCCCTTTGTACGATTCCGATACGAAATCTTAGTGAGGCACCTGTTCGGCGCAATGCATGTGCCAACGGCCTAAAGCCTTTAACCGAACCCGATCCACCTGAAACGGGACAATTTACGGCGCATCATTCCCACGCATAACTCGAGGACGGCCGAGGAAGTGCGCCCATTTCGTGCAGAGGCCGGAAAGGAGTACTGTGATATAGGCTCATCACGACTTCAGAATGGAGGTTACCTATGGCTTCTTTAGGAGTTTCTCTTCAGGACGTTTTTGAGATCAGTTATCGAAACCGTGACGGTAAGGTAAAAAACGAATATTGCGGTTTATTGGAACATGCGCGAAAGTCAGCGGTTAAGGCGGTCGATAACCTGGCCTCAGAGATTTCAATTGAATATTACACAAGTATTGTGATCGATCCTGTGGGCAGCCCGATCAAATCTGCGCCCGACTACCGCTTCGGCGAAATTCATTTCAATGTGAATGAGCTACTCTCGACAACCGAAGGTGTATTGGCGGCATCGCGAGCGAGGGCGACGCAGGAAGTCGACGAGTATATGAAAGGGAGAGACGAAGCTGACCTGATCCATTAAACCTTTAATTCGTAAGCACTCGCAGTGAGTTCTCCTTCTTGTCATCCATACACTTGATGATCTTGTTCTGTTGATTTTTCTACTGGCCCCTGACAACCGGGCCAGTGACAACTTTTTCAGGTGCTGCCCTCACCGGAGCAAGACCACACCTTGCACGAACGCCCAATCTTGTTTATCTTGACCCGCCGTTCAATTCCAACCGCAGTTACAATGTATGCATTGAGGCGAATGGCACATTTAGTTGATAGAAACGAGCTTGCAAGTGTTGCGGTCAAATTATGGCGCGGCTCTAGTGGATCGGCCGAATATCTCGACGACTCTACCAATTGCGTATACAGCTTTATCGAAACCGGCAAGACCCGCTATCTTCGGCTCACTTCAAGTTGCGACAGAACTAAAGAGCAAATTGGAGCGGAACTCGATTTTATAATTTATCTTCATGGTGGCGGCGTAAGTATCGCTCTGCCGGTTCGTTCCGTTAACGGGCGGTTTGTTGAGGAAATGGCTTCGACGAATGACCTGTTTTTCGCCTGTGTCTTTGAAGAAGCCGAAGGTGAGCGATTTAGGTATGATTCCGTCGGGCCTAACAAAGAGCATTTTAGACTTTGCGGCAAAACGCTCGGACAAATTCACGCTCTTTCAAAAACCTACCTTCCCTCAGGTAGTGCCCGCAGATTTGATTGGGATTCCGATAAATTATTAGTTGATATTGAGAGTTTTCTACCTAAGGCCGAGAAAATAGTTTGGCGGGAATATGAAGAGCTCAAAGAACGGCTGCAGGAATATCCGAGATCGAAACAGACGCACGGCCTTATACACGGAGATTTTGGCGAGACGAATTACCGTCGTAAAGATTCTCAACTAAATATCTTCGACTTTGACGATTGCTGCTATCACTGGTTCTCGTACGACCTTGCGGTCACGATCTATCCGCACGGTTGGCGAAAGGAAGGATTGCAGCTTTTGGATTGGCTGTTCGAAGGCTACTCCGAGAGCACGTCGTTGAACTTCAGTTCGACAGATATAACGCGGTTCTGTCATTGGCGATTGGTCTATATGTTTTTAGTTTACGCACGAAAGTGGGGCTTTGAACATTTGTCGCCGCAGCAAGCCGAATGGTTTGCACAAAAGAGAGAAAATATTGCTCGCGGCTATAAGTGGCCTTCGTGAGCGAACGGTACGTTCGAGGACAGATCCTCGCTGAGCCTGGTTCTTGCTAACGCGTCTGGCTTAGTGCTGCTGTTTGGGTGATTTTTAGAGGTGCTGCCCTCACCGGAGCAAGACCACACCTTGCACGAACGCCGATCCTTCTTAAGCTGCGTTAGCAGCGGCGGAAATTAGCCCCGGGTGAAACCCGGGGTAAGCGTCCCCCAAAGATCCCAAGCCCGCGTCAGCGGGCGACACGCTCCTCATCCACCACTCACCACGATCTCCATGCGATGATCTTCCGCAAGATCATCCACCGGCCGTTAACCTTCTTCAGAAGAACAAATTTCCCGTCACCGCAAAGCCCTCCGCACTGCCTCTCCACGCTGACGAGAGCCTGGGTACGTGCAAGATTGAATCCGACCGTTGAGAATGTGAGCAATCCGTTCGCACGCGGAAATCGTTTTCGGAACTCGGCCCAGCCATTTCGTCGTGTCTTAAAGATCTCGGAGCTATCGCCGAAATCAAGGAAATGGACTCGCGGATCGTCTATCAGTTCGGGTCGCAGATACCTCGACATCGAATTTCTTCTGCTATATCCGTCAAAAGTCTCTTTCTCGACTCCTGCTAGCTGTCTGTCACGATCGAGACCAGCAAACCAGTCAGTAGGCGTTGTCGTGTCGCCTACGACGAGATAGGCTCGGCCGTACATTTCGTCCTCCAAAACTGTCGCGTATACCGCCCGGCTATCATCAACATAGCCGACGCCGGGCGTTACGCCGGAAGGCATCCCATACCTGGGCAAAACATCAAACTGCCCTTCGCAATCCGAAAGCCCACCGTTCACCCTGAACAAGCCCTCGAATGGATAATAAAAAGGCACCATGCCGACCAGAAAGGTAATGAACCCGATCGCCACTCCGATTCCAAAACGTCTCATACGATCCCTCTCTCCGATTTATGCTGATCTAGCCCTATTAGATGTGTCTAACGCCAAAAAGTTCCCTCGGTCGCAGAAAGGCATTTCATTTTCCATTTTCCACTTTCATTTTTCACTGGACGACACTCTCCCCATTCACCACTCGACGCCATCCTAAGCTGACATAAGTGCTACAATGCCGATTGTTTTCATGAAACCCTTTTCATACATTTTGGTGCCTTTACTACTGCTGACCGTTCTTGTCGGTGGCGGTGCCGCACAAAATAAACCTTGTATGCGCCCACTGCTGGATATCTTCAAGTCGGCTGTCACGGCAACTGACGGAGAGAAGGTTGTCTTCAACGCCAGCGTGCCTCTTGAAAATATTGACCAGTCGAGTTTGAAGTACAAGTGGAGAGTATTCGCTAAAGGAAAGTTCACGGACCTGGAGGGGATGGCGGCCACGACTCTCGACACGACAGGCTTGGGCGGTGAGACAGTGATCGTGAACGTCGAGGTGTCGCCGGTCGAGGAGTGCACTCAGATCGACTCTTTAAGCTTGGAAATTAGGCGAAAGGGCCCGTACACAAAGGCGGATGACTTTTGGTGGTGGGTCCAACTCAATCAAACAAATCTAAGCGGCTATAATGACCCCCAGTATGAATTTTTGTTAGATCAGCTCAGGGAAAGACTCAAAGAGGTCGACCATCGCCTTACCGTCAAGATCGAAATACAACGAAAGGACCCAATGAAACAAGGATTGATAATTGGATATCGAGCAAAGCCCTACGACATCGACTTAGTCAATGACCTTGTATTCTTCCGTGCACCTAATTTGGCTGGTTTCGACATCCTGATCGAAAAACCCTGATCGTAGCCGTTACTTCAAAAAGTTCTGAACGATCCCTCTTAAGCTGCGTTAGCAGCGGCATATTAGTAGCCCCAGGTGTAGCGAAGCGGAACCCGGGGTAAGCGTCCCCCAAATGATCCCAAGCCCGCTTTAGCGGGCGACACCCTGTAGCTCGAGCGTGGGCGTGAATAAGCTTCCCCAAAAGCCTCTAAACATCTTCCGGAAACGTTCGCAGAATGCGTTGGAGGTCCTCCACTGCCATACATTCACATTTCAATTGTTTTGGAAGCATGTTTGAGAGAGCAACGGTCAATGCCTCGCGCCACGAATCCTTAAACTCAAAATCAAGGCGCTCCTGACCGCGGAATTCTATTGCGATCTCGAACTGATATTCCGAAAAAGCGATCGCATCGTCATCCTCAAGCCGGTCACATTTACCCAGCTCTATAGATACGCCGAGCATTTCGGCCTGGTGTCTCATTTCGTGGAGATGCGGATTCTCGTAGCTTACCAGTTGGCAGTTCAAGATCCCTTCAAGCGACGCCTTCATGGCTTCCTCTGAAGCATCTGTTTTTATGAAAACGGAATAATATGTACTCATTTTCTCTCAAGCCTAACATTTCACGTTTCCCACTTTCTATTTTCCGTTGATTCGCGCTATTGTGTGGGTGATTTTTGGGCCAAGCCGACCCACAAGCGGAGTTAGAGACGATCGCGGGCTTGAGCGTGAAGTTGCAATATCTCATTCCTCACAACTCATCTCTTATTTGATCAATCCCGCTTTTCAAGAAGGCTTTGCTCACACGGGCGAAGCGAAACTACACTTGATCGAGTGTCTTAGTTTTTTGTTGCATACCCCGTTCAAGGATATATAATCGTTCCGAAAATCAGGTTACTATCACGATTTATTCCGGATAAAAGCCCGGGATCGAGTTGCTCCTTGCGGGCGAATCCATCGCGGACGGGAGGTTGACATGAACAAGGTCGTCGTAGTCGTCGTTACAGTCGTCGCTCTCTTCTTGACCGTGAACGCGTTCGTCCTGGATGCTCTTGGGCAGGCGAATACGGGACATGATAAATTGAACGGCCGGGTCGCCGATGCGCTCTGGGCCGGGCAGTCTGGGTGCGTGCAGCGTCGCATCGATGTCTCTATCGGCGACTTGGTGGAAGGCGACCTGGGGGCGACTCCTCCGCCTGGACATGTGAAATTAGTACGGGCCTCCGTTTCTGACTTCGACATTTGCGCGAATCAGGTTCTGCTGGTCGCGGGCGGGTCCTCGCCGCTTCCGTCGGACGCGGATATCGACCCCGCACTCGCCACCGCAAGCGTGCACGCGACCGTGGAATTGAGCTGCGACCCGTTGTTCAGCCCACCGTGCAGCCCGTTCTCCATCGATATAGACCTCACTTGGACCGGCATCGGCGCGATCTTCCGTGGGGCGCCGATCCGCGGCCACAGAGTCGCGGTCTGCCCTGATTTCTCAGTTGAGACTTCTCATCTTGCCATTGCATTCCGGCTCGCCACCGTGACAGGCGACGTGAGTTCTGGCGGAACCAGCTTAATAACGGGGTTTAGGTCCATCGCTTACGTGGTGGAAAACCACGGCGGCAGCGTGATCATATTGCCCGGCGATAACGGACCGTTCCACCCGTGCCACTAGCTGCCGTCCGATTCCTTCGTTATTGTTAACAACTTCGCGGTTCCGCTTTTCAAGAAGGCTTCGCACTAACCGAGGCGAAGCTTTTCGTTTGCGAAAATGATAAAGCGGTGATATATGTTGTGTCTGATTTTTGGGCCAAGCCGACCCACAAGCGGAAGTAGAGACGATTGCAGGCTTGAGCGTGAAGTTGGAATATCTCATCCCTCACACCTCATTTCTCATTTGATCAGTTCTTCTTTCAATTGGAACTTCGCTCGAACCGGCCGATGCACTTATAATCTTCCAACCGAAAATGCCTGAATCACCGATCGAGATCGTTTTCACTTTCACACGCGAAGAGTATATTCGTGCAATTCGGCGGCACTATAGCACGCGGATGCATGTCATACGTGATGTAATTGGAGGATTGGTCGCGATCGCGGCCGGGGTATGTTTTTTGCGATGGGGAAACTACGCAGTACTCGGCTGGTTCCCGCTGATCGCGGGCTTGATATTGCTCGCGATCGTTGCATATGTCTTACTGCTGCTTCCTGCGTTGATCTATCGATCTGACCCGAAATTGAAAAACGAATACCGGTTAAGCTTTTCTGAAGAGGAAATAAGATTTCAAACCGACGACATCAATTCTGTCCTCAAATGGCCACTCTACCATTCATGGATCGACGACGACGATTTCTACATCTTGTATCACGGCAAACGCAACCTCTCCGTCATTCCGCGACGTGCCTTCAGCTCAGCGGAAGACGACGCCCGATTTGCCAAACTGCTGACACAAAAGATACGTCCGGCATAAACTCGGCTGGTTCTTGCCAACGATAGTCCTGGATTCAATTGTCCGGTTATTTTGGGCCAAGACCAATCCTTCTTAAGCTGCGTTAGCAGCGGCATATTGGTAGCCCCAGGTGGAGCGAAGCGAAACCTGGGGTAACCGTCCCCCAAAGATCCAAAGCCCGCGTCAGCGGGCGACACTCTCCACATTCACGACTCTCCCGGCTTGCCGCCACGATGAGCGGAAGGGCTCGCCCTTCCGAAAGCTCCCCCTAATGTCCGGAGGCTATGCCTCCGAACTCTCTCCTCGTTCACCGTTCACCACTCACCGTTCACCACTCACCGTTCTCTTGAGCTTTTCCCTCGAACGCGCTATTGTTCGAGGTGTTTTTCAACTGGCCACTGACTTGCTGGCCACTGATAACTGGATACGGGCCAAGCCGACCCACAAGCGGAAGTAGAAGACGATTGCAGGCTTGAGCGTGAAGTTGGAATATCTAATCCCTCACATCTCATTTCTTGTTTGATTTGTTTCGCTTTTCAGGCAGGCTCCGCTCAACCTAATCTCATTATTATGAAAACACTCAGTCTCCTATTGTTCCTGATTTGTCTCTCATATGTCGCTAAGGGACAGCAGGTTCGGACGGCGGTCGATCTTCATGTTAATGGCATCGGTTCCGGCACTTCGTATTCAAAAATCATAAGGTCTATCGGAAAGCCTTTACGAGTACGTTCGATTGGCGTCGATGAATGTGGCGACGGCGGACTTCTAAAAACGCTTATCTACAGCGGCTTAAAGATCGGTGTGCTAAGCGATAAAACAAAGCGCTTCTATAAAGTGATATCTATTGAGGTCACTTCTGCAAAATGGAAGATCGCCCCGATATAAGGATCGGTTCCGATAAAAAGAAAATTCAGTCCAAGTTTGGAAAGCCCATCGGCGGCTGGCCCGGCAAGAACGTCCTTGACTACGTAACCAAAGAGAACCTCGGCAACGTAATTTTTTTCTTCAAGGGCACAAAACTGATCCGTGTAACAATGGAGGAAACCCTCTGCTGATTGCTCGCTCACAGGACGTAACGAGAGTGTGTCTTTTTTTTGTTTCTGGTATATTCCTGCTCATGAAGAAAAAAGTAACGGGGGAAACAAAAGCCTTTGTTGGTCTTAAGCTTTATAAAAAACATATCGAAGAGATTATTGATGTCTTAACTCCGACTTTCGATAACTTGGAAATTAGCGACCAGGATTCTATTTATGATTCAATTGATGAACTTGAAGGCAATAAGGGTACAAATATCCGTGAATTAAATTTTTCTAATGAGTCGCCATTATTCAAACTAGTTATTTCAAAGGATAGAGCTGAAATCACTCGGGGAGGCGAAGTTGAGACAATAATTCCTTATCAACAAGTTGTATCTATCCTTGAAAAGAATGGAACTCCTATTGTTAAAGTTTGCGTCGGTTTCGTCTCTTTCTTTATTGCTTTGATGATTCTTACTCCAATAACCCGTGAAACCCTAAATATCCCGCATGACGTGGCTAGTGTCCTATTTTTTGTGAATGGTGGTTTGGCTGTACTTTCTATGATTGTATTTATAGCCTTGCCCAAATCAACAATCCTACTGATAAATAAGCATGAAGAAAAATCTTTCTGGAAAGCAAAAAAATACGATCTGATATTGGACGCAGTTAAAGTCGCAGTGGGCTTCGCATTAGGACTTTTGACCGCGTTTTTAATTTATTACTTTAAGCTCAAATAAAAAACCGCCGCAGAATGACGGCAATTGGCATTTACCAAAAAAGTGAAAATCAAGAGCTCCAACTTCTGTTTTTTTCTCGTATCGGCGCAGGAATCCGACGACATCCTCTCGGATCCGTTCATTCACGTATTGTGTAGGCATTTAGGGAATGATTAATTGTCTTGACCTAATTGTAGCACGCTCATACAATCCGTCGGGAGTAGTTATCCACATATGAAATATAAAAAAGGCGACCCCATAAGCGGAGTAGTTTATAAAAATGATGAGCCAATCGGCAACGTTAAACGTGGCACTGTCGATACGGCAAATGCTCATACATCCTTGGCGCTCCAAGCATACCAATTCACTTTATTTACGGATCACCACCCAGCATTAGAAATCAATGATAAATGCCGCTTCGTAACTGATGATGGGGAAATGGAAGTTGATGTAGTACATGTCGGCGCATTACCCGCAAATTTGTTTAGTACGATATTCGTATTCATGCAACCGCACGATATATAAAGACACTTAGTTATCGCCAGAAAACAATTATGTTTAAGAGTATCAATAAAAGCGACGTGGAATTGGAAAAGTTAATTGGGTTTATTGAATCCACTGGCGACGCTCTGAAAATAGCTTGTCACGACGTTCGAGAGAATGTTGAAACAGCTATCTTTGATGGAAAGCCTTACCGGAAGGTTGTCCTTCCAGGGCTTCATTAGGTGAACTTGGAATGCGCCGATTGAAGAAATATGTTGATGAGATCAATAGTCTTACCAGGGATTTGGAAAATCATTTAGGAGAACATTATTCAAACGAGAAATAAGCTATCTATAGGTGCAATATGGCCCCATCTATTAAAGAGATCCGATCAGTGGGAGGCAAGGCCTAGTGTCAAATTACTTGACACGATAACCCTCTTTTTTGTAACATTTTACCGTTGCAAATGTAGTGTTTTTGAAAAGCTGGGTTGGCTGAAAAAATTGCGTTAGTGCGGCGTGTTTTCCTTCGAGAGTTTTTCCCGCTGCCTCACACGAACTCGATTTCTCCTGAGCGGCCAAGGCTTCCATCGCTTTATCGGCTTTCAAGAACTTTCCCCATTGAGCGTTTCGGCCCACACGTTTTCGCCGCACTTGCTCTCCTGACCCTCACAAAACTCCGACACCAATACAAAATGCCCGTTTACGAAACCGGACATGCGCGCAATGTTGCGCAGTTCCAGCAATTGATCTCATTTGTCGACAGTTGGGGAGCGCCTTACGCCCCCAGTAACACCGCCATCGCCCTTACCGCTTTAAATACAAAGTTGACTGACACCACCACCGCCATGGACGAGGTCGGCTTCTCGCTCGCGATCAGCAAGACGGCCATCAACGAACGCGAAAACGCCTTTGCCGGCCTCAGAAAACTAACCACCCGCATCATCAATTACTACGAATCGACCGGTGCCGACCAGAACAAGATCAAAGACGTTCGCACTTTAAAAAGAAAGATCGACGGCAAACGTGCCAAACAGCTCGTCGACGATCCAAACACCCCCGAGGACGAATCCCAGAATGGCATCTCCGCCGCCCAGATGAGCTACACACAACTCATCGAGCATCTCACCGGTATGATCAACATCCTCTCAAACGACCTGCTCTACGCCCCAACCGAGGCTGACCTCAAGCTCACGGCCCTAAACACGCTCGTGACCAACCTCAAGACCGCCAACAACCTCGTGATCGACGCCTTCACAGGCATCAGCAACAAACGAGGCGACCGCAACGAGGTTATGTACAAGGACGAATCCGGCCTCATCGCCCTCGCCCTCACCGTCAAAAAATACGTCAAAGCCGCCTTCGGGACCGACTCTCTACAGTTTTCCCAGGTGAACGGCCTCGAATTCAGGCGCCCAACCAAGGGTTAGGCTTTCGGAGCTGAGTGAACTGCCCCGGTTGCTGAGTGAATTGCCCCGGTTGCTGAGTGAACTGCCCCGGTTGCTGAGTGAACTGCCCCGGTTGCTGAGTGAACTGCCCCGGTTGCTGAGTGAATTGCCCCGGTCGCTGAGTGAACTGCCCCGGTTGCTGAGTGAACTGGCCCGGTTGCCGAGTGATCTGGCCCGGTTGCGGAGTGAACTGCCGCGGGCGCTGAGTGAACTCGTCCGGGCGCCAAGATATTAAGGCTTCCGCTTCTAAGGTTCTACGCGGACGCCGACTCTTTATCTTTTTTGGGTTAGATCCGAAATAGGTCCAATTTCGTTTAGGGCGAGATCATCTTCCAGCCGAGGATCTTGGATTCGGAATATGCTTTTTCCAGCCGGATCGTTTCGCGGCTTTCGGCGATCCAGTCGTTGACCAGGTCGATCCTCTTGTGCCTGACGATACTGGCGGCCTTGGCGACGGTGACGGGCACCCGCCGGGATGCGGCGATATTGTTTCGCTTGATAACTCTGATCGAACTTTTATACATAAAAATGGCTCTATCTATTTATCGAAGGTGGGCAAAAATGGGCAGCTCCAAATGGAAAAAGCTGCCCTTTCAAACATAGCTCGCGGCTATTAGTTCCCGACGTCCAAAACTATTCTGAATTGGGCGTCCCTTGTTCAAAGAAGTCAGTGTGAGAAAAATCCTCTTTCCGATTGTTGGTGGCCCGTGATCTTCCTTCTTTCCGCGACAAGGCTGATCCCGTACACAACCAACGCAGCCAAAAACAAAACATGCAATAACCCACCGAAAGTATGATCGGTAACTTCACCCATCAGCCAAAGAACCAACAAAATAACTACCAGCGTCGTCGGCATATTCCCCTCGTTCGTGTTCTTTCAAACAGGGAGGACCGCTGAATGCCCGCCGCGGCCAGCTCCCTGGGAGTCAATCAGCCCATGATCCTGCAAGTTCCGAGCGTTCCTTCAGTGATGTTTGTGAATTTCGCTCAGATGGGCTTCAAATGATGCGGGACTTAATGACAACGTACGCTTTCTGAAAGGCTGCTATCCGTGCGCTTTCACACATATAGAAATTTATTTTTTTTCTGAAAGAAGCCGTGGCAACTGGCGGTGAATGACTGTCGTTTCCCTTCGGGAGATAAATTGCCCTTATCCATCTGTTTGCTAACGCACCGAAGCGGGGCAAATTTAAGGACATAATATTTGTTGAAATGAAAAATGAAATAGGTAGAGATTAAGAAATGAGAATTGTAAATAAAGACGAGGTGAAGGGAAAAATTAAACAGGCGACCGGAACGATCAAGGACAAGGCCGGCGAGTTGACCGGGAACGAGCGTCTGGAATCCGAGGGCGAGGCCGAGAACGCTGAGGGTCATGCTCAGGAGAAGTGGGGCAAGGTGAAGCGAAGTGTCTCGAATGCGATCAAAGATGTCGCCGACGCAATAAACAAATAGCCGTATTATGCGCAGATGGTAAATACTTTGAGAATGACAAAACCATCATCTTTCACGCTTTTTTCAAAAGCAACCGCCTCCGCTGCGGGCAAGCCGGTAACATTTATGCTGGCGGTGACGATCATTATCGTTTGGGCGGTTTTGGGGCCGATCTTCGGATTTAGCGATACCTGGCAGCTGGTGATCAATACGGGAACGACAATTATCACTTTTTTAATGGTCTTCCTGATCCAGAATACGCAAAACCGCGATTCGATAGCTGTTCAGCTAAAGCTGGACGAATTGATCTACGCGCTGAAAGAAGCCGATAACCGTTTTCTCGATGTCGAGGAACTGGATGAAAAGGAGCTCGAGGGGAGGCGCGAAAAAATGGTCGGCTTGGCCAAACGAGCCAAGGCGGCCGGTATCGACGCCGGCGATCCTGTCGACACTGCGGTTTCAAAAAAGAAAAAGAAGTAGTAACTCCTCGTTCTTGAGCTGTTGCGGCGATTTTGAGTTGGTCAAGATGCCAATTAAGCAAATCGTTCACAAATCCGGCGAGGAGATAGCGGTCGATTCGGCAACGCCGTATGTCGCTTCGTACGATCCGACCGATGCCGGAAAAATTGCCCACTACATGTTCCGCTGGCGCATGAGCGATGGAACCCTGGGCACCTGGGGCGAAACCGTTTCGGCCACAATAACGGGATAGCTGGTCAGCTCTCTCGAAAAGTTAAAAAGAAGGTTCTGCAGCCACGCGCGCGCGCCTTCTAGAAAAAAAGAGCGTCGTAAAATGCGACGCTCTTTTTGTTGAAGCGACATCTGAAATCACTTTCATATCTCGCTTCGATTTTTGAGAATTACCTGGGAATGCTTTTCTCAAAAACGAACTTTGTTGATATCGAGCCCTTTCAGCATAGTGGCGGCAAGGTGGTTTTCTCCGGGAGCGACGGTCCGAGAGGAACAAAGTAAGGGAAGAAATGGTTTTCGGCATTGGGGTCTCCTGAGAAGGCGGGATATGTCAGAACAAAAGCGAGGTCTCACCGGTGTGCAGTAGCAAACACTATGCCTTTCAATTGAATGGCCGCAACTAACGAATTCGGATGATTCAGACGTGTTGGATGGGTTGCTATGCCGCACCTTTTCACCCGGGCCTCGGGTTACAATGCCCCACCGCGGTAGTAATAATTTGGCCATGCCTACCTCCGCGACAT